>JAAIGF010034572.1_pt1 | contig 28623 bp, 30 predicted proteins | sample 6487441 | NCBI WGS metagenome assembly JAAIGF01 (sample SAMN13974129, study PRJNA590717) | phyllosphere metagenome | biome: pepper field; feature: multiple bacterial spot infested pepper fields; material: pepper leaves; isolation source: leaves from pepper fields | host: Capsicum annuum ... | reverse complement strand
GTGGCCATGACCCTGACCGAAGGCCTCGGCTACACGCCGCGCAAGACCATGGCCTCGGTGCCGATCGCCTTCACCGGCGTGAAGAACAAGCAGATCGACGTGTTCCTCGGCTACTGGGCGCCCTCGATGGACTCGGTGATCGAGCCGTTCACCAAGGACAACAGCGTCAAGGTGCTGCCCAAAGCCAACCTGGAAGGCGCCAAGTACACCCTGGCGGTACCGACCTACGCCGCCGAGGCGGGCCTGAAGAGCTTCCAGGACATTGCCAAGTTCAAGGATCAGCTGGGCGGCAAGATCTACGGCATCGAGCCGGGTAACGACGGCAACCTGCTGATCGACGGCATGATCAAGGGCAACAAGTTCGACCTGGGCGACTTCAAGATGGTCGAGTCCAGCGAGGCCGGCATGCTCGTTCAGGTGCAACGCGCGATCCGCAAGAAGGAGCCGGTGGTGTTCCTCGGCTGGGCGCCGCACCCGATGAATACCCAGTACGACATGACCTACCTGTCCGGTGGCGATGAGGTGTTCGGCCCGGATTATGGCGCTGCCAAGGTCTACACCGTGGTGCCCACCGACTACGAAGCGCGTTGCGCCAACGTCGGCAAACTGCTGAACAACCTGCAGTTCAACGTCGAAATGGAAAGCCAGCTGATGGAGAAAGTACTCGAGAAGCAGGATCCGGCCGACGTCGCCAAGGCGTGGATCAAGGCTAACCCGCAGGTTCTCGACGCCTGGCTGCAGGGCGTTACCACCTTCGACGGCCAGGACGGTGCGGCCGCCGTGAAGAAATTCGTCGGGCTCTGAGCCCGCACTCACCGCGACCCGCCTGCGCCTGGGCGGGTCAGGTACAGCAGGCGATGCGGCACGCATCGCCTGTCAGCCGGGGGCTCGAACCCCCAGCGCCGGTGCCAACAGGGCGATGCCCTGCTCTGCACAGCTGGTGCCGCAAGGCCCGCGATCAGAACGAGCCAGTAAACCACCTGAACTGCCACTCACTGACGGAGCAACACCTATGCATAACTTCAAACGCTTGTGCCTGCAGAGCCTCGGTGTCGCTGCCTTGGCACTGGGGATGTCCAGCGCCATGGCGGCGGACAAACCCGCCTTGAAAATCGGCTACGTGAACGGTTGGGATGACAGCGTTGCGGTGACTCACGTCGCCGGCGAAATCCTCAAGACCAAGCTCGGTTACGACGTCACTCTGCAGCCGGTAGAGCCTGCGATCATGTGGCAGGGCATCGCGCGCGGCGACCTGGACGCTACCCTTTCCGCCTGGCTGCCGGCCACCCATGGCGAATATTTCGAGAAGCTCAAGGACAAGGTCACCGTCCTGGGCACCAACTACAACGGCGCCAAGATCGGCCTGATCGTGCCTGATTACGTGGAAGCCAAGACCATCGCCGACCTGGAGAAGTACGCCAAGGACTTCGATGGCAAGATCACCGGTATCGACGCCGGCGCCGGCGTGATGCGCCGCACCGAAGAAGCGATCAAGGAATACGACCTCAAGAGCATCAAGCTGATGCCAAGCTCGGGGCCGGCGATGACCACCGCCCTGACCCGCGCGGAAAAATCCCAGAAGCCGATAGTGGTGACTGGCTGGATCCCGCACTGGATGTTCGCGCAATGGAAGCTGCGCTTCCTGGAAGACCCGAAGAACGTCTTCGGTGAAGCCGAGCACGTGGACACCGTAGCCAACCCGGGCCTGGAAGCCAAGGCACCGGAAGCGGCCGCCTTCCTCAAGAAGATTTCCTGGAGCGCCGAGGAAGTGGGCGCGGTGATGCTGTTGATCCGCGACGGCGTCAAGCCGGACGAAGCGGCCAAGCAGTGGATCGCCAAGAACCCGGATCGCGTTGCCGAGTGGCTGAAATAAGCTGACCATGCGCTAACGCAGCACTCCGAAAATGCCAGTCAGGCGCCCTGACTGGCATTTTTTATGGGCGCGGGGAAAGCCGTTGCCGAGCGCGCCTGCTCGCTCGCGGACATCCGCGAGTACCTGATCTGACGGTTTCACTTCCCTACCGCCATATATTTTTGTATATAGCGTTATCGCCAGTGGCCGCCGTTCGTGGCCCCTCGTTCAGGAGCCCCCATGCGCCAGCGTCTCGTCCGTCCGCTTCTCGCTCTTTGCGCGAGCGTCACCATCACCGGCAGTGCCCTCGCCGATCAGGTACAGGTGGCCGTCGCCGCCAACTTCACCGCGCCGATGCAGGCCATCGCCAGCGCCTTCGAGCAGGACACCGGGCACAGCGTGCAGGCGTCCTACGGCGCCACCGGGCAGTTCTACGCGCAGATCAGCCATGGCGCACCCTTCGAGGTGTTTCTCTCTGCCGATGACAGCACGCCCGCCAGGCTCGAGCAGGAAGGCCAGAGCGTACAGGGCTCGCGCTTCACCTACGCGATCGGCACCCTGGTGCTGTGGTCGCCGAGACAAGGTTTCGTTGATGACAAGGGCGCGGTGCTGCACAAAGGCGAGTTCAAGCACCTGTCCATTGCCAACCCGAAAGCGGCGCCCTATGGCCTGGCCGCCACTCAGACACTCGACAAGCTGGGTCTGAGCGACAGGCTCAAGGGCAAGATCGTCGAGGGCCAGAACATCACCCAGGCGCTGCAGTTCGTTTCTACCGGCAACGCCGAGCTGGGCTTCGTGGCCCTTTCCCAGGTCTACAAGGACGGCCGGATCACCAGTGGTTCGGCCTGGGTGGTGCCCGAGGCGATGTACCAGCCGATCCGCCAGGATGCACTGATCCTCAAGAAAGGCGCAGACAACCCGGCCGCCAAGGCGCTGGTCGAGTACCTGAAAGGGCCGAGAGCTGCCGAGATCATCAAGGCCTACGGCTACAAGCTCTAGAGAGCATGTCAAAGATCTCCTGCGGGCCGATGCAACAAGAGAAAGCGGTGGCTGCTAGGTAGCGCGGCGCTGTATCTGTGGGAGCGGGCCATGCCCGCGAAAAATCACGGGCATGGTCCATTCCCACAGGTAAACAACAATATCTGCTTTTGCAGCCCTCCATTTGCAATGCTGGAACCTGCCTCGGAAGATCGGCAGCCGACTCTGGCGCTAGTCTCACCCCAAACTCTTGAAAGGCCACTGAATGCCCCTGGGCCCCAATGACTTCGCCGCCATTCTCCTTACCCTGGAGCTGGCCACCTTGACCACCGTGCTGTTGCTGCTGATCGGCACGCCGATCGCCCTGTGGCTGGCGCGCACCGACTCCTGGCTGAAGCGGCCGATTGGCGCCATCGTCGCCCTGCCGCTGGTGCTGCCGCCGACGGTGATCGGCTTCTACCTGCTGATCAGCATGGGGCCCAATGGCTTCTTCGGCCAACTGACCCAGGCCCTCGGCCTGGGTACCCTGACCTTCACCTTCACGGGCCTGTTGATAGGCTCGGTGTTCTATTCCCTGCCGTTCGTGGTGCAGCCGCTGCAGAACGCCTTCGAAGCCATGGGCCGCGCGCCGCTGGAAGCCGCTGCCACCTTGCGCGCCGGGCCCTGGGACACCTTTTTCAGCGTAGTGTTGCCGCTGGCCAGGCCGGGCTTTCTCACTGCAGCGATTCTCGGTTTCGCCCATACCGTCGGCGAGTTCGGCGTGGTGCTGATGATCGGCGGCAACATTCCCGGCAAGACCCAGGTGGCCTCGGTGCAGATCTACAACCACGTGGAAACCATGGAGTATGCCCAGGCCCACTGGCTGGCCGGTGGCATGGTGGCGTTCTCCTTCCTGGTACTGCTGGCGCTCTACTCCAGCAACCGGCGCGGCCAGCAGGCCTGGATATGAGCGACCAGCAGATACAGGCCCGCTTCACACTGGCTCATCCGGGCTTCACCCTGGATGTCGACCTGCAACTGCCGGGCCGCGGCGTCAGCGCGCTGTTCGGTCACTCCGGCTCGGGCAAGACCACCCTGCTGCGCTGCGTTGCTGGCCTGGAACGCCCAGGCAGCGGTTACTTGCAGATCAATGGCGAAACCTGGCAGGACAGCGTCAATGGCATCTGGCTGCCGGCCCACCAGCGCCCGGTCGGCTATGTGTTTCAGGACGCCAACCTGTTCCCCCACCTCAGCGTACGGCGCAATCTGGAATTCGGCCTCAAACGCATCGCCAAGGCGCAGCGCCGCGTGCCCTTCGAGCAGGCGGTCGAGCTGCTCGGCATCGCGCACCTGCTCGAGCGCCTGCCGGATCGGCTGTCCGGTGGTGAGCGCCAGCGCGTCGGCATGGCCCGCGCCCTGCTCACCAGCCCGCGCCTGCTGCTGATGGACGAACCCCTGGCCGCGCTGGATCTCAAGCGCAAGGGCGAAGTGCTGCCGTACCTGGAGCGCCTGCACGACGAACTGGAGATCCCGATTCTCTACGTCAGCCACGCGCCGGACGAAGTCGCTCGCCTGGCCGATCACCTGGTGGTGCTCGACGAAGGCCGGGTGACGGCCAGCGGGCCGCTCAAGGAAACGCTGATCCGCAGTGACCTGCCCTTCATCTTCGAGGACGATGCAGAGGCAGTGATCGACGGCCAGGTAGAGCGCCACGATGAGCACTATGATCTGCTCGATATCCGCCTGCCGGGCAGCAGCGCGCGCATGCGCCTGGCCCACGCCGCGTTGCCGGCAGGCCGTCAGGTACGCATCAAGATCAAGGCCCGGGACGTCAGCCTGAGCCTGCAACAGGCCCGCGACAGCAGCGTGCTCAACCTGCTGCCGGCGACGGTGGAGCGCTGGTTCGAGCTGCCCAATCCGGCGCACCGCCTGGTGGAACTGCAATTGGGCGATCAGCGGATCATCGCCCGTATCACCCGCTATTCGTTCGATGGACTGGATATCCGCGCCGGGCAACCGCTGTGGGTGCAGGTCAAATCGGTGTCTTTGCTGGCGTCGTAGGCGCAACGAGCCCAGTAATGCAAATGGCTACAAGGGTGGAGCATTCGCCGACCCACTGTGGGAGCGGGCCATGCGCGCGAAAAATCGCGGGCATGGACTGGGCGTCCCCGCCCCCTCCCACAGATACTGCGCCGGTGTCCGCTTTTGTCTTTATAACCACCCACTCACACAGCCCCGTAGGGTGGGTGAGTGGCGCCAAACCATGGTTTCACGGTGGCAACGATCCAGGCGCGCCGCGTAACCCACCAGGCGATAGATCGTGTTGCGCCGATGGTGGGTTATGGCGCTACCAAATCAGGAGCTATGCCTGTTAAACGTAACAGGCACCTCACCCACCCTACGCTCCATCAACCTGCAAGGCGCTGCTCAGCACGCCGCAGCAATTCGCGAAGCGCGGCCAGTTGCTCGGCACCGCCCTCATCGAGCAGTTGTTCAAGCGCATGCCCGAGCCGTTTCAACGGCGCTGCGGTCGCCAGGTTGAGGTGCTCGGCGTCGATCTCGGCAGCGCCACAAACCAGCAGCGCGAAGTGCACCACGTTCTCCAGCTCGCGGGTATTGCCCGGCCAGTCATGCCGCTCGAGTAGCCGCTGGGCAGCCAGGCTGATGCCCGGCAGCGGCAGGCGCAGGCGCTGGGCGTAGATACCCAGAAAGTATTCGGCCAACGGCAGCACATCACCGACCCGCTCGCGCAGCGGCGGCAACTGCAGACGACCATCGCTCAGGTAATGGGCCAGGCGCTCGTCGAATTTGCCGGCCTTCACTACCTGCCAGAGATCCACACTGGAGGCCGCCACCAGGCGCACATCCACGGGAATCGGCTGGGTCGCGCCAACGCGCCAGGCTTCGCCGGTCTCCAGCACGCTGAGCAGCTGCGCCTGCAGGACCAGCGGCAGGTCGGCGATCTCGTCGAGGTACAAGGTGCCGCCATTGGCCGAGCCGAGCCAACCAGCGCGGCTGCTCGGTGCGCCCTGGTGTGCGCCAGCGGCGTAACCGAACAGCTCGGCTTCGCCGTGATTAGGGCTCAGGCCGCTGCAACTGAGTGCCACGAACAGACCTGGGCGTTCACTGGAGCGGTGAATATGCCGGGCCAGTAACTCCTTGCCGGTACCGGTCTCGCCCTGGATCAGAATCGGCACTGGCAGGCTGGCGAGGCGCTCGACTTCCTTGCGCAGCTGCCGGGTACGCGGGTCGATGAACACCAGTGCCTTGGCACGAATGCTCAGCGGGCTTTTGTCCGCCTCAGGAAAGATCAGCAGTGACGGATCTCCCACCGGTGGCAAGCTCATAGATTCACTCTCCCATGGCACTCAGGCGGCGCGCGCCGGATCAAACGGCAGCGGCTTCAGGCGCGCAGGCGCTGCTGTTGCTCGATGCGGCTCTGCAGGCGAAACAGATAGGCAAAGCCCTGATCCCAGCGCTGGTGCCCAGACTTCACGTTGATATGCCCGGCACCGCTGAGAATGGCGACCTCGCTGCCCCAGTCGCGGGCCAGCTCGATGGCGCGTGCCGCACTGGCCGCCGAGTCGTTGTCGGAGCCCACCAGTTGGCTGGAAAACGGCAGTGGGTGCGCTGGAATCGGCGCGAAATTGCGCAATGCCTCGGGGCAGTTGGGGCGCTGTACATCGGCAGGCGCGACCAGCAGCGCACCGCGTACCCGGCGTAGCGCGGCAGGTGAGGCCTGGGCCGCCCAATGAGCCACGGTGATGCAGCCCAGGCTATGGGCAATCAGGATGGCCGGACGCGGATCGGCAGCGATCTGCTGCTCCAGCGCTGCAACCCAATCCTCACGGCGCGGCGTCAGCCAGTCGCGCTGTTCGACCCGCGTGCTATTGGGCAGGCTGCGTTGCCAGTGGCTCTGCCAATGGTCATCGCCCGAGCCCTGCCAGCCCGGCACGATCAGGTAACGAACCGCTTCACTGCGCATCATGGCGCCCTCCGATCTGCTTGGCCTGCAGTGTACGAGCGCGATAACCGATCTAAAAAGAATAAGAATTTATTTGCTTATGCCCTAAGACCGTTTTGTCGACAGCCAGAGCAAAACACCCACATATTCCATAAAGATATATAAATGTTCTTAAACAGTATTTTTAAGAATATTTCAGGCTGCTTAGTATCCGCTCCACGCCCCGCCACCGACAGCCGTCGGCACCACGCTTCGAGGGCAAGGAGCCACAACCATGACCGCCACCCTTCGTAATCTGGAAGGCCAGGATGACGCCACCATCCTGCGCGAAATTCAAAGCGCCTTGAACGGCCTGAAGTTCGGCTCGGTGGAGATCACCGTGCACAACGGCCAGGTGGTGCAGATCGAGCGCAAGGAGAAATTCCGCCTCCAGCAGCCTGGTAGCAAGAACGCCTGAGCCCTTTCGCCAACCCGACCACGGGCAGCCAGCCATGAATCGCTACCAGTACTGCCGATGTAACCCGCGAATGCCGGCCTAGAGAGCAGACATCGCCCCGCCAGACACGCCCAGCACCGACTTTCAGTATTCAGGAGCATCACCATGTCCATTCGCCGTTTCGCACTCGCTGCACTCGCCAGCGCTCTGGTTGCCGGCCCGGTCGCCGCCCAGACGCTGCTCAACGTGTCGTACGACCCGACCCGCGAGCTGTACGTGGAATTCAACAAGGCCTTCAACAAGCACTGGCAGGAACAGGGCAACGAGCCGCTGACCATCCAGCAGTCCCATGGTGGTTCGGGCAAGCAGGCCCGTGCGGTGATCGATGGCCTGCAGGCCGACGTGGTGACCCTGGCGCTGTCCGGCGACATCGACGCGATCAACCTCAACCAGCCGCTGATCGACAAGGACTGGCAGAAGCGCCTGGCCGACAACAGCACGCCGTACACCTCGACCATCGTGTTCCTGGTGCGCAAGGGCAACCCGAAAGGCATCAAGGATTGGGATGACCTGGTCAAGGATGGCGTGGAAATCATCACCCCGAACCCGAAAACCTCAGGCGGCGCCCGCTGGAACTTCCTCGCCGCCTGGGCCTACGCCAAGAAGAAATACGGCAGCGACGAAAAGGCCCTGGAATACGTGACCGAGCTGTACCGTCACGCGCCAGTGCTCGACACCGGTGCCCGTGGCGCGACCATCAGCTTCGTGCAGCGTGGCCTGGGCGACGTGTTGCTGGCCTGGGAAAACGAAGCCTACCTGTCGCTGGCCGAAGAAGGCGGCGACCAGCTGGAAATCGTTACCCCGTCGCTGTCGATCCTCGCCGAACCGCCGGTGGCCGTGGTCGACAGGAACGTCGACCGCAAGGGCACCCGCAAGGCCGCCGAAGCCTACCTGCAGTACCTGTACAGCGAGGAAGGCCAGCGCATCGCCGCGAAGAACTTCTACCGCCCGCGTGACGCCAAGGTGGCAGCCGAGTTCAAGGATCAGTTCAAGGAACTGGAGCTGGTCACCATCGACAAGGACTTCGGCGGTTGGGCCAAGGCTCAGCCGAAGTACTTCGATGATGGCGGCGTTTTCGACAAGATTTTCCAGAAGATCAATCAATAGGTTCAGCTGATCGATCTGGCCCGCCATTGCGCAACTCAATGGCGGGCTTTGTTGTGGACCTGATCAAAAGGACTCCCCATGTCTCGTCGGACTTCCTCGGTCATACCCGGCTTCGGGCTGACTCTGGGCTTCACCCTCACCTACCTGGCGTTGATCGTGCTGATCCCGCTGGGGGCGATGTTGCTGTTCTCCCTGCAGCTCTCCGCTGACCAGTGGTGGGCACTGCTCAACAACCGTCAGCTGCAGTTTTCCCTGAAGCTGTCCTTTGGCACCGCGCTGGCCGCTGCCCTGCTCAACGGCATTCTCGGCACCATCATCGCCTGGGTGCTGGTGCGCTACACCTTTCCGGGCCGGCGCATCATCGATGCCATGGTCGACATGCCGTTCGCCCTGCCCACCGCCGTGGCCGGCATCGCGCTGACCGCGCTGTACGCGCCCAACGGCCTGATCGGCTCGCTGTTCCCCTTCAAGATCGCCTACACGCCGCTGGGCATCACCCTGGCGCTGGTGTTCGTGACCCTGCCTTTCGTGGTGCGCACCCTGCAGCCGGTGCTCGCCGACATTCCCAAGGAAGTCGAAGAAGCCGCCGCCTGCCTGGGCGCCAAGCCGTTTCAGGTTTTTCGCCATGTACTGCTACCCAGCTTGCTGCCGGCCTGGCTGACCGGCTTCGCCCTGGCCTTCGCCCGCGGCGTCGGCGAATACGGCTCGGTGGTATTCATCGCCGGCAACATCCCGTTGAAGACCGAGATCCTGCCGCTGTTGATCGTCTCCAAGCTGGACCAGTACGACTACCCCAGCGCCACCGCGATTGGCGTGATCATGCTGGTGGTGTCGTTCATCCTGCTGCTGCTGATCAACATCCTGCAGCGCCGCATCCAGCCACAACTCTGAGGAGCCCGTCATGAGCCTTGCAACCCTTGGCAAGAACGCGGCCCGCCCGGCGAGCCGCTCCCCTGGTGCCATCGCCCTGATCGTCGTGGCCTGGGCGGTATTCGCGGTGATCCTGCTGCTGCCGCTGTACATCGTGCTGACCCAGGGCCTGAGCCGCGGCCTGGCATTCTTCTGGGAGGCGATCCGCGAGCCGGACGCCATTTCCGCGCTCAAGCTGACCCTGCTGGCCACGGCCATCTCGGTGCCGCTCAACCTGGTGTTCGGGGTGGCCGCCGCCTGGGCGGTAACCAAGTTCGAGTTCCGCGGCAAGAGCATCTTGGTCACCCTGATCGACATGCCGTTCTCGGTATCGCCGGTGGTGGCCGGCCTGATCTACGTGCTGCTGTTCGGCGCCCAGAGCAAGCTGGCGCCGTACCTGCAGGACCACAACCTGCAGATCATCTACGCGGTGCCGGGCATCGTGCTGGCGACCATCTTCGTGACCTTTCCCTTCGTGGCCCGCGAGCTGATTCCGCTGATGGAAGAACAGGGCACCACCGAAGAGGAGGCCGCGCGCCTGCTCGGTGCCAACGGCTGGCAGATGTTCTGGCATGTCACGCTGCCTAACGTAAAATGGGCGCTGGTCTACGGTGTGGTGCTGTGTACCGCGCGGGCGATGGGCGAGTTCGGAGCGGTGTCGGTGGTTTCCGGGCATATCCGCGGCTACACCAACACCCTGCCGCTGCATATCGAGATTCTGTACAACGAATACAACATCGTCGCCGCGTTCAGCGTGGCCATCCTGTTGCTGGTCATGGCCCTGGTGGTGTTGCTGCTTCGCCAGTGGAGCGAAGCGCGCCTGAGCCGACAGCTCAAGGGCCAGGACGACTAAACCCTTTTCACCGGCGCCGCGCCCTTGCGCGAACCGACCAGACAGAAACAGGTAGACACCATGAGTATCGAAGTCAGCGGCATCAACAAGCACTTTGGCCAGTTCAAGGCGCTCAACGACATCAACCTGAACATCCAGAGCGGCGAGCTGGTCGCCCTGCTCGGCCCGTCCGGCTGCGGCAAGACCACCCTGCTGCGCATCATCGCCGGCCTGGAAACCCCGGACAGCGGCAACATCGTGTTCCACGGCGAGGACGTTTCCGAGCACGACGTGCGCGATCGCAAGGTCGGTTTCGTGTTTCAGCACTACGCCCTGTTCCGCCACATGACGGTGTTCGACAACGTCGCCTTCGGCCTGCGCATGAAGCCCAAGGGCGAGCGCCCCAACGAGAACGTGATCAAGAAGAAGGTTCACGACCTGCTCGGCCTGGTGCAGCTCGACTGGCTGGCCGACCGCTACCCGGAGCAGCTCTCCGGTGGCCAGCGCCAGCGCATCGCCCTGGCCCGCGCCCTGGCGGTCGAGCCCAAGGTGCTGTTGCTCGACGAACCCTTCGGGGCGCTGGATGCCAAGGTGCGCAAGGAACTGCGCCGCTGGCTGGCGCGCCTGCACGAGGAAGTGCACCTGACCAGCGTGTTCGTGACCCACGACCAGGAAGAAGCCATGGAAGTGGCCGACCGCATCGTGGTGATGAACAAGGGCGTGGTCGAGCAGATCGGCTCGCCGGCCGAGGTGTACGAGAAGCCGGCCAGCGACTTCGTCTACCACTTCCTCGGTGACGCCAACCGCCTGTATGTCGGCGACGATCACCACGTGCTGTTCCGCCCCCACGAAGTGAGCCTGTCCACCGCGGCGCTGGAGGGCCATCAGGCCGGTGAAGTGCGCGATATCCGCCTGCTTGGCGCCATCACCCGCATCACCCTGAAGGTCGACGGTCAGGACGAGCTGATCGAAGCCGAAGTGGCCAAGGATCACCTCAGCCTCGACAACCTCGCCCGCGGCGCCACCCTGTATTTCAAGCCCAAGGGCGGCAAGCCGGTCAGCACTCCGGCCTGACGGCTCTTTCGAGATAAGCGGCCTGGTCGCCCTGCGAGAGTACGCAAATCCGCGCGCCTACTTTGTGGGAGCGCGCGATTCGCGGGCATGGACTAGGCGTCCCCGCCGCTCCTACAGATAGTCGGCAAGCCTTGGCGTCTCAAACGACCCCGCGCTGGCGAATCATCGTCGGCCCGGCACGCTCGACCACCTGATGTTCAACCTCCTGGCGCAGGCCAACGAGAAAGGCCGCTTCGGCGACCACGAACAGCGGCCCGATGATCAGCCCGGTGAGGTCGTCGACGAACGCCGGCTTGCGGCCTTCGTAGAAATGGCCGATGAACTGGATGATCCAGCCGACCACGAACAGCCCCAGCCCCATGCTCAGCCACAGCGCCGTACCGGCCATCGCCAGCCCGGCGCTGAACCACAGGCACAAGCCCAGCAAGGCGCCCATCACCGCCCCGAAACGAAGGTCCAGGCGCAGGTAGAACAGCGTGCTCAGCAGCGCAGCCAGGGTCGCCGGCGACAGCCACAGGCCGCCCACAACAACTCCCGGGCGCGACAGCAGCACGGTGACGGCCAGCACGATCATCGGGATACCGACGAAGTGGGTGACGATATTGCGCCGGTCGCGGTGGTAGGCCGCGTATTGGGCGAGGTGATCCACCAGGGTTTTCATTGTTGTTATCCTCTCGGGGTGCGTACCGCCTCATCATGGCGCGGCACGCACGCCAGCACTGTCAGCTAGCCGACAAAGCGGAATTCCCATGACCGATCTGCGCGACACCCTGCTTCAGGGCCAATGGTTCGCCGCATTGCCGGCGCCCTTGCAGCAGGCGCTGCTGAGCCAGGGCCGGCGGCTGAACTTGGAGACCGGGCAACGCCTGTTCAGCCGCGGCGATGCCCCCAGCGGGCTGTACGCCATACTGAGCGGCGCCATGCGCGTCGGCAGTGTGGGCGCCGACGGCCGGGAGGCCCTGCTGGTGCTGGTGGAGGCCCCGCACTGGTTCGGGGAAATCGCCCTGTTCGATGGCCAGCCGCGTACCCACGACGCCGTTGCCGAAGGCACCAGCAGCCTGCTGCACGTTCCCCAGGCGGGCCTGCTGACGCTGCTCGACAGGCATCCTGCCTATTGGCGCGACCTCGCCCTGCTGATGGCCCACAAGGTGCGCCTGGCCTTTATCGCGCTCGAGGAGATCAGCCTGCTGCCCGCCGCACAACGCCTGGCGCGGCGCCTGCTGCTGATCGCCGAAGACTATGGCGAAAGCCAGGGCCCGCGGCGCATCATCCACCTGTCCCAGGAGCAATTGGCGGCCATGCTGGCGATCTCCCGGCAGACCGCCAATGGCGTGCTCAAGGAGCTGCAGGCGCGCGGCATCGTCAAGCTGACCTACGGCGAGATCGAGATTCTCGACCTGGACGAACTGCGCAAGGCTGCGCATTGAAGCATGAAGCTTTTGTGACAGCCGAACCAAAGACCAAGGGCCATGTCCTTACTGATTCTGTGAACCACAGGCCGGCTGGCTACGCCAGCGGCCGCCAACCATCCGGGATACCGTTGCCAGACTCTGCCCCCATCGACCTGCCCAGCGTACTCGCCGGCCCGCTACTGCGCCGCCTGGAGCCCGATCGCCTGGTGCTCTGGCTGGTCGCCAGCCGCCCGCTGCAGCTGACCCTGCGCCTGGCGCCGGGCGACCAGGCCGAATGCGATCACCCGCTGGACGACGACGCCTGCCAGCGTCTGGTGGTCGGCGAACGTGCGGTCATCCACCTGATCGACCTGCACCTCGACACGCCACTGCCGCGCGATGAGCTGATCGCCTACGACCTGCTGGTCGACGGCCAGCAGGGTATCGCCGAGTGGGCCGCGCACCTACTGTACGACGGTGCGACGCGGCCCAACTTCGTGCTGCGCTCGCGCATCGATCATCTGCTGCACGGCTCGTGCCGCAAGCCGCATCACCCGTCCAAGGATGGCCTGCTGTGCGCCGACCGCCTGCTGGCCGCGCCTCACGTGGCGTCCGAGCGGCCGGCCGTGTTGCTGCACAGCGGCGACCAGGTGTACGTAGACGATGTTTCCGGGCCGATGCTGCGGGCCATCCACCAATTGGTCGAACGCCTGGGCCTGTACCACGAGAAGCTCGAAGGCGCGGTCGTCGATAACAGCGCCGATCTCTATGAGCACCCCGCCAGCTACTACCACCGCGCCGACCTGCTGCCTGCGCTGAAGAGCAATGAAACCCTGCGCGAGCGCTTCTTCGGAGGCACCGAAAAGCCCATCTTCACCAGCAGCAATGCCGACAACCACCTGGTCACCCTGGCCGAAGTGCTGGCCATGTATCTGCTGGTGTGGTCGCCCACGCCCTGGTTGCTGCTCGACAGCGAAGTGCCCGAGCTGAGTGCCGAAGATGCCCAGCGCTATGACCGCGAACGCGTCTGCATCACCGCGTTCGTCGCCAACCTCGGTGATGTGGCGCGGGTGCTGGCGCACCTGCCGAACCTGATGATCTTCGATGACCATGACATCACCGATGACTGGAACCTGTCGGCCCAGTGGGAAGAAACCGCCTACGGCCATCCCTTCTCCAAGCGCATCATCGGCAACGCGCTGATCGGCTACCTGCTGTGCCAGGGCTGGGGCAACAATCCCGATGCCTTCGCCGAACCACTGGCCGATGTTCACGCCCTGTGCGAGCAGGCCCAGGGCGACGGTTTCGGCAGTGCGGCCCAGGATCAACTGATCGATGACCTGATGCGCTTCCAGCACTGGCACTACGTACTGCCGAGCAGCCCGGCACTATTGGTGCTCGACACACGCACCCGGCGCTGGCGCAGCGAGCGTAACCTCAAGCGCCCGTCGGGCCTGCTCGACTGGGAGGCGCTCAGCGAAATGCAGCAGAACCTGCTCGATCACCCGAGTGCCATCATCGTCTCGCCGGCGCCAATGTTCGGCGTCAAGCTGATCGAGGCGGTGCAGCGGGTATTCAGCTGGGCAGGCCATCCGCTGATGGTCGATGCGGAAAACTGGATGGCTCATCGCGGCGCCGCCAGCGTGATGATGAACATCTTCCGCCACTCGCGTACGCCAAGGGATTACGTGGTGCTGTCCGGCGACGTGCACTACTCGTTCTTCTACGAGGTCAAGGTACGCCAACGGCGCAACGGGCCGACGGTGTGGCAGATCACCAGCAGCGGCGTGAAGAACGAATTCCCGCGTCGCCTGCTGGACGTCTTCGACCGCCTCAACCGCTGGCTGTACGCGCCCTGGTCGCCCCTCAACTGGCTGACCAAGCGCCGCCGCATGCAGGTCTTCCCGCACATCCCCAAGCACAGCAAATCGGGCGAACGCCTGTGGAATTCCGCCGGCCTCGGCCAGGTGCTGTTCAACGCCAGGGGCCAGCCCAGCCAGGTATTCCAGCTCAACGCCGACGGCTCACCGCGCACCGAATTCATCGATGACCGCGATCAAGTGGCAGCGCGCAGCGAGGCGCCGAAACGCGCCTGACCGCCAGCGTGATGACGAGCTAGCGGCGCGCCCAGGTCTCGAAGCAGTGTGCTGGCGCCAACTCGGTGGCCGGCTGCTCGTCGCCCTCGATACGCTGCCACTGCGCCTCATCGAACGCCGGGAACCAGGCGTCGCCTTCGGGCTGCAGGGCGACGCGGGTCAGGTACAGGCGATCGGCGATCGGCAGCGCCTGCTCATAGAGCTGGGCACCGCCGATCAGCATCACTTCGTCGACGCCCTGCTCGCGAGCCCAGGCCTCGGCGCGCTGGTGGGCCGCCTCGACCGTGGTAAACACTTCCGCGCCGTCGAGGGCGAGGCCGGCCTGGCGGCTGACCACCAGGTTGAGACGGCCTGGCAACGGGCGGCCCAGAGAATCCCAGGTCTTGCGACCCATGATGATCGGCTTGCCGAGGGTCTTGGCCTTGAAGTGCTTGAGGTCGGCCGGCAGGTGCCAGGGCAGTTGATTGTCGCGGCCAATCACGCGGTTCTCGGCGAGAGCGGCGATCAGGCAGAGGGGGAGTCGATTCGTCATGGCGGCGAGCATAGCAGAGCGAGCCAGCGGCCGGCATACCTTGCCGCGCTGTCATCGTCACGCCATGGTTGTCGGTGCAGGCTGTTGGCAAACCAGCAGCCAACATGCTCAGGAGAGATGCCCGATGCCCCTACGCCAGTCCCGTCTGCTACTGCTCAGCGCCCTGCTCGCCCTGCCCTTCAGCGCCAGCGCGCAAGAGCCGGCAGCCCCCTCTGCCAAGCGCGCCGACCACGGCAAACCGCTGATCATCGCCCACCGCGGCGCCAGCGGTTACCTGCCCGAACACACCCTCGCCGCCTACGCGGTGGCGGTACTGCAGGGCGCCGACTATATCGAGCCCGACCTGGTGATGAGCAAGGACGGCCAGCTGTTCGCTCGCCACGATAACGAGCTGGGCCTGACCACCGACGTGGCCCAACACCCGGAGTTCGCCGACCGCAAACGCAAGGCTCGTATCGACGGCGTCGAACTCGACGGCTGGTTCAGCGAGGACTTCACCGCCGCCGAACTGAAACGCCTGCGCGCCATCGAGCGGATTCCCGACGTTCGCCCGGGCAACACCCGCCTGAATGGCCAGTTCGAGATCCCGACCCTGCAGGAAATCATCGACCTGGTGAAGGCACTGCAGGTCAGCCAGGGCCGCGAGATCGGCCTGTATATCGAAACCAAGCACCCCGCGCACTTCCAGCAGCTCGGCCTGGCCATGGAAAAGCCGCTGGTCGAAGCTCTGGCCCGCAACGGCTATGCCGACGCCAAGGCGCCGGTGTTTATCCAGTCCTTCGAAGTGAGCAACCTGAAAGCGCTGCGCCAGCTCAGTTCGCTGCGCCTGGTGCAGTTGTACGGCAAGGGCCAGCCCCAGGATCAGGTCGAGTTGGGCAACCCGCTGACCTATGAACAGATGGCCACGCCCGCCGGCCTGAAGGCAGTCGCCGCATACGCCAACGGCGTCGGCCCGGACAAGGGCTACGTGATTGCGCGCAAAGCGGACGGCAGCCTGGGCGCGCCGACGCGCTTCGTCGCCGACGCCCACGCCGCCGGTCTGCTGGTGCACCCCTACACCTTCCGTGCCGAAAACCAGTTCCTGCCCACTGACCTGCAACGGGGTAGCGACCCGGCCGCGCGTGGCGATATCGACGCCGAGCTGCGCGCCTTCCTGGCCACCGGCATCGATGGGCTGTTCATCGACCAGCCGGACATCGCCGTGCGCCTGCGCGAGGCTGCCGCACACTAGCTGCGAGCTGTTGTCATTCACCACGCAGCGGGTATGCTCCCGGAGACTGACACTCACCGGGAGATCGCGTGTCCCTACCCAAGCTGCAACGCCTCTGGCTCTGCGAGGCCGTGCGCCTGCGCGAAGAGCATGCCGGCCTGCTCGAAGACAGCGAAGCCAACCGCCGTGCCCAGGTAGCTGGCGGCGACCTGGTCACCCGTATCGAACAGCGTGCCCTGCACCTGGCCGAACGCGATGGCCAGGTGCAGGCGCAGCGCCACTGGCTCCAGGGTGCGCGCCTGGCCCTGCTGCTGCTCGGCCTGCTGGCGCTGGCCAGCGGCGCCGGCCTGGCGGTAGCGGCCCTGGGTGACGGGCAGACGCCGGTCAACGTGTTCTGGGCCCTGGGCAGCCTGCTCGGCCTGCATATTCTGATGCTGCTGGGCTGGTTGCTCGGCCTACTGTTCGGTGGCGGCCATGGCGCGGTGCTGGGGCGCCTGTGGCTGTGGCTCAGCGAGAAACTGGCCCGCGATGCCAGTGCGCTGCACACCGGCCCCGCGCTGGTTCTGCTGCTGCGCCGCCAGCGCCTCAACCGCTGGCTGGTCGGCATGGCCGTGCACGGCCTGTGGCTGGTGGCGCTGAGCACTGCCCTGGTGATGCTGCTGGCGTTGCTGTCCACCCGCCGCTACGGCTTCGTGTGGGAAACCACCCTGCTGGGCGGCGACACCTTCGTTGCCCTCACCCAGGCCCTGGGTGCGCTGCCTGGCCTGCTCGGTTTTCCGGTCCCCGATGCCGCCACCATCCGCGCCAGCGGCGACAGCCCGTTGCCCCTGGAGGCGGCTCGCCATGCCTGGGCCGGCTGGCTGATCGGCGTGCTGGTGATCTACGGGCTGCTGCCACGTCTGCTGCTGGGCCTGGTGTGCCTGGTGCGTTGGCGGGCAGGCACGGCGAGGCTGACCCTGGATCTGTCGCAGCCCGGCTACGACCTCTTGCGCGACCGCCTGCAGCCCAACAGCGAACGCCTGGGCGTATGCGATGCCGAGCCGGCGCAGCTTTATCAGGTGCAGTCCGCCGCTGGCGTCGACACCAGCAGCGGTGCGCTGCTGGTCGCCATCGAACTGGATGACCGGCGCCCCTGGCCGCCAGTGCTGCCCAAATCGGTGGCCGACGCCGGGATCATCGACAGCCGCGAACAGCGCCGCCAATTGCTCGACCAGCTGACCCGCTTTCCGCCCGCGCGTTTGGCCATTGCCTGTGACCCACGACGCTCGCCGGATCGCGGCAGCCTGGCGCTGCTCGCCGAGCTGGCCCGCTGCGCCGGCGCAACCCGCATCTGGCTGCTGCAGCCGCCCCAGGGCGAAACGCTCGACAGCGAGCGCCTCGGCGACTGGCACAAGGCGCTGGACGACTTACAACTGGCCCACCGCGGCAGCTCGCCACTGACCTGGCTGGAGACCGGCCATGACTGAAGAGAACCGCTGGGTGGATGGCAGTCTTTTCATCCGCCGTGCAACTGTAGAACGCGGTGGATGGGTGAAGCGTCATCCACCCTACGAAACCCGCCAGAAGGGAGCAGTGACCGCGCCCCTGCTGCGAGCCCTGGGAGGCCAACAACCATGACCCAGGCTCTGAGACTCGCCGTGGTCGGCCACACCAACGTCGGCAAGACCTCGCTGCTGCGCACCCTGACTCGTGACGTCGGCTTTGGCGAGGTGTCCCATCGCCCCAGCGCCACCCGCCACGTCGAAGGCGCGCGCCTGTCGGTAGACGGCCAGCCGCTGCTGGAGCTGTACGACACGCCGGGCCTCGAAGATGCCATCGCCCTGCTCGACTACCTCGATCAGCTGGACCGCCCTGGCGAGCGCCTCGACGGCCCGGCGCGGCTGGCGCGCTTCATGGACGGCAGCGAGGCGCGCCAGCGCTTCGAACAGGAAGCCAAGGTGCTGCGCCAGTTGCAGGCCTCCGATGCCGGCCTGTACGTGATCGACGCCCGCGAGCCGGTGCTGGCCAAGTACCGCGACGAGCTGAACGTGCTGGCCATGTGTGGCCGTCCGCTGCTGCCGGTGCTGAATTTCGTGGCCAGCGCCAACCACCGCGAGGACGACTGGCGCGAAGCCCTGGCACGCCTGGGGTTGCACGCCCTGGTGCGTTTCGACAGCGTGGCGCCGCCGCTCGATGGTGAGCGCCGGCTGTACGAGAGCCTGGCGCTGATGCACGAGAAATCGCGTCCGCAACTGCAACGCCTGATCGATGATCACGAAGCCCAGCGGGTGGCCCGCCACCGCAGCGCCAAGCGCCTGATCGCCGAGCTGCTGGTCGACTGCGCCGCCTGCCGGCGCAGCGTCGCCAACCAGCCGGAGCTGGAAAAGAGCGCCATCGAGGATTTGCGCGCCCAGGTGCGCCAGCGTGAACAGCGCTGCGTGGAAGCCCTGCTGCGCCTGTATGCCTTTCGCCGCGAAGACGCCCGGGCCGACGATCTGCCCCTGCTGGACGGTCGCTGGGGCGACGACCTGTTCAACCCGGAAACCATCAAGCAACTGGGCATTCGCCTGGGCGGCGGCGCGGCTGCCGGGGCAGCAGCCGGGGCGGGCGTCGACCTGCTGGTCGGCGGCCTGACCCTGGGCACCGCGGCACTGGCCGGCGCATTGCTCGGCGGCGGCGCGCAGACCCTGCGCAACTACGGCGCGCGCCTCAAGGGCAAGCTGCAGGGCCAGCGCGAGCTGACCGTCGACGACGCCGTGCTGCGCCTGCTCGCCCTGCGCCAGGAGCACCTGCTGGCCGCGCTGGATCAGCGCGGTCATGCGGCGGTGGAAGCGGTACGCCTCGGCACCCTGCAGGACAGCCAATGGCGCGAAGGCAAGCTGCCGGGCGCCCTGCGCGTCGCCCGCGCGCGGCCGGAGTGGTCGTCGCTGAACCCGGGCGCGCGCGTCGATCAGGTCGAACGCCAGGAACAGGTCGAACGCCTGGCCAGGGAAATCGATGCGGCGCCGACTGCAAAATGAGCCTGTGCAGCGAACTGGCCGCCATCCTCGAACGCGAACTGCGCTTGGGCAACAGCCTCGGCCAGGCTCCCCATCGCGCCGGCTGGCCGCAGGCGGATTCACTGTTCGCCGCCCTGCGCCAGGACTTCAAGAGCGACCTGAGCCAATTGCCGCCCTCGGTACAACACGGCCACTGCAACGACCCGCACTACGGCTGGTACGAAGAGCTCTACTGCCGTGAACACCACCATCTACTGGTCGCCGGCGTGCCCAAACCAGGCCGCCGCTGATCCCTGATTGCGAGCCTCGAACATGCCGGTTGCCAACCTGTTCCACGACAGCGATCCGCCCGCCCAGGGCGAGCGCTTCGACACCCTGCTCAGCCATCGCAACCTGCAGATCGAGCGGATCCTCAGCTCGTCACGCATCGAGTCGGTGGATTACCTGCAAGAGCAGGACGAGTGGGTGCTGCTGGCCCGCGGCGAAGCGCGCATGACGGTGGCCGGTGAAGCGCTCGAGCTCACCGCTGGCGATCATCTGTTTCTGCCCGCCGGCACACCACACCGCATGGAGCACACCAGTGAAGGCGCGCTGTGGTTGGCCATCCACCTGCATCCTGGCAATGGCGTTTAACTGTGGGAGCGCGCCATGCGCGCGACAATTGGTGGGTATCGCCCTGTAGGGTGGAAGACGCTTCACCTACGCGGCCCGACCCTTCCACCACGAAATAACCACCACAACTCAGCGCCTGAGCAGGCTCGTCCACAGCGTCGCCGCGACGATCAGCAAGCCACCGATCCACGCCTGCACGCTCAACTGTTCGCTAAGCCACAGCACGGCGAACAGCGCACCGAACAGCGGCTCGCTGCCCATCAGCAGCGACACCCGGGTCGGACTGCTGCGGCGCAGTGCGTAGTTCTGCACGAAGAACGCGAACAGCGTGGCGAACAGCACCAGATACAAGGTGCCGATCCAGAACGCCGGCTCTGTCGGCAGGGCAGGCAAACCGCCTGGCAGGACGATCACACCGAGCAGCAGGCAGCCAATCCCGATCACCCCGGTCTGCACCGCGGTCAGCGCCAGGGCCGGTACCTGGGTATGGGCGGTCAGCCGCCCGGTCAGGCATACCAGCACGGCGCGCAACAGCGCGGCCATCAGCATCAGCCCGTCGCCGAGGTTGAATTGCAGGTCGACGCCGCCGCTGAGCAGCCAGGTGCCGAACAGCGACAGCGCAACCGCCGGCAGCAAGCGCGAATCGGGCCTGCGGTCGAACATCAACCATTCCACGAAGGGGGTGATGACCACGCACAGGCTGATCAGGAATGCCGCGTTGCTGGCCGAGGTGTGCAGCACGCCATAGGTTTCGCACAGGAAGATCGCCAGCATCACGCCGCCGAGCGGAATCCCCGGCGCCCAGGCCTGGCGCCCCGCTCCGCGCAGCTGCGGCAGCAGGATCAGGAAGGTCAGGCAGAAGCGCACGGCAAGAAAGCCCAGCACCGGATAGAACACCAGCGCTTCCTTGGCCACGCCATAGCTTGTACCCCAGACCATGGCGACCAGCAGCAACAGCACATCACTGGCCTGCAGCAGGCGCGAAGGGGAACGGCTAACCAGGGTGGACATAGGGTTACTTCCTGCAATCGGTAAGGAGCGCATTGTCCATTGCGTCCCTCAGCGTGATAATCCGTCAACCCCGAACAAGACCTGTTCCCCATGCGCACGAATCTCACACCACAGCTGCTCCCCTATCTGGCCATCTTCGTGCGCGTGGTCGAGGCCGGCAGCTTCTCTGCCGCGGCTCGCCAGCAGGGCAGCACGGCGTCGGCGGTGAGCCGGCAGATCGCCCACCTCGAGCAGACGCTCGGTGTGCGCCTGCTGGAGCGCACCACGCGGCGCCTGCGCCTGAGCGAAGCCGGCAGCGAAGTGTTCGAGCGCTGCAAGGACATGCTCGACGCCGCCCAGGCCGCCCTGGATGTCGGTGAGCGGCTGATGAGCCAACCGCGCGGCAGAGTAAGGCTGAGCGTGCCCAAGGCCTTCGGGCGCTTTCTGGTGATGCCGCTGATTCAGGACTTTCTGCAGCGCTACCCGGAAGTGGACGTCAGCCTCAACCTCAGTGACCGTAGCCCGGACCTGATCAGCGAGCAGTTCGATCTGCTGGTGAGCATCACCGATCAGCCGCCGCCCACCCTGGCCGGTCGGCCACTGTGCAATGTCCAGCAGCTGCTGTGCGCCAGCCCCACCTACCTGCAGCGCCATGGCACACCCCAACACCCGAGCGAGCTGGTGCGCCATGCCTGCCTGTACCTGGACGAAACACCGGACGACCACCGCTGGCATTTCAGCAACGGGCCGGAACAATGCGTGGTGGCGGTCAGTGGCCGCTTCGCCAGCAACCACAGCGAAGTACGCCTGAACGCCGTGCTCGGCCACCTGGGCATCACCTGCCTGCCGCACTTCACCGCGGCGGCGGCACTGGCCAGCGGCGAGCTGGTGCGGGTGTTGCCGCAATGGCGCTACACCGGCTCCTACCAGGGCACCGCGTGGATTCTCTACCACCCGACCCGCCACCTGCCGCCCAAACTGCGGGTGCTGATCGACCACCTGGCCGAGGGGCTGGGCAAAGGACCGTCGCTGTGACCAGACGGATAACCAGGCTTCGTCAGTGGCTGGAACGCCGCTGCCTTGAGCGGCAGCCGGCGGATACAGCTGATCACGTCACCCTGGAAGCTATCGACACCGAGGTTGGCAACCGGATTCTGGAGAGCCTCAAGGCCAATGGCTGGCGACAGGTGGCGCAGTACAGCCCGCTGGCTTTCGACAAGGGCATCGACTACGACAGCTACCGCCTGCGCCGCGGCCTGGAAGAGCTGCGGCTGGAGTGGGACAACTGGTTCGAGTGGAAACTCAGCGGGCCACGCGAACGCATCGAGGAAATCGCCGAGCGCTTTTCGCTACGAAAGTGAGCGATTCGATCCCCAGGTTACGCCTTCGGCTAACCCAGGCTACGGCTAACGTAGCCTGGGTTGAGCGAAGCGATACCCGGGAAGCGGCTCAGACCGCGACCGGCGCCTTGATATGCGGGTGCGCTTGGTAGCCGACCAGCTCGAAGTCCTCGAACCTGAAGACGAACAGGTCCTTCACCTCGGGGTTGAGCTTCATGGTCGGCAGCGGCAGCGGCTCGCGGGTCAGCTGCAGGTCGGCCTGCTCCAGGTGGTTGGCGTACAGGTGGCAGTCACCACCGGTCCAGATGAACTCGCCCGGCTGCAGGCCGCAGACCTGCGCGACCATCAACGTCAGCAGCGCATAGCTGGCGATGTTGAACGGCACCCCGAGGAAGATATCGGCCGAGCGCTGGTACAGCTGGCAGCTCAGTTTGCCGTCGGCCACATAGAACTGGAACAGCGCGTGGCAGGGCGGCAGGGCCATCTGCTCGACCAGCGCCGGGTTCCAGGCCGAGACGATCAGGCGGCGCGAGTCCGGGTTCTTCCTGATCATCTCGATCAGCTTGCTGATCTGGTCGACCGACTCGCCGTTCGGCGCCGGCCAGTTGCGCCACTGGTAGCCGTATACCGGGCCGAGGTCGCCGTTCTCGTCGGCCCACTCGTCCCAGATGCGTACGCCATTGTCCTTCAGGTACTTGATGTTGGTGTCGCCCTGCAGGAACCACAGCAACTCGTGAATGATCGATTTGAGGTGGCACTTCTTGGTGGTCACCAGGGGAAAACCGTCGGCCAGGTCGAAGCGCATCTGGTGGGCGAACACGCTGTAGGTACCGGTGCCGGTACGGTCCTGCTTGAAGGTGCCGTTGTCGCGCACGTGGCGCATCAGGTCGAGATACTGTTTCATCGCACCACCTCCACAGCGCCTTGGCGCTTGTAGGCATAGACCATCAGGCCCAGGCCGGCGAGCACCATCGGTACGCAGAGCACCTGGCCCATGGTCAGCCAGCCCCACGCCAGGTAACCGAGCTGGGCGTCCGGCACGCGGACGAACTCGACGATGAAGCGGAAGATGCCGTAGCACACCGCGAACAGGCCGGAGACGGCCATGGTCGGGCGCGGTTTGCGCGAGTAGAACCAGAGGATGGTGAACAGCGCCACGCCTTCCAGGGCGAACTGGTACAGCTGCGACGGATGGCGCGGCTCCGGCCCGCCGGTCGGGAAGACCATGGCCCAGGGCACGTCGCTGACCTTGCCCCACAACTCGGCATTGATGAAGTTGCCGATACGCCCGGCGCCCAGGCCGATCGGCACCAGCGGGGCGATGAAATCCATCAGCTCGAAGAAGCTCTTGCCGTTGCGCCTGGCGAACCACAGGGTGGCCAGCATCACGCCGAGCAGGCCGCCATGGAACGACATGCCGCCCTTCCACACTTCGAGGATCAGCAGCGGATTGGCGATATAGGCCGGCAGGTCGTAGAACAGCACGTAGCCCAGGCGCCCACCGACGATCACCCCCATCGCCACCCAGAACACCAGGTCGGAGAGTTTCTCCTTGCTCCAGGTCGGGTCGAAGGCGTGCAAGCGCCGCGAGGCGAGGAACCAGGCACCGCCGATACCCACCAGGTACATCAGGCCGTACCAGTGAATCTGCAGGAAGCCCAGGTCGAGGGCGACCGGGTCAATATTCGGGTAGGGCAGCATCAGGATTCCTCACAACAGAAAATTCAGGCCGACGATAAACAGCAGCAGTGCGAACAGACGCTTGAGCACGCGCGGCGACAGACGATGGGCCAGCCGAGCGCCGGTGCGCGCGAAGAACACGCTGGTCAGGGCGATGCCCAGCAGCGCCGGCAGGTAAACGTAACCCAAGCTCCAGTGGGGTAGACGCGCGTCGCCCCACCCCAGCCACAGATAACTCAAGGCGCCCGCTGCGGCAATCGGCCAGCCACAGGCCGACGAGGTCGCCACCGCCTGCTGCACCGACACACCACGCCAGGTCAGGAACGGCACGGTCAACGAGCCACCGCCAATGCCGATGATCGCCGAAGCCCAGCCAATCACGCTACCAGCAAAGCCGAGGCCGGCCTTGCCGGGGACCTCGCGGCTGGCTTTGGGCTTGAGGTCCAGCGCCAGCTGCAAGGCCACGCACAGGGCGAACACACCAATGATCTTCTGCAGCACCAGGCCGTCGATGGACTCGGCCGTCAGCGCGCCGAGTGCCGAACCCAGCACGATACCCACGGTCAGCCAGACGAACAGCCCCCAGCGTACCGCCCCGCGGCTGTGATGCTCACGCACGGCGTTGACCGAGGTGAACAGAATGGTCGCCAGCGAGGTACCTACCGCCATATGGGTCAGTACCGAGGCATCGAAACCCTGAGCCGTGAAGGCGAAGATCAGTACCGGCACAATGATCATGCCGCCACCGACGCCAAACAGCCCGGCCAGCAGGCCTGCGGCGGCACCGAGCAGGATGTAGAGAAGGAAGATCATGACGTGCTCTGCGAAGCGATGCGGCATGGTAGCGGAAGCGGGCCATGCACTCTACTTCACGACGATTGGCGGCTTTGCGTACAGTGGCACTTTCCATGGACGAGAAACCGCTGTGTTCAACACACTCTATTTGCGCATCGCCTGCGATCAGTTGCACATCATCCACCTGGAAAGCGGCAATGAGCTGCAACTGCGTGCGGAGCCGCCATTCAGCAACCTGCGCCTGCTGGTGGCCGACTTCAGCGTCGCGGATCGCCTGATCAAAGAGGCGGTCACAGCGGTGATCCGCAAACGCTTCATGCGTCTAAGCCTGCCGCCGCGCTTGGTCATGCATCCACTGGAACGGCTTGAAGGCGGCCTCTCGCAGGTCGAAGAACGCATATTGCTGGAGCTCGGCAAAGGCAGTGGTGCCAGCAAGGTCGTGGTACATGTCGGCGCACCACTCGACGCAACTGGCGTACGCGCCTGCTTCAAAAAGTCATGTGCCTGATCGTCCTTGCCTGGCGCCCAGGCCACTCGTTACCGCTGCTGGTCGCTGCCAACCGCGATGAGTTCTACGCACGGCCCGCTGCCACCATGGCCGAGTGGCCGGATGCCCCCGGCCTGATCGCCGGGCGCGATCTGCAGGCTGGCGGCACCTGGCTGGGCATTGGCCCAGGTGGCCGCTTTGCCGCCCTCACCAATATTCGTGACAGGCGCCTGACGCAAGGCACGCGCTCGCGGGGCGAACTGCCGTTGCACTTCCTGCAAGGTAACCAGAGCCCAGAAGTTTTTCTGAACGAGCTGCGCCGCGAGGCGGCTGAATACAGCGGCTTCAACCTGCTGGTCGGCGATAGCCAGGCACTGTGGCATTTCAATTCGCAGAGCGGGCAGGCCCAGGCGCTACCGCCCGGCATCCATGGTGTTTCCAATGCCGATCTGGATACGCCCTGGCCAAAACTGCAGCAGGCCAGGGCGGCGCTTGCCGACGCCCTCGAGGCAGCCGATGAAGCGTCGCTGTTCGCGCTGCTGGCCGACCCCAGAAGACCTGACGACACGGCACTTCCGCATACGGGTGTGGGCCTGGATCTCGAACGACTGCTCGGCAGCGTATTTATCGCCAGCCCGACCTATGGCACCCGCGCCAGCACGCTGCTGTACACCTACGCCGATGGAAGGCGGCGGATTATCGAACGCAGTTTCGGCCCTGAAGGAACGCCGATTGGTGAGGTGCGCTTCGAGCGCTAGAGTGGCGAGAGCTGTCGCTAACCTGTTTTGCGGGAACGGGTGGGGACGCCTAGTCCATGCCCGTGATGCTTTCGCGGGCATGGCCCGCTCCCACAGATAAACCGCCAACTCCCGCCGTTAAGCCTGAATATCCGACGCCGGGTTGATCATCCGGCCGAGGCCGAGGTTGCGCAGGGCCAGTTGCAGGGTGCTGTGGATAACCTGCGGATTGTCGATGCGCATCGCCTGGCCGAGCAGGTCCTTGGCCTTGCTCAGGCTGATCTGGCGCAGCAACCACTTAACCTTCGGCAGGTTGGTGGCGTTCATCGACAGGCTGTCGAAGCCCATCGCCATCAGCAGCACGGCAGCGCTCGGGTCGCCGGCCATTTCGCCGCAGATGCTCACCGGTTTGCCTTCGGCGTGGGAGTCCTCGACCACCTTGGTCAGCGCCTGCAGCACCGCCGGGTGAAGGAAGTCGTAGAGATCGGCCACCCGCGGGTTGTTGCGGTCCACGGCCAGCAGGTACTGGGTCAGGTCGTTGGAGCCGACCGACAGGAAGTCCACCTGGCGCGCCAGGTCGCGGGTCTGATAGACGGCTGCGGGAATCTCGATCATCACGCCAATCGGCGGCAGCGGCACATCGGTGCCTTCGTCGCGCACTTCGCCCCAGGCGCGGTGAATCAGGTGCAGGGATTCTTCCAGCTCCTGGATGCCGGAAATCATCGGCAGCAGGATACGCAGGTTGTTCAGGCCCTCGCTGGCCTTGAGCATGGCGCGCACCTGCACCAGGAAGATTTCCGGGTGGTCGAGGGTCACGCGGATGCCCCGCCAGCCCAGGAAGGGGTTCTCTTCCTTGATCGGGAAATAGCTCAAGCCCTTGTCGCCGCCGACATCCAGGGTGCGCATGGTCACCGGCAGCGGATGGAAGGCAGCCAGCTGTTCGCGATAGATGGCCAGCTGTTCCTTCTCGCTGGGAAAGCGATCCTTGATCATGAACGGCACTTCGGTGCGGTACAGGCCAACACCCTCGGCACCGCGCTCCTGGGCGCGCACCACATCGGCGAGCAGGCCGGTGTTGACCCACAGCGGCATGTGGTGGCCGTCGAGGGTCTCGCAAGGCAGCGCACGCAGGGCGTCGAGGCCCTTGGTGAGCTGGCGGTCTTCCTCGACCACGTCGGCATACTGCTTGCGCAGGATCTCGCTGGGGTTGGTGAACACCTCGCCGTGGTAGCCATCGACGATCAGCTGGATGCCGTCGATCTTCGAATACGGCAGTTCCACCGCGCCCATCACGGTGGGAATGCCCATGGCCCGGGCGAAGATCGCCACGTGGGAGTTGCCCGAACCCTGCACCGACACCAGGCCGACCAGCTTGCCTTCCGGCACCTCACCGAGCATCGCCGGCGACAGCTCTTCGGCGACCAGGATGCAGTTGTCCGGGTACACCAGGGTCTGCTGACGGGCCTGCTGCAGGTAGGCGAGCAGGCGGCGGCCCAGGTCGCGCACGTCCGAGGCGCGCTCGCGCAGGTAGGCGTCGTCCATCAGCTCGAAACGATTGATGTGCTCGCTGACCACGTGGCGCAGGGCGCCCTGGGCCCACTGGCCGGTCTTGATGACATTGACCACCTCGTTACCGAGGGCCGCATCTTCGAGCATCATCTGGTAGACGTCGAACAGCGCGCGCTCTTCGGGGCGCAGCTGGGTCGCCATGCGCTCGGAGAGGTTGCGCATGTCGGCGCGCACGCCCTCCAGGGCGTTCTGGAACAGTTTCAATTCGGCATCGATATCATCGATGCTCTTGTCCGGCACCACTTCCAGGTCGGCTGGCGGCAGCACCACCACGGCGGTACCGACCGCCGCACCGGGCGAGCCCGGCACGCCAACGAACTTGGCTTCCTGAATGCCCTTGCCCTGCTTGCCCAGGCCGCGGATCGAACCGGTGGCCTCGGCGTGGGCGATCACCCCGGCGAGCTGCGCGCTCATGGTGACCAGGAAGGCTTCCTCGCCTTCGTCGAACTGGCGGCGCTCCTTCTGCTGCACCACCAGCACGCCCATCACCCGACGGTGGTGGATGATCGGTGAGCCGAGGAAGGAGGCATAACGCTCCTCACCGGTTTCGGCGAAGTAGCGGTAACGGGGGTGTTCGGAGGCATTTTCGAGGTTCAGCGGCTCTTCACGGGTGCCGACGAGGCCGACCAGGCCCTCGTTGGGCGCCATGCTGACCTTGCCGATCGAGCGCTTGTTGAGGCCGTCGGTGGCCATCAGCACGAAACGGTTGCTCTCCGGGTCGAGCAGGTACACCGAGCACACCTGGGTGCCCATGGTCTCCTTGACGCGCTGCACGATGATGCCCAGCGCCGCTTTGAGATCCTTGGCGGCGTTCACTTCCTGGACGATCTTGCGCAGCGTGTTGAGCATGCTGACCTGCCTAATCCCGTGCCAACAGGCGCGGTGCGAGTTCCTTGAGTGCGCGACGGTAGACTTCGCGCTTGAATGTAACCACCTGCCCCAACGGGTACCAATAACTGACCCAGCGCCAGCCGTCGAACTCCGGCTTGCCGGTCAGGTCCATACGCACCCGTTG
>JAAIGF010216851.1_pt1 | contig 28732 bp, 27 predicted proteins | sample 6487441 | NCBI WGS metagenome assembly JAAIGF01 (sample SAMN13974129, study PRJNA590717) | phyllosphere metagenome | biome: pepper field; feature: multiple bacterial spot infested pepper fields; material: pepper leaves; isolation source: leaves from pepper fields | host: Capsicum annuum ... | reverse complement strand
TGGAGGTACCGCTGGCGATCACCATGTAGTCGGTGATGCTGGTCTTCTCACGCACGTCGATGGTGGTGATGTCCTGGGCCTTGATTTCTTCCAGTGCTGCGATGGCCACTTTGACCAGGTCTTCACTGTGCATGGTTTTGTTCGTCATAACGTGCTCGTTTGCCTCGTGTTCGATTCACCCACGGTACAGTCCATGGGCGTTGATATGATCCAGAACCGCATCGGGCACTAGAAAGCGCACCGAGCGACCGTTCGCCAACAGCGAACGAATCTGGGTGGCAGACACCGCCAGCGGCGTCTGCCAGATGAAAGAAATCTGTCCTGCCGGGCCTTTCAGCGTCAGCGGGTCGGCCACGTTGCGCGCGGCCATCAGGTCGCGCAGCGGCTCGCTGGCCTCACTGCCGGCATCCGGGCGTTGCAGCACCAGAATGTGGCAGTGCTGCAGCAACTCGTCCCAACGATGCCAGGTCGGCAAGCCACAAAAGGCATCCCAGCCCAGAATCAAAAACAGCTGATCCTCGGCAGCCAACTCGCCGCGCAACGACTCCAGGGTGTCGATGCTGTAGGACGGTTTGTCGCGCCTGAGCTCGCGGTCATCCACCGTCAGCGGCGCCAACCCCGCGACGGCCTGCCTGACCATCGCCAGGCGATCCTGCGCCCCGACCTGGGGAGTTTCACGGTGCGGCGGGCGCGCACTGGGGATCAGTCGCAGCTCGTCCAGCCCAATGAACTCGGCCACCTCCAGCGCACCGCGCAGATGGCCAATGTGCACCGGGTCGAACGTACCGCCCAATATTCCGATGCGTTTGCGGTTTGCCATCAGCTGCGCACGTGACCGTCGCCGAATACCACGTATTTCTCGCTGGTCAGCCCCAACAGGCCAACCGGGCCGCGGGCGTGCAGTTTGTCGGTGGAAATACCGATCTCCGCGCCCAGGCCATACTCGAATCCATCGGCAAAACGCGTCGAAGCGTTGACCATCACCGAGCTGGAGTCCACCTCGGTAAGGAAGCGCCGCGCATCACTGAAATTCTCGGTGATGATCGCGTCGGTGTGCTGCGAGCCGTAGGTGTTGATGTGCTCGATGGCCGCATCCAGGGAGTCGACCACGCGAATCGCCAGAATCGGCGCGTTGTACTCGGCGTACCAGTCGTCTTCGCTGGCCTCTAGCACGTCGCTACCGAGCAGTGCACGCGTCTGGGCATCGCCCCGCAGCTCGACACCCTTGTCACGGTAAATGGCAGCCAGCGGCGGCAGCACCCGTGCGGCGATATCGGCGTGCACCAGCAGGGTTTCCATGGTGTTGCACGGCGAGTAGCGCTGGGTCTTCGAGTTGTCGCAAACGCGGATGGCCTTGTCGAGGTCGGCGGCAATATCCACGTAAACGTGGCATACGCCATCCAGATGCTTGATCACCGGCACCTTGGCATCACGACTGATACGCTCGATCAGACCCTTGCCGCCACGCGGCACTATCACGTCGACGAATTCCGGCAGGGTGATCAACGCGCCGACGGCAGTGCGATCGGTGGTTTCCACCACCTGCACCGCGCTGGCCGGCAGGTCGGCCTCGGCCAGGCCAGCCTGGATGCAGCGGGCGATGGCCTGGTTGGAGTGAATCGCTTCGGAGCCGCCGCGCAGGATGGCAGCGTTGCCGGACTTCAGACACAGGCTGGCCGCATCGATGGTCACGTTGGGACGCGACTCGTAGATGATGCCGATCACACCCAGCGGTACACGCATCTTGCCGACCTGAATGCCCGACGGCAGGTAGCGCATACCCTGAATTTCGCCGATCGGGTCCGGCAGCGTGGCGACCTGACGCAGGCCTTCGATCATGCTATCGATGACTGCCGGGGTCAGCGCCAGACGGTCGACCATGGCCGGTTCCAGGCCGTTGGCGCGGGCGGCGGCCAGATCCAGTTGATTGGCGGCAGTCAGCTCGCTGCGCGCAGCGTCGAGCGCAGCGGCAGCAGCCTGCAGGGCCCGGTTCTTCTGCGCGGTGCTGGCTCGCGCGAGCACGCGCGAAGCCTGGCGGGCGGCGCGGCCCAGGCGGGTCATGTAGTCAAGCACGGACTCGGTCATGGCAACTCAGGTCGGCAGTTGGAAAAAGTTGCTGATTATAGCGGTCATGCCGCCCCACGCACAGCGGCGCCTGGCAGATGGTCATCAGCGGCTTGTAACCGGGCGTTTGCACGCCCTTTAAATCACCCGGCGCGTTGCTATGATCGGCCGCTGTCGCCGTCTGACAGCGCACGCCGGACAAAGGAACCGCTTTTCAGGTAGGCAGGTCGAAGGCTCGATTTCTTCTCTATAAGGTGTCCGTCCATGGGCCAATGGCTCGATAGTCTGACTGGCTGGTTGGCAGCCAACCCGCAATGGCTGGGTTTGGCGATCTTCGTTATCGCCTGCGTCGAGTGCCTGGCCATCGCCGGCATCATCGTTCCCGGTACCGTGCTGTTGTTCGCCGTCGGCGTGATGGCCGGCAATGGCGCCTTGAGCCTGTGGGAAACTCTGCTGCTGGCCTACTTCGGCGGCCTGCTGGGCGATGCCATTTCCTACGCCCTGGGGCGCTATTTCCACCAGGATATCCGCCGCCTGCCGGGCCTGCGCAGCCATCCGCAGTGGCTGAGCGGTGCAGAGAACTACTTCGAACGCTATGGCGTGGCCAGCCTGCTGCTGGGCCGCTACATCGGCCCGCTACGCCCGATGCTGCCGATGGTCGCCGGCATGTTGAGCATGCCGCTCGGCCGCTTCATCGCCGTCAGCATGCTGGCCGCCGCCGGTTGGGCAGTCGCCTACCTGCTGCCCGGCTGGGCTGCCGGCGCCGCCTTTCGCCTGCCGTTGCCCGACGGGTTCTGGCCACAGGCAGCCGTGGTGGCCGGCGGCCTGGCGTTGCTGCTGGTGCTGACCATTCAGAGCAGCCTGCGCGAACAGCACCAGGCCAGCCTGATCGCCGCCGGGCTGGGCACCCTCCTGCTGGTGGCCCTGTTCATCGGCTGGCCGCACCTGATCCAGCTCGACCAGGGCCTGATGACGCTGATCCAGGAAGGCCGTAACCCACGTTTCGATCATGTCGCGGTGATGATCACCCACTTCGGCGACTTCGACGTGCAACTGGCGGTTGCCGCACTGCTGTGCATCCTGTTGCTGCTCGCCCGCAAATGGCAGGCACTGCTGTTCGCCGGCGGCGCCATGCTCAGCACCGCAGTGGCCAACGGGCTGCTCAAGAACCTGTTCGAGCGGGCGCGCCCCGATGTACTACTCGAGCCGCTGCATACCTACAGTTTCCCTAGCGGGCACAGTTCGGCTGCCTTCGCCTTCTTTCTCACCGTGGCCATTCTGGCCGGGCGTGGCCAACCGGCCCGCCTGCGCCTGACCTGGATACTGCTGGCCTGCCTGCCGGCGCTGTTCATCGCCCTGTCGCGCGTCTACCTGGGTGTGCACTGGCCGAGCGACATCATCGCCGGCGCGCTGCTGGCCAGCAGCCTGTGTGCGCTGAGCCTGGCGCTGATGCAGCGCTTCGCCTCGCTGCCACCATTGCCGGCGAGGGTCTGGTGGATGATCGTGCCAGGCTGCGCGCTGCTGCTGACGGGCATGGCGCTGCTGCGGATGTCTGAAGGCGTGGAGATCTACCGCTACTAGCGGTCTGCACGAAAAGTCTCCGAGCGAAGGTCAGGCGAGGCAAAAATCGGTGAGGAACGGACTGGGCTCGCATCCGAGTTTACGAGCTGTAAATGAGCATTACTCGCTTCGCTCGCCCTTCCGGCCGCGCTAAAGCGCGTTAGCCGCAAGCGGCTTTCCGAACCGATTTTTAACGAAGCATCACCGGGCGCAGGTACTTTTCGTATAGAGCCTAGACGGCGCCGTCGCCCTGCAGCTCCTCGACCCACGCCTGCAGCATGTCCAGGCGCTGGGCTGCATCGGGCTCGGCCAGCAAGGCGACCTTCTGCTCGGCGCTGAACGGCAGCAGGTAGGCGAGTTTGTCGGCCAGCTCCGCCTGGCTGTCGGCACCGCCGCCCATGTCCAGGCTGGCGACCATCGGGTGCTCGGCCAGGGCGCCGAGCAGCGCCAGCAGGTCGGCATGTTCCTCGCCCAGCGGCAGCTCGGGCTGCTCTTCCAGCCACTCGACCTGGGCCAGGGTCAGCTTGTCCGGCAGCACCTGAGCCTGTTTGACACGAAAGCGCCGCCCACCCTGCACGCGAATGCCCAGCAGGCCGTTGGGGCGCTGCTGGAAGTCGGTGATCCGGGCTTCACAGCCGATCTGCGCGACGCGCTCGGCGGCCTCGCCAACCTCGTCACCTTCGACGATGCACACCACACCAAAACCTTCACCCTGCTTCATGCAGCGGCTGATCATATCCAGGTAGCGCGCCTCGAAAATCTGCAGGTCCAGCTGGCAGCCGGGAAACAGCACGGTGTGCAACGGAAATAGCGGTAAGGTCATAGGACTCTCAACTCAGGAATAAGATGGCCAGGGGCAGCAGGATCGCCGTGAACACACCCATCAGACTCATGGCCAGGGCCGCGAAGGCGCCGCACTCCTCGCTCTCCTGCATGGCACGGGAGGTGCCGACCGCGTGGGCGGTCATGCCCAGCGCCATGCCCATGGCGGCATGATTGCGCACCCCGCACAGGCGCAGCAACGACGGCCCGATGATCGCGCCCAGCACGCCGGTGATCATCACGAACACCGCCGCCAGTGCCGCCAGGCCACCGATCTGGCTGGCCACCAGCATGGCGATGGGCGAGGTGACGGACTTGGGCGCCATGCTCATCAGCATGTTGTGCTCGGCGCCGAGCAGCCAGGCCAGGGCGACACCCAGCACGGTGGCGACCACACCGGCGACCAGCAGGGTCAGTACCGTGGGCCAGAACACCTGGCGAATACGCCGCAGATTCAGGTACAGCGGCACAGCCAAGGCGACGGTAGCCGGGCCGAGAAAGAGGGTCAGCGCATCGGCACTGGTCTTGTATTCGCTGAAGGTCAGGCCGCAGAACAGCAGAATGCCGATCACCAGCATGGTCGATACCAGCACCGGCTGCAGGAACACCAGGCGGGTCCTTTCATAGAGGGCAATCGCCAATTGATAGGCGCCCAGGGTGACCCCCGCACCAAATAGCGGATGATGGGTGACGGCCAGCCAGGCGCCGTGCCAGTCGAGCATCATGGCTGCTCCCGACGGCGCGCCTGGCGCTCGATCAGCTTCTGCATCATCCAGCCGGCGAACACCAGCGAGAGAATCAGCGACAGCACCAGGGCGCCAATCACCGCCCAGAAGTCAGCGGCGATCGCCTCGGCATACGCCATCACCCCGACTGCCGGCGGCACCAGCAGTAGCGGCAAGTACTTGAGCAGGCTGCTAGCCGCCTGCTGGATCGGCTCATCGACCTGCCCCCGACAGAGCAGAAACACCACCAACAGCAGCATGCCGAGAATCGGCCCCGGCAGCATCGGCAGAAACAGCGCATTGATCGCCGTGCCGAGCAGTTGGCACAGCACCAGCCAGAACAGGCCACGAAGCAGCATGATTGTCCCCCGCAAACACGGCAGGCCGACCGGCTTGCCCACCATCAAAGGCGGCCATTATAGGCCGCAGATGCCGGTGGCTTAACAGGGCCAGATCTCGCTCAAACAACCCGACCAGCCACCCTGCGCGCCGCCAGGCGGTTTGCGGCATACTGCCGGCACCGTTTACCTGACAGGGACGTCCTGCATGCTTCGCCTCGCGCCTCTGGCCCTGACCCTCGCCCTTGCGGCCTGCGGCCAGAGCCCCCAGCTGCTTCCACCCGATGCCATCCTGCCCGACGGTTCGCGCTACCACGGCACCGTGGTCGAAGGCCTGTTGCAGGGCGGAGGCCGTCTCGACTATCCCGATGGCAGCCGTTACACCGGCCACTTCGTCGATGGCCAGCGCCACGGCTCCGGGGAGTGGCAAGGCGCCGATGGCGAGCATTACCTCGGCGAGTTCGCCGCCGGCCTTTACGACGGCCAAGGCACCCTGACCAAGGCCGATGGCAGCCGCTACAGCGGCGGTTTCAGCCAGGGCCAATTCAGCGGCGAAGGTGTTCTACAGGAAGCTGGGCAGACCTACCGCGGGCAGTTTCGCGCCGGCCGCTTTCACGGTTTCGGCATTCTCGAGCAGGCCGATGGCAGCCGCTTCCAGGGCGTTTTCGCCAAGGGCCTTCCAGACGGCCAGGGCGTGCGCGAAGACGAACTGGGCAACCAGCTTTCCGGCCACTTCGTCGGCGGCCAGCTCAAGGGCGCCGGCAGCTACCGGGGCAGCGAGGGTGACAGCTACGACGGCGAACTCAAGGACAGCCTGTTCCATGGCAAGGGCCGTTACCAGAGCGCCAGCGGCGAGGCCTGGAGCGGCACCTTTGCCGAGGGCGCCCTCATCGGCAAAGGCGAATACCGTGGCACCGATGGCAGCCGCTATACGGGGCAATTCCGCGACTGGCGCTACCAGGGTGAAGGCCATCTGCAACAGGCCGACGGCAGCCGTTATGACGGCCAGTTCGCCCATGGCCAGTTCAACGGTGAGGGCACCCTGGTCTCCGCTGACGGCACGCGGCAGCAAGGCATCTGGCGCCGCGGGCTGCGGGTACGCGACGAAAACGGCCAGGCGTTACCCGACCCACTGGAAATCGGCCTGCTGAAACAGGGCGAGCTACTCGACAGGGCCATCGCCGCGCTGCCAGCTTCCACACCACGCAGCGAACTCTATGCCCTGACCCTGGCCGGTGACGGCAAGCAGAGCGTGTTCCTGCGCGAGGCCGACTACGTGGCCGACCTGCTGAGCGAACGCTTCGCCGCCTACGGCCGTATCACCCTGGCCAACCATCGCGATCACCTGGCCGATCGCCCCCTGGCGACCCGCGAGAACCTGCGCCGCGCGGTGCAGGCCATCGCCGAACGCAGCGGCCCGGAAGACCTGGTGTTCATCTACCTGACCAGCCACGGCTCGCGCACACATGAGTTGAACCTGAATCAGCCGCGCCTGCAGCTCGCCGACCTGCCAGCCAGTGACCTGGCCGATCTGCTCGAGCCCCTGGCCGAGCGCCATAAGGTGGTGGTGATTTCCGCCTGCTATTCGGGCGGCTTCATTCCCGCCCTGAAGAACGACAAGACCCTGCTGATGACCGCCGCCCGCGCCGACCGGGTGTCATTCGGCTGTTCCGAGGAGGCCGACTTCACCTATTTCGGCCGCGCCCTGTTCGCCGAAGCGCTGCAGCAAACCGGTGATCTGCAACAGGCCTTCGAGCTGGCTAGCAAGGCGGTGGCCGAACGCGAGCAGGCCGATGGCTTCGAGCCGTCCGAACCGCAGATCTGGGCGCCTGCCGCAGTACTCGAGCATTGGAATGCACTACGCCAGGCAGACAACGAAGCGCCTTGAACGATAAATCGGCGATTGCCCTCTAAACTTCATAACAGGCTGTTGAAAAGCGTAGGCGAGGCAGCCAGTGCAAGGCCTGGGCGGCCCCACAAAAACAGCCGAAACGTAGCGCAGCGTAGTAACAGCCGAAGGCTGGCCCGCAGGGCGAACGAAGTGAGTCAAAAGCGCAGTTTACATGCTGTAAATGAGCATTTTTAGGCTGTTTTTAACGCAGCAACGGCAACGCAGGTAGTTTTTCAACGGCCTGATAGTGAATAGCAGTCGAGGATCGACCATGTATCTGACTCCCCAGCACATTCTTCTGGCAGGCGCTTCGGGCATGACCGGTGAACACCTGCTAGACCGTCTGCTCAACGAACCTACCGTCGAGCGCGTGCTGGCACCGAGCCGCAAGCCGCTGGCCGAGCACCCCCACCTGGAAAATCCGGTCGGCGAACTGCCCGACCTGCTGCCCGCCCTCAACGGCCCGGTGCACACCGCATTCTGCTGCCTGGGCAGTACCATCAAGCAGGCGGGTTCCCAGGACGCCTTTCGCGCCGTCGATCACGATCTTGTGGTGGCCTTCGCCGCCCGTGCGCGGGAGCTGGGCGCGCGGCACCTGCTGGTGGTCAGCGCCATCGGCGCCGACCCGGGCTCGTCGGTGTTCTACAACCGCATCAAGGGGCAAACCGAAGAGGCGCTCAAGGCCCAGGGCTGGCCGCAGTTGACCATCGCTCGCCCTTCTCTGCTGCTCGGCCCGCGCAACGAGTTCCGCCTCGGCGAACGGCTGGCCGCGCCTTTGCTGCGCTGGCTGCCGGGCAGGCACCGCGCCATCGACGTTACCGCCCTGGCCCGCGCCCTGTGGCGCCTGGCGCTGGAAGAGGGCGAAGGGCTACGCATCGTCGAGTCCGACGAGTTGCGGCGCCTGGGGCGCTGATAGGAAAAAAAGCGCCTATTCACGGCGCCTTTTCCGTTCAGAACAGGCCGAGCAGGCCGGCAGCGCCGAGCATCAACAGTGAGAACAGCCACATCCACCAGAACGAGTAGCGGATGTGCTTGCCCATTTCCAGGCGAGCCAGGCCCAGCGCCAGCCACAGAGCCGGCGAGAACGGGCTGATAAAGGTGCCGATGATGTTGCCGATCATCAGCGCATAGACCACGCTCGCCGCCTCCACGCCGTGACTCTCGACCACCTCGAGCACTACCGGCAGCAGGCCGAAGTAATACGCATCGGTGCTCAACAAAAACTCCATCGGCAAACCGAAGAAACCGAGGATCAAGTGCAGCTGACCGACCATGGCCTCGGGTAGCACCCTGACCAGATCCTGGGCGATGGAGGTGAGCATGCCGGTACCGGCGAGAATGCCGAGCATCGAGCCCGCCGCGAGGATGATCATGCCCATGCTCAATGCTGCGGGCGAATGGGCGGCCAGCAGCTTCATCTGCAGCTTGCCGTCCGGGTAGTTGATCAGCATGACCAGGCTCAGGCCGATCATGAACACATAGCCCGCCGGCAGGATGCCGGTGAACAGCGACACCAGCACCGCAAAAAACAGGCCGGCGTTGACCCACATGCGCCCTGGACGTTCGAGCGCCCGCTCCTCCTCGCTGAGCACGGCCGGATCACCGACATGATCGTGCTCGCCATCTTCGACAAGAGTGCCACCGGTTTGCGCGATACGGCGCTGTTCGCGCCAGCCCAGCAAGGCCGCCATCGCCACCAACAGCACCACCCCGACACCCTGCACGGCGAGCAGCGGCCGCCACAGCTCGGTGACTTCGATCCCGGTGACTGCAGCCGAGCGCCCCAATGGCCCTGCCCAGGGCACCATATTGAGAACACCGGCGCCAATGGCCAGTAGCATCAGCATCAGGTACGGGCTCATGCGCAACCTTTTGTAGAGCGGCAGCAGCGCCGGAATGGTCAGCAGGAAGGTGGTCGCGCCGGCGCCATCCAGATGGGCGAGCATGCCAATGATCGCGGTGGCCACTGCCACCGCGATCACGTTGCCGCGCGTCAGCCTGACCATGAAGCCGATGATCGGTCGGAACAGCCCGGTGTCCTGCATCACCCCGAAGAAGGTGATGGCGAAGATGAACATGGTGGCGATGCTGATCACCCGACCGACGCCATCGGTGAAGAAAACCGAGATTTCAGCCGGGCCAAAGCCGGCACAGAAGGCGCCCAGCAGCGGCACCATGATCAGGGGCAGGACGGGCGACATGCGCCCGCCGAGTAACAGGGCCACCAGGCAAACGATGGTCAACAGGCCAATCAGGGTCAACAAACCGAGCTCTCCTTATTGTTGTTCAAGAGCACCTCCAAAAACCTAGGCGGCGCAGCCAGCGCAATACCGACGGCGGCCCCACAACAACAGGCGAAAAAGCTGAATTCCCGTGCTGTAAACGAGCATTTTGAGCCTGTTTTCCACGCTGCGATGGCAACGCAGGTAGTTTTTAGCGGTACCCTCAAGTCGGTGCGGGCATGCACACAAGGCGTGGACTCTAGAAAGCCAACCTTTCACGAACCTTTATGCGGGGCTTCGCTAAGCCTATGATTTGTCAGTGAATATGTAGTAATGCGAGGTAACATTTGCTTAGCCTTGCTAAGCTGCAGTGCCTTGCCACTTAGCGGAGCTTCGTCATGTCATCGAATAGAACTGCCTTGATCATCGGTGCCTCTCGAGGCATCGGCCTGGGCCTGGTGCGTCAGCTCCACAGTGATGGCTGGCAGGTGACCGCCACGGTGCGCACCCCGGCACGTGCCACCGAGCTGCAGGCCCTGAACGGTGTGCAGATCGAACCACTGGATATCGATGACAGCGCCGCGCTGGATGCGCTGACGCAGCGTCTGCAAGGCCAGGTCTTCGACCTGCTGTTCGTCAACGCCGGCATTCTGGGTCCCGGCCATCAATCGGCTGCGCAAGCCACCAACGAGGAGCTCGGTCAGTTGTTCATGACCAACGTGACGGCGCCGATCCGCCTGGCAGAACGCCTGGTCGGCCAGCTGCGCCCACAGACCGGCGTGCTGGCGTTCATGAGTTCGGGGCTGGGCAGCGTGGCCAACCCGGAAGGCAACAACCTGGCGCTGTACAAGGCCAGCAAGGCGGCGCTCAATTCGCTGACCAACAGCTTCGTCTGTGAGCTGCCAGAGCCGCGCCCGACAGTGCTGTCGCTGCATCCGGGCTGGGTGAAGACCGACATGGGCGGCGAAAACGCCATGGTCGAAGTGGCCGACAGCTGCCGCGGCCTGATCGCCCAGGTCGAACGCTTCGCTGGCAAGGGCGGCCACCACTTCGTCGACTATCAGGGCAGTCGCATCGCCTGGTAAGCACCTGAGAGCCTGTTCATTATCTTGGGATTTTGGCTGCAACGTGGCGATAGCGGACGGTCGTTCCCGTAGGGTGGACAACGCTCTTTTTGTCCACCATTACGGTCATAGAGCGGTGGACGGATGAAGCGTCGTCCACCCTACGAACCTGCAGCTTGATGGTAGGCGAAGCGACCTGAGCAGCCATCCCGTGGGAGCGCGCCATGCGCGCGATCGCTTCGCGGGCATGGCCCGCTCCCACAGGATATGAGGCTGGCCTCAAACCGTAGGATGGGCGACCGCCCTTCACCCCCACCGATCCAAGTCACAGACTTCGTGGCCGTTCAGCTCCCTTAAAGCCCCAACATCGCCAACATGATGAAGGTGGCGAACAGCACGAAGTGGGTCATGCCCTCGATGGCATTGGTCTCGCCGTCATTGAGGTTGATGGCGCAGACGATCAGGGTGATGAACACCATCACCGTCTGCACCGGGGTCATCGCCATCTGGAACGGCTGCCCGCTGTACAGCGCCATGGCCTCCATCACCGGCACGGTAAGAATCACCGTCGACAGCGAGGCGCCCAGGGCGATATTGACCACCGACTGCATGCGGTTGGCCAACGCCGCCCGCAAGGCGGTGAGAATCTCCGGCGCCGCGGAAATGCCCGCCACCACGATGGCGGTCAGTACCGGGGGTGCGCCGGTGCCTTCCAGGCCCACGTCCATGGCCAGGGACATCACCTCGGCGAGCACGCCGATGACGATCACCCCGAACACCAGCACGCCAATCGACCAGGCCACATTGACCTGAGACTCGTCGGCGCCATGACCATGCCCTTCGCCACCGCGGTGTTTCTTCTCCGGGTAGCTGTAGCTGAAGAAATAGCTGTGCGGGCCGACCTGCATGCGCAGGAACACCGCATAGAGCACCAGCATGGCGCCGATGGTGAACATCGAGTACGCCTTCCAGTCCGCCTCCGGAATGAACTCGGGCACCACCATGGAGATGCCCATGGCGGTCAGAATCATCACGCTGTAACTGCGCGCCGAGTCGTCGTTGTAGGACTGCTCGCCGTGCTTGAGGCCACCCATCAGCGCGGCCAGGCCGAGGATGCCGTTGATGTCGAGCATCACCGCCGAATAGATGGTGTCGCGTACCAGGGTCGGCGAGGCCTGGTTGCTCATCATGATCGCCAGGATCACCACCTCGACCAACACCGCCGACAGGGTGAGGATCATGGTGCCGTAGGGATCGCCGACCCGCTCGGCCAGCTGCTCGGCATGGTGGGCGACGCGCAACGAGGCGCAGACGATGGCAGCGATCAGCGCCAGCGCGCCGGCCAGCGCAATGGCCTGGCCGTGACCGAGCAAGGCGTGCTCCATTGGCAGGGCAATCAGGGCGGCGAGCACGGCCAGCAGCAGCCAGTATTCCTGCTTGATGGCATTGAACATGGGTGATTCCTTTCAGAGGAGAGCAGAACGATCCTGCTCCGACTGCAACATCCTGTAAATAATTCCAATCACTTACCGTTGGTGCCGTTCAATACCGCATGACTGGGCGCATGCAGGTAAACTTGCCGATCACGTTTCCAGCTGACCGAGATTTACCCATGTACGACTGGCTCAACGCCCTGCCCAAGGCCGAACTGCACCTGCACCTCGAAGGCTCCCTCGAGCCCGAACTGCTGTTCGCTCTGGCCGAGCGCAACCGCATCGCCCTGCCCTGGAACGATGTCGAGGCGCTACGCGCGGCTTACGCCTTCAACAACCTGCAGGAATTTCTCGACCTGTATTACCGCGGCGCCGACGTGCTGCGCAGCGAGCAGGACTTCTACGACCTGACCTGGGCCTACCTGCTCAAGTGCAAGGCGCAGAACGTGGTACACGTCGAGCCGTTCTTCGACCCGCAGACCCACACCGACCGCGGCATTCCCTTCGAGGTGGTGATGCGTGGCATCAAGCAGGCGCTGGTCGATGGCGAAAAGAAACTGGGCATCAGCCACGGCCTGATCCTCGCCTTCCTGCGTCACCTGCCCGAAGAGCAGGCCTTCCAGACCCTGGAGCAGGCCATGCCGTTTCGCGATGCCTTTATCGGCGTCGGCCTGGACAGTTCCGAGCAAGGCTTTCCGCCGCGCCTGTTCGAGCGGGTGTTCGCCAAGGCCCGCAGCGAAGGCCTGCACGCCGTGGCCCATGCCGGCGAGGAAGGCCCGCCCGAGTACATCTGGGAAGCGCTGGATCTGCTGAAGATCGTGCGCATCGACCACGGCGTACGCGCCAGCGAAGACGAGCGCCTGATGCAACGCATCATCGACGAGCAGATTCCGCTGACCGTCTGCCCGCTGTCGAACACCAAACTCTGCGTGTTCGAGCACATGGGCCAACACAACATTCTCGACATGCTCGAGCGCGGCGTGAAGGTCACGGTCAACTCCGACGACCCGGCCTATTTCGGCGGCTATGTCACGGAAAACTTCATGGCCCTGCACGAAGGCCTGGGCATGAGCGAAGAACAGGCCAAGCGCCTGGCGCAGAACAGCCTGGATGCGCGATTGGTGTGAACCGCCGGTAGCCTGGGTACCGCTGCGCTCAACCCAGGCTACGGTAGATCGACCGGTTGTAGGGTGGATGACGCTTCACCCATCCACCACGCCGTGGTTTTCAGAATTACCGCATCGCTTGTATGTCCGGTTCCGCTCTGACGAGCGGGTTCCTTTTGGCATTGCCCGGATGGCCGGCCCCGCCAAAAGGAACCAAAAGGTCTAGCCCCGACATACGGCCCCGGCTTCGCCGTGGTTCCCTCGCTACATCGTTGCTCCGAGGGCCCGCCGCGAAGGGCCATCCCTGGCCCATCGCGGCTCTCGCGGCATCCATGCCGCTCAAGGCTACCCGCCCGGCCCTCTACACAACGATTCCACTCGGCCTTCTGAAGGGGCAATTGATGTCGTCTGCGAGCCTTGTGGAAGAAAGCACCTCAGAGCGGCACAGCGAAGCCCCTAATACCAGGGCATCAATGCCCCTTATGCTCATGCCCACCTTCCGCCGCCGGCTCATCCTTCTGCACCGCCACGTCTACCGTCACCGGCCCGGCCTTCTCGAAGGTCAGGGTCAGCGGGAAGCGGTCACCCGCCTGGGCCTGCTGCTTCAGGTTGAACAGCATCACGTGGTAGCCCATGGGCGCGAACTTCACTTCGCCGCCGGCGGGAATCCCCACGTTGTGCACCTGCTGCATCTTCATCAGGCCGCCCACATGGGCGTGCTCATGGATCTCCGCCTTGCCGGCCACCGGCGTTTCGACGGTAAGCAGGCGATCATCCGTATCGCCCTTGTTGTGCACCACGAAGTAGGCAGCGGCGGTCGGCGCCACTGGTGGCATTTCCCGCGACCAGGGGTGGTCGATGTGCAGTTGGCCGACGTCATATTCGTGGGCGTTGGCCAGCAGGCTGGTGGCGAGCAGTGCAGCGGTCAGAACCCGTTTCTTCAGTGTCATGGTGCTTCTCCTTCAATCGAATTCGGTTGTGTCGGCCGCCACGGGGGCGACCGGTTACGTCAGGCCAGGCGCCGGCTGGCGAGGCGCGACAGGAGCAGGAAATCCAGCGCCCAGATCGCCAGCAGCGAGGCGCCGACCAGGGGGAACAGCACGCCCAGGCCGATCATGATCGCCACGCCGACCTTCCAGCGTGGCAGGTCATGGCGCAGCGGCGGCACGCCGAGGCTACCGCTGGGCCGACGCTTCCACCACATGATCAGGCCGCTGACCGAGCTGAGCAGAATCATCAGGCACACGAACAGGATGAACAGCTGATGCGGCAGGCCGTAGAGCTTGCCCTGGTGCAGCATCACGCCACTCTCGACGGCCCGCGCCGCCAGGCCGTAGTCGGCCCAGCGCACGTCCGCCAGCACCGCCCCGCTGTATTGGTCGACATGCAGGGTGGCATCGTTGCGCGGGTCATCGGCGAACACCGAGATGGTATAGACCCCGGTCGGCGTGCTCGGAAAGCTGATGCTGTAGCCCGGATGCACGCCGCGCTCGCTGGCGATATCCACCACCTGCTGCAGGCCCACGGTCGGGTTGGCGGTAGAGGCCGGCGCAGCCCCGCCATTGTGCGCCGCGTGTGGATCGGACTCCGGCAGCGGGGTGTTCTCCAGCGCCCAGGGCACGGTCTGCTTGTAGCTCAGGTTGAGCTCGCCGGCCTGGCGATCCGAAGTCGGCACCTGATCCCACATGGCTGCCGGAAACTGATTCCAGGCGCCGGCGAACTGCTTGCCCCAGAAACCCGTCCAGGTCATGCCGGTAAGCAGCATGAACAACAGCAACAAGGCGCCCCAGAAACCGGTAACGGCATGCAGGTCACGCCAGAACAACCGGCCACCGGCCGACAGCCGCGGCCACAGCACGCCAGTGCCGCGCCCGCGCGGCCACCACAGGTACAGCCCGGACACCACCAGTACCACGCCCCAGCCGGCTGCCAGCTCGATCAATCGATCACCTGGCGTGCCGATCAACAGGTCGGCGTGCACCGCACGCGTAAGGGCCTGCAGATTGTTGCGCGTGTCCTGAGTACCGAGGATGGCCCCCTGGTATGGGTCGACGAACACGGTACGGGTGCGCTCGCCGACCTTCACCACGAACTGGGCGCTACTGTTGGCGTCCGCCGGCGGCAGGTACTTGCCGATGCTGCCCTGGGGATAAACGGCCCGGACGCGGCCGAGCATCTCGTCGGCGCTCAGTGGCTGCCCCGAAGCCTCGACCTGCAGCAGGTCGGCATACATCAGCTGATCGAGCTGCGGTTTGAACAGGTAGATGATGCCGGTCAGCGACAGCATGATCATGAAGGGAATGACGAACAGGCCGGCGTAGAAGTGCCAGCGCCAGGCCAGGTTATAGAACGAGGGTGTCGAGTTTTTCATGTGCAGCCTGATCTTGTGCATAGGCGAATTGCCGGCAGCACCAAGCGCGCTACAGGCAACGACAAGGAAGCGAATCAGGCGACAAAGGGTGAGGCGCGGGGGTTGGCCGATGGCCACAGATAGCGCACGGCGCCGCCGGGTTCGGCGTTAAGCCGCGCAATTGCCGGGCGTAGCCGTGGCAGCAGCCCCAGCAGGCCGAAGAAGGCCGCCAGCGCCAGGGCGACGAAAGTGGAGCACAACGGGCAGCCGGAGCCCATCAATGGCATCGGCATAGTTGAGCCCGTGCCGCCCATGTCCATCGCGGCGCTGCCGCTTGCACTGGCGTCCAGGCCGCAATAGCCGCCATCCATGCCGCTGAGCTGCAGGCCGGTCATCTGCCCATGGCTGACCGCACAGGCGAGCGCGCTGAACAGAATGCTGAAATACAGCACCCAGGCGAGCAACGAGCGATCAGAGCGGGACAGGTTCATGGCTGGCGATTTTAGGGGCAGTGGCGGCAAACGGGCTGTGGTGGATTGCCGCAGCAGCTTAACGGTGCCACGGCGCCTGCGCCAGCAACTCGGCACAGCGTGCCTGCACGAACTCGCGCAACAGGTGAACGGGTTTGCTCAGCTGTTCACGGTGGGCGCAGATCAGATTCAGCGGGGTCGGCTCACCCAGCACCGCGGGCAGCAGAATCTTCAGGCGCCCGGCGTGCACGTCACCGGCCACGTCCAGCCAGGATTTGTACACCACACCCGCCCCTGCCACTGCCCAGCGGCGCACCACGTCGGCATCGTCACTGAGCCGGTCACCGGCAACCTGCAGGCTGTGCTCACCATCAGCCTCATGAAAGCGCCAGCGCTCGTAGGCGCGGCCACCGAGCATGTAGATCAGGCAGTTGTGCTCGCGCAGGTCACTGATCTGCCGCGGCTCGCCATGGCGCTGCAGATAGGCAGGCGCGGCGCACAGCACCCGGCGATTGCCCGGCGCCACCGGCAGCGCCACCAGGCTCGAATCCTCCGGCTCGCCATAGCGCAAGGCGATATCCACCCGCTCGCGAAACAGATCGGTAACCCGGTCGCCGAGCAGCAGGCGCAACTGCACCTGCGGGTGCACTTGCATAAAGGTGTCGAGCCACGGCAGCAAGGTATTGCGACCAAAATCCGACGGCACCGAGAGCTGCAGCGGCCCGCTGATCGCCGACTTGCTGCCGGCCAGTTGCTGGCGCCCGGCCTCGAGGCTCTGCAGCACCTGGCAGGCATGAACGAGGTAGGCCTCACCTTCGGTCGTCAGGCGCAGGCTGCGGGTCGAACGGGCAAACAGCCGTACCTGCAACGCGTGCTCCAGGCGTTTCAGCGCCGCACTGGCTACCGCAGGCGAGATATCGAGCAGGCGTGCGGCCGCCGACAGGCTGCCGACTTCGGCAGTACGCACGAACACCTGCAGATCATCCAGACGCAACACAGCCGCTCACTTTCAAAAAAATATTGAAAGAGACTCTACTTGCATGCTGTTTTTCTTGCCACGCAAATAAACGAGCATGGCCCTACCTCAAGAATGGAGCTCCACCATGACCCTGACACTGGTTGCCACCATCACCGCCCGCAGCGGCCAGGCCGACATCGTCGAAGCGGGTCTGCGCCAACTGGTCAGCGCCAGCCGCGCCGAAGCCGGCTGCCTGCAGTACGACCTGCACCGTCACCAGGACGATGCCGATGTATTCGTGATGATCGAGCAGTGGCAGGACAGCGCCGCCCTGACCTTTCACCAGAACACCGACCATTACCGCCACTTCAAGGCCACCTGCGGCGAAGCGTTGCAGGATGTCGTCCTGCAACCCCTTAACCGTATCGCCTGATTGCGAGGAAAACCATGAAAGCCGTCGCCTACCACCAGTCATTGCCCATCGATAATCCCCAGGCCCTGCAGGACGCCCAACTGGATGCGCCAACACCCGGCCCGCGTGACCTGCTCGTCGAGGTGAAAGCCATCTCGGTCAACCCGGTGGACACCAAGATCCGTCGCAACGTGGCGCCCGAGGCCGGCCAGCCCAAGGTGCTTGGCTGGGATGCCACCGGCGTGGTCAAGGCTGTTGGCAGCGAGGTAACGCTGTTCAAGATCGGTGACGAAGTGGCCTACGCCGGTGCCATCAACCGCGCCGGGGCCAACAGCGAGCTGCATGTGGTCGACGAGCGCATCGTCGGGCGCAAACCGGCCAGCCTGCCGTTCGCCGAAGCCGCTGCCCTGCCGCTGACCGCCATCACCGCCTGGGAACTGTTGTTCGACCGCCTGCAAGTGGCTGACGGCAGCGCCGATCAGGGCCAGAGCCTGCTGGTCATCGGCGCGGCCGGTGGCGTCGGTTCGATACTGGTGCAACTGGCCCGCCAGCTCACCGGGCTGACCGTGATCGGCACCGCTTCGCGCCCGGAAACCGAGGCCTGGGTACGCGAGCTCGGCGCCCACCACGTGATCGATCACCGCAAGCCGCTGAACGAAGAACTGGCGCGTATCGGCATCCCCCAGGTCACCCACGTAGCCAGCCTGACCCAGACCGACCAGCACTACGACGCCATCGTCGAAGCCCTCGCGCCGCAAGGCCGACTGGCCCTGATCGATGACCCGCTGCAGCCGCTGGACGTGATGAAGCTCAAGCGCAAGAGCATCTCCCTGCACTGGGAACTGATGTTCACCCGCTCGCTGTTCGAAACCGCCGACATGATCGAACAGCACCGCCTGCTCAACCGCGTGGCCGACCTGGTCGACGCCGGCACCCTGAAAACCACCCTGGGCGAACACTTCGGCACCATTAACGCCGACAACCTGCGCCGCGCCCATGCCCTGCTGGAAAGCGGCAAGGCCAAGGGCAAGATCGTGCTGGAAGGGTTTTGAAGCTCCCGTAGGGTGGGTTAGCGACGCCAGACATAGCCGTATCAGCCTCCGCCATTTTGGTGCGTCGCGTAACCCACCAGCCGATAGCAGCCATGACGCTCATGGTGGGTTACGGCGCATCGCCTTCCGCACAATCCTGAACATCTCTAACAGGCGCCTCACCCACCCTACGAAATCGAGGCAAACCCGCAGACGTAGGGTGGGTGGAGCGCCGCGTGGCACGATTTCAAAAATCCCACCTAACCAAGACGCGTCGCGCAACCCACCAATCGGTATCGACCGCCGGGAGCGTCGCCTACCGAAACTGCGCGCAATGATCCTCGGGTGGCAGCGCGGCGGTGTACCACACATAGTCCGCCTGCTCGGCGGTCACCGGTTTGCCGACTTCGGACAGGATCAGCACCTGAGTACTGCTCGGCGCACCCAGGTCACGCAGGTGCAGTGGCACGCCCAGATCCTCGCGCACATGGTAGGCGCCGGCCAGTAGCATTGCCGGCAGCGGCGCCTTCAACAGCTGCTCGGCCATGCGCCGGTCGCGCTGTTGCTGCACCGCCAGCATCGCCGGCAACTGGCTGATCGGCAGCTTGTCGCAGTGCGACTCGCGAATCTGCGCCAGCAGCGGCTCCTGCACCGCCGCGGCGGTCGAGGCCTTGCCTTGCAGCAGCGGTTGCTGGCGGTAGATGGCCATGATCTCGGCCCGGTCGAGATTCGCGGCGCGCAGGGGGTAATCCTGGGCCAGACCATGGTGCACGATGGGCCCATAGAGCGCCCACGGCCAACCGTTGCTCCACTCCAGCGCCTTGGGCAGATCGGCGATCTGCAGGCCTTCGCGCAACTGCTGCTTCACGTCGTCGACCTGTGGCTGCTGGCTGGCCGCGAGCATTTCCAGCAGCAGGCTGCCCTGGGGTCGTCGCGCTTCGAGGGCACCCAGCAGCCAGAGCTGCAGGGCGTGGTGATCCGGGTTGTCATGCTGCTCGCCAACCAGCACCCGCGGCGCCGTTGCCAACCGTGTGACAAGCTGCTCGGGCGTCAGGTGCGTGCCGCTGCGCAGGTCGATGATCTGCCCCAGGTCGGCGTGCTCACGGCCATCTGGGCTTTGCCACTGGGGCACTGGCGCAAGGGCCGGCTGACTTTGGCAGGCGGCGAGCAACAGCAGTACAGATAACAACAATGTACGCATCGGTTCTCCTTTAGAACCAGTTCACGATCTCGCGAGCTAGAGCCATACAAGGCCTAGGCGGCCCCACAAAAACAGGCGAGGAAGCGGACTGGGCTCGCACGCGAGTTTACGAGTTGTAAATGAGCATTCCGAGCCTGTTTTTAACGCAGCACGGCCGACGCGCAGCAGATCGTGAACAGGTTCTTAGCGAGCAACGATCAACGGATGCCCACGCTCGGGATGCTGCTGCACCAGCACTTCGAGGCCGAACACCGCCTGTAGCGGTTCGGCACGCAACACCTCGGCGGGCAGGCCGACGGCGTGCGTGCGGCCATCGTTGAGTAACAGCAGGCGATCGCAGTAGCGCGCCGCCAGATTCAGGTCATGGAGAATGACCAGCACCGCGGCGCCCTGTTCGGCGAAACGGTGCACCGCCTGCAAGGTGGTGTGCTGGTGCAGCGGGTCGAGCATGGAGGTGGGTTCGTCGAGCAACAGCGTCTGTTCCGCGCCCCCCGGCCACAACTGCGCCAGCACCCGCGCCAGGTGCACGCGCTGACGCTCGCCACCGGACAGTTCCAGGTAGCTGCGCTCAGCCAGGTGCTCGGCATCGGCGGCCTGCAGCGCCTCGCGGAGGATCTGCGCATCGCGCTCGCGGCCGGTGTCGTGGGGCATACGGCCCATCATCACCACATCACCGACGGCAAAGCCGAAGCTCAGCGACGAACTCTGCGGCAGCACCGCCAGGCGACGTGCGCGCTCCGTGCCGTGCCAATCCTGCAACGGGCGACCTTCCAGGGTGACCTCGCCGGCGGTCGGGTTCAGCTCGCCGCACAGCGCACCGAGCAAGGTGCTCTTGCCGGCGCCGTTGGGTCCAAGCACACCGAGCACCTGGCCGGGCTGCAGACCGAGGTCGATATCGACCAGCACCTGTTTGTCGCCACGCAGGATCGACAGCTTGTGTGCGCAGAGCATCAGGTGCGCCCCCGCAGCAGCAGATAAAGAAAGAACGGCGCACCGATCAAGGCGGTGACGATGCCGATGGGCAGCTCGGCCGGCGACAGGATCAGCCGGGCGAACAGGTCGGCCAACAGCAGCAGGCTCGCGCCCGCCAAGGCAGAAGCGGGCAACAGCACGCGGTGATCGGGCCCCACCAGCAGGCGCACCAGATGGGGAACGACCAGTCCGATAAAGCCGATCATGCCCGCTGCTGCCACCGCCGCGCCGACACCCAGCGCGGTGCAGAACACCAGCTCGCGCTTGAGCCGCTCAACCGCCACGCCCAGGTGGCGCGCCTCGGACTCGCCGAGCAGCAGCGCATTCAGCGCCTGGGCACGGCGCGGCAGCCATAGAGCCACTGCCAGGGTCACCAGCAGCAATGGCCACAGCCGTGCATAGCTGGCGCCGTTGAGGCTGCCGAGGTTCCAGAAGGTCAGGGTGCGCAGGGTGGCGTCATCGGCCAGGTAGGTGAACAGGCCGATGCAGGCGAACGCCAGCGCGTTGAGGGCGATACCGGCGAGCAGCATGGTGGTGACGCTGGTCTGCCCGTTGCGGCGGCCAAGGCGATAGACCAGCGACGTCACCACCAGGCCGCCGAGAAAGGCGCACAGCGACAGCAGATAAGGCGCAAACACCTCCGGCATCCCACCCATGGCCGCACCACCGACGATGGCAACGGCCGCGCCAAGCGCCGCGCCACTGGACACACCGATCAGCCCGGGGTCGGCCAGCGGGTTGCGAAACAGGCCCTGCATCGCCACGCCGCACAAGGCCAGCACCGCGCCAACCGCAAGGCCCAGCAGGGTGCGCGGCATACGAATCTGCCCAAGGATCAGCTCCGCTTGCTGCAGGCCATCGGCTGCCAGCGGCACACCGGCCAGGCGCAAGGCGGCTCGCAGGGTGTCACCCAACGGCAGGCTCACGGGGCCGAGCGCCAGGGACAGCCACAAGGCAAGCGCCAGCAGCAGGCCCAGTGCGACAAACAGTGAGCGCGGGCTGATGACGGCCTTCATGGTGTGGCGGGTTTGAGCGGTGTGCGGCCTGGGTAGAAGGCGGCGGAAAGCTCGGCCAGGCCTGCCGGAATACGCGGGCCGAGGCCGCCGACCAGCAGGGTCGGGTCGATGGCCACCAGGCGCCCTGCCTTGCCGGCCTTGGTCGAGGCCAGCGCCGGGTTCTGCTCCAGCAGCGCCTGCCTGGCTTCATCACCGCTGAGGCGGCGGTCGGCGAAAATCACCACCTCGGGATCCAGCGCCAGCAGCGCTTCGCTGGACAGCGCCTTGTAGCCATCATGGGTGGTCAGGTTCTTGCCACCCGCCCGCTCGATCACCCAGGCAGCGGCAGTGTCCTTCCCGCCCGCCATGGGGCTGCTCCCCGCATGACCGAGCAACAGCAGAACGGTCGGCGCGCGGTTTTCAGCCTGGGCCTTTACGACCCAGGCAGCCTGTTCTTTCAAGCGAGCCTGATAGGCCGCGAACACGCTCTCGGCACGCGCCTCATCTCCCAGCAATGCACCAATGCGTTTGAGGTTGCCATGCAGCACCTGCAGATCGGCATCGGCGGGCAAGGTTTCGACCTTCACCCCCGCCGCCGCGAGTTGGGCCAGCACCGGCGGCGGGCCCATTTCCTCGGTGCCCAGCAGCACGTGCGGGCGCAAGGCGAGGATGCCCTCGGCAGCCAGCTGGCGCTGGTAACCCACGCTAGGCAGCTTCTGCAGCGAGGCCGGGTGCCGGCTGGTGGTGTCGACACCGACCAGTTTGTCTTCACCACCGAGTTCGACCACCCATTCGCTCAACGAGCCACCGGCACTGACCCAGCGCTGCGGCAGGTTGTCGGCGTTCACCGCCAGCGGCGACAACAGGCTGGCGAACAGGGCGAATACGGCAAGGGGGCGGGTCATGGAGCAACTCCGAAATCAGGATTCGTATCTGGCATTGTGGATATGCAGGCGGCCAGGCCAGGCAATGTAGCGTCAGGCCGGCAGGGCTGGGGTTTGCTCGGCCAGGCGCCGCCAGTCGTCGCGCTCCGGCACGCCCGGCTTGCGCGCGCCGAACAGCTGGACGATCAGCTCGCCCTTGGCGTCGAACGCTTCCCAGCTGGTAATCACCCCATCCGTGCTTGGCTTGCGCACGCGCCACAGCGCGTGAACCTCATTGGCCTTGAGGTGCAGGTTGAACTGCGGGTCCAGCACGTTGAACCAGGTTTCCATCCACTTCAGGTTGCTGACCGGACCGGTGTGGATCTGGATGCAGTGACGGTTGCCGACGAACACCATGATCGGCACTTCGGCCGCCGCCGCGCGCTCGAACAGCCCAGGCAAGGCGTCGGGCGCCAGCGGCTCGGCCCACTCGCGCCCGGCCAGACGCAGGGCCTGGGTGCGGTTTGCGCCATGGTTTTTCAGCAGGGCGAAGAAATGATGGGTGTCCTTCAGCGCCGCCCAGCCGGCGCGTAGCGATTCACCGTCGATGGCTTCATCCGCCTGCACGGCTGCGGGCTCCGGCATGGGCTTGAGTGCCAGCTCGGTACTTTGCTGCTCATCACGAAAGCGTGCGACCAGCGGCTCCCAGGCGGTCAGCTCACTGTGTTCGGTGAGGTAGACCTTGTGCACGGCGGCGCCCTGGTGATCGAACACCTGGACGCTGCGCAGCACGCCGCGCGGCGTCTGCTCGGCCACCGCAAAGACGCTGGCCCAGCCGCCGAGGAACAGCCGCAGGTCGATATCCGGTGACACCACCAGGCCCATCTGGCCATTACCGGCAATGGTCACCTCGCGGTAGACGCCCTTGCGCTCATGCACGCAGGACTCGTTGCGGGTCAGCGCCATCACCTGGCCGAGCTCGCCGAGCGCCGGCAGCAAAGCCGCCCAGTCAGCACGCAGACGCACGGTATCCACGCCCAGGCGGCTGGCCGTCAGCTCGCCCTCGCTGACACCCAGCTGCGCCGCGGCATCCCGGGCCCGCAGGTGCGGCTGCTCGGCGCGCAGGTCTTGCCAGGCGGCATACAGGCCTTCGCCGGCGACGGATAGATCACTCATCACACCAACTCCTTGTGGGCCCGTCGACAGGCGGGGCGCCATGAATTGAAAAGGGTAAACGCCTTGCACGGCGAGCGATACCGCTAACAGTCGGCGAATCCTAATCGACAAATAATCTCTTTTACAAATAAGAATCATTAATATTTAATCAGCCACCATGTCACTCCCGTAGTCCGGCATGATCAAGGAGAACTGCATGTCGAGTCGCCCGCCCTACCCGTTCCGCACCTGCCTGGCCATCCTGCTGCTTGGCCCCGCGCTCGCCAGCGCAGAAATGCTGCAACTGGAAAAAACCACGATCAGTGCAACCCGCACGGAACAGCCTGTCGATGCCGTCCCTAGTACCGTGACCGTGCTGACCGGGCAGGATATCGACCGCCAGAACGTGAAGAACATCCGCGATCTGGTGCGTTACGAGCCAGGGGTGTCGGTCAGTGGAACGGGCAGTCGCTTTGGTCTGGCGGGCTTCACCATTCGCGGCATCGGCGGCAATCGGATCCTCACCCAGGTGGATGGCGTGCCCGTGCCGGACGCCTTCGCCTTCGGGCCCTTCCTCGACGCGCGGCGCAACTACGTCGATCCGGACACCCTCAAGCGCGTGGAGATCATCCGCGGCCCGGCCAGCTCGCTGTACGGCAGCGATGCCATCGGCGGCGCAGTCAGCTTCATGACCAAGGATGCCGCTGACTACCTGGAAGCCGGCGATGACGCCTATGCCCGCCTGAAAACCGGTTACGACGGCGCCGACGACAGCTGGTCACGCAGTGCCACGCTTGCCGCCCGCCAGGGCCAGGTCGACGGCCTGCTGCACCTGGGGCGGCGTGATGGCCAGGCGCTCGACACCTTTGGCGGCCGAAGCGGAATTGGAGCAGCGCGCGAAGAAGCCAACCATCAGGATTACCAGGCCAACAACCTGCTCGCCAAGCTCGGCTGGAATTACCTCGACGAGGATCGGCTGCAGCTGACCTACGAGCGTTACGAGGACGACGCCGATACCCGGGTGCTCAGCGAATACAGCAGCACGGCCACCGTGCGCACCTCCGACGCCACCGATAACACCGATCGCCAGCGGCTCAGCCTGCAGCACAGCTTCGCCCTGAACAGTACGCTCGCCGACACGGCCGAGTGGCAACTGAGCTATCAGCAAAGCCAGATTCGCCAACGCACCTACCAGCAGCGTTTCAGCGCTGGCGCCTTGCGTGAGCGCAGCCGTGACTCGACCTATCAGGAAGACCTGTGGGCGCTCAATGCCAAGTTCGACAAGGCCTTCGATACCGGCGCGGCGAGCCACCACCTGATCTACGGCGTCGACCTCAAGCGCCTGGAAAGCAGCGACCTGCGCAAGGGCCGCGAAGTATTCGCCAGCAGCGGCCTGCCGGTTCCGGCAATCCCTGGCGATGAAACCTTCCCGCTCAGCGATTTCCCGGACCCGACGTCGACCGAATATGCCTTCTTCGTGCAGGACAGCATCGATATCGGCCGCTGGACCCTGCTGCCCGGCTTGCGCTACGACCACTACGAGATGAAGCCGGAGGTGACGCAAAACTACCTGAACAGTCAGCCGATCAACCGCAACCCTGCCGATTACCGCGACGAGGCCATTTCACCCAAGCTCGGCATCACCTACCGCATCGACGACGCCCATAGCGTATATGGCCAGTATGCCGCGGGCTTCCGCGCGCCGAACCCGGTGGATATCTTTGGCGAGTTCATCAACTTCGCGCGCAATTACCAGACCATCGCCAACCCGAGCCTCAAGCCCGAAACCAGCGATAGCTACGAAGTCGGCCTGCGCGGCCAGTACTCAACCGGCGCCTTTGGCGTGGCGCTGTTCTACAACCGCTATGACGACTTCATCGAGCAGGTGACGCTGGCCAATGACCCAACCGGCGCCGGGCGCATGACCTTCCAGTACCAGAACCTCGATCGGGTCACCATTCGCGGCGCTGAAGCTCGCGGCGAACTGTTGCTCGACAGCCTTGGCATGCCGGCAGGCAGCCACCTGCGTAGCGCCATCGCCTATGCCCGCGGCAAGGACGAGGCGACCGGCCAGCCGATCAACAGCATCGACCCGCTCAAAGCGGTACTTGGCCTCGGTTACGACGCGCCAAGCGGACGTTTTGGCGGCGAACTGACCTGGACGGTGGCAGCCGCCAAGAAACGCGTCGATCAAACGCAGATCGCCAACCAGTTCGAGCCCTCGGGCTACGGCACGCTGGATCTCAGTGCCTACTGGAATATCGGCTCCGGCGTATCGGTCAATGCCGGCCTGTTCAACCTGACGGACAAGCAGTACTGGCAATGGGGCGATGTACGCAGCCTTAGCGAAAACAGCCAGAGCCTTGGCCGTTACGCCCAGCCTGGTCGCCACGCGGCCTTCAACGTGGCCTGGGAAATCTGAGCAACAGCTCCTGGCGCACGGACGCGCGCCCTCTTCCATCGCCAGGCCGATGCGGGATAATCCCCGCTCAGGCCTGGAGACTCCGATGATTCGTCTATGTGCCCCCCATGAGCTACCGGAAGCTCAGAGCCGGGGCTTTTGCGTTGAAGACATGCAACTGTTCGCCGTTCGCAAGGAGGGTGAGGTGTTCGTGTACCGCAATCGCTGTCCTCACCGAGGCGTACGGCTGGAGTGGCAGGCCGATCAGTTTCTCGACCCCAGCGCCAGCCTGATCCAGTGCGCCCGGCATGGCGCGCTGTTTCTGATCGACTCCGGCGAGTGCGTGGCGGGGCCGTGCGAAGGCGAAGCGCTGCACGCAATCGACTGCCGAGAGGATGGCGAGGGAATCTGGATCGATATCGATCCGTAGCGCCAATAACCCGCTCAGCCTAGCAGCACATCCAGACGCCTTATTACCTCGATACCCTGCGGCGAGATATCCACGCCATAGGCCAGCACCTCGACGCCCGCGCTCACCGCTTCAGCCAGAGCCGCCGCGTAGGCCGGGTCGATCTCCTTGGCAGGCCGCACGGCCTCGATACCCGACAGGTTCACGCAATACAGCTGCACGGCACGGATACCACTGCGCGCCAGGGCCGCCAGCTCGCGCAGGTGCTTGGCGCCGCGCTCGGTGCGCGCGTCGGGAAAGGCGGCCACGGCGCTGTCGGCGAAACCCAGGGTCACGCTCTTCACTTCGACGAAGGCCACGCCGCTGGCGTATTCGAGGCAGAAATCCACCCGGCTGCGCTCCGCGCCGTAAGGCACTTCACGGCGCAAGGCGCCGAAACCCGCGAGCTCAGGAATTTGCCCGGCACGTAGCGCTTCTTCCACCAGGCCATTGGCCCGTGCCGTGTTGATGCAGGCCAGGCGCCCATGGGGCGTCTCGCCAACTTCCCAGGTACCCGGCAACTTGCGTTTCGGGTCGTTGGAGCGGCTGAACCACACCCGGCAACCCTCGCTCATGCAGTTGAGCATCGAGCCGGTGTTCGGACAGTGGATGGTCAGCAATTCACCGCCGGCGGTTTCGATATCGGCGAGAAAGCGCTTGTATCGGCGCAGCAACCGGGCCTCTTCCAGGGGCGGATCAAACTGCATTGGGCCTCCAGCTCTTCAGGCCGCGGGCGATCCGTTCTACCGCTTCTTCGAGGCGCGGCAGGCTTTGGGTATAGGCGAAGCGTACATGGTGGCTGGCCTGGTAGCGCCCGAAGTCCAACCCAGGGGTAAAGGCCACGTGCTCGGTCTCCAGAAAGTATTGGCAGAAGGCGTAGGCGTCACCACCAAAGGTGCTGACGTCGGCATACAGATAGAAGGCGCCCTCGGGCTCGACGGCAATGCCGAAGCCGAGCTCGCGCAACGCCGGCAGCACAAAGTCACGGCGCTCGGCAAAGGCAGCGCGGCGCTCTTCGAGAATGGCGATGGTCGCCGGCTCGAAGCAGGCCAGCGCCGCATGCTGGGCCATGCTCGGCGCACTGATGTAGAGGTTCTGCGCGAGCTTTTCCAGGTCTGCCACCGCTTCTTCCGGCGCTACCAGCCAACCCAGGCGCCAACCGGTCATGCCGAAATACTTGGAGAAGCTGTTGAGCACGAAGGCGTCGTTATCCACCTCCAGCACGCTGCTGGCGTCCACGCCGTAGGTCAGGCCGTGGTAGATCTCGTCGACCACCATATGGCCGCCCCGCGCTTTCAGCGCTGCGGACAGTGCTGCCAGCTCGGCGGCGCTGAGCAGCGTGCCGGTCGGGTTGGCGGGCGATGCGAGCAATGCGCCGACGCTGTCGTCGTTCCAGTACTCGGCGACGCTTTCCGGGGTGAGCTGATAACGCTGCTCGGGGCCGACCGGCACCAGCTGCGCCGCACCTTCTACCAAGCGCAGAAAGTGGCGATTGCACGGGTAGCCCGGATCGGCCAGCAGCCAGTGCTTGCCGGGGTCGACCAGCAGGCTTGCGGCCAGCAGCAAGGCACCAGAGCCACCGGGCGTGATGAGAATGCGTTGGGGGTCTATGCTCAGCCGGTAGCGCTGCGCGTAGAAGCCGGCAATTGCCTCGCGCAAGGCCGGCAAGCCACGCGCAGCGGTGTATCGGGTATGGCCGGCAGCCAGGGCCGCCTGGCCGGCGGCGACGATAGGCGCGGCGGTGGTGAAGTCGGGCTCGCCGATCTCCAGGTGGATGACGTCATGCCCCTCTGCCTGCAACTGGTTGGCGCGGGCCAGCAGGGCCATCACGTGAAAAGGTTCGATCGCGCGGCTGCGGGCGCTGTAAGGCTGTGCCATGGGTCTGCCCCGGGAAACGATAAAAGGTGGAATTGTATCAGCGGTGCTCTGTCATACCGTGCCAACGCACCACTGAAATACGTGTTTACACTGCGATTGCAGGCACCCGGCGCCAGGCAGGGGGTGGCTCATCGGCCCCATCAGGAAGCCCTGGCGGGGCCGGCTCGAAACCAGACGCACAACCGCGACATCCGGGAGTGGCGCGGCTTGAGTCGATCTGGTAAGTTCGCCGGCTTGCAGTCGCAGGGCCGTTATTGTAAACGGCAACGGACACATTCCCTGCGCAGTGGATTAGAGAGAGTGAGAGGCGGTCATCCATGCCCACCAAAGCAAAAGCAACAAACGGCCAATTGATTCGTGGCTTCGAACCCTA
>JAAIGF010017559.1_pt1 | contig 28743 bp, 18 predicted proteins | sample 6487441 | NCBI WGS metagenome assembly JAAIGF01 (sample SAMN13974129, study PRJNA590717) | phyllosphere metagenome | biome: pepper field; feature: multiple bacterial spot infested pepper fields; material: pepper leaves; isolation source: leaves from pepper fields | host: Capsicum annuum ... | reverse complement strand
GGTGCCGAGAAACGGCGTGAGCATAAAGGCATGTAGAGCTGTCATGGGCCCTCCCTGTCGATGCCTAAGTTGAGATTCAACTTAGTGACTCCGACATCACGATGAGGTGGACTCATCGCCAGAGGGGCCCGGCGTCACATGGTTACAAGGCTAGGATGTATCCTGCGGTTCGGCAAGTACCTGGCACGCTTGGAGAAATCAGTAAACCCAGACCTCCACCCGGCGATTCTTGAGCCTGCCGCTGTCGCCCTCGTTGTCGGCAACCGGCAGTTCGTCACCCAGGCCGGTCACCTCGCGCATCACCACGCCTTCGCGAACCAGCTCGCGGCGTACTGCCATGGCGCGCAGTTTGGAGAGCAGCTCGGCGCGGGCGGAGACCGCCTTGGGATCACCGAAGCCGACCAGCACCACCTTGTTCTGCAGCTTGTCGTGCTGGCGCAGGTAGTCGAGCACGCGGCGCAGATCCTGCTGAGCCTTGTTGTCCAGGCTGGCGTTGCCTTCCTGGAAACGAAAGTTCACCGACAGGCGCTGGGCGTCGCGGGCCAGCGTCTGATAGGCCGCCGGCATATCCGCGGTGGCATCGATTTTTACCGCTTCGACGGTCTGCGCGATGAAACCGTTCTGCGCCACGATCGCCTGGCCCCTGGGGCTCTGGGCGAATTGCAGCAGGGCTTCGGCCCAGGGGTTGGCAGTCTTCGGCGGCCCGTACAGGAACAGGCGGCGGGACAGCGGGTAATCCTCGGTGGCGATCAGTGTCACGCTGGGTGCCATCGGCTGCGAATCGCCGGCGGCGATGGCCACTGCCTTGGCCTTGCGCACATAGGGCAGGCCGATGAAACCGATGCCGCCGCTATCGCGGGCCACCGAGTCGGACAGCTGTTCGCTGGATTCGAAGCGCTTGGCCTTGGCCGACAATTGCTTGCCGTTGGCGCCCAGTACCAACTCCTTGAAGGTGTCGAAGGTGCCGGAGTTGTCGTCCCGTGCGTACAGGTTGATGGCCCCGGGGCGACCGCCCAGCTGTGACCAGTCGCTGACCTCTCCGGAGAAAATCTGCGCCAGCTGCAGGGTGCTCAGTACGTCGATGGGGTTGCTGGGGTGCAGCACGATGGCCAGCCCGTCGATGGCGATGACCTGTTCGGCATCGCGGCTTTTCATGTTGCCGAGCGACGAGAGGCTGGCGCTTTCGCTGTCCTTGATGGGGCGCGAGGAGGCGGCGAGTTCGGCGCTGCCCTGGCCGATGGCGGTAAAGCCGGTTCCCGACCCGTGGGCGGCGATGGTCACGGTGATCTTGCGGCCGGCGCCATTGAGTGCACTCACGGCCTGCTCGTTTTCCTGGGTGTTGCTGATGCGGATGTCGTTGAGCCCTTGCTCTTGCATCAGGCCCTTGACCAGGGCCGGGCCGAGACTGGCGCCGATGGTGTTGGAGCCCTGGATGCGCAGCACCGGCCGGTCGTCGGCCGGCAGGGGCAGGGCGGCGAAGGCCGTCCAGGGGCTCAGGTAGAAGACGAAACCGAGCAGCAGAAAGGTCGCCGTTCGGCTCCAGGTCTCGTGGTCACAACGGATTGAGGTGCGCAGCATGCGGCAATCACCTTGCAAGGGGCGGTTGAAGTGCTGCGACGATAAGACAGAAAAATGACTACACGATGACGGTCATCAATCAAGCTGCAGCCAGATCGGTGCGTGGTCCGACGGCTTCTCCATGCCGCGCAGTTCGTAGTCGATACCCGCGTCCTTGAGACGCTCCTGCAAGGCGCGCGAGGCGAGGATCACGTCGATGCGCAGGCCACGCTTGGGCTCGTCCTCGAAGCCGCGGCTGCGGTAGTCGAACCAGCTGAAGCGGTCATCGACCTCCGGGTGCAGCTGCCGGAAGCTGTCGACCAGGCCCCAGTTCTTCAGGGTTGCCAGCCACTCGCGCTCCTCGGGCAGAAAGCTGCACTTGCCGGTTTTCAGCCAGCGCTTGCGGTTCACTTCGCCGATGCCGATGTCGCAGTCCTCGGGGGAGATGTTGATGTCGCCCATGACGATCAGCGGCTGGTCGTGGGCGAAGCGACTGCCTAGCAGCGCCTGCAGGTCGGCGTAGAAGCGCTGCTTGGCGGGGAACTTGGTGGGGTGGTCGCGGCTTTCGCCCTGGGGGAAGTAGCCGTTCATCACCGTGACCGGGTTGCCATTGGCGTCCGCATAGGTGCCGTAGATGAAGCGCCGTTGGGCGTCCTCGTCGTCCTCCGGGAAGCCCTTGGTGATTTCCAGCGGTGCCTGACGCGACAGCAGCGCCACGCCGTAATGGCCTTTCTGGCCGTGGTAGTGCACGTGGTAGCCCAGCGCACGGATCTCTGCCTCGGGAAACTGGTCGTCGCTGACCTTGGTTTCCTGCAGGCCGATCACATCCGGCTGGTGCTTCTCAATCAGTGCGGCGAGTTGGTGCGGGCGCGCGCGCAAGCCATTGATGTTGAAGGAAACGAGTTTCATGTCGGCGATCCTGAGCGTAGCGGGCGGTAAAACCGCGATGCTAGCCGATCACGTCGGCGGGCGGCCAGCGCCGCGGGAAACGTTTGGATCAGGAGATCCGCTGGAATAGCCTGTTTGCCGTGATAGCATCGCCGCCATGAGAGTACTTTCGACACTCGGCGCGGGATGCGCGCTCATGCTGTTCAGTGCCACCTTACTCGCCGAGGATGCTCGTCTGGTGGTCAGCGTGCAGCCGGCCAACAATGCTTTGAAAAGCAATGTCGAAGGCTATATCGGCAATCTAGGCGAGCGTGACGTCGAGGCGTTGCAGCGCCTGCGCCGCGTGGTCGAGAGCCAGGCCGAGAAAGCCGCCCAGGCGCTGGGCTATTACCAGGCGCAGATCAGCACTGAGGTGGTCGAGCAGACGCCGCCGCGTCTGAACGTGCGGATCGTGCCCGGCGAGCCGGTGCGCCTTGGCAACGTGACCGTCAGGGTCGATGGGCCGGCGTCGCAAATGCGCGCTTTCCAACTGCCCAAGGATGCCCAGCTCACCCAGGGTGCGCGGCTCGATCATGGCCGCTACGAGGCGGCCAAACGGCATATCCAGAACCAGGCGTCGCGCTATGGTTTCTTCCACGGGCGCTTTACCCAGCAGAGCCTGCGTATCAACCCCCAGGCCGGCCTGGCCGATATCGAACTGGTCTACGACAGCGGCCCGCGCTACAGCCTGGGCCACGTCAGTTTCGAAGGCGACATGCCCTTCGATGACGAACTGCTGCAGCGCATGGTGCCGTTCCCGGCGAATACGCCCTATGACTCGGAGCGCATCGCCGAGCTCTACCAGGCGCTGCGCTCGAGCGGTTACTTCGAATCGGTGCGGGTCGATGCCAGCCCGACGGTGGCCGAGCAGCAGGTGATTCCCGTCAATGTGCACCTGCAGACCCGTCTGCCGCGCACCATGGGCCTGGGCCTTGGGTTCTCCACCGATGTCGGCCCGCGTGGGCGCATCCAGTGGGAGCGGCACTGGGCCAACCCGCAAGGCCACAGCTATGGCGCGGAAATGGAGCTGTCGGCGCCACGGCAGAACGTCGGCCTGTGGTATGACATTCCCGGCGACCCACCGATGACCGACAAGCTGCGCATCGCTGGCGGCTACCAGTACGAGGAGCTGGCCAATACCGACAGCCTCAGCCGCCTGCTCACCGTCGGCCCGGAATGGCACAGCAAGCTCGACAGCGGCTGGCAGCGGGTGATCTCCCTGAAATGGCAGCGCGAGGAGTATCGCCTTGGCGATGATTCGGGGCTGAGCACCCTGTTGATGCCGGGCATCAGCTATTCCTACCTGCACAGCGACAGCCGCATCGATCCCAACCATGGCTATCGCCTGCAGTTCGACGCCTCGGTGGCCAAGGAGGGGTTGCTGTCGGACTCCGACGTGCTGCACGGCAACGTGCTGGTCAAGGGCCTCACCACGCTCTGGCAGAACCACCGCTTCCTCGGTCGTGCCCAGTTCGGCGGTACCGAATCCAAGGGCTTCAACTCCTCGGTGCCGCCGTCGCTGCGCTTCTTCGCCGGTGGCGACCAGAGCGTGCGCGGTTACGACTACCAGAGCCTGTCGCCGGTGAACAACCAGGGCGACAAGATCGGCGCGCGCTACATGCTCGCCGCCAGTGCCGAGTACCAGTACAGCGTCGCCGACAAATGGCGGCTGGCGACCTTCTACGATACTGGCAACGCATTCAATTCGCTGGACATTCCCACGCTCAAGAGTGCGCTGGGCGTCGGCGTGCGCTGGGTGTCGCCGGTCGGGCCGCTGCGCCTGGATCTGGCGCATCCGCTGGATGACGAGGGCGGCGTGCGCCTGCACTTTTCCATGGGGCCGGAATTGTGAGGCGCGCGCTGAAATACACGGGGCTGGGCCTGGCGGGACTACTGGCGCTGCTTGTGGTGCTGCTGGTGTGGGTGCTGGTCACCGCCGCCGGCAGTCGCTGGGCGCTGGGCCTGGTGCCAGGGCTTGCGGTCGAGGGATTCGAGGGGCGCCTGGGCGGACATTGGACGGCCGAACAATTGCGCTGGCAGCAGGGCGATGACCAGGTGCTGGTGGCTGGGCCGCAGTTCGACTGGTCGCCGTCTTGCCTGCTGCGCTTGACGCTGTGCATCGACACGTTGCGCAGCGAGCGTATCGAGTTGAATTTCGCGGCGAGCGAAGAGCCGCCAAGCGAGGAGCCTTTCAGCCTGCCGCAATTGAGCTTGCCGGTAAGCCTCGAGGTTGGCGAGGTATGGCTCGGCAGCCTGCAGTTCAACGGCGCTGATCAGTTGCAGGGCCTCGAACTTGCCGCAGACTGGGCCAGCGAGGGTTTGAACATTAGCCGCCTGCACGTGCAGCGCGACGAATTGGTCGTCGACCTGCACGGCCATGTCCAGCCCAGCGGCGAGTGGCCGCTGAGCCTGCAGGGCAGCGCCGTGCTGCCGGCGCCCGGTGGCAAACCCTGGAACCTCACGCTGCAGGTCGAAGGCGATCTGCGCCAGAGCCTGTCGCTGGTGGTCGACAGTTCCGGCTATCTGGCGGGCCGCCTGAGTGGCGAGGTGCAACCGCTGGCCGAGCATCTTCCGGCGCGGCTCACCCTCAGTGCCGATGGCTTCAAGGCTGACGAATCGCTGCCCGACACCCTGCGCCTCAACGGTGTGGTGCTACGGGCCGGTGGCAACCTGCAGGACGGCTATCAGGTTGATGGCGTCGGCCTGCTGCCCGGCGACGGCGCCGTGGTGACGCTGTCGCTGGACGGTCGTGTCGATGCCAAGGGCGCGGATATCGAAACCCTGAGTCTGTCCGCCGGGCCAGGGCAATCCCTGGCGGTCAACGGGCGACTCGACTGGCAGCACGGTTTCAGCGCCGATACCCACGTCGACTGGGAAAACTTCCCCTGGCTGCGCCTCTATCCCATGGACGAAGCGCCGCCGGTGACGCTGAAAAAACTTAGCGGTGATCTCGCTTACGACAATGGCAATTACCTGGGCAATCTGTCCGCCGCACTCGATGGCCCGGCCGGCGCCTTCGAGGTGCAGACGCCGCTCAGTGGCGACCTGCAGCAGATCCACCTGCCACAGCTGCAGGTGCGCGCAGGGCAAGGCAGGATCGATGGCCAGCTCACCGTCGGTTTCGCCAACGCCGTGCGTTGGGACGCCCAATTGCAGGTCAGCGATTTCGACCCCGCTTACTGGCTTGCCGAGTTGCCCGGGCGCATCGCCGGGCCGATCAGCAGCAAGGGGCAGTTGCTTGATGGGGGACTGGAACTCACCGGCGACCTCGACCTGCAAGGCCGCCTGCGCGGCCAGCCAACGCAGTTGCAGGCCAAGGTTGCAGGCGCCGGTGAGCGTTGGGATGTAAGCGCATTGAAGATGCGCTTGGGTGACAACCGTATCGACGGCAACGGCCAACTTGATCAGCGCCTGCAGGGCCAGCTGCACATCGCCCTCAATCGCCTCGGTCAGTTGTGGCCAGGGTTGCAAGGGCGTGCCACCGGGCGATTGGACCTGGCCGGCAGTCTGCAAGCCCCGCAAGGCACCTTCAGCCTCGATGGCCAGGGCCTGGCATTCGAAGAGACCCGCCTGCGTCAGCTGGGCCTGTACGCCACGCTGGATGGCAACGGGCAGGCCAAGCTGCAGTTGCGTGGCCAGGGGATCGCCAGCGGCGACAGCCAGCTCGGCAATCTGATGGTCAATGGCGGCGGCAACCAGCGCCAGCAACAGATGGACCTGAGCCTGCGCGGGCCGCAATTGCAAACCAGCCTGGCGCTGGACGGCACCCTGGAGCAGGGCAACTGGCGCGGGCGCCTGAGCCGTGCCGACATCCAGGCCGGCGGTCAGGACTGGCGGCTGCAGGCGCCGGCTTCGCTGTTGCGCCTGGCCAGCGGCGAGATCGACCTTGGCGCCCACTGCCTGCGTTCCGGCGCAGCCAGCCTGTGCGGCGAAAACCAGCGCCTGCAGCCGGAACCGAAGATCCGTTATCGCCTCGCCGCCTTTCCGCTCGACAGCCTGGCGCCGTGGTTTCCGGATGACTTCGCCTGGCAGGGCACCCTCGATGCCGACGTGCATCTGGATCTGCCAGCCTCCGGCCCCAGCGGGCGCGTGGTGGTGGACGCCGGCAGCGGCAGCTGGCGGGTGCGCGACCAGGATCAATGGGTGGACTTCACCTACGACAGCTTGCGCCTGAGCAGCGAGCTGCGCCCGCAACGCATCGACACCGAGCTGAACCTGCGCGGCCCGCGCATCGGCGAGTTGTCGCTGCAGGCCCAGCTCGACCCGCGCCCGGCGAACAAGCCGTTGTCTGGCCAGTTCCGTCTCAGCGGCCTCGACCTGGCTATCGCCCGGCCGTTCGTGCCGATGGTCGAGCATCTGGCCGGTCAGTTGAATGGCAGCGGCACGCTGTCCGGCGATCTGCTCAAGCCGATGGTGAACGGTCAACTGGCGCTCAGCGGTGGCGAAATCTCCGGTGGCGAACTGCCCACCAGTTTCGAGGACCTGAACGTTCGCGTGCTGATCGCCGGTGAAAGCCTGCAGCTCAACGGCGGCTGGCGCAGCGGCGAGCGAGGGCAGGGCACGCTCAACGGTGCGCTGGCCTGGGGCGGGCCGCTCAGCGGCAACCTGAACGTGCAGGGCAATCGCCTGCCGGTCACCGTCGAGCCCTATGCCAACCTCGAGGTCGAGCCGGACATGCAAGTGCGCCTGGCCGGTGATCAGCTGTCGGTCAGTGGCAAGGTGTCGATTCCGCGCGGCAAGATCGTCGTTCGAGAGCTGCCGCCGTCCACGGTCAAGGTCTCCGACGATGCGGTGATCGTTGGTGCCGAGCCCCGCGAGCAAGCGCCGGTGGCGATCAGCATGGATATCGATGTGGACGTGGGCAGCGACAAGCTGACCTTCAGCGGCTTCGGGCTCAATGCCGAGCTGGCAGGCCGGGTGCATATCGGTGATGACCTGGATACCCGCGGCGAGCTGAACCTCAACAAGGGCAACTTCCGCGGCTATGGCCAGCGCCTGACCATCCGCCGTGCGCGCCTGCTGTTCGCCGGCCCTATCGATCAACCGTTCCTGGACATCGAGGCGATTCGCAAGGTCGACAACGTGGTGGCCGGGCTGCGCCTGACCGGCAGTGCCGACCAGCCGCGCACCGAGGTGTTCTCCGAACCGGCCATGAGCCAGGAGCAGGCGCTGTCCTACCTGGTGCTGGGGCGGCCCTTGTCGACCGGCAGCGAAGATAACAACATGCTTGCCCAGGCGGCGCTGGCCCTCGGTGTGGCCGGCAGTTCCGGGGTCACCGGCTCGGTCGCCGAGAGCCTCGGCATCCAGGATTTCCAGCTGGATACCGATGGCAGCGGCCGCAGCACCAGCGTGGTGGCCAGCGGCAACCTGTCCGAGCGCCTGAGCCTGCGTTACGGCGTCGGCGTGTTCGAACCGGTCAATACCGTGGCGCTGCGGTATGCCCTGACGCGCCGCCTGTACCTGGAGGCGGCCAGCGGCCTGGCCAGCTCCCTGGATCTGTTCTACAAGCGAGACTTCTAAAAACTGTTGCGGGCCGCTTTCACTGGCGTAGGATGACCGTCCCTGCGTGTTTCTACCCATCAAGAGAAGGATTGTTCCATGGCACAAGTAACCCTGCGCGGTAACCCGGTTGAAGTCGCTGGCCAGTTGCCGCAAGTCGGTCAGCAAGCGCCGGCGTTCACCCTGGTTGGCGCTGGCCTGGCCGATGTGAGCCTGAGCAGCCTGGCGGGCAAACGCAAAGTGCTGAACATTTTCCCAAGCGTCGACACCCCGACCTGCGCCACCTCGGTGCGCAAGTTCAACGCCGAAGCCAGCAAGCTGGATAACACCGCGGTGCTGTGCATTTCCGCCGACCTGCCGTTCGCCCAGGCGCGTTTCTGCGGTGCCGAAGGCCTGGAAAACGTCCAGAACCTGTCGACCATGCGCGGTGCCGAGTTCCTCAAGGACTACGGCGTGGCGCTGAGCTCCGGCCCGCTGGCTGGCGTGGCCGCCCGCGCCGTGGTGGTGCTGGACGAGAACGACAAGGTGCTGCACAGCGAGCTGGTTGGCGAAATCGCTGACGAGCCGAACTATGACGCGGCCCTGGCCGTGCTCAAGTAAGCTACTCGCGTTACCCGAAACGGCCTGCCTTGCGCAGGCCGTTTTCGTTTCACCGGTAAAGCGTCTGCATCGAGCCGGGCGCGTAACGTTCACCGGCGATAGCCTGGGCAGGGAAGATGTCATCCAGCGCCGTCACTTCGCTCACGCTCAACTCGATCTCCAGCGCGGCCAGGTTTTCATCCAGATAGCGGCGACGCTTGGTGCCGGGAATCGGCACGATGTCGTCGCCCTTGGCCAGTACCCAGGCAAGGGCCAGTTGTGCAGCGCTGACGCCCTTGTCGGCTGCCATGCTCTGCACCTTGGCGACCAGCTGCAGGTTCCTGGCGAAATTCTCGCCTTGAAAACGCGGGTTGTGGCGACGAAAGTCGTCGGCCTCGAAGTCGTCAGGGCTTTGCAGCGCGCCGGTCAGAAAGCCTCTGCCCAGTGGGCTGTAGGGCACGAAGGCGATACCCAGTTCCCGGCAGGTGGCCAGTACGCCATTTTCTTCCGGGTCGCGGCTCCACAATGAGTACTCGCTTTGCACCGCTGCGATGGGGTGTACCGCGTGAGCGCGGCGCAGGGTAGCGGGCGCCACTTCGCTGAGGCCGATGTGGCGGATCTTGCCCTGAACCATCAGCTCGGCCAGCGCGCCAACGGTGTCTTCGATGGGCACGTCCGGGTCGATGCGGTGCTGGTAATACAGATCCAGGTAATCGGTATTCAGGCGCTGCAGGCTGCCCTCGATGGATTGGCGCAGGTAATCGGGATGGCCGCTGACACCACGCTTGTGCGGGTCGCCCGCTTCGCGGACGATGCCGAACTTGCTGGCCACGAATGCCTGGTGCCGACGGCCAGCCAGGGCGCGGCCCAGCAGCTGTTCATTGGTGTAGGGGCCGTACATGTCGGCGGTGTCGAGGAAGTTGAGGCCGCGCTCGAGGGCATGGTGAAGGGTGGCGATGGACTCCTGATCGTCACGGCCGGCCGTGTAGAAATCGCTCATGCCCATGCACCCCAGACCAATGGCGGAAACCTGGGGGCCGTTGTGGCCAAGTAGGCGGGTTTTCATCGCAAGCTCCTGCAAATAAGTGGAGCCGAGAGTTTGGTTGTTGCGGCTGGCTGGATAAACCGGCTAAAACTGCATGCACTATTTGGTTTTGGAAAATAATTCCGTTATGGATCGCTTGCTTGCCATGCAGGTTTTCACGCGCATCGTCGAGCTCGGCGGCTTTGGCAAGGCCGCCGACAGCCTGGGGTTGCCGAGGGCTTCGGTGACGCAGCTGATCAAGCAGCTGGAACGGCATCTGGGCGCGCAGCTGCTGCAGCGCACTACCCGGCATGTCAGCCCGACGCTCGATGGCAGCGCCTATTACCAGCGCTGTCTGGCCGTGCTGGCGGACATCGACGACGCAGAGTCGCTGTTCTCCGCCGCCCGCGCCAACCCGCAAGGTCGTTTGCGCGTCGATCTGCCAGCCTCGCTCAGCCACCGGGTGGTGATTCCCGCATTGCCGACGTTCTTCGCCCGCTACCCGCGCATCGAGCTGCAGATTGGCGCCAGCGACAGGCCGGTCGATCTCATCCGTGAGGGCGTCGACTGCGTGGTGCGCGCCGGTGATGTGCATGATGTCAGCCTGGTCGCCCGCCCGCTGGCGCGCTTGCCGCAGGTCACCTGCGCAAGCAGCGGCTATATCCAGCGGCATGGCTTGCCACGGGATCTGGATGCGCTGCTCGGCAAGCACCGGGCGGTCAACTATGTATCGCCGCTTACCGGCCGGCGCTTTCCCTTCGACTTCGCCGTAGCGGGCGAGCGCCACGAGCTGGAGGTGCCCGGCTATATCGAGATCAGCAGCTCGGAAGGCTACGTGGCCGCCTGCGAGGCTGGCATGGGCATCATCCAGGCGCCGCTGTACCACGTGCGCGAGCAATTGCGCGCCGGCACGCTGCGCGAGGTGCTGCCCGAGCATCCGCCCGCGCCGATTGAGTTGGCTGCGCTGTATCCGCCCCATCGCCAGCTGTCGCGCAGGGTGAGGGTGTTCGTCGATTGGCTGGTCGAGCTGTTCGGGCAGGCGGATCTGCAGCGTCAATAAGCGCAGGTCGAGGCGTGATTCAATGCGCCTTGTTCAGCGCGGCGGTGACCAGCCGGCGCAAGCGGTTGGCCACCGGCGACAGCTCGCGACCCTTGGCCAGCAGCAGGTAGTAGGGCGACATCTCGATGGTCATGTTCAGCGGCAGCACCTTGAGCCTGGCGCCGACCTGATCGCCGAGCAGCAGGTCCGGCACTTCGCTGGCCAGCGGTGCGATGGCCGATGAGGACACCAGGATGGCGATCATCGCCAAGAGCGACGTGGTGTTGGTGATGTTGGTCGGCAGCGTTGCGCCGGCACTCAGAAACGCGGTTTCCATCGCCTCGCGGATCGGCGCCCGATGGCTTTGCATCACCCATTCGTAGTTCGACAGATCGCGCAGCGTCACCTGCTCGACATTGGCCAGGGGGTGATCCTGGCGCACGATCAGCTTGAGGGTTTCGGTGCGCGCCGGGTAGATCTCGAAGTCCGCCGGGTTGACGCCGCGGGGTAGGCGGGCCAGCACGAAATCGTTCTTGCCGCTCGCCAGGTCATGCACCAGTTCATCACTGGCGGCGACGTTGACGTGTACATCGGCGCGCGGCGAAATCGCCTTGAGCTGGCGAATCGCCGGAATCACGAAGCCCACCGCTGCACCGGTGACGGCACCGACCGTGGTCATGCCGCCTTCACCGCGCTTGAGTTCCTCGACGTCCTGGGCCAGGTCGCGCAGCTCCACCAGCATGTTGTGCGCACGGCGGGCCAAGGCCCGGCCGATCAACGTCGGCAGCATGCCCTTGGCGTGACGCTCGAACAGCCGGGCGCCCAGGGTGTGCTCGATGTCGGCGAGCATGCGCGAGGCCGCCGGCTGGGTGACGGTCAGCTCGTCCGCGGCCAGGCCGAGCTGGCCATGCTCGGCGATCGCGGCGATCAGCCGCAGTTGGGGGATCTTCAGGTGGCGGGCGATGCCGATGTCCATGACGGTGCTCGTTGTTGTCGTTGTTGGGGCGAGTGTGCGCCTCGAATAGGCACGTGTCGATGCGTTGCATACCAATATTGATATGCTATTTGGCGAAATATGAATTTGCTTGATATGGGGTGTGATTCTATCGTCAGGGCTGCTTTGAGCTCTTCGTTGCCCGAACAACAATAATCGCGATGTCGCGCGTTCCTGAGCGCGCCAGGCGTCGCCAGGAGAAGCTGAATGAACACAGTCCGTAAACTCGTGGCCGCCATGGCCATGGGCGCCACTCTGGTAAGTGCTGCATCGGTTGGCGCTGCCGAAAAAGGCTTCGTGGGTATCGCGATGCCGACCAAATCCTCCGCCCGTTGGATCGACGACGGCAACAACATGGTCAAGCAGCTGGAGAAAGCCGGCTACAAGGCCGACCTGCAGTACGCCGAAGACGACATTCCCACCCAGGTCTCGCAGATCGAAAACATGATGGTCAAGGGCGTCAACGTCCTGGTCATCGCGGCGATCGACGGCACCACGCTGACCAACGCCCTGGAAAACGCCCATGCGGCGGACATCAAGGTGATCGCCTATGACCGCCTGATCCGCGACAGCGAGTACGTCGACTACTACGCCACCTTCGACAACACCAAGGTTGGCGTGCTGCAGGCCGAATCCCTGGTCAAGGGCATGCAGGCGCGTGGCAAGGGGCCGTACAACGTCGAGCTGTTCGGTGGCTCGCCGGATGATAACAACGCCTACTTCTTCTACAACGGCGCCATGTCGGTGCTGCAGCCGCTGATCGACAAGGGCGAGATCAAGATCCTCTCCGGGCAGACCGGTATGGGCAAGGTCGGCACCCTGCGTTGGGACGGCGCCACCGCCCAGGCGCGCATGGATAACCTGCTGTCCGCCAACTACACCAAGGAGCGCCTCGACGGTGTGCTGTCGCCCTATGACGGCATCTCCATCGGCGTGCTGTCGTCGCTCAAAGGCGTGGGTTACGGCTCGGGCGACATGCCGATGCCGATCGTCACCGGCCAGGATTCGGAAGTGCCGTCGGTGAAATCGATTCTGGCTGGCGAGCAGCATTCGTCGGTCTTCAAGGACACCCGCCAGCTCGCTGAAGTGACCGTCGGCATGGTCAAGGCCCTGCTTGAAGGCAGCGAGCCGCAGATCAACGACACCAAGACCTACGACAACGGCAAGAAAGTCGTACCGGCCTACCTGTTGCAACCTGTCACCGTCGACAAGAGCAACTGGGAAAAGGTGTTGATCGACAGCGGTTACTACCAGAAGAACCAGGTCCAGTAAGCGCTACCTCGCCGGCAGCCAGCCGCTGCCGGCCCTCCACCTCTTTGTTTACCTGAGCATGGCGCGCCCGCTGCGGTTGGGGCGTGCCTTGCGGACGGATAAAGCCATGCAGCAAGACATCATTCTGGAAATGCGCGGCATCACCAAGACGTTCCCGGGCGTGAAGGCGCTCAACAACGTCAACCTCAAGGTGCGGCGCGGCGAAATTCATGCCCTGTGCGGTGAAAACGGCGCGGGCAAGTCGACGCTGATGAAGGTGCTCAGTGGTGTTTACCCCCACGGCAGCTACGAAGGCGAGATCATCTACGAAGGCAAGCCGCTGGCGTGCGCCGGCATTCGCGACAGCGAGCGCGAAGGCATCATCATCATTCACCAGGAGCTGGCACTGGTGCCGCTGCTGTCGATTGCCGAGAACCTGTTTCTCGGCAACGAGATCGCCAGCAACGGCGTGATCGACTGGCCGGAGGTGTATCAGCGCACCGAAGGGCTGCTCAAGAAGGTTGGCCTCGACGAGGTCGTCACCACGCCGGTGGAGAAGCTCGGCGTCGGCAAGCAGCAACTGGTGGAAATCGCCAAGGCGCTGGCCAAGCACGTCAAGCTGCTGATTCTCGACGAACCCACCGCGGCGCTGCAGGAGAACGACAGCCAGAAGCTGCTCGACCTGCTGCTGGAGTTCCGCGCCCAGGGCATTTCCTCGATTCTGATTTCCCACAAGCTCAACGAAGTCAGCCGCGTTGCCGACAGCATCACGGTGCTGCGCGATGGCGCCTCGGTGAGCAGCATGGATTGCCACACCGAAGCGGTCAGCGAAGAAACCATCATCCGCGGCATGGTCGGCCGCGACATGGAGAATCGGTACCCGGAGCGCACGCCGCAGATCGGCGAAACCCTGCTGGAGATCCGCGACTGGAACGTCTGGCACCCCGAGTCTGCTTCCCGGCAGATGATCCGCAACGTCAACCTGCGTGTAGCGGCCGGTGAAGTGGTCGGTATCGCCGGGCTGATGGGGGCAGGGCGTACCGAGCTGGCGATGAGCGTGTTCGGCAAGAGCTACGGGCGCAACATTTCCGGCTCCGTGCACCTGCGCGGCAAGGAAATCGACGTGTCCACCGTGCGCCGCGCCGTCGACAACGGCATCGCCTACGTCACCGAAGACCGCAAGGAACTTGGCCTGGTGCTCGACGAAAGCATCCTGTGCAACACCACCCTGGCCAACCTGCCGGGCGTGTCGAAGCACGGGGTGATCGACGAGCACGAGGAACGGCGCATCTCCGAAGAGTATCGCGAGGCGCTGCATATCCGTACCCCCGGGGTGTTCCAGAAGGTGCTCAACCTGTCTGGCGGCAACCAGCAGAAGGTGGTGCTCAGCAAATGGCTGTTCGCCAAACCCGAGGTGCTGATTCTCGACGAACCCACCCGTGGCATCGATGTAGGCGCCAAGTTCGAGATCTACAGCCTGATCAACCAGCTGGCTGCCGACGGCAAGGGCGTGATCATCATTTCGTCGGAGATGCCCGAGCTGCTGGGCATGTGCGACCGCATTTACGTAATGAACGAAGGCGCCTTCCTGGGCGAACTGGCACGTGAAGAAGCGAGCCAGGAAAAGATCATGTCGATGATCGTCAAGGCGTGAGCGAGGACAACCCAATGGACAACAACACCCAATCAGCTCAAACCCAGCAGGTGGCGCGACCCTCGCTGCTGGGTCACATGAAGAGCCACATTCGCGACTACGGCATGCTGCTCACCCTGGTGGTCATCATGGCACTGTTCGAGGTGCTCACCGACGGCACGTTGATGCGCCCGGTCAACCTCACCAACCTGCTGCTGCAGAACAGCTACATCATCATCATGGCCCTGGGCATGCTGCTGGTGATCGTCTCCGGGCACATCGATCTGTCGGTGGGCTCGGTGGTCGGCTTCGTCGGCGCCGCGGCGGCGGTGATGATGGTGCAGTGGGGCTGGTCGACTTCGCTGGTGGTTCCCGTCTGCCTGCTGATGGGCTGCCTGATCGGCGCTGCCCAGGGCTACTGGATCGCCTACTGGCAGATCCCCTCGTTCATCGTCACCCTGGCCGGCATGCTGGTGTTCCGTGGCCTGACCCTGGCCGTGCTCGATGGCCAGTCGATCGGCCCGTTCTCGAGCAGCTTTCAGCTGATGAGCAACGGCTTCATCCCGGACATCTTCGGGGTCGGCAAACCCAATGTGACGGCCATCGTGCTGGGCCTGTTCGCTGCCGGGCTGATCATCTACCTGGCGGTGCGTGCCCGTCGCCGGGCCAAGCGCTATGGCATCGTCGATGAACCTGCGCCGTTCTTCGTCGCCAAGAACCTGCTGATCGCCGGTGCCATCGTCTACATCGCGTACCTGCTGGCCACCTACCGCGGCTTGCCGAACGTGTTGATCATCATGGCCATGCTGATCAGCGCCTACACCTTCCTGACCAACCGCACCACGCTGGGCCGGCGCATCTACGCCATCGGCGGCAACGTCAAGGCGGCCAAGCTGTCGGGCATCAACACCGAACGCCTGACCTTCTTCGCCTTCGTCAACATGGGCATGCTCGCCGCCCTGGCCGGCTTGATCTTCGCCGCGCGGCTCAACACCGCCACGCCAAAGGCCGGTGTGTCCTTCGAACTGGACGTGATCGCCGCGGTGTTCATCGGCGGTGCGTCGATGTCCGGCGGCGTCGGCAAGATCATCGGCGCGGTGATCGGCGCCCTGATCATGGGCGTGATGAACAACGGCATGTCGATCCTCGGCATCGGCATCGAATGGCAGCAGGTGATCAAGGGCCTGGTGCTGCTGGCCGCGGTGATCTTTGACGTGGTGAACAAGAGCAAGTCCCGTTAACAGACGCTCAGTCGCTGTCACCATTTTTCCGCAGTACCGCGGGCGCCGGGCACAGCCAGGCGCCGCGGGATGAACACGAGGTAACAGGCCATGAATAGCCACAATCAACCATCAGGCAAGGCGGTGTACGCCGACCTGGCCGGGCGCACCGTGCTGATTTCCGGTGGCGCCACCGGCATCGGCCGCGCACTGGTCACGGCGTTTGCCAAGCAGGGCGCGCGTACCGCCTTCGTCGACATCGACGACAAGCACGGCAAGGCCCTGGCCAGCGAGCTGAGCGAGGCGGGGCACCAAGTGCTGTTCCTGCGCTGCGACATCACCGATATCAAGGCCTACCAGGCGGCGATCCACAAGGTCGCCGAACAGTTCGGGCCGATCACCGCGCTGCTCAACAACGCCGCCAACGATGTGCGCCACGCCCTGGATTCGATCAGCGTGGAGCGTTTCGACGAGCTGATCGCGGTCAACCTGCGCCACGCCACCTTCGCCACCCAGGCGGTGGTGCCGATGATGCGCCAGGCCGGCGGCGGCGCGATCATCAACTTCGGCTCGGTGGGCTGGATGATGGCCTCGGCCGGCTACCCGGTGTACGCGGCGAGCAAGGCTGCCACCCACGGGCTGACCCGTGGCCTGGCGCGGGATCTGGGCAAGGACCGTATTCGCGTCAACACCCTGGTGCCGGGCTGGGTGATGACCGACAAGCAGCTGGCCATGTGGGTCGACGAAACGGCCAAGGAACAGATTCGTCAGAACCAGTGCATGCCCGGCCAGTTGCTGCCCGAGCATATCGCCGACATGGCGCTGTTCCTGGCATCCGACGCGGCGGCCATGTGCACCGCGCAGAATTTCATCGTTGATGGGGGTTGGGTATGAGCACCTTCAAACCGGCAGTCTGGCCGCGCAAGCTGCGTTCCACCGAATGGTTCGGCGGCAACTCGCGGGACCACATCTACCATCGCAGCTGGATGAAGAACCAGGGCCTGCCGGCCGACCTGTTCGACGGCCGCCCGGTGATCGGCATCTGCAACACCTGGTCGCAGCTGACGCCCTGCAACGCCCACCTGCGTGACCTGGCCGAGCGAGTCAAGCACGGTATCTACGAAGCTGGCGGGCTGCCGCTGGAGTTCCCGGTGTTCTCGGCCGGCGAAAGCTCGCTGCGCCCGACCGCGATGATGTACCGCAACATGGCGGCGATGGACGTCGAAGAAGCGCTGCGCGCCAACCCGCTGGACGGCGTGGTGCTGCTGGCCGGCTGCGACAAGACCACCCCGGCGCTGCTGATGGGCGCGGCCAGCGTCGACATCCCGGCCATCGTGGTGTCCGGCGGGCCGATGCTCAACGGCTGGTTCCGTGGCGAGCGGGTCGGCTCGGGGACCGCGCTGTGGCAGATGTCCGAGGACATCAAGGCCGGCAAGATGAGCCGCGAGGATTTCCTCGAGGCCGAGCAGTCGATGTCCCGCTCGCCGGGCTCGTGCAACACCATGGGCACCGCCAGCACCATGGCCAGCATGGCGGAAGCGCTGGGCATGGCGCTGTCCGGCAATGCGGCGATTCCCGCGGTGGACAGCCGTCGCCGGGTGGTCGCCCACCTGACCGGGCGGCGCATCGTGCAGATGGTCAAGGACGACCTGAAGCCGTCAGACATCATGACCCGCCAGGCGTTCGAGAACGCCATCCGCGTCAACGGCAGCATCGGCGGCTCGACCAACGCGGTGATCCACCTGCTGGCCATCGCCGGGCGCGTCGGCGTCGACCTGACCCTGGATGACTGGGACCGCCTCGGCCAGGACATCCCCACCATCGTCAACCTGATGCCCTCGGGCAAATACCTGATGGAAGAGTTCTTCTACGCCGGCGGCCTGCCGGTGGTGATTCGCATGCTCGGCGAGGGCGGCAAGCTGCACAAGGGCGCGCTGACCGTCTCTGGGGAAACCATCTGGGAGGAGGTCAAGGACGTTCGCAACTGGAACGAAGACGTCATCCGCCCCGTGGACAAGGCACTGACCGCCAAGGGCGGCATCGCCGTGCTGCGCGGCAACCTGGCGCCGCGGGGTGCGGTGCTCAAGCCGTCGGCTGCATCGAAGCACCTGATGCAGCACCGTGGCCGCGCCGTGGTGTTCGAGGATATCGACGACTACAAGGCGAAGATCAACGACGAAAGCCTGGATATCGACGAAAACTGCGTGATGGTACTGAAGAACTGCGGCCCGCGCGGCTATCCGGGCATGGCCGAAGTGGGCAACATGGGCCTGCCGCCGAAGGTGCTGCGCAAGGGCATCACCGATATGGTGCGCATCTCCGATGCGCGGATGTCCGGTACCGCCTACGGCACCGTGGTGCTGCACACCACGCCGGAAGCGGCGGCCGGCGGCCCGCTGGCGGTGGTGCGCAATGGCGACATGATCGAGCTCGACGTGGAAGCCCGGCGCATTCACCTGGACATCCCCGATGAAGAGCTGCGCCAGCGCCTGGCTGAATGGAAGCCAACCGTCGAAGCGCCGACCAGTGGCTATATCAAGCTGTTCCATGACCACGTGGAGGGCGCTGACAGCGGCGCGGATTTCGACTTCCTCAAGGGGTGCCGCGGCGCCGGTATTCCCAAAGACAGTCATTGACCGCAAGAGGGCAGTACATGAGCGAGGTCAGCTGGATCGCGGTCGACTGGGGCACCACGCAATTGCGTGCCTGGGCGCTATCGGGCAGCGGCGAGGTGCTGCAGCACGGCGCTTCGGCGCGAGGCATGGGCAGCCTGGCGGTGGATCAGTTCGAAGGCGCGTTGCTGGAACTGATCGACGGCTGGCTGGATCCCGCGCGGGTCACCGAGGTAGTTGCCTGCGGCATGGTCGGTGCGCGTCAGGGCTGGCGCGAGGCGCCCTATGCCGAGGTGCCCTGTGCGCCCCAGGCCATGGCGCGGATGATCAGCCCCGAGGTGAGCGATGCACGCATGCGTGTGTCGATCATTCCCGGGCTTTGCCAGCGCGTGCCGGCCGATGTGCTACGCGGCGAAGAAACCCAGATCGCCGGCCTGTTGGCCGCGCGCCCGGACTATCACGGCCTGGTCTGCCTGCCGGGTACCCACAGCAAGTGGGCCGAGGTGCGGGAGGGCCAGGTGCTCGGCTTCCAGACCTTCATGACCGGTGAGCTGTTCGCGCTGCTCAGCGGGCAGTCGGTGCTGCGTCACGGCATGCGCGGTGACCAGCCATTCGATTTGCCGGCATTCGAGGCGGGCTTGCGCGCCGCTAGCCAACGCCCGCTGCTCGGCGCCTTGTTCGGCCTGCGCGCCGAAAGCCTGCTCGAAGGCCTGGCACCGGCAGCGGCGTGGGCGCGCCTGTCCGGGTTGTTGATCGGTCAGGAACTGGCGGGATTACCGGAACGCTGGCAGGGCCTGCCGGTCTGTGTAATCGGCGATGGCCAAGCGGCCGAACGCTATCGTCACGCACTGGCGACCCTGAACATCGCGGCGCAGACCCTGGGCGCCGAACAGGTCACCCTGGCAGGCCTGGCGGCCGCCCATCAGCACATTCGAGGAGGCACCTGAACATGACTGCGAATCCCCACGGCAGCACCACCGCGCGTATCGCCGACTCGCGCGCCTGCACCCTGGGCGAGGGCGTGTTCTGGCACCCGCAGCGCGAGCAGCTGTTCTGGTTCGATATCCTCGGCAAGCGCCTGCTCAGCCAGCAGGATGGCCAGCCGCTGGAGTGGGCGCTCAATGAGCGTGCTTCGGCCGCCGGCTGGATCGACCGTGATCGCCTGTTGATGGCCACTGAAACCGCCTTGTCGATCTTCGATCTGCGCAGTGGCGCCCTTGAGCAGGTTTGTGCGCTGGAGGCGAACAACCCGCTGACCCGTTCCAATGATGGCCGTGCGGACCCCTGGGGCGGTTTCTGGATCGGCACCATGGGGCTCCAGGCCCAGCCGCAAGCTGGCGCCATCTATCGCTACTACCGTGGCGAGCTGCGCCGCCTGTTCACTGACCTCAGCATCACCAATGCCATCTGCTTCGCGCCGGATCGGCGCTTCGCCTATTTCGCCGATACCGCCCGCCAGCAGATCTGGCGGCAGCCGCTGGACGAACTGCACGGCTGGCCAAGTGGCGAGCCGCAGCTGTTCATCGACGGTCGGGTGGCGGGCTTGAACCCCGATGGCGCAGTGATCGACAGCCAGGGCAGGCTGTGGAACGCGCAGTGGGGTGCATCACGGGTCGCCTGTTATGACAGCGACGGGCAGTTCCTGCAGGCAGTGGCGTTCCCGGCTTCGCAGATATCTTGCCCGGCGTTCGGCGGTGCGGATCTGAGCACGCTGTTTGCCACTTCGGCCCGCGACGGCCTGGAGGACGACCAGCTCGAGGCCGAACCCCACGCCGGCAAGTTGTTCGCCGTGGACGTACCCGCTCAGGGCCAGGCCGAACATCAGGTGGTGCTCTGAGCACCGGCTGCCTTCGGGCAATACCAGGCAATCCATCCGCTGCGCCTGACGAGCCCGAAACAGAGCCTTTACCGGCCGTTGCCCGGTGCATTTACCGGTTAAATTCATGTGTGGAGGTAAATAGCCGGTAAAGAGGCTTTGCTTCGTGTCGAGGAGTGCTTATCGTTCACGCTCCTCACAGGAAGCGATTGGCTCATGTCCGAAGTAAACACAACGTCCAGCACCCCATTCTTCAAACGCCAATGGTTTATCGGCCTGCTCTTGCTGGCGCTGGTCATCGTGCTGATCTGGTGGTTCTGGCCGGCCAAAAGCGAGCCGCAGGACATGGCAGGCTGGGGCTTCGATAATGTGCCGGTGCGCATCGCCCAGGTCGAATCCCGCGACTTCCCCATCGTGCTCAAGGCCCTGGGTACGGTCACTGCGTACAACACCGCCAATGTGCGCGCCCGCGTCGATGGCCAACTGACGCAGGTGCTGTTCAAGGACGGCCAGCCGGTCAAGGCGGGTGACGTACTGGTGCAGATCGATCCGCGCCCTTACCAGATCGCCCTGCAGCAGGCCCAGGGTACCCTGGCCCAGAACCAGGCCCAGTTACGCGCCGCCGAAAAGGATCTGGCGCTGTACCGCGGCCTGTTCAAGGAAGACTCCATCGCCCGCCAGACCCTGGACACCCAGGAAGCGCTGGTCGGCCAGTACCGCGGTACGCTGCAGAACAACCAGGCCGCCGTGGCCGAAGCCAAGCTCAATCTGGACTTCACCAAGGTACGTGCGCCCATCGACGGCCGCCTGGGTATCCGCCAGGTCGACCTGGGCAACCTGGTCGCTTCCGGCGATACCGACCCCATCGTGTCGATCACCCAGACGCAGCCGATTTCCGTGATGTTCACCTTGCCCGAAGGCGAGCTGCCGGCTGTCGTCAAACAGGTGCGCGCGGATCAGAAACTGGTGGTGCAGGCCTGGGATCGCGGTGAAAAGCTGCAGCTGGCCGAAGGCGTGCTGGAAAGCCTGGACAACCAGATCGATACCGCCACGGGCACGGTCAAGCTCAAGGCGCGCTTCGAGAACACCGACGAGATGCTGTTCCCCAACCAGTTCGTCAATGCCCGCCTGCAGGTCTCGGTGCGCAACGATGCGCTGCTGGTGCCGGTGGCCGCCCTGCAGTTCGGCGCCAATGGCACCTTCGCCTATGTGATCGACGGTGAGGACAAGGTGCAGGTTCGCCCGGTCAAGGTAGGCCCCAGCGATGGCGAGTTCACGGTGATCGAGGAGGGCGTCGCGGCGGGTGAGCGCGTTGTGGTCGAGGGCACCGACCGCCTGCGCGAAGGCAACAAGGTCGAAGTGATCGGCGAAGGCACCAGCGAGCCGCCCGCCACCGGGGAAGCCGCGCCGCGGGTGCGTAGCGCTTCATGAACGTCTCGCGCCTGTTCATCCTGCGCCCGGTCGCCACCACGCTGATCATGCTGGCGATCTTCCTCAGTGGTGTGATCGCCTATCGGCTGTTGCCGGTCTCGGCATTGCCCGAGGTGGACTACCCGACCATCCGCGTGATGACCCTGTATCCTGGCGCCAGCCCGGACGTGATGACCAGCGCGGTGACCGCGCCGCTGGAGCGCCAGTTCGGGCAGATGGCCGGCCTGCAGCAGATGTCGTCGACCAGCTCCGGCGGCGCCTCGGTGATCACCCTGCGCTTCAACCTGGAAGTGCAGCTGGATGTCGCCGAGCAGGAAGTGCAGGCGGCGATCAATGGCGCCACCAACCTGCTGCCCAACGACCTGCCGGCGCCGCCGGTGTACAGCAAGGTCAACCCGGCCGACACGCCGGTGCTGACCCTGGCGGTGACATCCAAGGAGCTGCCGCTGCCCCAGGTCAATGACCTGGTCGACACGCGCCTGGCCCAGAAGCTCGCGCAAACCACCGGCGTTGGCCTGGTATCGCTGGCCGGCGGCCAGCGCCCGGCGGTGCGTATCCGCGTCAACCCCGAGGCCCTGGCGGCCTACGGCCTGAATCTCTCCGACGTGCGCACGCTGATCAACGCCAGCAACGTCAACCAGCCCAAGGGCAACTTCGACGGCCCGACGCGGGTGGCCCAGCTCGATGCCAACGACCAGTTGCGTTCGGCCGACGAATACCGCGACCTGATTCTTTCCTACGCCAATGGCGCAGCGCTGCGCCTGGGCGATGTGGCGCAGATCGTCGACGGTGCCGAGAACCAGCGCCTGGCCGCCTGGGCCAACCGCAACAGCGCGGTGCTGGTCAACGTGCAGCGCCAACCGGGCGCTAACGTCATCGACGTGGTCGACCGCATCCAGACCCTGTTGCCCAACCTGACCCAGGGCCTGCCGGCCAGTGTCGAGGTGACGGTGCTCACCGACCGTACCCAGACCATCCGCGCTGCGGTGCGCGACGTACAGCACGAGCTGATGCTGGCCATTGCCCTGGTGGTGATGGTCACCTTCCTGTTCCTGCGCAAGGTGTCGGCCACGCTGATTCCCTCGGTGGTGGTGCCGCTGTCGCTGATCGGCACCTTCGGGGTGATGTACCTGGCCGGTTTCACGGTCAACAACCTGACATTGATGGCGCTGACCATCGCCACCGGTTTCGTGGTCGACGACGCCATCGTCATGCTGGAGAACATCGCCCGCCATCTGGAGGAGGGTGAAACACCGTTCAACGCCGCACTCAAGGGCGCCCGGCAGATCGGTTTTACCCTGGTGTCGCTGACCCTGTCGCTGATCGCCGTGTTGATCCCGCTGCTGTTCATGGCCGATGTGGTGGGACGGCTGTTCCGCGAGTTCGCCATCACGCTGGCGGTGGCCATCCTGATTTCCCTGGTGATCTCCCTGACCCTCACGCCGATGATGTGCGCGCGCCTGCTCAGGCACGAGCCGGAAGCCGAACAGGGGCGTTTCTACCGCGGCGCCGGGGCCGTTATCGACCGCATGATCGAGCGCTATTCGGTGGGCCTGCGCTGGGTGTTGCGCCACCAGCCGCTGACCCTGCTGGTGGCCATCGGCACCATGGCCCTGACCGTGGTGCTCTACCTGGCGGTGCCCAAGGGCTTCTTCCCGGTGCAGGACACCGGGGTGATCCAGGGCATTTCCGAGGCCCCGCAGTCGATTTCCTTCAGCGCCATGAGCGAGCGCCAGCAGCGCCTGGCCGACGTGATCCTCAAGGATCCGGCGGTGGCCAGCCTGTCGTCCTACATAGGCGTCGACGGCGACAACCCGACCCTCAACAGCGGGCGCATGCTGATCAACCTCACGCCCCATGCCGAGCGCGAGGTGAGTGCCAGCGAAGTGATCGAGCGGCTGCGCCCGGAACTCGCCAAGCTGTCGGGTATCGAGCTGTTCATGCAGCCGGTGCAGGATCTGTCCATCGAGGATCGGGTCAGCCGCACCCAGTTCCAGTTCAGCCTGGAGTCGCCGGATCCGGCCCTGCTGGAAACCTGGTCGGCGAAGCTGGTCGAGGCGCTGCGCCAGCAGCCCGAACTCAGCGACGTGACCAGCGATCTGCAGAGCCGCGGCCTGCAGGTGTACCTGAACATCGACCGCGACATGGCCGGGCGCCTGGGCGTGAGTGTCGCCAATATCGACGACGCGCTGTACGACGCCTTTGGCCAGCGGCAGATCTCCACCATCTACACCCAGGCCAGCCAGTACCGCGTGGTGCTGGAGAGCGCCAATGGCGGCAGCATCGGGCCGGCCGCGCTGCGCCAGATCCACGTGGCCACGGCCGACGGCAAGCAGGTGCCGCTGTCGTCGCTGGCCCAGGTCGAGGAGCGCGCAGCGAGCCTGTTGATCAACCATATCGGCCAGTTCCCGGCGGCCACGTTGTCGTTCAATCTCAGCCCCGGCGTAGCCCTGGGCGATGCGGTGGCGGTGATCGAGCGCGTGCAGCAGGAGATCGAGATGCCGGTCAGCGTGCAGGTCAATTTCCAGGGCGCTGCCGAGGCGTTCCGCGCCTCGCTGTCGTCGACGCTGCTGCTGATCCTGGCCGCCATCGTCACCATGTACATCGTGCTGGGCGTGCTCTACGAGAGCTACATCCACCCGATCACCATTCTCTCGACCCTGCCATCGGCCGGCGTCGGCGCCTTGCTGGCGCTGCTGCTGACCGGCAACGATCTGGGGCTGATCGCGATAATCGGCATCATCCTGTTGATCGGCATCGTCAAGAAGAACGCCATCATGATGATCGACTTCGCCCTCGACGCCGAGCGCCACCAGGGCATGACGCCCCATGACGCGATCTACCAGGCGGCGTTGCTGCGTTTCCGGCCGATCCTGATGACCACCCTGGCGGCACTGTTCGGCGCCATCCCGCTGATGCTCGCTTCCGGCTCCGGCGCCGAGCTGCGTCAGCCCCTGGGCCTGGTGATGGTCGGCGGGCTGCTGCTCAGCCAGATCCTCACGCTGTTCACCACGCCGGTGATCTACCTGTACTTCGACCGCCTGGCGCGGCGTTTGAGTGGCCGCAGCGCGGCGGGTGTGCCGAGCGCATGAACCTTTCGGCACCCTTCATCCGCCGCCCGGTGGCCACGCTGCTGCTGAGCCTGGCGATCATGCTGCTCGGCGGCGTCAGCTTCGGCCTGTTGCCGGTGGCCCCGCTGCCCAACATGGATTTCCCGGTGATCACCGTGCAGGCCAGCCTGCCCGGGGCCAGCCCCCAGGTGATGGCGGCCACCGTGGCCACGCCGCTGGAGCGCTCGCTCGGCGCCATCGCCGGCGTCAGCCAGATGAACAGCAACAGCAGCCAGGGCAATACGCGGATCATGATCGAGTTCGATCTGGACCGTGACATCAACGCCGCGGCGCGGGAAGTGCAGGCTGCCATCAACGCTTCGCGCGAGCTGCTGCCCAGCGGCATGCGCAGCATGCCCACCTACCGCAAGATCAACCCGTCCCAGGCGCCGATCATGGTGCTGTCGCTGACCTCGACGGTGCTCGACAAGGGCCAGCTGTACGACGTGGCGTCGACCATCGTCGGCCAGAAGCTGTCCCAGGTCACCGGCGTGGGCGAGGTGCAGATCGGCGGCAGTTCGCTGCCGGCCGTGCGCGTGGCCCTGGAGCCACGCCTGCTCGACCAGTACGGCGTGGCGCTTGATGACGTGCGCTCGACCATCGCAGCCGCCAACACCAAGCGGCCCAAGGGCGCGGTCGAGGACGCCGGGCGCCACTGGCAGGTGCAGGCCAGCGACCAGCTGGAACGCGCCGCCGACTACGTGCCGATGATCATCCGCTACCAGAGTGGCGCGGCGATCCGCCTGGGCGATGTCGCCCAGGTCACCGACGGCGTTCAGGACCGTTACAACAGCGGTTTCTACAACGACAAGCAGGCCGTGCTGGTGGTGGTGAACCGGCAGAGTGGGGCGAACATCATCGAGACCGTTGCCGGTATCCGCGCCTTGCTGCCGGAGCTGCGCAGCGTGATTCCGGCCAGCGCCAACCTGGAAGTGGCCATGGATCGCTCGCCAGTGATCCGTGCCACCCTCAAGGAGGCCGAACATACCTTGCTGATCGCCGTGGTTCTGGTGATTCTGGTGGTGTTCGCCTTCCTGCGCCGCTGGCGTGCGGCGCTGATTCCCGCCCTGGCGGTACCGGTGTCGCTGGTCGGCTCGTTCGCGGCCATGTACCTGCTCGGCTTCTCGCTGAACAATCTGTCGCTGATGGCGCTGATCATCGCCACCGGCCTGGTGGTGGACGACGCCATCGTGGTGCTGGAAAACATCAGCCGGCATATCGAGGCCGGCGAAACGCCCATGGCGGCGGCCTTCAAGGGCGCCCGCGAGGTGGGTTTCACCCTGCTGTCGATGAACGTCTCGCTGGTGGCGGTGTTTCTTTCCATATTGTTCATGGGCGGGCTGGTGGAGCGATTATTCCGCGAGTTCTCCATCACCCTGGCGGTGGCCATCGTCATCTCCCTGGTGGTGTCGCTGACGCTCACGCCGATGCTCTGCGCGCGCTGGCTCAAGCCCGAGCCCAAAGAGCAAGCCCGCGAGCCGGGGCGCCTGGAGCGTATCGGCGCGCGTATCGTGCGCGGCTACGAACGCAGCCTGGACTGGGCGCTGCGCCACTCGCTGCTGATGCTGATCAGCCTGTTCGCCACCATCGCCCTCAACGTGTTCCTGTTCGTCAGCGTGCCCAAGACCTTCATGCCGCAGCAGGATACCGGCCAGCTGATGGGCTTTATCCGCGGCGACAACGGCCTGTCTTTCCAGGTCATGCAGCCGAAGATGGAAGCCTACCGCCGGGCGATCCTCGCCGACCCGGCGGTGGAGAGCGTGGCGGGCTTTATCGGCGGCAACAGCGGCATCAACAACGCCATCATCATCGTGCGCCTCAAGCCGATCGCCGAACGCGACATATCGGCCCAGCAGGTGATCGACCGCCTGCGCAAGGAAGTGCCGAAGATTCCCGGCGGACGGATGTTCCTGATGCCCGATCAGGACCTGCAGGTCGGCGGCCGCCAGGGTCGCAGCTCGGAAAACGAATACATGCTGATGTCCGGCGACCTGGACGCTTTGCGCGAGTGGCTGCCCAAGGTGCGCGAGGCGCTTCGTGCATTGCCCGAGCTGACCGATATCGATGCCACCGAAGACGGCGGTGCGCCGCAGATTCGCCTGGTGGTCGACCGCGACGAGGCCAAGCGCCTGGGCGTAGACATGAGCCTGGTCACTGGCGTGCTCAACAACGCCTTCAGCCAGCGGCAGATTTCCACCATCTACGACAGCCTCAACCAGTACAGCGTGGTGATGGAGATCAACCCACGCTATGCCCAGACCCCCGAGGCCCTGGCACAGATCCAGCTGATCACCGCAGACGGCGCGCGGGTGCCGTTGTCGGCCATCGCCCATTGGGAAAACAGCCTGGAAGATGACCGTATCAGCCACCAGGGCCAGTTCGCCGTGGAGAACATCGGCTTTTCCCTGGCTGAAGGCGTCAGCCTCGACCAGGCGACCCGCGCCATCAATCGCGCGGTGGCGCTCATCTCGTTGCCAACCGAAGTGCAGGGCATGCTAGGTGGCACGGGCGGCGCGTTCCAGCAGACGCAGAAGAACCAGCCATGGATGATCCTGATGTCGCTGGTGGTGGTGTATATCGTGCTCGGCGTGCTCTACGAGAGCTACGTGCACCCGCTGACCATCCTGTCCACGCTGCCCTCGGCGGGTGTCGGTGCGTTGCTGGCGCTGCAGTTGCTCAACACCGAGTTCAGCCTGATCTCGTTGCTGGGGCTGTTTCTGCTGATCGGCGTGGTGAAGAAGAATGCCATTCTGATGATCGACCTGGCGCTACAGCTCGAGCGCCACGAACACCTGAGCCCGGCCGAATCGATCCGCCGCGCCTGCCTGCTGCGCTTCCGACCGATCATGATGACCACCCTGGCGGCGCTGCTCGGCGCCTTGCCGTTGATGCTCGGCAGCGCCGAGGGCTCGGAAATGCGCCAGCCGCTGGGTATCACCATCGTCGGTGGGCTGATTCTCAGCCAGATCCTCACGCTTTACACCACGCCTGTGGTCTACCTCTATCTCGACCGCCTGCGCCACCGGGTCAACCGCTGGCGTGGCGTGCGTACCGATGCCGCTCTGGAAACGCCTCTATGACTTTTGCCTCCCGTCGAACCCTCTGTCTGCTGGCGCTCAGCGTTGCCCTGGCCGGTTGCGCCATCGGGCCCGATTACCAGCGCCCGGACATCAGCACGCCGGCAGCCTTCAAACAGGCCGAAGGCTGGAAGGCCGCCGTGCCGGCCGATGCCCTGGTACGTGGCGCCTGGTGGGAGCTGTACGGTGACGGCGAGCTCAATGCCCTGGTCGGTCGCCTCAACGTTTCCAACCAGAACCTGGCCGCTTCCGAAGCCCAATACCGCCAGGCCCGGGCCTTGCTGCGCAGCGGCCGTGCAGCCTTCTTCCCGACCCTGTCGACCAGCGCCGGAGTGACCCGGGCCGGGCAGGGCGGTGGTGACAGCACCCTGCGCACAGCCGACGGCATCGCCATTGGCGGCGGCAACTCGTCGAGCATCAGCAAGAACTACGACCTGAGCCTCAACGCCAGCTGGGAGCTGGACGTGTGGGGCAAGCTGCGTCGTGGCCTGGAATCCAACCGTGCCGCCTTCGAAGCCAGCGCGGCAGACCTGGCCGCGGTGCGCCTGAGCCTGCAGTCCGAGCTGGTGCAGAGCTACCTGCAATTGCGCGTACTGGACGAGCAGCAGCGCCTGCTCGACGCTACGGTCGCGGCCTACCAGCGTTCGCTGCGCCTGACCGAGAACCAGTACCGCGCCGGCATCGTGCCGCGCTCCGACGTTGCCCAGGCACTGACCCAGCTGCGCAGCACCGAAGCCCAGGCCATCGACCTGCAGTGGCAGCGCGCGCAACTCGAACATGCCATTGCCGTGCTGATCGGCGTGCCGCCCAGTGAGGTCAGTATCGCTCGTCGTGAAAGCCTGCCGACACTGCCCGAGGTGCCGGCCAGCGTGCCATCCGAGCTGCTGGAGCGGCGCCCGGACGTGGCGGCGGCCGAGCGCCGGGTGATTTCCGCCAATGCCGAGATCGGAGTGGCCAAGGCCGCCTGGTTTCCT
>JAAIGF010396852.1_pt1 | contig 28791 bp, 26 predicted proteins | sample 6487441 | NCBI WGS metagenome assembly JAAIGF01 (sample SAMN13974129, study PRJNA590717) | phyllosphere metagenome | biome: pepper field; feature: multiple bacterial spot infested pepper fields; material: pepper leaves; isolation source: leaves from pepper fields | host: Capsicum annuum ... | reverse complement strand
TGCCGGCACGCCGCAGGCGGCGCGCGGCGCACGCAAGGACGCGGGCTTCACGCTGATCGAACTGCTGGTGGCCATCACCCTGATGGCGGTGCTCAGCCTGATCGCCTGGCGCGGGCTGGATGGCATCGTGAACCTGCGCGAACGCCTGGCGCACGACGCCGACGAGACGGATCAGCTGGTGCGCATGTTGGGACAATTGGAACGGGACCTGGCCATGCGCGCACCGGACACGGTGCTGCAGGCGCGGGTCGTGCCGACATTGCCGGGTGCCGTGACGGCCGTAGATGACGACCAGGAAGCGCCGCCGCCCGGCCCGCCCGCCGCCACGCCTGCGCGCCCGCTGCCCCTGGCCATCGGCATCCAGCCTGCCCGGGGTCCCGCAGGCTCGGCCCGGCTGGAGATCATCCGCGAGGCCCCTGCCCAACCCGGCGCCTGGCAGCGCGTGGCCTGGTGGCGCGATGACGATGGCATCCTGTATCGCGCGGCCGGCGTGCCCAGCGTGCGCTATCCGCTGCCCGCACCGCAGGACGGCGTGCCGGTCATGGATGCCGTGGCGAGCTTCACCGTGCTGGGCTGGCTGGATCTGTCCGGCTGGCAGACCCTGCCGCTGCCACCCGGCACCACGGCCCCGGTCACCGGCCTGGACGTGAACGTGGTGCGCGCAGCGCCTGCGCGCGAAGCCAACTACCGCCGCGTGGTGAGCTTTCGATGACGCGACGCCCCCTCCCCGCCCGACGCTCGCGCGGCATGGCCGTCATCACGGCGCTGCTCGTCGTCATGGTGGCGACCACGCTGGTGGCCGGCCTGCTGCAACGCCAGAGCACCGACGTGCGCGCGCTGGAGAACGCCCTGGCCCGCAGCCAGGCGCGGCAACTGATCCAGGCGGGGCTGGACTGGGCGCGGGCGGTGCTGGCCAGCGATGCGCGGCGCTTTGCCGTCACCACGCCCGAACAGCTCTGGGCCGTGCCGGTCGAGGACACGCGCCTGAACCAGGGCGAAGGCGACCGCACGGCGGTGTTCTCGGGCCGCATCGAGGATGCCCAGGGCAAGTTCAACCTGGCCAATCTTGCCGCCGATGGCGAGCCCGACATGCTCAGGGTCGCCGCCTTCCAGCGCCTGCTTGCCTTCAGCAACCTGCCGCCGAACCTGGCCGAGCCCATCGCCGCCCACATCGCGCTGGCCCAGCCACGCACCACGACCGACGGCACGCGCCCGGCCCTCGTGCCGCGCCCGGCCAGCCTGGACGAGTTGCGCGTCATCGAGGGCGTCACGCCCGAGGTGATCGCCGCGCTCGGGGCCATCGCGGTCATGTTGCCCATCGCCACGGGCGTGAACGTCAACACCGCGTCGCCCGAGGTGATGGCCGCCACCATTCCGGGGCTGTCGTTGCCGGCGGCCCGCACCCTGATGGCGCAACGCGACCGCGGCGCGTACTTCAACAACGTCGGCGATCTGCAGAACCGGCTGCCCGAGGGCACCGAGCTGGCCGATAACGGCTTTGTAGTTAACAGTAACTGGTTTCTAATAAAAGGCGTGATCACGTACGAACGCGCTGTCATCTCCACCACCGCCCTGGTCCGCCGCGGCGATACCGCCAGTCCGGAAGTCCTCTGGATTCGAGAGTCCCTTTGAAAGCCGTCCTTCGCCTGGAACTGCCCCGCCTGGAATCGCTGGGCCCCGGCACGCCGCTGGCATTCGCCCTGGTGGAACAGGGCCGTGTGAGCCGCAGCGGCGAACTGCCCATGGCCGCCATCGCCGCGACGCTGCCCATCGTGGCCGTGGTCGCCGTGCTGCATCCCGCCGATGCCACCGTCGCCGACGCCATGCTGCCGCCCTTGCCCGCACACCGGCTGGCGGCCGCGCTGGCCGGGGTGGTCGAGCCCCTGGTCCTGGGCGATGTGGATACGCTCGCGCTGGCGAGCGGCCCGCGCCAGGCGAGCGGCCAGAGTCCCGTGGCCTGGGCCGACCGCGCACAACTGGCGCGTGCCTGGCAACTGCTGGCCGAGGCCGGCCTGCCCGTCGAGGCCCTGGTGCCGGCGCCGTTGGCCCTGCCGCTGCCGCCAGCCGATGGCATCACGCTGGCCCTGCAAGACGGCCACCTCCTGTGCCGCAGCGGCCTGGACGCCGGTCAGGTCCTGCCGCTGGACCCCGTCGGCCCGCAGGACGCCACCGACCCCAGCGTGCAGGCCTGGCTGCGCCTGCTGTGGCAGCGCCACCCCGAGGCCACGGCGACGTGGGTCGACGCCGCCCCCGCGGGCTGGCGTGACGCCTTCGCGGGCGAGCCGCCCGCAGCGCACGTCCTGCCCGCCAGCACGCGCTGGAACGCGCCCCTGCCGGCCTGGTCGCTGGCCGTCCCGGCGCTGCGCCCGACGCGCCTGCAGCGCTCGCCGTGGCGTCGGCCCATCGCCTGGGTCGTGGCGGCCGCCGCCGTCTGGACGGTGGGCCTGAACGTGCATGCCATGCGGCTCGAAGGCGAAGCCGCCGAGCTGCGCCAGCGCATGGGCGACAGCGTGAGAGCCGCCTTTCCCCAGTTGCCCGTGATCCTGGATCCCCTGCGCCAGGCGACCCAGCAGCGCGACGCGCTGCGCGCAGCCGCAGGCAGCGTCGCCGAGACCGACTTCCTGCCATTGGCCCTGGCCGCCTCGCAACTGCTGCCCTTGAGCGCAGGCAACGTGGCGACGGTGGCCTTTGCCGACGAGACGCTGTCGCTGCGCCTGGTGGAGAATCCGCCCGGCGTGGCCGGCGCGCTCGACCCCGGCCTGGCGCGCCGCGCGCAGGAACTCGGCCTGCAGGTCGATCAGCGCGACGGCGCCTGGGTGCTGCAACGCCAGCAGGATGGCGAGACGACGAGCCCCGGCGGCATGACCATCCGCCCGGGCGGGACCACCCAGCAACGGCTGTCCGAACGCGCGGCGGGCGGGCGGCCATGACCGACATGAGGAAGGACCCCATGGCTGGCACGGCCACCCCCTCCGCAGGCGCGCGCACCGGCGCGCCCGCAGCCTTGCGCCCGGGCGCGGCCACGGCAGCGCGCCGCCTGCAGCAGCCGGCCTGGCTCGTGCAGGCGCGCGCCCAGGCCACGCGCCGCTGGCAGCGACTGGCGCCGCGCGAACGTCGCCTGCTGTCCTGGGGCGCGGCGGTCGGTGCCATCGCCCTGACCTGGGTGCTGGCAATCGAACCCGCCTGGCAGACCGTCGATCGACTGGGCACCAGCCTGCCCGCGCTGCGTGCGCAGGTAGCCCAGGTCGATGCCGTGCTGGCCGAGGCCCGCACCCTGCAGGCGGCGCCCGGCACGGCGCTCGTCGGGGGCGATACGCTGGCGGACATCACCGACAGCCTGCGCATGGCCGGCATTGCCGATCAGGCCACCGTGACGGCGGCCGATGCGGACACGTGGCAGGTGGAGTTGCAGGCCGCGCCGATCGAGCCCCTGATGCGCTGGCTGCAGGACCTGCCCTTCACGCAGCGCCTGCAGCCCGTGACCCTGGACCTGGCCCGGCCCGTCGGTGACGACGGCCGCCCCCGGGCGGGCCTCGTGTCCGGCTCGCTGTCGCTCGCGCGCGCCGGCGCGGAGGGCGCGTGATGCGCGCTCGCGTGTGGAAGCGGATCGCCGCCGGCGTGGCGCTGAGCGCGGTCGCCCTGGCCGCGGCGCTGTGGGTGATGCCGGCGCGCTGGCTGATGCTGGCCCTGCCCTCGGCGTGGCCCGTGGCCCTGGTCGATGCGGCCGGCACCGTGTGGCGCGGCACGGCGCTCGTCGCCCTGGGCCCGCCCGGCGCGCGCACGACGCTGCCCCAGCCCGTGCGCTGGCAGGCCGGCTGGGCCGACGGGCTGCGGCTGCAGCTGGAACATCCCTGGCTGGACTGCCCACTGAGCCTGCGTCCCGGGATCACCAACCTGGGCGTGAGCCCCTGCGGCCTGCGCCTGCCGGCGCAGGTGCTGGCCGCCGTCGGCGCGCCCCTGAACACGCTCAAGCCCGCGGGTGAACTGCAATTGCGCTGGCCTGGCCTGCGCATCCCGTATCATGGCGGCGTCCCGTCAGGCGAGCTCGTCACGCTGGATTGGCTGCAGGCCGGTTCGGCCCTGTCCATGGTTCGCCCCCTTGGCCATTACCGCGTTGCCCTGACCGGGCGCGACGGTGCCGGCCAGATTGCCCTGTCCACCGTGTCCGGCCCGCTGCAGATGCGCGGCGACGGCACCTTTTCGCCGCAAGGCGGCCTGCGCTTTTCCGGCACGGCCAGCCCCGCCCCCGACGCTTCCGAAGCGACCGTCACTGGCCTGCAGGCCATGTTGTCGGCCATCGGGCGCCGCTCGGGCAACGACACTCTTTTTCAGATCGGTCGCTAGACTGCCATGACGCCCTCCCGTCCTACCCGCCGCTTTCGTCGGCCCCTGCGCCCGCTCGCCCTGGCCCTGGCCGTCGCGCTCGCGCTGCCCGCCCCGCCCCTGCTCGCCCAGTCCGGCGGCAACGCCGGCGTGCGCAACCCGAACGACGTGGTGCTGAACTTCGTCGAAGCCGATCTGGATGCCGTGGTCCGCGCCCTGGGGCACTTCACCGGCAAGAACTTCCTGATCGACCCGCGCGTGAAGGGCCAGCTCACCCTGGTGTCCGAACAACCGGTGAACCGGGACGTCGCGCACCGCATGCTGCTGGGTGCCTTGCGCATGCAGGGCTTCGCCGTGGTCGAAGCCGACGGTCTGTCCAAGGTCGTGCCCGAGGCCGATGCCAAGCTGCAGGGCAGCGCGGTGGCCACCGGCACCAGCGTGGCGCCCGCGGCGTTCGGCGGCGATCAGCTGGTGACCCGCGTCTTCACGCTGCGCCATGAGAACGCGGCGAACCTGGTGCCCGTGCTGCGGCCCATGATCGCCCCCAACAATCCGATCAATGCCTACCCGGGCAACAACACCCTGGTGATCACGGACTATGCCGGCAACCTGAACCGGATCGCGCAGGTGATCCGGTCCATCGATACGCCAGGCTCCACGGACACCGACGTCGTCACGCTGCAGTATGCCGTGGCGGCCGACCTCGCCCCGCAGATCACGCGGCTGCTGGACACCGGCGCCGCGGACCCGACCCAGCGCGTGGCCGTCGTGGCGGACGCGCGTTCCAACACGCTGATGATCCGCGCCGGCAGCCCGACGCGCACGCAGCTCGCCCGCAACCTGATCGCCCAGCTCGACACGCCGGCGGCCGGCCAGACCACGATGCACGTGGTGACGCTGCAGAACGCCGAGGCCGTGCGCCTGGCCGAAACGCTGCGTGGCCTGCTGACCGGGCAGTCCCAGGGCGGCGGCACGTCTGGCGCCGACATGGGCCAGTTGTCGGCGGGCGGTGGCGGCCTGACCGGCGGCATGGGTGGCGCGGGGGGTGCCGGCGGCGCCGGTGGCCTGGCCGCGGCACTGGGCAGCATTGCCCAGGGGGCCGGTGCGGGCGGCGGCGGTGATGCGGGCATGGTGAATCTCACGGGTGCCGCCATGGGCGGTGGCGCGGCCGGCGGCAATGGCGGCGGGGTGTCGTTCTCGGGCGGCGGCGCCACCATCCAGGCCGACCCGGCCACCAACACGCTCATCATCAACGCGCCCGCCCCGATCTACCGCAACCTGCGCGCGGTCATCGACCAGCTCGACGTGCGCCGTCCGCAGGTCTTCGTCGAAAGCCTGATCGTGGAGATGACCAGCACCGACGCCGCCGAGTTCGGCATCCAGTGGATGGCCGGCACCGGCCGGCTCGATGGCGGGCGCGGCGTGGTGGGCGGCACCAACTTCGGTGGTGCCGGCCAGAACATCATCGGCGTGGCGGCCAACCCCGCCAACATGGGCGGCGGCCTGAACCTGGGCTTCGTCAACGGGTCCGTGAACATCGGCGGCCTGCGCATCCTGAACCTGGGCTTTCTGGCCCGGGCCCTGGAGACGCGCGGCAACGCCAACGTGCTGTCCACGCCCAACCTGCTGACGCTGAACAACGAAGAAGCCCGCATCATGGTGGGCCGCAACGTGCCGTTCGTGACGGGCCAGTACACGCAGAGCGGTGGCGATGGCGGCGTGAACCCGTTCCAGACCATCGAGCGCCAGGACGTCGGCCTGCAACTGCGCATCCGGCCCCAGGTGTCCGAGGGCGGCACGATCCGCATGGCGATCCACCAGGAAGTCAGCAGCATCGATGGCGCGCTCACGGCGGCCATGCCGGACCTGGGCGTGGTGACCAACAAGCGCGAGGTCAACACCAACGTGCTGGTCGACGACGGCCAGATCATCGTGCTGGGCGGCCTGCTGGAAGACAGCATGAGCGGGGGGCGCGAGCAGGTGCCGGGCCTGGGCAACGTGCCGGTGCTGGGCAACCTCTTTCGCTACGACACCCGCACGCGCAGCAAGACCAACCTGATGATCTTCCTGCGCCCCTACGTGGTCCGCGGCGCGGAGGCCAACCAGTTCACGGCCCAGCGCTACGACACCATCCGCTCGATGCAGGGCGGCAACCTGCCGGCCGACCACTGGCTGCTGCCCGATCTGGGCACGCCCACCCTGCCGCCGCGCCTGCCCGGCGCGGACGACCGGCTGCCGGCCAACCCCGAGACGGGGCGGGCGCCGGGCGACCTGATGGTGGTGCCGCGCGACCCTGCCGCCATCTACAACGACCAGGGTGTGAACGTGCTGCTGGCCACGCGCACCGCCACGCGCGAACTGGCCGATCAGGCCGCCGGCCAGATCACGGACGCGGGCTTTGCGCCCTACATCCAGACCGTGCGCGCGAACAATCCGTACCACCAGGTCTACATCCGTGTCGCGCGTGACGCGGCCACCACCGATGCGGCGGTCAACGCCCTGCGCCAGCTGGGCTTCGCGCCCGAGCTGCTGGTGCGGCCCTGATCCCGGAAGGCTCGCGACATGCATCCCCTTCCCTACGCCTGGGCGCGCGCGCAGCGCGCCCTGCTGGAGGTGCGCAGCGAGGGCGCCACGCTGTGGATCAGCCCGCGCACGCCGCCCTGGGCGATCGCCGAAGTGCAGCGCCAGCATGGGCGCGCGCGCCTGGCCGACGTACCCGATGGCGAACTCGAAACGCGCCTGACCGCGGCCTACGCGAACCTGACCGGTGACGCGGCGTCCGTCATGGACGCGGCCGAGCACGAGATCGACCTGGACCGCCTGCTGCAGGACATTCCCGAGATCGAGGATCTGCTGGAGACGCAGGACGACGCGCCGGTCATCCGCATGATCAACGCCCTCTTCACCCAGGCGGCGCGCGACGGGGCGAGCGACATCCACATCGAGCCCTTCGAAACCCATTCCGTGGTGCGCTACCGGGTCGATGGCACGCTGCGCGACGTGGTGAGCCCGCGCCGGGCCCTGCACGCGGCGCTGATCTCGCGCATCAAGATCATGGCCCAGCTGGACATCGCCGAAAAGCGCATGCCGCAGGACGGGCGCATCGCCCTGCGCGTGGGCGGGCGGCCGATCGACGTGCGCGTGTCGACGCTGCCCACGGGCCATGGCGAGCGCGCGGTGCTGCGCCTGCTGGACAAGCAGGCCGGCCGCCTGGAACTGGAGAAGCTGGGCATGGACGCGCCGGTGCGCGCCGAGCTGGACCGCCTGGTGCACCAGCCCCACGGCATCGTGCTGGTGACGGGGCCGACCGGCAGCGGCAAGACCACCACGCTGTATGCGGCGCTGGGCCGCCTGGACGCCAGCACCACCAACATCCTGACCGTCGAAGACCCCATCGAGTACGACCTGCCGGGGATCAGCCAGACCCAGGTCAACGCCAAGATCGACATGACCTTCGCCCTGGCCCTGCGCGCGATCCTGCGCCAGGATCCGGACGTCATCATGATCGGCGAGATCCGCGACCTGGAAACCGCGCAGATCGCCGTGCAGGCCTCGCTGACCGGTCACCTGGTGCTCGCGACCCTGCACACCAACGATGCCGTGTCGGCGGTGACCCGCCTGACCGACATGGGCGTCGAACCCTTTCTGCTATCGTCCTCGCTGCTCGGCGTGCTCGCCCAGCGCCTGGTGCGCAGCCTGTGCCAACATTGCCGCCAGCCCGTCGCGGGCCAGCACGAGGGCGAGCCCGTGCAGTGGCGTGCGGTCGGCTGCGCCCAGTGTGGCCATACCGGCTACCAGGGCCGCACCGGCATCCATGAGCTCTTCGTCATCGACGACGAGCTGCGCCGCCTGATCCACGAAGGTGCGGGCGAGCAGGAGCTGCGCGGCACGGCGTCCCGGCATGGCATGCGCACCATGCGCGAGGACGGCCAGCGCTGGGTGCTGCAAGGCCGCACCTCGCCCGAGGAAATCATTCGCGTTACCCGAGACACATGAACCTGATCCTGCAAGGCCCCAACCTGGCCCTCCCCGCCGCCGAACGTATCGGCACCCTGATCGGCGCGAGCCGCCTGCTCGAGATCGCCCCTGGCGCCGTGCGCCTGTGCGAAGTCGGCGCCGATGGCCCGGCCCGCGACCTGGTGGCCGAGCGCTGCGCGCAGGACGGCCTGGACTATGCCTTCGTGCCGCCGGGCTTTCGCCTGTCGGATTTCCGTGTCCTCGCGATGGACATGGACTCCACGCTCATCAACATCGAGTGCATCGACGAGATCGCCGACGCCGTGGGCGTGAAGCCGCAGGTGGCCGCGATCACCGAGGCCGCCATGCGCGGCGAGATCACCGACTTTGCCGACAGCCTGCGCCGGCGCGTGGCGCTGCTCGATGGCGTGCCGGCGAGCGCACTGGCCGGGGTCTACGAAGAACGCCTGCGGTTGAATCCGGGCGCCGAGGCCCTGCTGGCCGCCGCGCGTTCGATGGGCGTGAAGACCCTGCTCGTGTCTGGCGGCTTCACGTTCTTCACCAGCCGCCTGAAAGAGCGCCTGGGCCTGGATGCGGCGCACGCCAACGAGCTGGACATCGTCGACGGCCATCTGACGGGGCGCGTGCGCGGCACCATCCTGGATGCCGAGGGCAAGGCCGAACACCTGCGCCGCTTCTGCGCCGAGCTGGGCGCCGAACCCGGGGCGCACGCGATCGCCATGGGCGATGGCGCCAACGACCTGCGCATGATGGGCGAGGCGGCCTTGAGCGTGGCCTATCACGCCAAGCCCGCCGTGCGCGCGGCTGCGACCTATGCCTTGAGCGTGACCGGCCTGGACGGCGTGCTCAACTGGTTCGAGGACACGGCGCCCGGCGCCTGCTGAGGGCGCGCCCGCCATGGAGCGCCTGGACTGCGACCGGATGTTCGTGGCCGTGCTCGACGCCGGCAGCTTCGCCGCGGGCGCCGCGCGGCTGAACACCAGTCCGGCGCAGGCGTCCAAGCGGCTATCGCGCCTGGAAGCGGAACTGGGCGTGCAGCTCATCACCCGCACCACGCGCGCCCTGGCGGCGACCGAGGCGGGGCTGGCGTACTACGAACGCATCAAGCCGCTGCTGGAGGCCTATGACACGCTGGATGCCGATGTGCGCAACGCGTCCGGCGCGCCCACCGGCACCCTGCGCCTGACCGCCCCGATCTCGTTTGGCACCGCCGAACTTGCGCCGGTGCTGATCGCCTTTGCGCAGGCCTATCCCGACATCCAGCTGGACGTGAGCTTCTCGGATCGGCTGGTCAACCTGGTCGACGACGGGTTCGATGCGGCCGTGCGCATCGGCAAGCCGGCCGACAGCAGCCTGGTGGCGCGGCGCCTCGCGCCCTCGCGCATCGTGCTGGCGGCCTCGCCCGCCTATCTGCAGGCCCACGGCGCGCCCCGCACACCGGCCGAGCTCGCCGGTCACACCTGCATCATCGACACCAACTTTCGCGACCCCTTCCAGTGGCGCTTCCGCCCGAACGAGACCGTCACGGTGAGCGGACGCATCCGCTTTGCCAACGCCCACGCCTGCGTGGCCGCGGCGCAGGCCGGTCTGGGCATTGCCCGCCTGCCCAGCTTCGTGGCAGGACCCGCGCTGCGCGAGGGCTCGCTCGTGCCGGTACTGGGCGACGTGGAAGACACGCCGGCCGCGCTGTATGCGGTCTACCCCACCGGCCGGCACCTGGCACGCAAGATCCGCGTGCTCGTCGACTTCCTGGTGGCGCATTACCAGGGCGAGGCCCCCTGGGACCGGGGCTGGTGACATCCGGCTTGCGTTAACCTACCTTTCGTAGGTTACTATGAGTAGGTTAACCACCTACCTGGAGTCCCACGCATGCACGCCCTCGTCGTCGTCGCCCATTCCGACCCGCAATCGCTCACCCAGTCCCTGGCCCGGCAGCTGGCCCAGTCCATCGTCGGCACCGGCCATACGGCCGAGATTGCCGACCTGGCCGCCGAAGGATTCGATCCCTGCTTCGGTCCGGCGGACCTGGCCCATTTCCGCAGGACGGCGTCCGCGCCGGCGGACGTCGCCGCCGAACAGGCCCGCCTGGATCGGGCCGACGCCCTCGTCATCGTCTACCCGATCTACTGGTGGTCCTTCCCGGCCCTGCTCAAAGGCTGGATCGACCGCGTCTTCACCCAGGGTTGGGCGTTCGACGAGCAGCCGGACGGTAGAATCGTGAAGCTGCTGCAGCGCCTGCCCGTGCACCTGGTGGCCAGCGGCGGCGCGGACCAGCGCACGATGGCACGCCACGGCTACTTCGGCGCCATGAAGACGCAGATCGACCACGGCATCTTCGGCTATTGCGGCGCCCCCGTCCTGACCACCGAACTGTTGCTGGTGTCCGACGCGGGATTTCCCGACGCCCACCTCGACACCGTGGCAGCCCTGGGCCGCAAGGTGTTTGCCTCGCGTTCCTGACCCCTCAACCCGGATCCCCAGCCTTGCCCACCTCGCCCGACGCTTCCCCCCGCCGCCGCCTGCCCCGCGCAGAGCGCACCCGCCAGCTGCTGGAGGTGTCCTGGGCCCTGGTGCGCGAGGAAGGCACGGATGCGCTGACCCTGGGCCGTCTGGCCGAGGCCGCGGGCGTCACCAAACCCGTGGTGTATGACCACTTCGGCAGCCGCAATGGCCTGCTCGCCGCGCTGTACGAGGACTACGACGTGCGCCAGACGGTGATCTTCGATGCGGCGATCGACGCGGCGCGCCCGACCTTGCAGGACAAGGCGCGCGTGCTGGCCACCAGCTACGTGCATTGCGTCCTGACCCAGGGTGCCGAAATCGCCGGCGTGCTGGCGGCGCTGGGCGGCTCGCCCGAACTCGCGGCCGTCAAGCGGCGCTACCAGCAGGTGTTCATCGATAAATGTGCCGATATTCTGCAGCCCTTCGTCGGCAAGGCCGGCGTGGGCACGGCCAGCCTCTGGGGCATGCTGGGTGCGGCCGACGCCTTGTCCGAGGCGGCCATGGCCGGTGACATCACGCCCGGGCAGGCCGAAGACGAGCTCGAAGCCATCATCCTCGCGCTGATCGCACGCAGCCGCTGATGCCGGCTGTCGCGCAAGGCCTTGCACGGCAGGCATGCGCTCGCCCGGGGTCTCGCTTGCCGATGTCGTCATGACGCGAACGCGCGGGCGCCTGGCTCGTCTGTGGAAGGGCAGGCCGACAGGCTTGCCCGAGGCACGTGGCGCGCTGCGTCCTGGCTCCGACACCCCCTGACCCGCCGCGGCCATTCTTTCCGATCCGGAAAGAGATCAGCGCTCGGCAGATGGATTATCAGCACGCGGCCCCGCGCGTATCTTCTCGGCATTCCCCCTTTTTCGGAACGCCATCATGATCGATACCCGCACCGCCCCCATCGCCATCTTCCTGCTGCGCCTGGCCCTGGGCATCCTGTTCCTGGCCCACGCGGGCCTCAAGCTCTTCGTCTTCACGCCGGCCGGCACCGCCGGCTTTTTCGGCAGCCTGGGCCTGCCCGGCTGGCTTGCCTACGTCACCATCGCCTGGGAGATCGCAGGCGGCCTGGCGCTGATCGTGGGCGTGCGCCCGCGCCTGGCAGCGCTGGCCATGATCCCGGTGCTGCTGGGCGCCATCGTCACCGTGCACGGTGCGGCCGGCTTTTTCTTCAGCAACCCCAAGGGCGGCTGGGAGTTCCTGGCGTTCTGGATCGTCGGCCTGGTGGCTGTCGCGCTGGCCGGCGATGGCGCCTACGCGCTGCGCCCGGGGACGCGGGCGCTCAACCGTGCGTGATCTGGCGTGATCGCGCAGCATCGTCAGTGACTGCGCGAGCGTCGCGTTAGCGACCTCGCGCGGGGAAAACCCTCGCTTCTCGAAAGCCAAACGGTGCGCTGTCGGGCCTTGGCTACCATTGCCTCGACCCGCAGCCGATACCGTCAAATGTCCCACCCGGCGGCGTACGACACCCAGAAGCGAGGAGACACCATGCGTACCATCCGCACGTGGCTTGCCATAGCCGCCTTGAGCGCCGCGCCCGCGGCGTTCGCCCAGAACACCACCATCGGCGCCCTGTTCCCGATGAGCGGACCGAACGCCACCTATGGGGACATTTTCAGCTCGGGCGCGAACCTGGCGGCCGAGCACATCAACGCCGACAAGATGCTGGGCGACGCCCGCCTGGCCATCCAGTACGAAGACAGCCAGGCCCTGCCCCAGCAGGGCGTGATCGGCATGAACAAGCTCGTCAACGTGCACAAGGTGCCCTATGTGCTGTCCGCCTTCACCGGCGTGTCCAAGGCCATCGCGCCGCTCGCGCAGCGCACGAAGACGGTGGCCGTGAACGGCGGGGGCGTGGGTCCCGACCTGGCCGAGCTCGGCGAGTACTTCTGGAACGTCATCCCCCTGGCGAACCTGGAAGTGAAGGCGATGATTCCCTACCTGACCCAGGACCGCAAGCTGACGCGCTTCGTCCTGGTGTACGTGGACGACCCCCTGGGCCAGTCGGTCCGCGCGCAGATGCAGGAAACCCTGAAGAGCGCCGGCGGCGAGCTGCTGGAGAGCCTGTCCGTGCCGGTGACGGCGCAGCAGTTCAGTGGCATCGCCGCGCGCGTGCGCGCCGCCAATCCGGACGTGGTGTACATCGCTTCCTACGGCTCGCAGCAGGCGCAGATCGTCAAGCAGTTCCGCGACAATGGCGTGAAGCAGCAGCTTGCCAGCTACAGCGCGTTCTCGGTCCCCGAGATCGCCAAGCTGCCCGAGGCGGCCGGCGCCCTGTACACGACCCAGAACGTCGACTGGAACTCGACCGACCCCGTCACGCGACGCTTCGTGGACGACTATCGCGCCAAGTACGATCGCGCACCGACGGCCTACGTCGCCAACTACTACAACGCGGTGCGCCTCTTCGGCCTGCTCTCGAAGGACCTGCTCGCCGCCGGCAAGCCCCTGACGGGCGAAAACCTGCTCGCGCAGCGCAAGGCGACGGGCACGTTCGAGCTCGTGGGTGGCAAGGTCACCATCCTGGAGAACGGGACCGCGCTCAGCCCGATGCAGGTCGTCGAGGTCGACGGCGCGGGCGGCAAGGTGGTCGCCTCCGGTCTGAAGTAAGCCCGGGAGCGCGCGATGCTGTGGCTGCAACTACTCATCAACGGGCTGCAGGTCGGCGCGCTCTATGCGCTGATCGCCGCCGGCTTCTCCCTCATCTTCTCGACCACCCGGGTGTTCCACTTCGCGCACGGGGCCGCCTTCACGCTGGCGGCCTACGTGTTCTACGACCTGTACGCCATCGTGCAGACGCACTGGCTCATCGCCAGCCTGGCCGCCGCGCTGGCCGCGGTGTGCTTCGGCGTGCTGCTGGACCGTCTGGTCTACGCGCCCATCAAGCGGCATGAAGGCTCGTTCTTCACGGTGTTCGTCGCCTCCTTCGGCGCGGCGATCGTCGTGCAGAACGTGGTCGGCATGGTGTTCGGACGCGGCTTCGTCAGCGTGACGACGCCGCTGTCGCGCAGCATCGAACTCGTGGACGGCGTATTCGTCTCGCCGCTCGCGGGCATCGGCATCCTGTGCGGCATCGTGTTCTTTGCCGCCCTGCAGCTGCTGCTGGCCCGCACCCACATCGGCATGGCGATGCGGGCCCTGTCGGAGAACCCGGAACTGGTGCGGGCCTATGGCCTGAGTCCGCAGCGGCTGTCCACGCTGATCTTCGTGCTGGGTTCGCTGCTGGTCGTGCCCGCCGCCATCCTGTCGGCGGCAACCACCGGCCTGAATCCGGCCGTGGGCCACCACGTGATGCTGATCAGCCTGGCCGCCACCATCGTGGGCGGTGTGGGCAGCCTCAAAGGCGCGGCCTGCGCGGGCCTGCTGCTGGGCCTGGCGGAAAACCTGGCGCTGGGCTGGTTCGAGCCGCAATGGAGCGAGGCCGTGACGTTCATCGTCCTCTTCCTCTTCATCCTGTTCCGCCCCTCCGGCTTCTTCGGCCGGCCGATCGCTTCCTGAGGCGCCCCCATGTTCGCCTATGTCCTCAATCTGGCAACGCTGATCTGCATCAACGCCGTCCTGGCCACCACCCTGAACTTCATCATGGGCTATGCGGGCATCTTCTCGCTGGCACATGCGGTGTTCTTCGGCGTGGGCGCCTATACCGCGGCCTACATCGCGCTCAACGCGACGGCGTCGATCTTCGTCACCATCCCCGCGGCCATGCTGCTGGCAGGCGTGCTTTCGCTGGCCCTGGCCCTGCCGGCGCTGCGCGTGCGCGGCGAATACTTCGTGGCCGCGTCACTTGGGCTGCAGGTGCTGGCCGTGACGATCTTTTCCGAATGGCACTCGGTGACGGGTGGCCTGGGCGGGCTCGTCGGCATCCCGCCGGCGGACATCCTGGGTTATGAGCTCTTCGATCCGCTGGGATTCTTCCTCTTTGCCCTGCTGTGCCTGGCGATCGTGCTGGGGGTGAACGTGGCCTTGCTGCGCTCGAGCTTCGGGCGCAACCTGAAGGCCATCCGCGACAGCGAGTCGGCGGCCCAGGCCTTCGGCAAGCGCGTGGCGGTCCTGAAGACGCTGTCCGTCGTGATCTCGGCCGCCCTGGCGGCCGTCGCCGGGGCGCTGTACGCGTATTACCTGAGCTTCATCAACGTCGAGAGCTTCACGCTGGACACCTCCGTCCTCCTGATGGCGATGGTGATCATCGGCGGCACGGGCACGTTGCTCGGCCCGCTGGTGGGCGCGGTGCTGCTGATGCTGCTGCCCAGCCTGTTCAGCTACCTGTGGTTCCTGCCGCAGACCGAGATCGGCGCCATCCAGCAGATCGCCTACGGCCTGGCCATGGTCCTGTTGATGATCTTTCGACCCGGCGGCATCGTCGGTGGTGGCAAGGGGGGCTCGCGATGAGCACGACGACGGGCGATGTCCTGCTGAGCATCCAGCACCTGAACAAGCGCTTCGGCGGCCTGCAGGTGACCAATGACGTGTCGCTGGACCTGCGGGCGGGCGTGATCACCACCCTGGTCGGCCCCAACGGCGCGGGCAAGACCACCCTCTTCAACCAGATCACCGGGCAGCTGACGCCCGATGGTGGCGAGATCCTGTGGCGTGGGCAGTCCCTGCTCGGCAAGGCGCCGCACAGCATTGCGCGCCTGGGCATTGCCCGCACCTTCCAGGACCTGCGGCTCTTCGATCACATGACAGTGCGCGAGAACATCCTGACCGTGATGGAGACCAGCCCGTGGCTGTGGCAGCCGGGCGGACGCGCGGCCCGCACACGGCGCGAGGCCCACGTCGAGGACGTGCTGGCCCGCACCGGCCTGGCGGACAAGGCCGAGTCCCGGGCGATCGATCTGGCCTACGCGGAGCGCAAGTTCCTGAGCCTGGCCCGCGTGATGGCCGTCAACGCCCGCATCTGGCTGCTGGACGAGCCGGCCTCGGGACTGGATCGCGGCTCGTACACGCACTTCCTGGAGCTGTTGCGCGGTGAAGTGCGCAACGGCGTGACGGTCTGCATCATCGAGCACAACCTGGACATCGTGACGGGCATTTCCGATCGCATCGCCTTCCTGGACCAGGGCAGACTGCTGGCCGATGGCGACCCGCAGACCGTGCTGCGGGACCCGCACCTGGCCGCGATCTACTTTGGAGAACAGTCGTGAACGCTTCCACCGCCCCGGTGCTCCAGGCCCGCGGACTGGCTGCCGGCTACGGCGGTCGCCGCGTGCTGGACGGCATCGACATCGAACTGCGGGCCGGCGAAGTCCTGTGCCTGATCGGCCACAACGGCGCGGGCAAGTCCACCCTCATCAAGACCCTGTTCGGCCTGCTGCCCGCGTTGGGCGGCTCGGTCCTGCTGGATGGCGAGCCGCTGGCCCATGTGCAGCCGCGCCGGCTGACGGCGGCCGGCATCGCCCTGGTGCCGGAAGGCCGGGGCGTCTTTCCGGGCCTGACGGTGGCCGAGACCATGAAGCTTGGCCTGTGGTCGGCCAAGGTGCCCGAGAGCGAGCGGGCGTCGCGCCTGGACTGGGTGCTGTCCGTGCTGCCGGCGCTCGCGCCGTTGCTGGAGCGTCGCGCTGGCTCGCTGTCGGGCGGCCAGCAGCAGATGGCCTCGATCGCGCGGGCACTGCTCAGCCGGCCGCGCGCCCTGCTGATGGATGAACCATCCATCGGCCTTGCGCCCAAGCTCTTCCAGGACCTGCTCCAACCCATCCGGGCGCTGCAGCAGACCCATGGCATGAGCATCCTGCTGGTCGAGCAGAACGTGAAGGAAGCGCTGAAGATCGCGGATCGCGTCGTCGTGATGAAGTCCGGCGAGATCATTCATGAAACCCTGCCCGCCGAGCTGATCGGCGACAACGCCAGGCTCATGGCCTTGTACTGACATGCATCGATCACCCGAGACCGCCACGCTGGGCGCCCTGCTGGCGCGGCACGTGGCCGCCACGCCGCACGCCCCGGCCATCCTGGGGCTGGACGCCCCCGTGACGTTCGCGCAGTTCGACGAGCGCGTGACCCGCACGCAGGCCTGGCTGGCGCAACAGGGGGTGGGCCGCGGCGACGTCGTGGCCGTCTGGCTCGTCAACCGCGTGGAATGGCTGGCCATGTTCTTTGCGCTGGCGCGGCTTGGCGCCACCCTGGCGGCCGTGAACACGCGCTATCGCGCGCACGAGCTCGAGCACATCGTGCGCCGTTCGCAGGCCCGGATGCTCGTCATGCAGACGCGCTTTCGGCAGATCGATTTCGGCGCGGTCCTGCAGGCCGCGGATCCCGCGGCGCTGGCGTCGCTGCAGGCGATCGCCTGGCTCGATGCGCCTGCCGAGCCCGTCGTCCTGCCCGGGGTGCGCGCGCTGTCCTTCGCGCCAACGCCCGCGGGCGACGCCCTTGCCGACCAGGGCCAGCCCGACGACGCCGTCATCTTCTTCACGACGTCCGGCACCACCAGCCAGCCCAAGCTCGTCGTCCACACCCAGGCCACGATGACGGCCCATGCGACCCACACGGGGCCGGCGAGCGGACTGCAGGCAGCCGACGCCGTGCTGCTGGCGGCGCTGCCCTTTTGCGGCACATTTGGCCTGACGGGCGCCCTGGCCGCGCTGGCCTGCGGTCGCCCGATCGTCATGCAGGCCGCGTTCGAGCCGCAGGAAGCCTGCACGCTGATGGCGCACCATGGCGTGACGCATCTTTTCGGCAGCGACGAGATGGCGCGTCGCATCCTGGCGCTGGCGCCGGGCGAGCGCCCATTCCCCGCCTTGCGCCTGTTCGGCTTTGCGAGCTTTCAGCCCGGGTCGGACGAACTGGCCGCGCAGGCCTGGAAGCGGGGCATTCCGATGGCAGGCCTGTATGGATCCAGCGAGGTGCATGCGCTGTTCGCCACCCAGCGCGCGGACCTGCCGCTCGCCGAGCGCGTGCGCGGCGGCGGCGTGCCGGCCCACCCGCAGGCGCGGGTGCGCGTGCGCGACGTGGAATCCGGGCAGCTGGCGGCCACCGGCCGCACCGGCATGCTGGAGATCCGCGCACCAACCAACTTCACGGGCTATCTGGGCGATGCCCCGGCCACCGCCGCCGCGATCGATGCCGAGGGGTTCTTTCGCACGGGTGACGTCGGCCATCTGCGCACCGATGGCAGCTTCGTCTACGAGGCCCGGCTGGGCGACGCGATGCGCCTGGGCGGCTTTCTGGTCAACCCGTCCGAGATCGAGGAGCTGCTGGAAGCCCAGCCGGGCGTGCAGGCGGCCCAGGTCGTGGCCGTGCCGATCGCCGGCCAACCGCGGGCCGTCGCGTTCGTCGTGCCGCGCGCCGATCATGACCTGGACGCCTCGGCACTGACGCGCGCACTGGGCACCACGCTTGCCACGTTCAAGGTGCCGGTCCGGATCTGGGCGATCGACGCCCTGCCCGTCACCGAAAGCGCGAACGGCACCAAGATCCAGCGCGCCCGCCTGCGCGAGATGGCGCTGGCGCGGCTGGCCGACGAACCGCCCCCATCCTCTGACCGGAGCCACGCATCGTGAGCACCTACTTCTTCGAAGACTTCGCCGCCGACACCGTGTTCACCAGCGGCGGGCGTACCATCACCGAGGCCGACCTGACCTTCTTTTCGATGCTGTCGGGCGACTGGAACGCCATCCACGCGGACGAGGAGTATGCCAAGCGCACGCGCTATGGCCGCCGCGTCGTCCACGGCGCCTTCGGCATCGCCGTGGCGACCGGCATGCTGCACGAGCTGGGCATCTTCGAGAAGTCGGCCGTGGCGATGATCAACCTGAAGGAATGGCGATTCCTCGCGCCGATGTTCGTGGGCGACACGATCCACCTGGAACTGGGCATCCTGGGCAGCACGCCGGGGCGCAGCGGCCAGCGCGGCACCGTGCACCGGCGGTTCCGGCTGATCAACCAGGACGGCGTCACGGCCCAGGAAGGGGAAAGCGACGTGCTGGTGCTGACGCGGGCGGGGGCGACGCCGGGGGCGGCGGCGTAGGCCAGGCTGGGGCCCTGCACGTCGCGACGGCCGGCTGGATGCCAGGGGCGGCGTCGTAGGCCCGGCAGCAAGCGCGCAGGCCGCGCGCGCCCGCGCTGCGCGAATTGTCGCGTCGCAGGCCTGGCGGCGAGACCTTCAGGTCGCACCAGCCCCCGCTATGCATGGGCTGCGTTGTCGTCCTGCGGGCCACTGGACGTCGCACTCCCCCAAGCGCCAGTCTCCCTTGACCGGCTTCCCAAACTGACGCCGCCGCCCCCACCACTGACAGACTGAGGCCGCTTCCACCACAGGATCCAATTCCCACTTATACTGAACGATTCCTATTCCCATGTAGCCAAGCCATGTCCGCTGACCTGCCCCTGGGTGCCCTGCCCCGCGTCCGGCGTCGCCCTGAGGCTGCTGCTCGGCCGTCCCGCCGCCAGGTGCTGCTGTCGCTGGGCGCGTTGGGACTGGCGGGCGGGCTGTCCTGGCGCCTGCACGACGCGGCGGGCTGGCAGCGCGTGTGGGCGCAGCACACGACGTCGGTGGGGCAACGTCGCCGTCTGGCGCTGCCGGATGGCAGCGTCCTGCATCTGAATACGGACTCGGCGGTGAACATCCGCTATGACGCGCATGCGCGCCGCATCGAACTGGTGGCGGGCGAGATCCACGTGGAGTCGGCCGCAGATCCGCAGGGTCGAGGCCTGTGGGTGGAAGCGCCCGAGGGGCGGGCACAGATCGCGGGTGCACGCGCGCGGCTGTGGCGCGAGGCCCAGGCCACCGGCATCGCCGTCGATGCGGGCGCCGCCGCCCTGTGGCCGGCGCGATGGACATCCCCGCAAGCGGCGGCCATCGTCGCATCCGGTCAGCAGGCGCGACTGACGATGGGTGACGCCGTCGACCTGCGGCAGCCCCCTGCAGGCGGCGCGCGTGATGATCGGGCATGGATGCACGGCACGCTGTCGGTGCGCGATCTGCCACTGGGTGCTTTTCTGGATGAACTCGCGCGCCATCACGGGCGCATCGTCCATGGCCACGACCTGGCCGGCTTGAGGGTGTCCGGCGACTTTCGCCTGGACGACACCCGCGCGGTGCTTGACGAGTTGAGCCAAGCCCTGCCCGTGACCGTCAGTCGCCAGCGTTCATGGTGGGGCAACACCGCGACCCGGGTGCAGCGACGGCCCGGCAGCGGACCGGCGTGACAGCCAGCAGCGCGGCGACCTTTACGCGTGGAACCAAAGCGGCGGCGCGCGCTGCGATCTGATGCGGCCTGACGGCCTCAGGCCACCCGTGCGCGCATGTCGTGCGTGTCCGCGGCCAGGATGCGCACCGACACGATGTCGCCCACCTTGTAGCGCTTCCAGGGCTTGTCGACCGGGTCGATGTAGACCTTGCCGTCGATTTCCGGTGCATCGGCCATCGAACGGCCGATGCCGCCTTCGGGCGTGACTTCGTCGATGATGACCTTGGTGTTGGTGCCCACGCGCTTGGCCAGGCGGCGGCGCGAGATGTCTTCCTGCACTTCCATGAAGCGCGCCTGGCGCGCTTCGCGCACATCCTGCGGCACCGGATCGGGCAGCGCGTTGGCAGCGGCGCCCTCCACCGGCGAATAGGCGAAACAGCCGACGCGGTCGAGCTGGGCTTCGCGCAGGAAATCCAGCATCTCCTGGAATTCCGCTTCGGTTTCCCCCGGAAAGCCCGAGATGAAGGTGCTGCGGATGGTCAGGTCCGGACAGATGTCGCGCCAGGCGCGGATGCGGTCCAGGTTGCGCTCGGACGATGCCGGACGCTTCATGAGCTTCAGGATGCGCGGGTTGGCGTGCTGGAACGGCACGTCCAGGTAGGGCAGCACGCGCCCGCCGCTGGCGTGGGTTTCGTTCATCAGCGGCAGGACTTCGTCCACGCTGGGATACGGATAGACGTAGTGCATGCGCACCCACACGCCCAGTTGCGACAGCTCGCGCACGAGCTCGGTCATGCGCGTGCGCACCGCGCGCCCGTTCACGAAGCCCGTGCGGTACTTCACGTCCACGCCATAGGCACTGGTGTCCTGCGAGATCACGAGGATCTCTTTCACGCCGGCCTTGGCGAGGTTTTCCGCCTCGCGCATCACCTCGTGGATCGGCCGCGACACCAGGTCGCCCCGAAACGACGGGATGATACAGAAGGTGCAACGGTGGTTGCAGCCTTCGGAAATCTTCAGATAGGCGTAATGCTTGGGCGTCAGGCGAATGCCCTGCGCCGGCACCAGGTCGCTGAACGGATCATGCGGCTTGGGCAGGTGGACGTGCACGGCGTCCATCACTTCCTGCGTGGCGTGCGGGCCCGTCACCGCCAGCACCTTGGGGTGCATCTTCTTCACGACGCCCTGGCCGTCGGCTTCCGTCTTGGCGCCCAGGCAGCCCGTCACGATCACCTTGCCATTGGCCTGCAAGGCCTCGCCGATGGCGTCCAGGCTTTCCTTGACGGCGTCGTCGATGAAGCCACAGGTGTTGACGATGACGAGGTCCGCCCCCTCGTAGCTCTTGGACGTCTCGTAGCCTTCCGCACGCAGATGCGTGAGGATCTGCTCGGAATCGGACAATGCCTTCGGACAGCCCAGCGACACGAAGCCGACTTTGGGCGTGACGAGGGACAGGTTTTCGACGCGGGCTTGGGACATGGGAAGGCCTGACGGGTAAGCCGCCGGACATCGGGAAGAAGGGAATCGGCTATTTTAGCCTAGCGCGCGCGTCGCCGGGCCGATGTGCGATACCGCCGGGCCGTCACGCCAGGCGAGGCCCGGCGGATTGCCCGCCAGGCCTGGGTCGCCAGGTGCTCACTCGCCCTTGCCGGGGGGCTTCACGAACGGAAAGTTCGCCATCATGTTGCGGGTCTGGTCCTGCATCTGGTCCTGCATCTGCACGAACAGGTTTTTGCTCTGCTCGACGTAGTTGTTCATCATGTTCTGCAGCATCGGCGTCTGCACGTTCATGAACTGCGTCCAGGCTTCCGGACCGAACTGCGACCCCCCGCCGTACATCGTCTTGGACTGCTCGGCCATGCGGTTCTGGATCTCCATGAAGGCCTGGATGTTCTTTTCCAGGTAGGAGCCCATCACGCCCTGCATGGCGTGGCCGTAGAAGCGGATGATCTGCGAGAGCGCCGCCGACGAGAACATCGGCGCGCCGGCGGTTTCTTCTTCGAGGATGATCTGCAGCAGGATGCTGCGCGTCAGGTCCTCGTTGGACTTGGCATCCACCACGTGGAAGGCTTCATTGTCCAGTACGAGCTGCTTCACGTCCGCCAGCGTGATGTACATGCTGGTGCGGGTGTCGTACAGACGACGGTTGGGGTATTTCTTGATCAGCCGTTGCTGGCCTTCGGGTGTGTTTTGCATAGTGTCGCCAGTCTAAACGCTGCGGGCCGCCCGTGCAGGCGCGGCCTGCGCGTCAACCCATGTGCAGCCCGCCGTTGAGCGAGAAGTCGGCGCCGGTGGCAAAGCCGGCGTCATCGGACGAGATCCACGCCACCATGGCGCCGATTTCCTCCGGGGTTCCCAGGCGCTTCACCGGGATCGTGGCCACGATCTTGTCGAGCACGTCGGAGCGGATGGCCCGCACCATGTCCGTGCCGATGTAGCCGGGGGACACGGTGTTGACGGTGACGCCCTTGGAGGCGACTTCCTGCGCCAGCGCCATGGTGAAGCCATGGATGCCGGCCTTGGCGGTGGAGTAGTTGGTCTGGCCGAACTGCCCTTTCTGGCCGTTGACCGAGCTGATGTTGACGATGCGACCCCACTGGCGCTCGACCATGTCGTCGATCACCTGCTTGGTCACGTTGAACAGGCTGTTCAGGTTGGTGTCCATGACCGCGCTCCACTCTTCGCGGGACATCTTGCGAAAGGTGTTGTCGCGGGTGATGCCGGCGTTGTTGACGAGCACGTCGACCGGACCGTGGTCGGCCTTGACCTTGGCGAAGGCCTCGACCGTGGAGTCCCAGTCCGAGACATTGCCCACGGACGCGTAGAAGGTGAAGCCTTCGTCGGCCTGCTCGCGCAGCCAGCGATCGTAGTCGCGGTTGGGGCCGCATCCGGCCACGACGGTGAAGCCCTGGCGCGCGAGACGGCGGCAGATCGCCGTCCCGATGCCACCCATGCCGCCGGTTACATATGCCACTTTCCCGTTCATGGGAGATCTCCTGAAGTTGAGGGCAGTGGCCACTTGGCCCCTGCCCGGATAACACGAACCTGTCCGGCGGGCGGCAGGCACTGCGGCGACATCACCTCATATGGCACGTACCCGGACATACCGTCCCGGGGCGGGTTCGATGACCGGATGCTCGCGGTCGCCGGCCTCGCGCGGCGCCTCGATCAACCGGCCGCTCTGTGCGTGCAGCCACTGCATCCAGTCGGGCCACCAGCTGCCGCGCTGTTCGGTGGTCTGCGCGAACCAGGCGTCGGCATCGAGCGCGCCGACGTCGTCCTGCGACAGCCAGTGACTGCGCTTGCCCGAGGCGGGCGGATTGATCACGCCGGCGATGTGGCCGGAGGCGCCGAGCACGAAGCGCACGGGTCCGCCGAGCAGGCTCGTGGACTCGTAGGCGGCGCGCCAGGGCACGATATGGTCTTCGCGCGATGCGTAGAGATAGGCCGGCATGTCGAGCAGGCCCAGGTCGAGCGGCTCGCCAAAGGCCGTGACCCGGCCCGGCTTGCGCAGGTTGTTCTCGAGATACGTGTTGCGCAGATACCAGGCGAAGAAGGGGCCTGGCAGATTGGTGCTGTCGCCGTTCCAGTACAGCAGGTCGAAGGCGGGCAGCTTCTCGCCATGCAGGTACTGGTTGACGACGTAGTTCCAGACGAGGTCGTTGGGCCGCAGGAACGAGAACGTCGAGCCCAGCTCGCGCGCCGTCATGAGGCCGCCCGCCCCCAGTTGCTGCTCGCGCAGGCGGGCGTGTTCCTCGTCCACGAAGATGGACAGGATGCCCGTGTCGCTGAAATCCAGGAACGAGGTGAGCAGGGTCAGCGAGGCGACCGGGTCCAGGCCCTTGGCGCGCGCGGCGGCCAGGGCCGACGCGAGCAGCGTGCCGCCCACGCAGAAGCCCAGGGCGTTGACCTTGGGCTGGCCCGTGATGGTGGCCGCGTGTGCGAGCGCCGTCAGCACGCCCTGCATGAGGTAGTCATCCCAGGTGGCGCGCTCGAGCCCGTCAGGTTCGTTGGGAATCGGGTTGCGCCAGGACACCATGAAGACGGTGAAGCCTTCGGCGACCAGGTGCGCGACCAGCGAATTGCGCGGCTGCAGATCGAGGATGTAGTACTTGTTGATGCACGGCGGCACCATCACCAGCGGCAGCGCGTGCACCTTGGGCGTGGTCGGCGTGTACTGGATGAGCTGGAAGAACGCGTTCTCGAACACGACCGAGCCCGGCGTACACGCGAGGTTGCGGCCGACCTCGAAGCCGCTTTCGTCGGTGTGCGAGATACGGCCGCGCATCAGGTCGGCCAGCATCTGCGTGAGCCCCTGGCGCAGGGACTCGCCACCGGTCTCGACCAGGCGGCGCTGGGCCTGGGGATTGAACGCGAGGAAGTTGGCGGGCGACATGGCGTCGACCCACTGCATGGTCGCAAAGCGCACGCGCTCACGGGTCTGCGCATCGCCCTGCACGGCATCGGCCATGCGTTGCAGCGTGCGCGAGGTCAGCAGATAGGCCTGCGTCAACCACTGGCTTGCAGGCTGCTCCTGCCAGGCGGGATCGGCGAAGCGGCGGTCCTCGACGGGCACCGTTTCGCCACGCTGGATGCGCGCTGCGGCATCCGACCATTCCTGCAGGAAGTCGGCCTGGATGCGGGCCAACTCGGGTGCCGGAATATCGAGTCGGGGAAGCGACGGGACCGGAGGCATATCAGACGACTTCATCGCTCTACGATCTCGAACGGGTGGGTATGCTGGCTATGGTGCATGGCGTGCTGGCGCGCGTCAACCAGAGCCGCTTGCGATTGGGGAATATCCCAACCCCCTTACGCGACCGTGGCAAGCCAGGCGAGCGTGGCCAGCCGGCCGGTCGTGCCATCCCGGCGATACGAATAAAAGCGCGCGTCCGTCACCGTGCACAGGCCGCTGGACACCACCTCGTGGACGCCGGCCCGCGCCAGCCGCGAGGCCGCCAGCGCCGGCAGGTCGCACCACCACTTGCCCGGCACCTCGGGGCGCGGCGTGAACGCCTGCGCCTCGCCCGCGAAGGCCGCATGCACGTCGGCACCGACCTCGAAGGCCGTGGGGCCGATGCAGGGGCCCAGCCACGCGCGCAGCCCCGTGCCGGCACCACGCGCATGCAGGCCCGCCACCGCGGCTTCCAGCACGCCCGCGGCCAGTCCGCGCCAGCCGGCATGGGCCACGGCCAGCGCACGCGCCTGGGCATCGACGATGACCACGGGCAGGCAGTCGGCGGTCAGGATGGCAAGGGGTCGGCCGCGTCGCGTGGTGATGGCGGCATCGGCCACCGGCGGGACGTCGCCCGGCCCCTCGGGCAAGGCATCGGCATCGACGAGCGTCGTGCCATGCACCTGGCTCAGCCAGCATGCCGCCTGCGGCAGGCGCGCGCCCAGGCGGGCGCGGTTCATGGCAACGGCCGCAGGGTCGTCGCCCACGTGCGAGCCCAGGTTCAGGCTGTCGTAGGGCGGTACGCTGACGCCGCCTGCGCGCGTGGTGGTGTGGATGTGGATGCCGGCCCAGTCCGGGCCGTCGATGAGCGGAAGGGAGAAGGACGTCGTCATGCCCTCATGGTACGGGCAAAGCGGACAACGGCGTCAGGCCGCGTCCCAGTCGATGGCCTCGAGCACGGCCAGCATGTCCTCGGGCAGCGGCGCCTCGAAGCTGACCTCGCCGCCGCCTGCGGGATCATCGAAGCGCAGGGCGCGCGCATGCAGCATCTGGCGCGCGGCGGGCGCGATCGGCTTGGCACCGTAGATGGTATCGGCGAGCAGGGTGTGCCCCAGGCTGGCCATGTGCACGCGGATCTGATGGGTGCGGCCGGTTTCCAGCCGACAGACCACCTGCGTCACGGGCTGGCCACCCAGCGTGCCGCGGCGCATGGCCCGGTAATGCGTGATCGCGGGCTTGGGCGCGATCGGCCGCTCGACGCTCATGCGCACCGGCACGCGCGGGTCGCGCCCGATGGGCTTGTCCACCGTGCCCGCACCGTCCAGCCAGCCCTGCGCAAGCGCCACGTACTCGCGCCCCACCGTGCGCGCCTGCAACTGCCGCACCAGCGCGGTCTGCGCGACTTCCGTGCGCGCCACGACCAGCAGGCCCGACGTGTCCTTGTCCAGCCGATGCACGATGCCGGCGCGCGCCACCTGGCCCAGAGCCGGATAGTGATGCAGCAGACCGTTCAGCAGCGTGCCGCCCCAGTTGCCCGCCCCGGGATGCACGACCAGGCCGGCCGGCTTGTTGACGACGATCCAGGCGTCGGACTCGGCCACCACCGGGACGTCGATGGCCTCGGGCAGGAAGGCCTGCTGTTCGGGGGCGAGCTGCTCGCGCACGCGCAGCACCGCGCCGTGCATGACGCGCTGGCGCACGCTGGTGGCCGGCGTGCCGTCGACCTGGACATGGCCGGCTTCGATCCAGCCCTGCAGCCGGCCGCGCGAATGCTCGGGCAACAGGCGGGCGAGCAGCTTGTCCAGACGCTCGGCCGGGCCCAGCGGAACGACGAATTCGCGTTCGTCCGAGACATCATCGTCGGCACCCGGTTCGTCCTGCGGCGTCATCTCTTGCAACCTCTTCACCTTCTAAAACGCCGGGACGCCGACCGGCACGCATATAATCGTCGGCTCAGATCGTCCGATTCCCACCCAGGATATCCTTGATGTCGCTCCAATCTGCCGCCGTACACGCCGCTGCGTCGCCCTCGCGGGCCGCGCCGGCCTTCCAACGCATCGGCATGGCCGTGGCCCTTTCGACCGCCCTCTTGCTGTCGGGATGCGGCGTGTTCAATACCAACGCTCCCGAGCCCGACAACACCGTGGGCTGGAGCGCGGAGCAATTGTACCGGGACGCCAAGGATGAGATGAACTCGGGCAACTGGACGCAGGCCCGCACCCAGCTGGACCGCATCCAGGCGCGCTACCCCTTCGGCGTGTACGCCCAGCAGGCCATGATCGACACGGCCTACGCCTTCTGGCGCGATGGTTCGCCCGAACAGGCGCGCGCCACGATCGACCGCTTCCAGCAGCAGTACCCGAATCACCCCTCGACCGACTACATGCTGTACCTGAAGGGCCTGACCACGTTCACGCCCGAGAACGCCTTCCTGGGCCGCCTGGTGGGCCAGGATCCGGCCGAGCGCGACCCCAAGGGCGCGCGCGAATCGTTCGATGCGTTCAACGAGCTGGTGCAGCGCTTTCCCGACAGCCGTTATGCCGCCGACGCGCGCATGCGGATGACCTGGCTGACCAACACCATCGCCATGAACGAGGTGTTCACGGCGCGCTACTACTTCGAGCGCGATGCCTACGTCGCCGCGATCAACCGTGCCGAAACGGTGGTCATCGACTTCCAGGGCACGCCTGCCGCCGAAGAAGCCCTGTACCTGATGGCGCTGTCCTACGAGCGCCTGGGCATGACGCAGCTGCGCGACGACTCGCTGCGCGTGCTGCAGACCAACTACCCGCAAAGCACGTATCTGGCACAGGGCCTGCCGGAAAGCGGCAAGCGCTGGTGGAACCCGCTCAGCTGGTGGGGCAGCCGCTGATCCGCGTCTGACGGGCGCGGTGTCGTGGCAGGATCGGAAAAGCCGGCGCGAGACGCCGGCTTTTTCATGGCGCAACGCCTGCGATGAGGCGTCGTTCGGGGTCATCGCGACTCGGGCGTTGCGTGTGCGTAGGCCGTGCCGTCGCGCGGCATCGAGGCCCGTGGGCCGGATGGCGTACCAGGGCGCATGCAGGTGCGATCGTGAGCGCGGCGCGCGCGGCTGCGATCGTCTAGTACGCGCCCGCCGCGCCCCGACGCGTCAGTCGGCGCCCGGTGCGCGCCGCTCTTCCAGGAACGCCACCACTTCCTGCGCGCTGCGGGTGCGCCCGAAGGGCGGCAGGCCGCGCCACAGCAGCTTGCCGTAGGGCTTTTCGACGATGCGCCGATCGGCCACCATCAGCACGCCCCAATCGCTTTCCGCCCGGATCAGGCGCCCTGCCCCCTGCTTGAGCGCAATGGCGGCCTGCGGCAGCTGGAACTCGAAGAACGGATTGCCGCCACGTTTGCGGCTGGCCTTGATGCGGGCCTCGATGACCGGGTCATCGGGCGGCGCAAACGGCAGCTTGTCGATGGCGACCAGCGTCAGGGCATCGCCGGGCACGTCGATGCCTTCCCAGAAGCTCGCACTGCCGACGAGCACGGCGTGCTGGCCGCTGCGCAGCAGCGCCAGCAGCTCGCGCCGGGTGCGCTCGCCCTGGCGGTACAGGGGCCAGGTCCAGCCGCGGGCTTCGAAGCCTTCCTTCAAGAGGCGATGGACGGTTTCCACGGCGCGCAGCGTCGTGCACAGGATCAGCGCCGATCCCTGGTTCGCGCCGATGAGCGGCAGCAGCGTCTCGGCAAAGGCCTCGGTGAAGCCTGCCTGATCCGGTGCCGGCACGCCGTGCGGCACGAACAGCCGGCCGCAGTTGGCGTAGTCGAAGGGGGACTCCCACTGCCCCGTGTGCGCGTCCCACAGGCCGAGCTGGCGGGTGAAGTGCGTGAAATCGTTGCGCACGGCGAGCGTGGCCGAGGTCAGGATCCACGCCTGGCCGGGCGGCCGATAGCGCGAGAAGGCCTTGGCCACCGACAGGGGCGCGGCCTGCAGGCGCACATGGCTGCCCACGGTCTCGACCCAGCGCACCCAGTCCTCGTCATCGGCCGAACGCGGCGGTGCCGGCGGCGTGCCGGGCAGATCGAGCTGGCCTGCGGGGGCAGGCGTCAGGCGGGTCTCCTCGGGCCTTGCGCCCACGCGCGTCAGTGCGGCAGCGGCATCGAGCCCGCCCAGTCGCGGGCCGGTGCGCTTGCCCGCTGGTGGCGTGGCCGGTGCGTGCGCGGGCGCATCAGCCGCTG
>JAAIGF010366337.1_pt1 | contig 28798 bp, 20 predicted proteins | sample 6487441 | NCBI WGS metagenome assembly JAAIGF01 (sample SAMN13974129, study PRJNA590717) | phyllosphere metagenome | biome: pepper field; feature: multiple bacterial spot infested pepper fields; material: pepper leaves; isolation source: leaves from pepper fields | host: Capsicum annuum ... | reverse complement strand
CAATTGCTGGATGCTCCGATGCACGGTGGCTTCGATTTCATCCCTCAACAGGGCTCGCTCGGGAGATTCGATATCCTTGAGGGCGTGATCGCCATCGTAGAACTCGGCATCCTCTGCACTTACATCGTTGTCCGGCGGCCGGCGGCCACGAGAAACGAGATGGTTCTTCGCCGTGTTAATGGCGATGCGGTACAGCCATGTATAGAACGCACTGTCGCCGCGAAAGTTTCCCAGTGCCCGATAAGCTTTTACAAAAGCTTCCTGGGCGACATCCTGAGCTTCATGGGTGTCGTGCACGAATCGCACGATCAACCCGAGAATCTTGTGCTGATACTTCAACACCAACAGATCAAATGCTCGCTTGTCACCGCGCTGAACACGCTCGACCAGCTGCTGATCTTCTTCCTGGGTTAGCATGAATACTCCTCGTTGAGCCCGTAGGAGGTCTGCCCCTGCCAGAAGATCGATCTGCCAAAATAGACTCGAGTCATATGCAAAAGTTCTCCCCCTACGAACAAGCTTCCCACAAAACATTTTTTGGTTTTGCACGAAACCACGCACCAGGGCCATTGCCTGCTGCGCGAATTGTCTTTAGATCACCTGACGGTCCGAATCGAATGCTACAACCGCTTCGCTCACCGACTCGCCAGACACATTCCCTCTCCGGGGCGACTCCGCTATAGAACCCTGCCCTATGACAAAGTTCATACAGGCTTCAGCGGATGAAATGCAGCTCCAACATGGCGGCCAGCCGCGCAGGCATATCGCCATCCCACCACGATACACGTTCTGCGCCGGACAACCTACCAAGTCGGCTATTGTGCCGCTGCCCCCCTCTATATACTAGAGGTCGCTGCGCCGTCGTCATGGCCCTTGAAGCCCCGCCGCAGGCAGATAACGACCCCTCGCGTGATTCCCAGATACAAAAAGTTGAAGGCCGTGGCCGCGTCAACAGAGAGAGCACGTGAGGTGATCGACAGGCGCTTCCCTATTTAGCTGCACGCCCCTGCGGAACCCACGACAATGAGCCAACACTTTCAGCACGATGTTCTGGTTATCGGCAGCGGTGCCGCCGGCCTTACCCTGGCGCTCACGCTTCCCGACAACCTGAGCATCGCCGTGCTGAGCAAGGGCGAGCTGACCAATGGCTCGACCTACTGGGCACAGGGTGGCGTCGCAGCGGTGCTGGATCACCACGACACCATCGATTCCCATGTGAACGACACCCTAAACGCCGGTGCCGGCCTATGTCGTGAAGATGCGGTGCGCTTCACCGTCGAGCACAGCCGCCAAGCCATCGAATGGCTGATCGAACAAGGCGTGCCCTTCACCCGTGACGACGAACATGATCGCGAAGACGGTGGCTTCGAATTTCACCTGACCCGCGAGGGCGGCCATAGCCACCGGCGCATCATCCACGCCGCCGACGCGACCGGCGCGGCCATCTTCAATACCCTGCTCGAGCGCACACGCCAGCGCGGCAACGTGGAGCTGCTCGAGCAGCGGGTCGCCGTGGATCTGATTACCGAGCGCAAACTGGGCCGTGACGGCCAGCGCTGCCTGGGCGCCTACGTGCTGAACCGCCGCAGCGGCGAGGTCGACACCCACCACGCGCGCTTTGTGGTCCTCGCCACTGGCGGCGCGGCCAAGGTCTACCTCTATACCAGCAACCCGGATGGCGCTTGCGGCGATGGCATCGCCATGGCCTGGCGCGCCGGCTGCCGGGTCGGCAACCTGGAATTCAACCAGTTCCACCCTACCTGCCTCTACCACCCCCAGGCCAAGAGCTTCCTGGTTACCGAAGCCCTGCGCGGTGAAGGCGCATTGCTGCGCCTGCCCAATGGCGAACGCTTCATGCCGCGCTTCGACCCCCGCGAGGAACTGGCGCCACGGGACATCGTGGCCCGGGCCATCGACCATGAGATGAAGCGCCTGGGCATCGATTGCGTCTATCTGGATATCAGTCACAAGCCGGCTGACTTCGTCAAAAACCGCTTTCCGACCGTTTACCAGCGTTGCCTGGAGTTCGGCATCGACATCACCCGTCAGGCGATTCCGGTGGTCCCAGCAGCCCACTACACCTGTGGCGGTGTGCTCGTCGATCAGGCCGGGCGCAGCGATGTAGCAGGCCTGTACGCTATTGGCGAAACCAGCTTCACCGGCCTGCACGGCGCCAACCGTATGGCCAGCAATTCGTTGCTCGAATGCTTCGTCTATGCGCGCTCGGCCGCTGCCGACATCGTTGCCAACCTGGATCAGGCGGCAATGCCAACCGACCTGCCCTCCTGGGACGCCAGCCAGGTCACCGACTCGGACGAGGATGTGATCATCGCCCACAACTGGGACGAACTGCGGCGCTTCATGTGGGATTACGTGGGCATCGTGCGCACCACCAAGCGCCTGCAGCGCGCCCAACACCGCGTGCGCCTGCTGCTCGATGAGATCGACGAGTTCTACAGTAACTACAAGGTCAGCCGGGATCTGATCGAGTTGCGCAACCTGGCCCAGGTGGCCGAACTGATGATCCTGTCGGCGATGGCACGCAAGGAGTCGCGCGGCCTGCACTACACCTTGGATTACCCGGGCCTGTTACCCGACGCGGGCGACACTATTCTGCAACCCGCCAACGCTGACGACTGAATTTCAGGCGTACCCGCAATCGCCGATGCACGTCCCGCGGCATGGCATCGGCGGGGATGCACAGGCTGTGGGTGAATGAGCGGCCCGGCAGCCGAAAGCGCACGATGACCAGCCGGGGTAGCGCGATGCTGTCCGGCTGCAGGGTGACGGGCTGCCATTGCCCGCCGCTACGCAGCACCTGCCAACCTTCGTCGTCATGGCGCAAACGCTTGAATACGGCCGGATGGGTCAGCAGCACATGCCTGGGCAGCACCCAGGCGGCATGACCAACACAGGCCAGCACGCCGAGCAGACAAACCCACAAGGGAATCTCGACGAATAGCAATGTCAGCAGCGCCAGGGCCTGGGCGCACAGGTAGATCTCCAGCAGCCGCGGTGACGGCCGCCAGTCGCATTCGAACCGCTTATTTGGGCTGGACACGATCCAGGATCATGCGAACGATGTGGCGCAGATCGGCATCCTCGGGCTCGCCGCGCTGCATGAACCAACCGAACATGTCCTGATCCTCGCACTCGAGCAGCTTGCGGTAGCGGGCGCGGTTGTCCTCGTCGAGCGAGGGATAGACCTCGCGTACGAAAGGCACCAGCAACACGTCCAGCTCCAGCATACCGCGGCGGCTGTGCCAGAAAAGGCGGTTGAGTTCAGTGGCATCGACCATGGCAGTGCTCCTCGGAAAAGGCCGGCAGTATACCAACAGCCGCTGCCGGCATCAGCGTCGCGAGGCGAAACGCCAGGCGGCGCTCTTTGCCTGTAGCTAGACGCTTGCCGCTGCTCTTATCATGGCAGCCTCATTCTTTGCCCACGATTGTCTCGACCATGGCCGACAGCGCTTTCTTTTGCTTGCTCACCCACGAAGGCATCCTCGCCGTACACGGACCCGATGCGGGTAAGTTCCTGCAGGGCCAGATCACCTGCAACATCAACTACCTCGGCACCAGCGGCTCGAGCCTGGGCGCTCGCTGCACGCCAAAAGGGCGCATGCTGTCGAGCTTTCGTATCGTCAGCGTGGCGGACGGTTTTCTTCTGGCCATGAGCCAGGAGCTGCTCGCGCCGCAACTCGCCGAGTTGCAGAAATACGCGGCCTTCTCGAAGGCCAAGTTGAGCGACGAGAGTGCCGCCTGGGTTCGCTTCGGCCTGAGTGGCGCAGATGCTGCCCTGCAGGCTATGGGGATTGCCCTCGCCAGCGAGCCTGACAGCGTGACCAGCACGGACTCACTGCTGGCCATTCGCCTCAGTGATGGCCGCGCCGAACTGTGGGCGCCAGTAGAACAGGCAGAGCCCCTGCGCGCGCGGCTGAGCGAGCAGCTGCGCGAAGCAAGCCTCAATGAGTGGGTGCTCGCGCAGATCCGCGCCGGCGTGGGTCAGGTGACCGGGACGACCCGCGAGCTGTTCATCCCGCAGATGATCAACCTGCAGGCCGTGGGTGGCGTGAGCTTCAAGAAGGGTTGCTACACCGGCCAGGAAATCGTCGCCCGCATGCAATACCTGGGCAAGCTCAAGCGCCGCCTCTATCGCCTGCACATTGCCAGCGAGCAGCAGCCCGCACCCGGCGCAGAACTGTTCTCTCCTGTGCACCGCAGTGCGGTGGGTGAAGTGGTGCTGGCGGCAACGAGTGATGATGGCGTTGAATTGCTGGCAGTACTGCAGGAAGACGCAGCCCTCGATGGTCATATTCACCTGGGCAGCCTGGAAGGCCTACCACTTGACCTGCTCGACCTGCCGTACGAGCTGGACAGCAACCGCGAGATCCAGCGCTGACGTACACTGCGTAGCGTCCGCCCTCACTGTGCCAATAACGAGAATTTCATGAGCAAACTCGCCGAGAAAGTCCTGCTGGATCTGACCCGGGCCATCGACCACGATGAACTGGTGCTGCCTACCCTGCCCGAGGTCGCCCTGAAAGTTCGCGAGGCGGCGGAGGATCCCAACGTCGGCATTCCCGAGATGACCAAGGTCATCGGCAACGATGCCGCGCTGACCGCGCGCATCATCAAGGTGGTGAACAGCCCGTTGCTGCGCACCAACCGGGAAATCACCGACCTGCAGATGGCCATCGGCCGCCTGGGCATCAACTACACCTGCAACCTGGCCACGGGCCTGGCCATGGAGCAGATGTTCCAGGCCACCACCGATGTGGTCGACCGCAAGATGCGCGAAGTGTGGACCAAGAGCACCGAGATCGCCGGCATCTGCCACGTACTGTGCCGCCACTACACCCGCTTGATGCCGGACCAGGCGACTCTCGCCGGCCTCGTGCACCAGATTGGCATATTGCCGATTCTCACTTATGCCGAAGAGCACAGTGAGCTGCTGGCCGACTCGATCAGCCTCAACCACGTGATCGAGCAGATCCACCCGATCATTGGCGACAAGATCCTGCGCACCTGGGAATTCCCGGAAATGATCGCCTGCATCCCGAGCCAGTACCTGAACTTCAGCCGCGACGGTGGCAAGGTCGATTATGTGGACATCGTCCAGGTGGCCACGCTGCAAAGCCACCTCGGCACCCCGCACCCCTACACGCAGCTGGACTGGAGCCAGATTCCGGCGTTCGCCAAGCTCGGCATCAAGCCGGACCTGGATATCCACGCCGACGAAGACCTGTCGGCGGCCATGGACGCTGCCATGACCATGCTGCAGTAAAGGTTGTTGGGGCGAGGCCTGCCTCGCCCCAACAACAGTCAACTGGCGTCGCCGCGGAATACCACACGCACCAGCAGCCCATGGGGACTGGCCTGATGCAGGCTGATATCGGCCCTGTGGGCACGGCAGATCTCGCCGACGATGGCGAGCCCCAGCCCAGCGCCAAGCCCCTGGGCCTGGCGTCGATAGAAGCGCTCGAACACCCGCTCCCGATCCTCCTCGGGGATGCCCGGCCCATCGTCCTCGACTTCCAGCACACCCGGCTCCTTCACCCGCAGGATGACGTTGCCGCCGGCTTCGGTGTAGGCCATGGCGTTGTCGACCAGGTTGCACAGCAGCTCGTTGAGCAGCGTCGGCTCGCCGCGAATCCACACCGGTTGTTCGGCTTCCAGCGCCAGGGCGACGCCGCGCGAATGGGCCAGGGGCGCCAGCGCCATGCCCAGTTCGCGAGCCAGTTGGCTGAGATCCAGGCGCAACGCCCCGCCTTCGCTAATCGCCCGCGCGCCACTTTCGATCCGCGCCAGTGACAGCAGCTGATTGGCCAGATGGGTCAGGCGATCGGCGTTCAAGGCGGCGTCCTCCAGCGTCGAGTGCCAGATGCGCGGGTCCTGATCACGCAAGCCCAGCTCGACCCGGGCCTTGAGCGCCGCCAAGGGCGTGCGCAGCTCATGGGAAGCATCGGCGATGAACTGCGATTGCCGCTCGAACAGGCCACGCAGGCGGTCGTTGAACTGATTCAGGGCGTTGACCAACGGTCGCAGCTCCCTGGGCATGTCTTCGTCCGGCAGCGGGCGCAGGTCATCGCTGCCGCGCGCCGCGACCGTCCTGCGCAGGCTTTCGAGCGGGCGCAAACCCGCGCTCACCGCCAGCCAGACGAGCAGCAGCGCGCTGAGCGACAGCAAGCCCATGCGCCACAGGGTGCCCAGCAGCAGATCGCGGGTCATGCGCTCCCGGGCGCCCTGGGTTTCAGCTACGCGAATCTCGGCAACCCCGCTGTAACCAGGCTCGCTGACCGGTTGCAGAAAACTGACCACCCGCACCCCCTGTCCGCGGTAGTCGCCGTCGTAGAATTTGGCCAGTGCCGGGTAATCGTTGGTTCGCGGCGTGTCTGGCGGCGCCGCTGGCAGGTCTTCGTACCCCGAAACCAGTTCGCCCTTGGGCCCCAGGACCTGGTAGTAGATACGCCCGGCGCTGTCGTAGGCGAAGGTGTCCAGGGCGATATAGGGCACGTTGGCGCTGAGCATGCCCTCGACGGCGTAGAGCCCGTCGGAGATCGCCCTGGCCGATGCCAGCAAGGTGCGGTCATAGGCGGTATCGGCGGCGTGCCGAGCACTCCAGTAGGCGGTCAGGCTGCTGACCAGCAGGATCACCGTGAACAGCACAGCCAGCCGGCGAATCAGCCGGCCGCGCAGGCTGCCGGGCTTAACCACCCGCGGCTTCCAGCAGATAACCCAGACCGCGGAAGGTAACGATACGCACCGCTCCGCCCTCGAGCTTCTTGCGCAGGCGATGGACGTAGATTTCGATGGAGTCGGCGCTCGCCTCCTCATCCAGGCCAAATACCTGGGAAGCCAGCTGTTCCTTGCTCATGACCCGCCCAGGCCGGGAAATCATCGCCTCGAGCACGGCCTGCTCGCGTGAGGTCAGGGCGAGGCTTTCCTCCAGCAGGGTGAAACGCCGGGTATCCAGGTCATACACAAGATCACCACAACGCAGCTGCTGCTCGCCACCGAGCATACTGCGACGCAGCAACGCCTTGACCCGCGCCTCCAGTTCGCTCAACTCGAAGGGCTTGGCCAGATAGTCGTCGGCACCCAGGTTGAGACCATGCACACGGTCCTTCACCTCTCCGCGGGCCGTGAGCATCAGCACCGGCACAGTCTTGCCGCGCGCGCGCAGACGCGCCAGCACCTCGAAGCCATCCATGCGCGGCAGGCCGACGTCCAGGATCGCCAAGGCGTACTCCTCGCTGCCGAGCGCAAGATCTGCCGCCACGCCATCATGCAGAACATCCACTGTCCAACCAGCACTCTTGAGCGCCTGGGTGACACTTGCCGCCAATTGCGGATGATCCTCGACCAGCAGAATTCGCACTGCAACCTCCACACAAACCATGGACTTGACTGCCATGTGTGGCGAGAGTTTACCGCTCGCGCGAAGAGTTGGCAGTTACAGCGTGCAACGGCGGCACATATGTAACAACTTGGCCCATTGAAAGGCTGGTGAAAGGTTGCACTTCTAGGATCGCATCAGGGCGGCTTGATCCGCCCAGAAACGATCTGCGCAGTGGTGCGCAGTCGTGACAACAATAACAACAATGGAGTTACCCCACATGCCAACAGCCATGCGCCAGGCTATCTCGCCGTTGAGCCTGCTCAGCCTCGCACTCCCAACTGCCCTGCTCGCCCCCCTGGCCCACGCCGCCTTCATCGAAGACAGCTCCGCCAGCCTGACCACCACCAATATCTACCTGAACCGTGATTTCCGCGAGGGCACTGGCCAGAACAAGCGCGAAGAATGGGGTCAGGGTTTCCTGCTGGACGTGCGTTCCGGCTTCACCGAAGGCACCGTCGGAGTCGGCCTCGACGCCATGGGCATGCTGGGGGTCAAGCTGGATTCGGGCGGCGGCCGCACCGGCACTGACCTGCTTCCGGTACAGGACGACGGCGGTACGCCGGATGAATTCTCACGTCTGGGCCTGACGGCCAAGCTCAAGCTATCCGAGACCGAGCTGCGCTACGGCTCGCACATTCCCGAATTGCCGGTGGTCAAGGCCAGCGACAGCCGTCTGCTGCCGCAGGTATTCGAAGGTGGCCTGCTGACCTCGTCCGAACTGGACGGCCTGACCTTCACCGGTGGTCGCCTGGACAAGGTCATCGACCGCGCCTCGACCAACTCCGAAGACCTCGTGCTCAACGGCAAGAACGGCCGTTATGCCGGCGGCATCACCGCCGACCATCTGGACCTGGCGGGCCTCGATTACGCTTTCAGCAAAAACATGACGGGACGTTATTACTTCGCCGACCTCGACGATATCTACCGCCAGCACTTCTTCGGCCTGCAGACCAAGCATTCCCTGGGCGCCGGCGTACTCTCCAGCGACCTGCGCCTGACCATCAGCGATGACAGCGGCGCCTCCAAGGCCGGCAAGATTGACAACCGCGCCCTGAACGGCATGGTCAGTTACGCCATCAGCAGCCACAAGTTCGGCCTCGGCTACCAGGACATGAGCGGCGACACCGGTTTTGCCTACATCGATGGCAGCGATCCGTTTCTGGTCAACTTCGTGCAGATCAACGACTTTGCCAACGCCGACGAACGCTCCTGGCAAGCCCGTTACGACTTCGACTTCGCCAAGGTCGGCGTTCCCGGTCTGAGCTTCATGACCCGCTACATCAGCGGTGACGACGCCAAGATCAGCGGCAGCAACCAGACCGGCGGCGAGTGGGAGCGCGACATCGAGCTCAAGTACGTGGTGCAAAGCGGCGCCCTGAAAGATCTCTACGTGCGCTTGCGCAATGCCAGCTTCCGCTCCGACTTCGCCCGCGATGCCGATGAAAACCGCATCATCGTTGGTTACTCGCTACCGATTTGGTAACTCACAATAAAAACTTGGAGGACCCGCCCCATGAAAAACACCTTTACCCGTATAGCCCTGACAGCCGCCTGCATGGCCTTCGCAGGCCCATTGCTGGCCGACGAGCCCCGCCGCCCTGAGTGCATCGCACCGGCAGCCCCAGGCGGCGGCTTCGACCTGACCTGCAAACTGGCGCAAAGCGCGCTGGTGGAAAGCAAGCTGCTCAAATCGCCAATGCGCGTGACCTACATGCCAGGCGGCGTTGGCGCGGTGGCCTACAACGCGGTGGTCGCCCAGCGCCCTGCCGACGCGGGTACCATCACGGCCTTCTCCAGCGGCTCGCTGCTCAACCTCGCCCAGGGCAAGTTCGGCCGTTTCGACGAGAACGCGGTGAAGTGGCTGGCCGGCGTCGGCACCAGCTATGGCGCCCTGGCGGTACGCAAGGACTCGCCATTCAAGACCCTCGATGATCTGGTCAAGGCCCTCAAGGAAAACCCGGGCAAAGTGGTCATCGGTTCCGGCGGCACCGTTGGCAGCCAGGACTGGATGCAGACCGCACTGATCGCCCGCGCCGCCGGTATCGATCCGCGTGAGCTGCGTTACGTGGCAATGGAAGGGGGTGGCGAGCTGGCCACTGCGCTGCTCGGCGGCCACATTCAGGTTGCCAGTACCGACATCTCCGACTCCGTACCGCACATCGAAAGCGGCGACATGCGCATCCTCGCGGTGTTCTCCGAAGAGCGCCTGCCGGGCAAGGTAGTGGCCGAAATCCCGACTGCCAAAGAGCAAGGCTTCGATGTGGTCTGGCCGGTAATCCGTGGTTTCTATCTCGGCCCGAAGGTCAGCGACGAAGCCTACGCCTGGTGGAAGAACTCCTTCGACCAACTGCTGGCCTCCGACGACTTCGCCAAGCTGCGTGAAGATCGCGAGCTCTATCCGTTCGCCATGACCGGTGACGAGCTGGACGCCTACGTCAAGAAACAGGTCGCGCAATACAAGGAACTGGCCCAGGAATTCGGCCTGATCCAGCAGTAACACGCGCTACAAATCCTTTACCCCCGCCATCCTCTGGGCATCGCCCAGGGGGTGCCTTTTGCCATCTTAAAATAAGGACATCCGCAATGTCACAACGCATTTTCGGCGTCGTGCTACTGCTCGCCTGTGCCGTGCTGGGCGTCGTCGCCTGGGGCTATCACGCGCCTTTCTCCTATGAGCCGGTAGGCCCGCGCGCCTACCCGATGCTGCTGCTGACCCTCATGGGGCTGGGCGCCATCTACCTGTTGGTGAAGAAGCCTTCCGGCAGCACCGGGCACAGCGACGAGCCGCCACTGGACAAACATGTGATCAGCAAAGTGGTTGGCTGCGTGGTGATCCTCACCATCTACGCCGCTCTGTTCGAGCCACTGGGCTTCGTGCCGGCCAGCCTGATTTTCGGCATTGCCATGGCCCGTCTGTACGAAGGCACCTGGAAAGCCAGCCTGATTTCCGGTGTGGTGCTGGCAGTCGGCCTGTACCTGCTGTTCGACAAAATCCTCGACGTACCGCTGCCGCTCGGCATCCTGTCCTCCCTGGAGATCTGATCCGTGGATACTTTTAGCTACCTGGGCCAGGGCTTCGGCGTCGCCCTGAGCCCCTATAACCTGTTCACCGCCCTGTGCGGCACCCTGATCGGCACCATCGTCGGCCTGCTGCCGGGCCTGGGCCCGATCAACGGCGTGGCGCTGTTGATCCCGATCGCCTTCGCCCTCGGCCTGCCGCCGGAAACCGCGCTGATCCTGCTCGCTGCCGTGTACCTGGGCTGCGAATACGGCGGTCGTATTTCCTCGATCCTGCTGAACATCCCGGGCGAAGCTTCGGCCGTGATGACCACCTTGGATGGTTACCCGCTGGCCCGTCAGGGCAAGGCCGGTGTCGCCCTGTCGATCTCCGCCTGGAGCTCGTTCGTCGGTGGCCTGATGGCGACCTGTGGTGTGGTGATCTTCGCCCCGCTGCTGGCCAAATGGGCGGTGGCGTTCGGCCCGGCCGAATACTTCGTGCTGATGGTGTTCGCTATCGTTTGTCTGGCAGGCATGGCCGGCAACAAACCAATGAAGACCGCCATCGCGGCCTGTATTGGCTTGTTCCTGTCGTGTGTCGGCATCGACTCCAACAGCGGCGTGTACCGCTTCACCTTCGGCAGCCTCGGCCTGGCCGACGGCATCCAGTTCGTGGTGCTGGTCCTCGGCCTGTTCTCGGTCAGCGAGATTCTGGTGCTGCTCGAACGGACGCACCACGGCCAGAAGGCCATCGAAGCCAAGGGCCGCATGCTGTTCAACATGAAGGAAGGCCTGTCGGTGCTGGCCACCAACCTGCGCAGCGGCGCGGTCGGTTTTGGCCTGGGCATCCTGCCGGGCGCCGGTGCGACCCTGGCCAGCGCCGTGGCGTACATGAGCGAAAAGCGCCTGGCTACCAAGGACAACAAGTTCGGTGAAGGTGATCTGCGCGGTCTGGCCGCCCCGGAAACCGCCAACAGCGCCTCGGCCTGCGGTTCCATGGTGCCGATGCTGACCCTCGGCGTTCCCGGCTCTGGCACCACCGCGGTGATGCTTGGCGCCCTGACGCTGTACAACATCACCCCGGGCCCGCTGCTGTTCCGTGACCAGCCGGACATCGTCTGGGGCCTGATCGCCTCGCTGTTCGTGGCCAACATCATGCTGATCGTGATGAACGTGCCGATGATCAAGATCTTCACCAAGATCCTTGCCGTGCCCTATTGGGCACTGGTACCGGCCATCGCCATCATCACCTCGATCGGCGTCTATGCCGTGCATGCCACCGCGTTCGACCTGTACCTGATGATCGGCATCGGCGTGGCCGGCTACATCCTGCGCAAGATGGACTTCCCGCTGTCGGCGATTCTGCTCGGCTTCATACTGGGCGGTTTGATGGAGCAGAACCTGCGTCGCGCACTGTCGATCTCCAACGGTGAGCTGGGTATCCTGTTTGCCAGCCCGATCACTTGGGGCGTGTGGACGCTGATCGTGGCCATGATCGCCCTGCCGTTCTACCGCACCTGGCGCAAGCGTAGAAAGCGCAAGACCGAAGCGGCCAATGCCTGATAGCGACAACCAGCACGATAACCCCAGGCACCTGCGCAACTGGTGGCTCACGCCACTGGTTGGCGCAGTGGGTGGTTACCTGGCCAGCCTTATCGGCTGGCCTTTGCCTTGGGTCATCGGCTCACTGCTGGCGGTCATTCTGCTGCGCTGCAGCGGCGTGCTCAGCCAGGAAATGCCAGGCGGGCGGCAGGTTGGCCAATGGCTGGTCGCAGCCGGTATCGGCCTGCACTTCACCAGTGAGGTGCTCGAGCAGGTGCTGGGCAACCTGACAATCATTCTGCTCGGCGCATTCGCTACCCTCGCCCTCAGCGCCATTGGTATTGCCGGTTTGCGCCGCTCCGGTGTAGACCGTGCCACGGCGTTCTTCGCCAGCATGCCGGGCGGAGCCAGCGAAATGGTCAATCTGTCCCGTCGCCACGGCGCGCAACCGGCACGTATCGCTGCTGCGCACAGCGTACGCCTGCTGATGGTCATCCTGCTGATTCCAGCGTTGTTCACCTGGGGCCTGCCGCCCGTCGAACCTGCGCCGGCCATGCCGGTGGACTGGTTCTGGCTGGCGATCCTGCTGCCAGCAGGCGCCTTGCTGGCTCTGCTGTGGCGCCACCTCGGACAGCCCAACCCGTGGATGCTCGGCCCGTTGACCCTGTGCGCGGCGGCCAGCGTGACCTTCGATCTGCATATCGGCATGCCCGGCTGGCTCGGTCAGGCCGGCCAATGGCTGATCGGTTGCGCGCTGCGCTGTCATTTCGACCGGGCGTTCTTTCGCAGTGCACCGGGCTTTCTACTGCGCGTCATACTGTTCACCTTGCTGGCGATGATAGTCACGGCGCTGCTTGGCTCTGCCATCGGCTGGGCGAGCGGTATCGAATCGGTGTCGCTGATGCTCGGCATGATGCCCGGCGGCATCACCGAACTGTGCCTGACCGCTGAAGCGCTGCAACTGTCAGTAGCATTGGTCACCGCGCTGCAGGCCCTGCGCCTGTTTCTGGTGATGTTTCTGGCGGAACCCTTGTTCCGGTTGTGGCAGCGGCACTCACCACTACCCTGACCTTTCCAGCCCGGCTCTATGCCGGGCTTTTTTTAGCGGATATGTCCGAGCGCGTGCGGTCGACATGGCTGGCGTACTCTCGTCCAAGTGTGTGCACCAAGAGGAGTCGACATGTCCGGTTATCTGAAAAGCCTGTGCCTGCTGCTATCGCTCGGCGTGCTGGTCAGTGCCTGCAGCAAGGCTGGCCTGGCCTATCGCAACCTGGACTGGGTGATTTCCTGGCGGGTGAATCAGTACCTGGATCTCGATTCGCAGCAGAAGACCTGGTTCAAGCCCAAGCTGCAGGAGCACCTGACCTGGCACTGCAGCACAGAGTTGCCACGCTATGTGGACTGGCTGCAGCGCACCGAGCAACTGGTTCAGGCGCCCGAGCCGGACGCCCGGCAAATGGAAGCGCAGATGATCGAGGCCGAGCAGGCCTTCAACGCCATCGTACAGCAGACCAATTCCACGACCGTCGCCCTGCTTGCCGACCTACGTCCCGAACAGGTCGAACGCCTCTACGCCCGCATGGAAAAGGATAATCGCGAAGACCGCCAGAAATTTCTCGAACCGCCCCTGGAAACGCAGATCAGCGAGCGCGCCGAACGCCTGGAAAAACGCCTGAAACCCTGGTTCGGCAACCTCAACGAAAAGCAGAAAGCGCGCATCGCCCAATGGGCCAGTGAGCGCCGCGATCAGAACCGCCTGTGGCTGGAGAACCGCGCGCGCTGGCAAGGCGAGTTCCGCCGCGTGCTGGATGACCGTAACGCCGAGGACTTCGCCCAGCGCATGAGCCATGTGCTGGAGAATCGGCGTGGTGGCCATGACCAGCAGACCACCCAGGCCTACGAACAATCACGCCAGGCCATGGCTGCGCTGCTCAGCGAACTGCTGGCTGCTGCCGACCACAGGCAGCGCGACCAGGTGAACCAGCGCCTGACATCGATACGCTCTGACCTGGCCGGCGAGATCTGTTCCGGTTAGCCCTGAACCGGCGGCAGGCGCCAGTCGATCGGGGTCAGCCCGTGCTGTTCAAGGAACTTGTTGGTGCGGCTGAAGTGGCCGTTACCGATAAAACCGCGATGCGCTGACAACGGCGATGGATGCGGTGAGCGCAGCACCAGATGCTTGCTGGTATCGATCAAGCGCTCCTTGCTCTGCGCATGAGCGCCCCAGAGCAGAAACACCAGATGCGGGCGCTGCTCGCTGACCACCGAAATGATCCGGTCGGTAAACGGCTGCCAGCCCTTGGCGGCATGGGAACCGGCGTTGGCACGTTCGACTGTCAGCGAGGTGTTGAGCAGCAGCACGCCCTGCTCGGCCCAGGATTGCAGATAACCGTGGTTGGGAATGTCGATATTGAGGTCGCGCTTGAGCTCTTTATAGATGTTCACCAGCGACGGCGGCGTGGCCACGCCCGGCTGCACCGAGAAGCACAAACCGTGGGCCTGACCGGGGCCGTGGTAAGGATCCTGACCGATGATCACCACCTTGACCTGATCGAGGGGCGTGGAATCCAGGGCATTGAAGATCAGCGGCCCCGGGGGATAGATCTCCTTGCCAGCCGCTTTTTCCTGACGCAGGAAATCGCCCAGGGCGCTCATATAGGGCTTGTCGAACTCATCGTGAAGCGCCTGTTTCCAGCCGGCCTCCAGCTTGACCTTGTCTGCGGCGGACATGCCTGCTCCCGGTAATTCAATGAAAACGGCACGCTAGAGAAGCATCCAGATCAAGTCAAGGCAACGGCGGGCCGCAAACACGTGAAGTGGTTGGCAACCGCCATTTCTTAGATCAAAAGCGAATCACACGAAGAGCGGATAAAAGCGTAAAAAGGAGCGGCCAACACCATAATAAAAACAAGGACTGCACCATGAAGCGACTGCTCGCGTTTCTGGCCCTGAGCACGGCGTTCAACGCCTGTGTACAGGCTGCCGATCCCATCACCCTGGGCCTCAGCTACCCGCGCACCGGCAGCTACAAAGAAGAAGGCCTGGCGCAAATGCGCGGCGCCCTGCTCGCCATCGACGAACTCAATGCCCAGGGCGGCGTGCTGGGCCGCAGCCTGCGCCTGTCCAGCCTGGACGACGCCTCGAAGCCGGATAAAGCGGTGCGCAACGTCGACAAGCTGATCAAGGAAGGTGCGGCCATGCTGTTCGGCGGCGCCTCCAGCGCGGTCGCCATCGCCGCCGGCAAGCGCGCAGCGCAACAAGGCCTGCTGTACTTCGGCACCCTCACCTACTCCAATGACACCACCGGCAAGGATGGACACCGGTACATGTTTCGCGAGTGCAACAACGCCTGGATGAGCGCCCAGGTACTGGGCCAATACCTCAACAAGCGGTTGCCCGACAAACGCTATTTCTACGTCACGGCCGACTACACCTGGGGCCATACCACCGAAAGCTCGCTGCGCCAGACCACCAGCACCCAGGATGCTGCTCAGCACCCTGGGCTCAAGGTGCCGTTCCCCGGCGCCGCCCTGGCTGACTACCAGAACGCGCTGACCCAGGCCGCCGCCAGCAATGCCGACGTCCTGGCACTGGTGCTGTTCGGTGAAGACCTGGTCCGAGCCATGCGCATCGCCAAGGACCTGGGCCTTACCTCGCGCATGCAGATCGTCGCGCCGAATCTCACCCAGAGCATCGTCGAACAGGCCGGGCCGGGCCTGATGGAAGGCGTGGTCGGCACCGAACCCTGGACATGGCGCGTGCCGGAGCTGGAGAACTCGGCGCCTGGCAAAGCCTTCGTCAAGGCCTACAGCGAACGCTACGCCATGTACCCGTCCAGCTCGGCTGCATCGGCCTACAGCATCGTTCAGCAATGGGCGGATGCGGCCAAGCGCGCCGGCAGTTTGGACAGCGAGGCGCTGATCAAGGCACTGGAAGGCCACAGCTACGCCCTGCTCAAGGATCGCCAGCAATGGCGCAGCTTCGACCACCAGAACATCCAGACCGTTTACGCGGTGAAGGTAAAACCTCGCGCCGAGGTGCTCAAGGATCCGCTCAAGCAGGATTACTTCGAAATCGTCGAGCGTCTGGATGGCGGCACCGGGCTGCCCGATCTGGCCACCTGGCAGACCGAGCGGCGTAACGCCGGCCAGCCTTTGGCGCTACAGTAAAGACAACACCGCTGAAGAGGACGCCCCATGAGTACGGCACTTGAACCCTACAAACCCGGTATCTTCGACCTGACCCACAAGCTCACCGTGGAAAAGCACGGCCACACCGCCCTGCTCACCATCAACAACCCGCCCGCCAATACCTGGGATCGAGAATCGCTGATCGGTCTCAAGCAACTGATCGACCATCTGGACCGCGATGATGACATCTATGCGCTGGTGATCACCGGCCAGGGTGGCAAGTTCTTCTCGGCCGGCGCCGACCTGAAACTGTTCGCAGATGGCGACAAGGCCCGTGCCCGGGAAATGGCCAGCCGCTTCGGCGAGGCCTTCGAGCGGCTCAGCGCCTTCCGCGGCGTATCTATCGCCGCGATCAATGGCTACGCCATGGGCGGCGGCCTGGAGTGCGCCCTGGCTTGCGACATCCGCATCGCCGAGCGCCAGGCCATGATGGCCCTGCCAGAAGCCAGCGTCGGCCTTCTGCCCTGCGCCGGCGGCACCCAGAACCTGCCCTGGCTGGTGGGCGAAGGCTGGGCCAAACGGATGATCCTGTGTGGCGAACGGGTCGATGCCGACACGGCACTGCGCATCGGCCTGGTGGAACAGGTGGTGGATACCGGCGAGGCACGCGGCCATGCGCTGCTGTTGGCCTCAAAAGTCGCCAACCAGAGCCCGGTGGCAGTACGCGCCATCAAGCCGCTGATCCAGGGCGCCCGTGAAAGAGCGCCGACGACCTGGCTGGCCGCCGAGCGCGAACGCTTCGTCGATCTGTTCGATGCCGATGATACGCACGAAGGGGTCAACGCCTTTCTGGAAAAACGCACGGCCAAATGGCGCAACCAGTAACGCTTACCGGCAACTGCCTTTGGAGCTGCACATGAATGTAACTTTTGAAGAGCGTCCAAGCCTGCACGGTTATCGCATCGCCATTGCCAGCCTGGACGCGCCGGCAAGCCTCAATGCTCTGTCGCTGCCGATGATCGACGCCCTGCAGGATCGCCTGCACGCCTGGGCCGAAGCCGCCGATATCGCCTGCGTGATACTGCGCGGCAATGGCAGCAAGGCGTTCTGCGCCGGCGGCGACGTGGTGCAACTGGCCAGACAATGCCTGGCCAGTCCCGGTGAAGCGCCGGAGCTCGCCGAGCGCTTTTTCGCCCGCGAGTATCGCCTCGATCATTACCTGCATACCTACCCCAAGCCGCTGATCTGCTGGGCTCACGGCCACGTGCTGGGCGGCGGCATGGGGCTGCTGCAGGGCGCCGGGATTCGTATCGTCACGCCTAGCAGCCGCCTGGCCATGCCGGAGATCAGCATCGGCCTGTTCCCGGATGTAGGCGGCAGCCATTTTCTATCCCGCCTGCCCGGCAAGCTGGGCCTGTTCTTCGGGCTGACCGCCAGCCCACTGAATGCCCGCGATGCCCTCGACCTGAACCTGGCCGATCGCTTCCTGCTCGACACCCAGCAGGACGCCCTGATCGAGGGGCTGGTGCAACTGAACTGGCGTGACCAGCCTGACCTGCAGCTGCACAGCCTGCTCAAGGCCCTGGAGCAGCAGGCCCGTGGCGAGCTACCGGCAGCACAGTGGCTGCCACGCCGTGAGCGCATCGATGCCCTGCTCGACCAGGCCACCCTGCCCCTGAGCTGGCAGGCCCTGGCCAGTCTGGAAAATGACCAAGACGCCCTGCTCGCCAAGGCAGCCAAAACCATGCTCGGCGGCAGCCCGTTGACCGGTCACCTGGTATGGGAGCAGATCAGGCGTGCAAGGCACCTGTCCTTGGCCCAGGTCTTTCAGATGGAGTACGGCATGAGCCTGAGCTGCTGTCGCCATCCGGAATTCGCGGAAGGCGTGCGTGCCCGCCTCATCGACAAGGATCACGCGCCGCGCTGGCATTGGCCGGAGGTGGCCGGTGTGCCGGCCGAAGTGATCGCCGCGCATTTCACGCCGCTAAGCGATCACCCTCTGGCAGATCTGGCCTGATCGATCAGCGCTCGCGCAAGGCTTCGGCGCGGGCGCGGATGATCGGTTTGAGCAGGTAACTGAGCACGCTCTTCTTGCCGGTGATGATGTCTACCGACGTCACCATGCCCGGAATGATCAACAGCGGGCGCTCGTCGCTGCCAAGATGGCTTTTCTCGGTGCGCAGCTTGATCAGGTAGAAGCTGTTGCCTTCCTCATCGGTCACGGTGTCCGCGCCGATCTGCTCCAGCTTGGCCTTCAGGCCACCGTAAATGGTGTAGTCATAGGCGGTGAACTTGACCACGGCTTCCTGCCCGGGATGCAGGAAGGCGATGTCCTGCGGACGGATGCGCGCCTCGACCAAGAGGGTATCGTCGATTGGCACGATTTCGATCATATCGCTGCCCGGCTGAATCACGCCGCCGATGGTATTGACCAGCAGCTGCTTGACAATACCCCGCACAGGCGAAGTGACCAGGGTTCGGTTGACCCGATCCTCCAAGGCCTTGCCGGTGGATTCGATCTTGCTCAGGTCGGTGCGCGCCTCGTTGAGCTGAGTCAGCGCCTCGCTGCGAAAACGCCCACGGGTCTCGTCGATCTTGCGCTCCACTTCCTTGATCGCCGCTTCGGCACGCGGGATGGCCAGGCCGGTCGCCTCCAGCTGACCGCGGGCCTCCACCTCGGCACGCTTGAGGCGCAGAACCTCGACCGGAGACACGGCGCCCTCAGCCACCAACGGCTCGGACATGCGAATCTCCTGGCGCAGCAATTCCAGGCTATTGCGGAACTGGCCCTGCTTGGACGCGTATTCACGGACTTCCTGACGGCGCTGGGTCAATTGTTCCTGCAACCCGGCGATCTCATCCTGCAACTGCTGCTGGCGGCTGAGGAACAGCGCCTTTTCGCTTTGCGCCAGGCCTGGTGCCTTGGCGGCGATATCCTCGGGAATCGCCAGCTCGCGCCCTTCGACCTCGGCGCTCAGGCGCTCGACACGCATGGCCAGCGATAGCCGGTCAGCCTCGGTCTCACCCACGTTCGATGCAAAGCGTGTGTCGTCCAGGCGCAGTAGCGGCGTACCCGCCTCGACCACCTGCCCTTCGTGGACGAACAGTTCGGAAACGATGCCGCCTTCCAGGTTCTGGATTTTCTGTACCCGAGACGACGGGATGGCCTTGCCGTCACCGCGGGTCACTTCATCGACCTCGGCGAAGTTGGCCCACAACAGGCAGAACAACACGAAGGCAATGATGCCCCAGAGCGTGAGGCGCATGACCCGCGGCGCATCCTCGATGAGCGCCTTGCGTACCTCGGGCAGCGGCTCGTCGCCCACTTCATCACGGGGGCCGAAATACGAGGCGGCAGCGCGGTAGAAGCGCTGGAAGAAGTGCTTAACTGACACTGATCTGCCCCTTCTTCAACGCCTCCATGACGCTCTCTTTCGGACCGTCGGCGATGATGCGGCCACGGTCGACGATGACCAGGCGATCGACCAACGTGAGCATCGAGGCGCGGTGTGTGACCAGCAGCAGCGTCTTGTTCTTGCTGATGGCGGCGAGGCGCTGTTTGAGGCGCTCTTCGCCGGTGTTGTCCATCGCGCTGGTGGGCTCGTCGAGCAACAGGATCGGCGGATCCAGCAACAAGGCGCGGGCCAGTGCCACGTTCTGCCGTTGGCCGCCAGAGAGGTTCTGGCCACGCTCGCCCACCTGCAGCTCGTAGCCGTTGGGGTGCAGCCGCGCGAACTCGTGTACGCCGGCCAGCTCGGCGGCCTGCAGCACCAGTTCGTCCTCTACATAGCGCGCACCCGACACCAGGTTGTCACGCAGGGTGCCGGCGAACAGCTGGATATCCTGGGGCACGTAGCCGATGTTGTAACGCACATCGCTGACATCCAGCTGACGAACATCGATACCGTCGACCAAGAGGCTACCCGCATCGGCCTGGTACAGCCCGACGATCAGCTTGGCCAGGGAACTCTTGCCAGAGCCGCTACGGCCGATGATGCCGACCTTCTCCCCCGGCCGAATCACCAGGTTGATCGCTTGCAGTGCGGCCTGCTGTTGCTCGGGATAATGGAACTCCAGCTGGCGAAACTCGATGCCGCCCTGCAGCGTCTGGCGCTTGAGGGGACGCTCGTCGGCCTGACGCTCCTGGGGCAGCTCCATCATGTGGTTGACCGAATCCAGCGTCACACGCGCCTGCTGGTAACGGATCAGCAGACCGGATACCTGAGCCAGCGGGCCGAGCGCACGAGAACTGAGCATGTAGCAGGCAATCAGGCCGCCCATGCTGAGATTGCCGGCGATGATCTGGTAAACGCCCAGCACGATGATCACCACCCCGGCGAGCTGCTGCAACAGCAGCGTCGAGTTCATCGCCAGGCTCGACAGCATGCGCGCCTTGAGCTCGAAGCGCCCAAGGGTGCCGATGGTCTGCTCCCAGATGTACTGGCGCTCGCTCTCCGCGTTGTTGACCTTCACGGCATCCAGCCCGGCCAGGCTTTCGATCAGCCCGGACTGCCGTTCGGCCGCCAGGGCCATGCTGCGCTCCATGGTTTGCGCCAACGGCTTTTGCAGCGCCCAGCCAATCAGCGCGACCAGTGGGAAGGCAAGGATAGGAATCCATACCAGGTGCCCGCCCAGGTAGGCGATGACCGCCAGGATCAGAATGGTGAACGGCAGGTCGATGACGCTGGCCAGCGTCAGGGAGGCGAGAAAGTCGCGCAGGCTCTGAAACTCGTGGATGTTCTGCGCGAAGCTGCCGACCCTTGCTGGGCGATGCTTCATCGCCATGCCGATAATGCGCTCGAACAAGGTGGCCGAGACGATCATGTCGGTCTTCTTGCCGGCAAGGTCCAGGCACAGACCACGTAGTGTCTTGAGCAGCAGATCGAAGATGAACACCCCGCAAATGCCGACGGCCAGCACCCACAGCGTCGCCTCGGCCTGGTTGGGCACGACACGGTCATAGACGTTCATCACGAACAATGGCGTAACCAGGCCGATCAGGTTGATCAGCAGGCTCGCCGCGACGGCGTCGATATACAGCCAGCGCGAGCGCATGAGGGTGTCACGGAACCATGAGCCGGCCTGGGGAATCAGCTCGCCGCGGGTGAAATCGAACTTGTGCTGAGGCTGGGCGAAGAACACCCGCCCGCTGTAGTCCTCGGCCAGAGTCTCGATGCTGACACGTACCTCGCCGCCTTCGGTTTCACTGGGCATGATCCGCGCCTGCCCATCGGTCTCCCAGGCGAGCAGCAAGGCGCTGCGCCCGTCGCGCAAAAGCAGCAGCGCGGGCAAAGCCAGTTCAGGAATTTTTTCGAGATTGCGGCGCAACCAGCGGCCCTGCAGCCCTGCACGGGCAGCAGCCCGGGGCAGCAATTCGGCGCTCAGGCGCTGCTTGGGCAGCGGTAACCCGGCAGTGAGCATGGCTCGGCTGACGGATTTCTGATGGAGACTGCACAACGACAGCAGACTATCCAGCAAGGGATCGTCGTAACGGTCGCGAGGATCGTTACGGGGCTGGGATGGATCAGTTTCTACTGCCACTGCACATTTACCCTTACCTAAAAAACCGAACTCTAGTTCAAGTTGGGCAACTGCACATTAGTCTTCACCGTATCGAGCGGAACGGACGCCATCGGCGGCGCGATTCCCTGGCTTTTGAGCAGCGTGCCGGTGGTCGCCTTGATACGGTAATGGGTGAACAGCTCGGTAAAGCGCACTTCCTGCAGGCGGCGTGCGGCGGTGAAGTACTCGTTTTCGCTGTCGAGCAGATCCAGCAGGGTGCGCTCGCCCAGGCCGAACTGCTTCTGGTAGGAGTCACGCACGCGGGAGCTGTGGTCGACATACTGCTGGGCGATCGGCAGCTGCGCGCGGGCGTTCTGCAGCGCGTTCCAGGCCAGGCCGACTTCCTCGTTGAGCACACGCAGTGCGTTGTTGCGGATATCCATGGCCTGGTTGCTCAGGTACGCCCTGGAGCGCACGTTGGCGCTGTCGCTACCACCGGCATACAGGTTGTAACGCATGCGCACCATCGCCTGCCATTCTTTGTTCTCCCCTTCCACGCCATCGACGTTGTCGTTGAGCCCCGTGGACACCTCCGCATCGAAGCGTGGGTAGTAGACACTCCGCGCTGCGTCGTATTGCGCTTCGGTTGCCTTGACGTCGGCCTCGGCCGAGCTGATGTTGGGGTTGTTGGCCAGCAGCTCGTCACGGGCGGCGGTGAGGTTCTCGGGCAGGTGCACGCCCATGCTGTCCGGCATGCTCAGGTCGGCAGGCTCACGGCCCACCACACTCAGGTAGGTGATCTGCGCATCGGCCAGATTGGTCTGCTCGGTCAGCAGGTTGTTGCGTGCCTGGGCCAGGCGCGCCTCGGCCTGATCGAGATCGGCCATGCGCCCCACGCCGCGCTCGCTGCGCAGGGAAATCTGATCGTAGATGCGCTCATGGCTGCGCAGATTCTCTTCCGCCAGGCGCGCTAGCTCCTGACGCTGCAGAACGTCCAGGTACACCTGGGCGACTTCCAGGGCGGTACGCTCGGAGTTGGCCAGCAGCGCATAGGCGCGGGCATTGACGGTAGCGCGCTGACGAGCGACTTCGTTGCGGGTGGCAAAACCGTCGAACAGCATCTGCTGGACGGTCAGGCTGGCCTCGGAGCGGTTGAGCGTCCGGTAACCATTGTCATCGGCAGCGCGGGTGCTGTTGTTCTCGGTGCCTTCGCGACCATAGCCGGCCCGCACGTCGACACGCGGCAGATAACCTGCCCGCGCCGCTTTCATGTCCTCTTCAACCGCCAGCCGCGCATTGATGCCGGACTGGATTTCGGGATGCACGCTGAGCGCGTTCTGCATGGCCTCGGTCAACGTCTGCGCCTGGGCTGAAACGGAAATGGCGAGGGCAAGAGGGAGCGTGGCAATGAAACGCATAGTCAGTAAATTCCCTGTAAAGGCCGACATGTTTTATCGGTATATATCAAGTCGCTGAGCAACCGGCCGAAGACTATCATTGCCACCTGAACTTCAGTGTTTTACGGAAGACAAAACATCTGAAAATATCAAAGTGACATCAAGTGATCCGATTGTTTATGATCGGACCCGAAGGGTCAATAGTCTGGCGAACTTCAAGGAACATAAAAAGATATCGCCAAATATATGACGCCAGTTTTTCAGCAGCATCCGCTATAAATTCTGTATAGACGCATTTCATACGATTCACCTCGCGCCCGCGCATGGAGCTGTTTATGAGCAATTTCGCCGCCGTCATCAAATCATTGATTGGCCAAGTCTTCGTCACCTCGGTTGACGGCTTGAAACGTCAGGTATTTGAGGGTGACCGCATCTTCGCCGGCGAGCTGGTCACCACTGCCGACGGCGGTTCCGTGACCCTGGAAATGGCGAACGGCGAAACCGTGAAGCTCGGCGCGAACAGTTCCTGGCAGGCAGGCAATCCTGAGACGCAGGACGGCTCGGAAAGTACCGCGCAAGCGCCCCTCAGTGAATTCGAACAGGCATTGGCCGCAGGCCTTGACCCGACTGTCGGCCTTGAGCCCACGGCGGCTGGCCCCGGCGCAGGTGGCGGCGGTGGCGCTGCTGGCGGCGGCCACAGCACGGTGATGCTCAACGAGACAGCGCAACGTGTCGATCCGACGATCGGTTTCCAGACAAACGGCCTGGGCGCGCCTGGTTTCAACCTGATCGAAGACAACGATCCGGCCATCTTCTCAACGACGGACGCAACGGGTGTCGGCGCGAACACGCCGCCGGACACCACCGCGCCAGTTGTGACCATCGGCATAGACCCGATCACCAGTGACGACATTCTCAACAGCGCCGAGCTCGGCGCGACCACGGTAACCATCACCGGCACAGTGGGCGGCGAAGCAAAAGTTGGCGACGCGATCACTCTGAACCTGGGTGGCAGTGCCTACAGCGGCACGGTTATCGCGCTTGGAAACGGAGCGCTCGGCTTCAGCATTCCGGTCAGCAGCGCTGACCTCGGCAGTTTCAGCAGCATCAGCGCAACGGTCAGCAGTGCGGATGCAGCGGGCAATGTCGGCACCGCTACGGCTAGCCGCCCTTACACCGTCGATACCACGGCGCCGGTCATCACCGTTGACGCGCCAGCAATCACCAATGACACCACGCCGACCATCTCCGGTACGACCGATGCGCCGGTGGGTAGCACCGTTACGCTGACCATTACTCAGGGCACCAACACCTTTACCGTGAGCACGCCGGTATTGGCGGGCGGCACCTACACAGTCGAGCTGCCTCAGCCGCTGGCTGAAGGCCCATATACCATCGGCGCCCAAGTCACTGACCCAGCTGGCAACACAAGCACCGCTACCGATAGTGGTGCCATCGATACTACCGCTCCGGCAATCACCGTTGATGCGCCAACCATCACCAACGACACTACGCCGACCATCTCCGGTACGACCGATGCGCCGGTGGGTAGCACCATTACGCTGACCATTACTCAAGGCACAACCGTGCTGACCACTACAGCTACGGTCGTGGCAGGTGGCACTTATTCAACTGACGTACCTGCTGGCCTGGTTGAGGGCTCTTACTCGGTCAATGCCACCGTCACCGACGCCGCCGGTAACACTGGCTCGGCCATCGACAGCGGCGCTATCGACACCACCGCTCCTGCAGTTACCGTCGATGCACCGGCTGTCAGCAACGACACCACGCCGAGCATCACCGGCACTACCGATGCACCGGTTGGCAGCACTGTCACGCTGACTATTACCCAAGGCACAACCGTCATTATTGTGAACACGCCGGTTTTAGCTGGCGGCACTTACACAGTCGAGCTGCCTCAGCCGCTGGCTGAAGGCCCATATACCGTCGGCGCCCAAGTTACCGATCCGGCTGGCAACACAGGCTCGGCTACCGACTCTGGCGCCATCGACACCACAGCTCCGGCAATCACCGTCGATGCTCCGGCTATCACCAACGACGCCACGCCGACCATCACTGGCACCACCGATGCGCCGGTTGGCAGCACCGTAACCCTGACTATTACCCAGGGCACCAACGTGATTACCGTGACCACCCCGGTTCTGGCGGGTGGCACTTATACCGTTAATGTGCCGCAAGCATTGGCTGAAGGCCCATATACCGTCGGCGCCCAAGTTACCGATCCAGCTGGCAACACCGGCTCCGCTACCGATTCTGGCGCCATCGATACCACTGCTCCTGCAATCACCGTCGATGCACCAGCTATCACCAACGACACCACCCCGACCATCACCGGCACTACCGATGCACCGGTGGGCAGCACTGTCACGCTGACTATTACCCAAGGCACAACCGTACTGACCACCGCTGCCACCGTAGTGGCGGGCGGGACTTACTCCGCTGACGTTCCAGTTGGTTTGGTTGAAGGGTCGTACTCGGTAGACGCCAAAGTCACCGACGCTGCCGGCAATACCGGCTCAGCCACTGACAGCGGTGCCATCGACACTACTGCTCCGGCAATCACCGTCGATGCCCCTGCCATCACCAACGACACCACGCCGAGCATCACTGGCACTACTGATGCACCGGTGGGCAGCACCGTAACCCTGACTATTACCCAGGGCACCAACGTGATTACCGTGACCACCCCGGTTCTGGCTGGCGGCACCTATACCGTTGATGTTCCGCAGGCATTGGCTGAAGGCCCATACACCGTCGGAGCCCAAGTTACCGATCCAGCTGGCAATACCGGCTCCGCTACCGATTCTGGCGCCATCGATACCACTGCTCCTGCAATCACCGTCGATGCTCCAGCTATCACCAACGACACCACGCCGACCATCACCGGTACGACCGATGCGCCGGTGGGTAGCACCGTTACTCTGACCATTACTCAGGGCACTACCGTACTGACCACCACAGCTACGGTCCTAGCGGGCGGCACTTATTCAACTAACGTACCTGCTGGCCTGATTGAAGGTTCTTACTCGGTCAATGCCACCGTCACCGACGCCGCCGGCAACACCGGCTCGGCCACTGACAGCGGTGCCATTGACGCCACTGCTCCGGCAATCACCGTCGATGCCCCGGCTATCACCAACGACACCACGCCGAGCATCACCGGCACTACTGATGCACCGGTGGGCAGCACAGTTACCCTGACCATTACTCAGGGCACCAACGTCATTACGGTGACCACCCCGGTTCTGGCTGGCGGCACCTATACCGTCGATATTCCGCAGGCATTGACTGAAGGTTCGTATACCGTCGGCGCCCAAATTACCGACGCTGCCGGCAATACTGGCTCGGCCACTGACAGCGGTGCCATCGACACTACCGCTCCAGCTATCACTGTCGATGCCTCAGCGATCACCAACGACAGCACGCCAACCATCACTGGCACCACCGATGCGCCAGTAGGCAGCACCGTTACCCTGACAATTACTCAGGGCACGACCGTTCTGACCACCACCGCAATCGTAGTGGTGGGCGGGACTTACTCCGCTGACGTGCCAGCTGGCCTGGCTGAAGGTTCTTACTCGGTCAATGCAACCGTCACCGACGCTGCCGGCAATACCGGCTCGGCCACTGACAGCGGCGCCATCGACACCACCGCTCCATTGATCACCGTCGATGCTCCGACCATCACCAACGACACCACGCCGAGCATCACTGGCACTACTGATGCACCGGTGGGCAGCACCGTAACCCTGACTATTACCCAGGGCACCAACGTGATTACCGTGACCACCCCGGTTCTGGCGGGTGGCACTTATACCGTTGATGTGCCGCAAGCATTGGCTGAAGGCCCATATACCGTCGGCGCCCAAGTTACTGATCCGGCGGGCAACACTGGTTCGGCAACCGACAGTGGCGCCATCGACACCACTGCTCCGGCAATCACCGTCGATGCTCCAGCTACCACCAACGACACCACGCCGACCATCACCGGCACAACCGATGCGCCGGTGGGCAGCACCGTTACTCTGACTATTACCCAGGGCAGTAACGTCATTACCGTGACCACCCCGGTTCTGGCGGGTGGCACCTATACCGTTGATGTGCCGCAGGCATTGGCTGAGGGCCCGTATACCGTCGGCGCCCAAGTTACTGATCCGGCTGGCAACACAGGCACCGCTACAGATAGCGGTGCCATTGACACCACTGCTCCGGCAATCACCGTCGATGCCCCAACTATCACCAACGACACCACGCCGAGCATCACCGGCACTACTGATGCACCGGTGGGCAGCGCTGTCACCCTGACCATTACTCAGGGCACTACCGTACTGACCACCACCGCTACGGTCGTGGCGGGCGGCACTTATTCCGCTGACGTACCTAATGGCCTGGCTGAGGGCCCCTACTCCGTTGATGCCACCGTCACAGACACCGCCGGCAATACTGGATCGGCCACAGACAGCGGCTCTATCGACACGACTGTTCCAGCAATCACCGTCGATGCTCCTGCCATTACAAACGACACTACCCCGACCATCTCCGGCACCACCGATGCCCCAGTGGGTAGCACCGTCACCCTCACCATTACCCAGGGCACCAACGTCATTACCGTGAGCACTCCGGTTCTGGCAGGTGGCACTTATACCGTTGATGTGCCGCAGGCATTGGCTGAAGGTCCGTATACCGTCGGCGCCCGAGTTACCGACGCTGCCGGCAACACTGGCTCGGCTACTGACAGCGGCGCCATCGACACAACCGCTCCATTGATCACCGTTGATGCCCCGGCTATCACCAACGACGCCACGCCAACCATCTCCGGCACCACCGATGCGCCGGTTGGCAGCACTGTCACCCTGACCGTTACTCAGGGCACCAACGTCATTACCGTGACGACGCCAGTTTTGGTTGGTGGCACCTACACCGTCGATGTACCGCAGGCATTGGCTGAAGGTCCGTACACCGTCGGCGCCCAAGTTACCGATCCAGCTGGCAACACTGGTTCGGCTACCGATAGCAGTGCCATCGACACTACCGCTCCAGCTATCACTGTCGATGCCCTAGCGATCACCAACGACAGCACGCCAACAATCACTGGCACAACCGATGCGCCGGTGGGCAGCACTGTCACCCTGACCATTACTCAGGGCACCAACGTCATTACCGTGACCACCCCGGTTCTGGCGGGTGGCACTTATACCGTTGATGTGCCGCAAGCATTGGCTGAAGGCCCATATACCGTCGGCGCCCAAGTTACTGATCCAGCTGGCAACACAGGCTCGGCTACAGACTCTGGCGCCATCGACACCACAGCTCCGACAATCACCGTCGATGCGCCTGCTATCACCAACGACACCACGCCGAGAATCACTGGCACTACCGATGCACCGGTGGGCAGCACTGTCACCCTGACCATCACTCAGGGCACCAACGTCATTACCGTGACCACTCCGGTTCTAGCTGGCGGCACCTACATAGCGGACGTGCCACAAGCTTTGGTTGAAGGGTCGTACTCGGTAGACGCCAAAGTCACCGACGCTGCCGGCAATACCGGCTCGGCCACTGACAGCGGCGCCATCGACACCACCGCTCCATTGATCACCGTCGATGCTCCAGCCATCACCAACGACACCACACCGAGCATCACTGGCACTACTGATGCACCGGTGGGTAGCACCGTAACCCTGACTATTACCCAAGGCAGCACCGTCATTACCGTAACGACGCCGGTTCTGGCTGGCGGCACCTATACCGTCGATGTACCGCAGGCATTGGCTGAGGGTCCGTATACCGTCGGCGCTCAAGTTACCGAT
>JAAIGF010043070.1_pt1 | contig 28825 bp, 18 predicted proteins | sample 6487441 | NCBI WGS metagenome assembly JAAIGF01 (sample SAMN13974129, study PRJNA590717) | phyllosphere metagenome | biome: pepper field; feature: multiple bacterial spot infested pepper fields; material: pepper leaves; isolation source: leaves from pepper fields | host: Capsicum annuum ... | reverse complement strand
CCATCCTTGCCCGGTGCCGTGTTGTCCTGCTCGCCGATCATCAGCAGCGTCGGTGACGAGATCTGTCCGAACTCGTAGACCACCGGCTGCGTGTAGATCATGTCGTAGGTCAGCGCCTGGTTCCACGCCACCACGGCCTTGCCCTCGCCCGTGTACATGCCGGCGCTCATCTCGACCCACTTGTCGTATTCCGGCCGCCACTTGTTCGCGTAATAGGTGGCGAGCTGGTACTTCTTGATGCCTTCGGCGCTGGTCTTCAATTCCTGCTGATACCACTGCTCGACCGGGCGGTACGGCACGCCCTTGGCCTTCCAGTCTTCCAGCCCGATCGGGTTGACCATCACCAGGGCATGCGTGGCCTGCGGGAACTGCAGGGCATAGCGGGCCGCCAGCATGCCGCCCATGGAGTGGCCGACCACCACGCTGCGGTCGATCTTCAGGCTGTCCAGCAAGGCCCGTGTGTTGTGGGCGAGCTGGTGGAAGCTGTAGTGATAGGCGTTGGGCTTGCTGGATTTGCAAAAGCCGATCTGGTCCGGCACCACCACGCGGTAGCCCTCGCGGCTCAGCGCCTCGATGGTGTCGATCCAGGTCGCGCCGCAGAAATTCTTGCCATGCAGCAGCACGGCCGTGCGCCCGTTGGCGCGGGCGGGCTGGATGTCCATGTAGGCCATTTCCAGCGCCTGTCCCTGGGTCTGCAGCGGGAAGCGCTTGACCTCGTACGGGTAGGGGAAGCGTTCCAGTTGTGGGCCGTAGTCGGGCGTGGGGGTTTGTGCGTGCGCGCCGAAGGCGAAGGTGGCGGCCAGGATGGCCAGCGCCGGACGGTTCATGGCAGACGTGCTCCTTATGGTTGGACCAGTTGCAGCGCCAGCCCCCGCGGACCGGCCTGCTGCACTGCACCCAACCACGCAGCACGTAACGGGCCGGACACGAGGGGCCGTGCGTATTGGGCCGGATGTGTCGAGCGGGACGTGAGGGGTCAGACGTAAGCGGCTGAACGTCAGGCAGTTGAACGTCAGGCCGCCTGTTCTGCCGATCCTCGGGCGGTGTCCCCGGGTGGTATGCCCGTTTCGTTGGCAGCGACGATGCCGAAATGTTCCCGCAGGGCACGCTTGCCCCCAGCCGTGAGCTGCAGCGCCCGGCTGCCGGCATCGCGGCGTACCCAGTCACGCTGCAACAGGCAGGCCAGCACGGCAGCGCCCAGCGCGCCGCCCAGGTGGGGCCGCCGCTCGCTCCAGTCCAGGCAGGCACAGGCGAAGCGCCGGCGCGATGCCGATGGCGTGGGCATCACGACGCCGGCATGCAGCAGTTCGTTGCGGCCCAGCGTGGTGCAGACGTAGTCGGGCAATGGCGCGTCGGCCTGGTCTGGCGTCAGCCAGCCGGCGGCCAGCATGGCGTCGTGCAATTGCACGCCCAGGGTGCCGGCCAGGTGGTCGTAGCAGGTGCGCGCGTGGCGCAGGCGATGCGGGGTGGACACGGCAAACGATACTGCGGGACGACCCGCCACCGCCATCAAGGCTTCGATGGCCTGGCCGACGGTGGGGTCGGCCAGACGGAAATAGCGATGTCGTCCCTGCACGACCAGCGTCACCAGCCCCGGTGCCGTCAGCCGGCCCAGGTGCGCACTGGCCGTCGAGGCCGCGACCCCTGCCACGGCGGCCAGCTCGGTCGCCGTGCGCGCGCGGCCATCCATCAACGCGCACAGCATGCGGCTGCGGGCCGGTTCGGCAATGGCGGCGGCCACGGCGGCAAGCGCCGGGGCGGGGTGTTCGGTATCCATGGGCAGCATCCTACGGGCTTGGCCGGGCCGATGTTTCGTTGGCCGACGAAGCGTGGCCGCCGCGAATGCGGCAAGGTGGCGGCTCTGTTTCCTTTCCGTGGACCTGTCCCATGATCGCTGTGATCTTCGAACTCTGGCCCGCGCCGGGCCGCCAGGCCGATTACCTGGACACGGCGGCCGCCCTGCGCCCTTTGCTGGCGCAGATCGACGGCTTCATTTCCATCGAGCGCTTCGAAAGCCTGGCCGAACCGGGCAAATTGCTGTCGCTGTCATTCTGGCGCGACGAAGCGGCCGTGCAGCAATGGCGCGCACTGGAGGCGCATCGAGCGGCGCAGGCTGCCGGCCGGGCCGACATCCTGGCCGACTACCGCCTGAGCGTGGCCCAGGTCGTGCGCCAGTACGGGCTGACGCAGCGCGAGGAAGCGCCGGCCGACAGCCGGCTCGCGCATGGCTGAACCGTCTTACTTCTTCGACGGGATGGTCTGCTCGGCCAGCAGCACATCGTCGATGTGCTTGGCGCGCACGGCGGCGGGCCGCTCCATGATGCGGTTTTCGTAGGCGGTGAAGATCTCGCGCCGTTCGATCACCTCGAAGTGCATCAGCGCGCTGAGCTGCGCGCCCACGTACAGATCGGCGGCAGTGAAGTCGGGGCCGACGATGTAGTCGGTGTGGCTCAGGCGCAGTTCCAGGGTGTCGAGCACGCGGTCCAGGTTGCCGTAGCCGACGGCCGCTTCGCGGTCGGTGGGCACGTTCACGCCCAGCATGCGGTCGGTGGCGGCCTGTTCGAGCGGGCCGGCGGCGAAGAACAGCCAGCGATAGTAGGCGCCGCGCAGCGGGTCGTTGACGGCAGGCGCCAGGCCGGCCTGCAGGAAGGTGTCGGCGAGGTAGGCACAGATTGCTGCGGTCTCGGTCACGATCACTTCGCCGTGGCGCAGGGCGGGCACCTTGCCCATCGGATTGATGGCCAGGTAGGTCGCCGATTGCATGGCGGCGAAGTCCAGCAGTTCGGCGCGGTAGGGCTGGCCGATTTCTTCCAGGATCCAGCGTGCAGTGCGGCCGCGCGACATCGGGTGGGTATAGAGGACGAGTTCAGCGGACATGGATTCTCCGGAAAATGGGGTCGGACGCAGCTCAGAGCTGCGACGGATGGCGGTGCAGCACGTCGACGTGCAGCAAGCGGTAATGGGCCTGGAACTCACGCCGTCGCCGGTCGGGCGCTTCCAGCGTCAGGTGGCGTTCCTTGACCCACCCGTGCAGGGTGTCGAGTATCGCAGTCTTGTTGCGCATATACAGTTCATCGAGCTGGGCGCTGTCGAGCCCGATCTGGCCGTCGACGAAACCCTCGCCCACCAGCCACGCGTAGATTTCGGCGTCGCGGCCGATGCGGCGGTAATCGAGGTCAGGATACAGACTGCGCAGGAAACTGTTGGTACTGGTGGCCAGCGCGGTGAACAGCGGGCTGTCGTCGGGCTGGTCGATGGGGCGCGCGCGCCGGTTGTACGCCGCCAGTGCCGTGCAGACCGATTCGAACAGGCGGATGGCGTAGACCGTGGGCGCCGGGCTCGACGGCGGGGCGTGGCCGAAGTGAAAACCGTCGGGCGCCCTGGGGCGGGGCGCGCATTCCATCAGGGTTTCGGCAGCGGCTTTCAAAAGGCGCAGCGCATCCTCGATGGCGTCGGTGCGTGTCGGCGTATGCTGGACGAGATCCCACAACGCCTTGAACTCCCGGCGCGCCACCCGCAGGTCAGCCTCGAAGCGCCTTCCTTCCTGCAATTCGTGCAGGCTGGAAAAGGCGCTTTCGACGTCGAATCGCGCGCGATCGTTCATGAGGGGGTCTCCGGGAGGGTGCCGTCGGGGCCGCAAGCCTATCGTACCCAGCGAAGATGCATTTTATGAAGTCATGCGTCGCGTCCCGGTTGAAACCATTTACCGGGACGCACCCTGGCCAGGCACGGCGCGTGGTGACGCGTTGCAGCAGAAGAATGGCAGAATGCGCCGACGACGGCCCCTGCATTGGTCCATCACGATTCCAAGGAAACCGCGACATGAACCAGCCTTACACCATCGAAGCGGCCCCGCCGCCGTCCAAGAACCTGCTTTTCATCCTCTGGGGCCTGTTCCTGGGGGGGCTGATCACCAGCGGGGTCACCACGCTGGCCGGCGTGATCTTCGCGTACATCAAGCGCGGCGACAGCGTGTCCGATGTTGAACTCAACCATTACTCGTCGGCCATCCGCGTGTTCTGGTGGAGCCTGTTGTGGACCGTCCTGGGCTTTGCGACGAGCTGGATGCTGGGCCTGGGTTTCGTGATCTGGTTCATCGCCGGCATCTGGTTCATCTACCGCTGCGTGCTGGGTCTGGTGCGGGCCGAAGCCCTGCGCCCGCTCTGACCGTCAGCGCGCCCTCACCACGTCAGGCCCACGCCGGTGGTGAAGCGGCGTTCGTTCAGGCTGCGGCGCCCGCCGCTGACCTGATCGCGTCCGTAGGCCACCGTCAGGGCGGCCCAGTCCGTCAACTGGTAGCGCAAGCCGACTTCCGCATCCAGGCTGAAGTCGGCCGATCCATCCAGCGGCCGTGACGCTTCGCCGCGCAGGAACACCTCGGCACGCTGGCCATACAGCTTGCGCGTGTAGTTCCAGCCCACCCCCGCCGCGAAGAATTCTTCCGTTGCGCCGTCGCTGTACCGGTAATGCACGCGGCCAGCCAGGCCCACCAGCGAGAACGCGCCCAGTTCGTCGTCCCAGAATTGATAGCCCGGCCCGGTGCCCAGCGCATATTGCCGGTTGAGGTCTTCGACCGTGTCGCGCTTGGCGAATGCACGGCCTTGCCAGAAGAATTTGTCCGACAGGAAACGGTCGAGCGAGTAGCGCGCGCCGTAGTTGTTGGTGTTGGTGGCGTCGTTCTCGGTCTCGCGGTCGTAGGTGGCGCCGATGTTGTGGCGCCAGTCGCCGTGGGTGGCACTGCCGTTGAAGGCGATGGCGTAGTCTTCCGTCTCGGTCGAGGCGCTTTTGCTTTCGATCCCTACCGACAGATTGCCAGTCCATTTCAGATCCGGGGTGCGCGAACGGTCCCGGGGTTTCATGAACTGGCTGACATCGGCCAGCGGCGTGGCCTGGGGCGACACGCCATCGACCAGAATCACCTGCTTGTCTTCACCCGCCTTCAATTGCACGCGGCGATCGGGTTCGCCGACCGCGCCGGGCAGCAGCACCGGGTCGGTGCTTTCCAGCGTGCGCACGGCATTCCAGTCCAGCGACAGGGTGCCGCCGTAGGTGGTGTCGATGACCAGGCGGGCGCTGTCGAGCGATTTGATGGTGCCGCTGATGCGGTCGCCGTTCTGCAGCCAGACGGTGTCGGCGCTGGCCAGCGGGATCAGGGCAGTGGTGCCGAGCAGGATGAAAGCGCGCTGCAGATGGCGGCGCAGGGCAAGGGTGCGGAGCGTGGAAGTCATTGGGGGCAGGGTGGGCTAACGGAACCAAGCCCGTATTTATGCCCGCCGAGCGGCTGCCCCCGGCCGGTCGCACGCTACCAAATGTCAGCATGCGAACGCGGCCGTTTCATTCGTTTGGCGGGGATGGGCCGCGCTGCATGGGGCTTGGGGCCGCCTTCACCGGCGGACCCTGTCGTTGCATTGCGGCACATTCCCCGGTCCAGCGATCAGCGATACACCAGCCCGCCGTCGATCAGGGGCGCCTGTCCGGTCATGTAGTCGGCGTCGGGGCCGGCCAGGAAGGACACCAGCCCGGCCACGTCTTCCGGCGTTTCCGCACGGCCCAGGGCGATGCCGCCGACGAACTTCTTGTAGGTCTCGCCCACCGGCGCACCGGTTTCGGCGGCAAAGCGCTTGTCGATCTCGACCCACATGTCGGTGCCGACCACGCCCGGGCAGTAGGCGTTGACGGTGATGCCGTCGCTGGCCAGTTCCTTGGCGGCGGCCTGCGTCAGGGCGCGCACTGCGAACTTGGTGGCCGAATACACGCCCAGCAAAGCAAAACCGTCGTGCCCGGCAATCGACGAGGCATTGATGATCTTGCCCTTCTGCTTGCGTTCGCGGAACTTGCGGGCGGCGGCCTGGATGCCCCAGAGCGTGCCCTCGACGTTGATGCGCAGGATGCGCGCGACTTCGTCGGGCTCGGCATCGACGATGGGGCGTACCTGGCTGATGCCGGCGTTGTTGACCATGATGTCGAAGCCGCCCAGGGTCTGTTCGGCGTGGTCGACCGCGGCATATACCTGATCGCGGTCACCGACATCGGCCACGAAGGTGGTGGTGCGGCGGCCCAGCGCCTGGATCTCGGCGGCCACGGCGGCCATCTTGTCCTGCTGCACGTCGACCAGGGCAATGTCTGCGCCGTCCTGCGCCAGACGCAGGGCGATGCCGCGGCCGATGCCTGCGCCAGCGCCGGTGACCAGCGCGACTTTTCCGTTCAGTGCCATATCGATTCTCCTTGATGGGGGACACAGGGCGGCGCACCACGGATGCGCCTGCTTTCAACACGGTTTTTTCCGGGTGAAAGCATGGCTTCAGTCTGCGCCGCATCCGTGGGGGCATTTCTGACTTAGATCAAATATGGCGGGATTGGCCCGGGCATGTGCCGTGCGTCCGGCTCAGGGTTCGCGCTTGTCGCAGCCTGCTCAAGGAAGCAGGGGCGCTGCCGATAAGACGTCATGTGGGGGCCCGATTCCGGGCGCCGTGGCAGGAAGAGGTTCACGATGCGAGGCGCGCATGGATGACGCCTGGATAGCGATGCTTGCGGGGCTGGCCGTGGTTGGCTGGGCCGGCTGGCGCATTTCGGCTGCGCGTCGCGCGCCGTCGGTACCGCGGCGTGGCCCGGGGGCCGAGCCGCGCCTGCGGTTGGTGTCATCCCAACCCGAACGCCTGGGCGAAGACGCGCTGCGCGCGGTGTTCGAACGCCGCAGCCAGTTCGTCGGCCGCAACCTCGAATATGTGGCGATGCGTGCCGGACGCCATATGTCGCATGACGACTTCGACGGCGGCGTGGCGGTCTACACCTGGACGCGGCCCGGGCTGCGTATCGACGTCTGGTTCAAGAACGGCATCTGCACGGAAGTGAAGGTCCAGGACTTGCTCGCCTGAGGCATTCGGTCAGAATCCGCCCATCATGTCCTCACCCATCGAAGTCCGCACGCCCCGCCTGCTGCTGCGCCAGTGGCGCGAGGCCGACCATGCGCCGTTTGCCGAACTCAACGCCGATCCGGAAGTGATGGCGCATTTTCCGCACGGGCTCACGCGCGCGCAGAGCGATTTCGCCGCCGAACGGCTGGCTGCCCACATCGAGCAGCGCGGCTACGGGTTCTGGGCGGTGGAAGCCCCGGGCGTGTCGTCCTTCGTCGGTTTCGTCGGCATCCAGGCACCGCGTACGCCGGGCCTGCCCTTCGCGCCCTGCGTGGAGATCGGCTGGCGGCTGGCGCGTGCCCATTGGGGGAAAGGCTACGCCACCGAGGCGGCCCAGGCGGCCTTGCGCGTGGGCTTCGAAATGGTGGGACTGACCGAGATCGTGTCGTTCACGGCCGTGTCCAACCTGCGTTCGCAGGCGGTGATGCAGCGCCTGGGCATGCAGGCGCGCGGGGAATACTTCGATCACCCTTCCGTGGCGGAAGGGCATCCGGTGCGTCGCCACGTGCTGTATCGCCTGCCCCGCGACGTCTGGTGGCAGGGCCAGGCGCGTGCGTCGGCCTAAGTGCGCGGGGCGCGCACGTAATACACGTCGAACTCGTCTTCGCTGACCTGCGCGAAACCATGCCGCTGATAGAAGCGGTTGGAATCGCTGTCGCGCAGGGCCCCCACGCGTACCGGCAGTCCACGCGCATCGGCCCGGGCGAACAGGCGCGCCAGCACGGCCGCACCAATGCCCTTGCCCTGCGTGTCCGGCCACAGATAGAGGTGGTCCAGCAGCAGGTGGTCGCCCCGGTCGCGGATCACCACGAAACCCACCCGCGCGCCGTCCAGCACGATGTGCTCGGTATCGGCCGGCGTGAAGTTCGCGCGCAGGCGTTCGCGGGCCCGCACCGGGTCGTAGCGGCCGATGCGTTCCAGGCTTGGCCGCATGGCGGCGATGCGCAGGTCGGCCAGGCCGTCGAAGTCTTCCGGTTGCACGGGGGCATAGGTCAGGGCGGGGGCGGGCGTCTGCATCGCAAGAGTCCTGAGATGAACCATGTGAAAACGGCGCCCGCAGCAGGAATGCCACGGACGCCGCTGCGTCGAGCCGGGCGCGCGAGGCGCCCGTCATGCGTGTCTTACTTCACCGTATCGCCCAGCACGATGCCTTCGCGACGCGGATCGGCGCCGCCCGTCAGCACCTTGGTGCCGTTGGATTCACGGACGATGATGGTGCCGATGCCGCTGGCCTGGGCATTGACCGACACCGTGTGACCCATGGCGCGCAGGCCGGTCACCAGGGGATCGGCTGCGCCGTTGTTGGTCGCATCGATGTTCGGATGCTCGCCGCCCACCGAGGTGGTGGCGCTGTTGGACGCACCGAAGTCGACCAGCGAGGTGGCTTGCTGCGCGTCCAGACCCCAGTCCACGGCGCCGACCACGGTCTTGACCACGTACTGGATGATGGTCGAGCCGCCCGGCGAACCGGTGCCCATGAAAAAGTCGCCACGCGAACCGTCGGCGGCCTTCTTGAACACCAGCGTGGGTGCCATCGAGCTGCGCGGACGCTTGCCCGGGGCGACACGGTTGGCCATCAGGTTGCCTGCCGAGTCACGCGGCTGGGCCGAGAAGTCGGTCAGCTCGTTGTTCAGCATGAAGCCGCGCGTCATGTGGTACGAACCCATGCCCGCTTCGATGGTGGTGGTCATCGACACGGCATTGCCTTCCTTGTCGACGATGGTGAAGTGCGTGGTGCCGCGTTCCGGCGTGGTGTCGACGCCCAGCGGCACGTCGCCGAGGTCGCCGGCCTGTGCCGTGCCCATGCTGCGGTTCATGTCGATCAGCGCTGCCCGGCCAGCCAGGTAGTTCTTGTTCAACATGGTTTCCCAGGTGCCGCCCGGCAGGGGCACGTAGTCGGTGTCGGCCACGTACTTGTCGCGGTCGGCATAGGCCAGGCGCTCGGCTTCCGACACCAGGTGGACGCCCATCACCGAGGGCTTGCCGCCTTCGCCGTCGATGGCGGTCGGCTTGTGGTCACCCAGCGGGAAGTTTTCCAGGATGCCCAGCGCCGAGGCCACCGCGATACCGCCCGACGACGGGGGCGGCATGCCGCAGACCCAGTAGTCGCGATAGGTGGTGCAGATGGCGTCGCGACGCTTCGGACGGTAGTCGGCCAGGTCGTTCATGGTCGTCACGCCCGGGGTGATGACCGAACCGTCGGTGCCGGCCGAGACGCGGATCTTGTCGACGATGGATTGGGCGATCGGGCCGGTGTAGAACGCATCGGCGCCGCCTTGGGCGATGGCTTCCAGCGTCTGGGCATAGGGTTCGTTGATGAACCGGGTGCCCAGGGCGCGGGCGGTGCCGTCGGCATTCAGGTAAAGCGCGGTGGCGTCGGCGTCGCGCTTGAGGTTGGATGCAGCGCCTTCCAGGGCGTTGGCCATGCGGCCGCTGATCAGGAAGCCGTTGCGGCCGAGGTCGATGCCCGAGGCGAACAGGTCTTTCCAGGCCAGGTCGCCGTGGTCTTTGTGGGCCATGTCGAGCATGCGGACGGTACCCGGCGTGCCGATCGAGCGGCCGCTGGCGCGTGCGCTCGGCTTGGGCGCGGTCTGATCTTCGGCGCTGACGTGGCGCAGGTAGTCGGCGGTGGCACCGGCCGGTGCGGTTTCGCGGCCGTCGTAGGCGGTCACGGCCTTGGTCGCAGCGTCGTAATACAGCATGAACGAGCCGCCGCCCAGGCCGCTGGACTGCGGTTCCACCAGACCCAGCACGACCTGCACGGCAACCGCCGCGTCGACGGCGTTGCCGCCCGCCTTCAGGACGTCACAGCCGGCACGCGTGGCCAGCGGATTGGCTGCCACCACCATGTAGCTCTTGGCCGTCACCAGTTGCTTGCCGGCGCGGTAGCCGGTCGCGGGTTCGGGTGCGGACGGATCGCCCGGCAGGCCCGAGCCGACCACCACCGTACCGGTGTCGGATACGACTTCGCAGGCGGTGTCGGGTTGCGTGGGGGGATTGACGACGAGTTCGTCGCCACCGCCGCCTCCGCAGGCGGTGAGGGCCAAGGCGCTGGCCGCAGCGGCCGAAATCAGGCCGAGTGTGTGCCGGGTGGTCATGTGAGCGTGTCTCCGTCCCGCGTCTGTTGCGCGCGGTTATGAACAAAAAACAGGGGGTAATAAGTTCGTCATCGGAGTATGTATCTGCTCGCTGCGACTCACCCTTTTTTGTTAATAAAAGTTACATTTGCACGGGAACGTACTGCTTTTGCCATGGACGCGAGGTGAATGCCCGCTTCAACATCAGCCTTTCTCGTTCAGAAGCGTCTGCGTCACGGCCTGTCCCACCTCGCGCAACACGTTTTCGGACGGCTTGGCTTCGTCCATGTTCTCCACGCACGCGGCGACGATGATCGCGTCTTCGCGCGGGTTGACCACGCCGATATGGCAGGCGCGCTGGTACTGCGTGCCTGTCTTGTGGATGAACGGCGTCTTGGGCGGCAGGCCCCCGGCCAGACGGTAGCCGCCCGGGTCGTCGAGCTTCATGAACACGTACAGCGCGTCGCGGTGCGCATCGGTCAGCAGCTTGCCGCGCACCAGCTTTTCGAGCATGGCGGAATAGCCTTCCAGCGTGGCCGTATTGCGCTCGGTCGCGTAATAGCGGGCGTAGGCGTCTTCCATGGTCTTGACCTGCAGGGCGTCGGCCTCGATGTCCAGCGCGTTGCTGACGGCGCGGACGCGGTTCGGGCCGATGTTGGCCGCTGCGATCTTCACCAAGTCTTCGTTCGACAGTTCGCGGGCCTTGGGATGCAGGGCGCTGTAGACGTCGTGGCGGATACGGGTGAAAGAGGTCAGCTCGCCCACCTCGCGGCGTCCCATGGCGTCTCGCGCAGTGCGATTGAGCGCGTCTTCGCCAACGATGCGGATCAGCACGTTGGACGCAGTGTTGTCGCTGCGGAAAAGCATGGCGTCCAGCAGGTCCTCGACCGTGTAGCGCTTGCCCGCGTCCTGCCACACCAGGTCGCCCGAACCGTCGATCTTGTCGGTTTCTTCCAGGGCGAATTCCTGGTCCATGTGCAGGTCGCCGTCTTCGATCTTCTTCAACACGGCCACGGCGATCGGCACCTTGGCGGTGGACGCCAGGTACCAGCGGCGATCACCGGCATACGACATCTCGCTGTCATCGGACAGGCGTTTGACGTAGACGCCCAGGTTGCCGGGGGCCTTGGCATCGATCTTCTGCACGCGTTCGAGCAGGGCGGCGGGCCAGGCCTGGGACCAGGCGGGCGCACAGGCAAGCATGGCGCAGGCCGCAGCCAACGCGCGCAGGGCAGGGGGGCAGGACGTCATCATGAACCTCACAGGTCGAACACCCCGGCATTGCGCAATGCAATGCCGACATCGCGCAGCGCGCGTTCGGAGCGCGTCTGGGATGCATCGCCGCTCGCGCAGGCGACGACGATGGTCTGGCGCGTACCGCGCGCCGACGGAATCTCCGCGATGCCGGCATCGCAAAAGCGCGCGCGCTGCGTACCGGTCTTGTGGGCAAAGTGCACGGCGTCGGGAAAACCGGCCTTCAGCCGCTTGTCGCCGGTGCGTACGCGCTGCATGGTCTGCAACAGGTAGGCCGTGGTGGTCGGGGCCAGCACCTCGCCGCGCGCCAGCCGCGTCAGCAACACGGCATAGGCGTCAAGCCGGCCGCTGTTGACGCCGGTGGCGTAGTACGCGTCGTAGGCTTCGTCGAGCGTGCGGGCCGGCATGTCCGGGCTGCTGCCGGCGATGCGTTGCAGGGCCGCGACCCGCTCGGCATCGCTGGGCTGGCGGCGGATGGTCAGCAACTGGCGTCCGGCCAGCGTGTCGGTGTTCGGGCTCAGGTAGCCGTAGAGCTGGCGGCGCACGTCGGCCAGCGACGTGATGGGATGCAGCCCCACCGGCGACAGCTTCTGCGTCAGCGCATTCACCGAATTCAGGCCGACCAGCTCGATGAGCATGTCGGTCGCGGTGTTGTCGCTGTAGATGATCATCTGCTCGATGAGAAAGCGCACGCTCAGCTTGTCGCCCGGCGCATGGCGATTGGTCTGGCCTGCGCCGTCGACGTAATCGTCGGCACGCAAGGCGATCTCGGTTTCCACCGAGAACTCGCCGCGGTCCACCGCCTGCAGCACGGCCAGCGCCACCGGCACTTTCACCATCGAGGCCAGGTACCAGTCCTCCTCGGCCCGATGCGACACCGCCACGCCCGACGCCAGATCGAGCACGTAGACGCCCACATCGGCGCGGTGGCGCTCGTCCACCGCCTGCAGTTCGGCCTGCAGGCGCAGCGGCCAGCGCAGGCCCGGGGCGGTGAAGGGGGCAGCCGTGGCAGCAGTGGCCGCCAGTGCGGCGGCGGCAGCGATCCAGCGGCGTCGGGGAGTCGGGGTGGAAGGAGAATCAGGCATCGGCACCAGGTCGAGTCGAGGTTCTGGCCGGACTCAGCAAACCGCGTACCGCATATGGACGGTGCATGGGGCTTATCATGTCTGCCCCCTACGGAGCGATGTATGAGCAGCACCCAGATCGACGGCACCCTGGCACCCCGAATCGGGTTCGCGTCCCACCAGAACGCGGTGCCCGTCGTGCGCGATCTGCGCGTCGCCCATGGCGGCGACGACGATCTGCACGACCTGCGGCTGGAGCTGACCTCGCAGCCGTCCTTTCTTGCGCCCAAAACCTGGCACATCGACACCCTGCGTGCCGGGGCCACGCTGCACATCGACGACCGCGACCTGGCGCTGGACGCCGGCTATCTGGCGGGCCTGGACGAAAGCGTGCGGGGCGATGTGACGCTGCGCCTGTGGCAGGGCGATGTGCTGCTGGCCGAACGGGGCCACGCCATCGAACTGCTGGCACCGCGCCACTGGGGCGGCGCGGGCAGCATGCCCGACCTGCTGGCCGCTTTCGTGCAGCCCAACGATCCAGCCATCGACCGGGTGCTGCGCGCGGCGTCCGACGTGTTGCGCCGGGCCGGTCGCCCGGACGGGCTCGACGGCTACCAGGGGCAGTCGCGCCAGCGGGTGTGGGAATTGGCATCGGCGCTGTGGTCGGCCGTGTGCGGTGCAGGATTGCGCTACGTATTGCCGCCCGCCAGTTTCGAAGACGTGGGCCAGAAGGTACGCGCGCCGGGTGCGGTCATGGAAGGTGGCGTGGCCACCTGCCTGGACACCGCCGTGCTGTTCGCCGCGGCACTGGAACAGGCCGGACTGAACCCGCTGGTGGTCTTCACGCGCGGCCATGCCTTCACCGGTGTGTGGCTGCAGCCGCAGGAGTTCGCGCAGCTCATCACCGATGACGCCGCCGCCGTGCGCAAGCGCGTCGACCTGAAGGAAATGCTGGTGTTCGAAACGACACTGGCCACGCAGTCGCCGCCCGCCAGCTTCGACGACGCCATTGCCGAAGGCGAACGCCAGTTGCTCGACGACGAGCGCTTCATCATGGCCGTGGACATTCGCCGCGCCCGCATGCAACGCATCCGTCCGCTGGCCTTGCAGACCGACGCCGCGCCTGCTGGCGCCGACGCCGCCGTGCCCAGCGCAGGCGAGGCGTTTTCCCCCGCGCCCAGCCTGCCCGCCTTCGATGTCGACACCGCCTCCGACATCGACACGCCGGCTGGCCGCCTGGCGGCATGGCAGCGCAAGCTGTTGGACCTGACCACCCGCAATCGCCTGCTGCACCTGCCCGATACGGCCAAGGTCGTGCGCCTGCTGTGCCCCGATCCCACGGCGCTGGAAGACCGCTTGGCCGACGGCAAGAAGGTGCGCATCGTGCCGCTGCCCGACCTGGAACTGGGCGGCCGCGATGCCGAACTGTATGCCCAGCAGAACCGCGAAGACCTGCGCCTGGCCTATGCGCGCACCGCGCTGGAGCGCGGCGAAGCCGTGTCCGCGCAGGACAAGGACAAGCTGGAAGCCGCGCTGATCGAGCTGTATCGCAAGGCCCGCAGCGACCTGGACGAGGGCGGTGCCAACACCCTGTTCCTGGCGCTGGGCGTGCTGAAGTGGAAGAAGGCTGCAGACGATCCGCGCACGTATTCGGCGCCGCTGATCCTGTTGCCGGTGCGCCTGGAGCGCAAGAGCGCGCTGTCGGGGCTGACCTTGTCGCTGCTGGAAGACGAGCCGCGCTTCAACCTGACCCTGCTGGAACTGCTGCGCCACGATTTCGAACTGAGCATTCCCGGCCTGGAAGGCGAGCTGCCGCGCGATGGCAACGGCATCGACGTCGAAGGCATCTGGAACACGGTGCGCCGTGCGGTGCGCGATGCGGCCGGGTTCGAAGTAGTGCCCGACGTCGTGCTGGGCAACTTCTCGTTCGCCAAGTACCTGATGTGGAAGGATCTGTCCGACCGCGTCGGCGACCTGATGCAGAGCCCGCTGGTGAAGTACCTGCTGGAACGCTCGCCCGACAGCCCGGGGTATCCGGTGCGTGGCGAGTTCCCTCGTGCGGATGAACTTGACCACAGGGTCGACCCGGCCGAGTTGTTCACACCCCTGCCGGCCGATTCGTCGCAACTGGCGGCGGTGGTGGCCTCGGCCAGTGGCAGCGACTTCGTCCTCGACGGCCCGCCGGGCACCGGCAAGTCGCAGACCATCGCCAACATGATCGCGCACAACCTGGCCCTGGGCCGGCGCGTGCTGTTCGTCGCCGAAAAAATGGCGGCACTGGACGTGGTGTACCGACGCCTGGAAGAAAAGGGCCTGGGCGCCTTCTGCCTGGAACTGCATTCCAGCAAGACCTCGAAGGTGGAAGTGCTGCGCCAGCTCGAACGGGCCTGGGACACGCGCGAAAGCCTCAGCGCCGAGGCCTGGCAGCGCGAAGCGACCCAGGTGCGCGAACTGCGCGATCGCCTGAATGGCGTGGTCGATGCCCTGCACCGTCGCTGGCCCAACGGCTGGACGGTGTACCAGGCCATCGGCCGGGTGCTGCACGATGCCCGTCCCGACCTGCCGCGCCCCGATTGGAAGCCTTGCCGTCCGGTGCAGGAAGGCGGCGTCCCGCTGGTACACGACACCGCCGCGATGGCGCGCCTGCGCGACGTGGTGCGCCGTCTCGACCTCAACGCGCAGACCGCCCACGCCCTGTCGGCCGACTTCGCCGCCGTGCAGCGCAGCGACTGGTCCAACGCCTGGCAGGAAGACACGGTGGTGGCCGCGCAGGCCCTGGTCGTCGCCATCGACACCTTGGTCGCCGCCCTGCTCACCTTGCGCGAGGCCGCACAGCTCCCGGTGGCCGATGCCACCACGGCCGAGCAGACGCATGCGCTGCTGGCGCTGGTGGGCGCCCTGCGCGCCGCCCATGGCGTCGACCTGCGCTTCGGCTTCGCGCCCGACGCCTCCACCCGCATCGAGACTGCGCGCCAGGCCATTGCCCACGTCCAGAAGTACCGGGACATCGAGACCTCGCTGTCACTGCCCTATGCCGCGCAGGCCTGCCGCCGCATCGACCCCGATGCCGTGCACACTGCCTGGACCGCCGCCAGCGGCCGCTTCTGGTTCTTCGCCACGCTGGCCAAGAAGAAGGTCGCGCGCCAACTGGCCGAGCAGGGCGGTGTCACCGGCCTGCCCGACGTGGCGGCCGATCTGCCGCGCCTGCGCAAGCTGCGTGCGCTGGCAGCCGAGATCGACGGCATGCAGCCCCTGTTGGCGGGCATGCCGGGCTTCGACGGCCTGGACACCGACGGCGACCGCCTGGAAGCCGCCCTGGCACTGGCCGAGCGCATGCGCGGCTGCCTGCCCGCGCTGGTCAGCACGCCCGAGTCGCTGATCGCCCTGCGCCGCGCCGTGGCGACCCTGGTGGTCGACGCCAACGACCTGCTGGCCCCAGGCGGCCGTGTCGCCCAGGCGGGCGACGCCGCCGTGCAGGCCTGGCAAGGTTTCGACGCCGCCTCCGACCGCTTTGCGACAGCCATCGGCGCCGAGCCGGCAGACACGTTCGAGGCCTGGCAGGCCCTGGCCCGCAAGGTGAGCGCCCGCGCGCCGCAGTTGAAGGCATGGATCGACTGGTGCCGTGTGCGCACGGACGCCAGGACGGTGGGCCTGGGCGCGCTGGCCGATGCACTGGTGGCAGGCACCTTGGGCGGCCCGGCGGCCGACGCTTTCGAAACCGCTTACGCACGCTGGTTCGCCACCGGTGCCATCGATGCCGATCCAGTCCTGCGGCATTTCGTCGCCGCCGAACACATGAGCGACATCGAGGCCTTCCGGCATCTGGACGACCGCATGGCGGAACTGTCGGTGCGCTACATCCGCGCCCGCCTGTGCGGCGAGATCCCGTCCAAGCAGGACATCGGCAAGCATGGCGGCTATGGCGTGTTGAAGCACGAGCTGCAGAAGCAGCGCCGCCACAAGCCGGTGCGCCAGTTGGCCGCCGAGATGGGCGACGCCATGACGCATCTGGCGCCCTGCATGCTGATGAGCCCGCTGTCGATCGCGCAGTTCCTCCCGCCCGACCAGGGCCTGTTCGATCTGGTGATCTTCGACGAAGCCTCGCAGATCACCCCGTGGGATGCGATCGGGGCGATCGCACGCGGCCGCCAGGCCATCGTCGCTGGCGACCCGCGCCAGATGCCGCCCACCAACTTCTTCGACCGGGGCGCCTCGGCGGCCGACGACGATGTCGAGGAAGACATGGAAAGCATCCTGACCGAGTGCCTGGCCGCCGCCGTGCCCAGCCACAGCCTGAACTGGCACTATCGCAGCCGCCACGAAAGCCTGATCGCCTTCAGCAACCACCGCTACTACGACAGCAAGCTGGTCACCTTCCCCGCGCCGGAAACCCGTCCCAGCGCGGTGGGCTGGCGCCGCATCCAGGGCGTCTACGCCAAGGGGGCTGCCCGCAACAATCCGATCGAAGCGCAGGCCCTGGTCGACGAAGCCGTCTCGCGCCTGCGCGACCCAGCCTTCAACGCCTCAGGCCTGTCGCTGGGCATCATCACCCTCAACAGCGAACAGCAGCAGCTGGTCAGCGACCTGCTCGATCGTGCCCGCCAGCAGCATCCCGAGATCGAGCCGCACTTCCAGGACGAGCGCCGCGAACCGGTGGTCGTGAAGAACCTGGAGACCGTGCAGGGCGACGAGCGCGACCTGATCCTGCTGGGCATCGGCTACGGACCGTCGGCGCCCGACGACAACAGCATGTCGATGAACTTCGGCCCGCTGAACAAGGAAGGCGGCTGGCGTCGCCTCAACGTTGCGGTCACCCGCGCGCGCCGAGAGATGCTGGTGTTCTCGTCCTTCGAACCCGGCATGATCGACCTGAATCGCACCGGCGCCCGCGCCGTGCGCGACCTCAAGCACTTCATCGAATTCGCCCAGCGCGGTCCGCGTGCGCTGGCCGAAGCCGTGCAGGGGTCGGTCGGCGGCTACGACTCGCCCTTCGAAGAAGCCGTGGCCGACGGGCTTCGCGCCAAGGGCTGGGAAGTGGTCCCGCAGATCGGCGTGTCACGTTTCCGCATCGACCTGGGCATCGTCCACCCCGACCGCCCGGGCGACTACCTGTGCGGCGTGGAATGCGACGGCGCGACCTATCACAGTGCTGCCACCGCCCGCGATCGCGACAAGGTGCGTGCCGGGGTGCTCAATGGCCTGGGATGGACCTTGCTGCGCGTGTGGTCGACGCAGTGGTGGGTGGATCGGGAAGGTGCGCTGGCGACCCTGCATACCGACATCGAAGCCTTGCTCGCGGCATCGCGGGCGGCTCACGGCGGCGCATCATCGCCGTATGGAAATACAGGGCAGGAACAGGTCGTCTCTGCGTCAGACGACTGATCGACGGCCGGGGTTTGACGTTCGTGGCAGCACCTAGCGGCGCTGCCACGACACGCTGGCGACATCCCACCCTTCCGAGGCCTTCAACACCGCCTCGATATCTGCGCGCAGGTCAGCGCTCTCGAATGCGGCAACCGTGCTGATCAGCGTGGTGCCGCGCGCGGTGCGCGTCACGTTGGCCGCCCTCAGCTCGCCGCGTTGCTGAAGCAACGCCTGCTCCAGCGCCGCGCGCACGGCGGGCGTGCGGCTGGGATCGCATTCGACCTCGAAGCACAGTTGCTCGGTCAGGCTGTCGTTCGGGCCCATGCGCAGTGCAAGCTTGTGCGCGACGTTGCGCAGCACGGTGTTGGCGACCACCAGCAGCACGGCAGCAATGGTGGCCTCTTCGGCCCGGCCCAGTCCGCACAGGGTGCCGATGGCGGCGCTGCACCACAGCGTCGCGGCGGTGTTGATGCCCCGCGTCTGCATGCCCTCGCGAAACAGCAGCCCGCCGCCCAGAAAGCCCACCCCCACCACGATCTGCCCCGCCATGCGAATGGGGTCGGCGTAGCCCGTGGCCGTTGCCGCCGTCATCATGAACAGCGCCGCGCCCATGCTCACCAGGGCGTTGGTCTTCAAATCGACCAACCGCCGATGCCACTGCCGTTCCAGGCCGACGAACGAGCCGAGGGCGAGCGCCAGCAAGGTGTAGAGCGTGAAGGTGGTTAGCGTCATGGGGCGCCGGGGTCGGAACGACGTAGAGGACGACGCCAGTCTACCGGCAGGGTAGCTGCTCGCCCAGACGCCCATCGATCGGGAATGTCCTGGGCAAGTGAGAACTGCCGGTGGATGGGCAGTATGCTGCCCACCCGGTTTCAGGCCTCGCTACGCATACTCCGTCAGAACGGTATGAAACTGCTCGACGTGCCGCCCAGGGTATGCGTCATGATCAGGTCATCGATAGTCAGCACGTTGTCCTCGTCGTTGAGGAACCTGAAACTTCCCGTGAGATGGTCGCCGCCTTCGATCATCATTGTGAAGAAGACCGGCTGTTCATTCGTCGAGGCGATCTTCGAAAATCTGTCGTTGGCGACGGCAACGACGTCGCCCAGCGTCAGGAACGTCTGCGTGCTGCCGGAAACCCGAACGCTCATGCTCGAGGCCACGACGCCGCTGTCGAACGCCAGGCCATTTCCGAACGCATTGGCGGCGGTCGAGTAGTGGAAAAAAACATGACCCGTTGTCTGGACATGCAGCAGGTTCTCGGTGGTCGTGTCATTGACGCTGATATTGCTGTTGCGCACCGTGTCGCGATCAGCGATCAGGATCGTCGCATTCGAACTGCCCAGGTTGATGACATCGCCACCCCCTGCCGGGTCGATGCGGAGGTTGATGGAGCTGGTCGTCAGTCCCGGGAAGCTCATGATTTCGCGGCTGGCCGTCCCCGTGACCTCAAGGCCCGAGAACTGTGCGATCTTGCTGGACAGCATGGTGTTGATGCCGGCATCGAGGCTGGCGTACGAAACTTCCAGCATGCCGCTCAGGCCACCGTTGGCGATCTTGCCGAGGTTGCCGAGCACGGTCGTCGTTTCCGCCGCCGAGCCGCCGTTGACGTCGATGCGTACTCCGTTTGCCGGCGACTTGCTCAGTAGCGCCGATGTGGTGGCGTCGCTGACCTCCTGAAGGCGGAAGGTCAGGGAACTGATGGTGTCGACCTTGGCGATGCCGCCCGCTACCGCGGTCAGTTTATCGGCCGCCATGTTCGTTGCATCGACGGCAACCGTGGCCGCGGCAGAAGTCTTGTCACCCAGAAAAATGGTCAGATCGCTGGCGCTTCGATCGTTCGCCAGGGAAAGCGTCCCGGTGATGCCGTCGATGGCAATGTTGTCGATATAAGTGCGTAATGCCGTCAGCTGGCTGCTCGTGGGTTGCGAATCAGCATGGACCTGGGCAGTCCCTGCGGCAGCCTTCGACAGCAAGTTGGTCGAAGTTGTCGTGGAGTGTGAATCAAGTGCCAACTGCAGGTCGGTGATGGTGTCGACCTTGGCGATGCCAGCCGTACTTCCCACGGCGGAAAGTTGGTCGACGCTCATTGCCGCTGCGTCGATCGTCACATTCGCTGCCGCCGCTGTCTTGCTCAGCAGGTTCGAGATCATGCTCACGGTAAGGGTGCTGTTCAGGGCGAGATCGCCTGTGATGCCATTGGCCATGACTCTGTCGATGTGGGACGACACCGATGACAGTTCGCCGTTGGTCGCCCCGGTTGCCACGATGGCCAATTGCGCAGGCGCGAGTGTCTGGGTCATCCAGAACAAGGTTGCCGCTTCAGACAGGCCGGCCAATTCGAGCGGCGGCACGTTCACCAGGCTGTCGATCTTGCTGCTGCCGCCTGCCAGGGCTTCGAGCTGCGCCATGTTCATGCCGCTGGCATCGACCATGACGCTGGCGGTGGCGTTGCCGGTCTTCGCACCCAGCAAGGCGGTCAGTACCTCGGCGGGCTGCGTGCTGTTCAGCGCCAGCGTGCCGGTAATGCCGCCGTCGGCGATCTTGCCGATGTGGATCGCGAGCGACGTCAGCTCGGCCGCGCTGGCACCGGTGGCGTCCACCACGGCGTCGCCAGCGGTCTTGAACAGCAGGTTCGCTGTGGATGCGTCCGACAGCGCATTGAGCGACAGCTGCGGCAGGTTGCTCAGCGTTTCGATCTTGCCAATATGCTGGCCGATTACGTCGAGTTGGGCCATGTTCATGGCAGCCGCGTCGATACTGACGAATACCGACGTGATCTTTGCCAACACTAGCGCCAGGTCATCGGCATCGAGGCTACTCGGCAGCGTCATCCGCCCGCTCAGACCGGTGGCACTGATCTTGTCGAGATGGGTCACTACGGCCGCCCAGTGGGCGTTGGAGGCGCCCAGCGCATCCAGCGTAACCGAGCCAATAGGCGCCCTGGCCATGAACGCGTCCGCCGTCTCGGCAGAGAAGGTCGCGAGCCTGAAATTCAGGTTGATGATGTGATCGACCTTGGACACGTGTGCCGCGATGACGGGAAGGAATTCGCTATAGAAAACCGTTCCTGCTGCGTCGAACGTGATGGTTGCCGACAGCGACGCCTTGGTCAACCAATTCGTCAGGTTGGCCGGCGAGTCGGCCGTGTTCAGGGTCAGCTCACCGTTGATTCCATCGGGCGCGATCTTGTCGAAGTTGGAACGTACCGCGTTCAACTTGGCATTGTTCGCGCCCGTGACCAGCACGCTTGCCGATTCAGGCTGCGCCGCGACCAACAGGTCCAAGACTGCCGTGGTCGTCAGGTCGGCAAACACGAGCTGAGGCAGGTTCAACAGCGTATCGACCTTGCCGATGTTGGCGGCCACGACTGCCAGCTTGGCCGTGCTCATGTTGCTGGCGTCGATGGTGACCAGAGAGGTGGCGCCGTTCGTCTTCGTGCCCAGCAGAACCTGCAGTTGCTCGACCGTCTGGGTGTTGGACAAGGTCAGCTGGCCGGTGATGCCGTCTGCCGCGATCTTGTCGAAATGGGTGACCAGCGACGCCAGTTCTGCCGGGCTGGCGCTGGTCGCGACGACGGTGACGTCGCCGTCGGCTTTGTCCAGCAGCTTGATCGTGGCCGTGTCCGAAAGCTGGTCGAGGGTCAAGGTCGGCAGGCCGGTCAGCGTGTCCACCTTGGCGATGTTCAGACCCACGACTTCCAGCTGGGCCATGTCCATGCCGGTGGCGTCGACGGTGACCGAGGCTGACAGGTTGAGTTTATCGCTCAGCAGCGTCAGCAGATTGTCGCGGCTGACGCTGTTCGTGATGAACCAGTCGCCGGTGATGCCGTCCGTGGCGACCTTGTCGAGATTATTGATGACGGACATCACCTGTTCGGCGCTTCGGCCCGTGCCGTCTATTTGCACGGTGCCGGGCAGGGCCTTCGACAGCAGGTTTGCCGTGACGGTGTTGCCAAGGTTGGCAAATTTCAGCGTCAGGTTGGTGATGCTGTCGACCTTGGCGATGGACCCTGATACGGCCCCAAGCTGGCCGGTGCTCATGTTCGACGCATCGACCGTCACGTTCGCTATTGTCGACGTCTTCCTCAGCAGGGTGCCGATCATGGTTTCCGACTGGGCGCGAGTGAAGGCAATGTCGCCCGTGATGCCGTCGCTCGCGATCCGGTTGATGTAGTTGAACACTGACATCAGTTTGGCGTCGGTCGCCCCGGTGGCCACGATGGTCAAGTTGTAGCTGGTCGAGTAGGTCAGCAAGGCCAATATTGCCTCGTCGGACAGGCCGGCCAACGCCAACGGCGGCAGGGTCAGCATGGCATCGACCTTGCCGATGCCGCCCGCGACGGCTTCCAGCTGGGCCATGCTCATGCCGCTTGGGTAGATGAAGACGTCGGCCCCGTCGCCCATCTTTTCACTCAGCAATGCAGTCAGCGTTTCGACTGTTTGTCCGCTGGACAGCCCCAGGATCCCGGTGATGCCATTTACGGCAATCTTGTCGATGTGGGTGGTAATGGACGACAGCTTGGAGAAGGTTGGGCCGGTGATGTCGATCGTCACGTTACCGGTGGTCTTGGCCAGCAGGTTGGCCGTGGCCGTATCCGACAGGACACTGATCGACAATCGGGGCAGGTTCGCCAGCGTGTCGACTTTGTCGATGTTTACGCCGATCACGTCGAGCTGGGCCATGTTCATGGCCGCTGCATCAATGTTGACGGTTGCCGACGCAGTGATCTTGCCCAGCAGCAATCCCAGGTCAGCGGCATCGAGGCTGCTCGTCAGCGCCATCGTCCCGTTCAGGCCGTCAGCGTGGATCTTGTCGAGGTGAGTGACGACAGCCGCCCAATGGCCGTCCGGCGCGCCAGAAGTCTGCAGTCGAACCGTGCCAGGCGCAGATTTCGACAGCAGCGCGTCCACCGCATCGACCGAATAGTCCGCGAGCGTGAGACTCAGGTTGTCGATGCTGTCGACCTTGTCGATCTGGCCCGCAATGGCGCGCAGCATATCGGGGAAGTCGTCCATGCCCGCTGCGTCGATCGTCACCGTCGCGGCCAGTGAGGTCTTGGTCAGGAAGTCGGTGAATTGGGTAGGCAACCAGTGGGCCCCCAAGGTCAGGTCGCCCGTGATGCCATCGGTGGCGAGCTTGGCAAGGTGAGGCATCAACGCACTCACCTTGAGCAGCGTTCCTTCCGTGAACTGCACGGTCACCGACCCGGGGTCGGCCTTGCCCAGCAAGGCGGTGATGGCCGAGTTGGACAGGTCGTTCATCACGAGCCAGGGCAGGTTCGACAGCGTGTCGATCTTGCCGATATTGGCTGCCAGGACTTCCAGCTTGGCCATGCTCATGCCGCTGGCGTCGACGGTGACGCTCGACGTCGATGCGTTCGTCTTGGCGCCCAGCAAGACGGCCAGGGCTTCGCTGGTCTGCGCGTCGGACAGCGCCAGCGAGCCGGTGATGCCGTCGGCGGCGATCTTGTCGAACCGGGTGACCAGTGAAGACAGTTCGAACAAACTGGCGCCGGTGACATCGACGACGACGTTGCCGGCAATCTTGCCGAGCAGATTGTCGGTCGCCGCATCCGAGAGCACATCGAGCGCCAGGGTCGGCAGGCTGGCCAGCGTGTCGATGTCCGCGATGTTCAGGCCGATGACGTCGAGCTGGGCCATCGTCATGCCGGTTGCATCGACGTCGATCGTGGCGGCAGCGGTCTGATTGCCCAGCAGCGCGGTCAGTGCGTCGGCGTCGAGCGCATCGGTCAGGTTCAGGATGCCAAGGATGCTGTCGATCTTCCCGGTCGATGCCAGCACCTTGAGTTTGTCGCCGTCCATGCCCGTCGCATCGACCGCCACCGTGGCCGTCGTCGCCAACTGGCTGGCGGTCAGCAGGGAAAGTTCGCTTTGGGTCAGCGCATTGCTCAGGGTGAAGGTGCCCGTGATGCCATCATCGGCGATCTTGTCGATGGCAGCCGCCAGCACCGACAGGGTGGCTGCATCTGCGTCCGTGGCGTCCACGGTCACCGTCGCCAACGGCGCATTGGCCAGCAGCGCAGCCAGGGTCGTGTCCGACATGTCGGCGACCACCAATTGCGGCAGGTTGATCAGGCTGTCGATCTTTGCCAGGCCGCTTGCCACCACGTCGAGCTTGGCGGCGTCCATGCCGCTGGCATCGACGGTCACGGTCGTGGTCGCATCGCCGGTCTTGCTTCCCAGCAGTGCCGTCAGTTCCACGGCGGTCAGCGCGTTGGTCAGGGCCAGCGTGCCCGTGATGCCTTCGTCGAGGATCTTGTCGATCGCGGCAGCCAGCAGGGACAGTTCAGCCGCGCTGGCGCCGGTCGCGTCCACGCTGACTGCATTGGCAGCGGCCTTGGTCAGCAGCGTCTCCGTCACCGTGTCGGCAAGCTCGGCGAGCACCAGCGTCAGGTTGGCGAGCGTGTCGACCTTGGCGATGCCGTCGCTCACGGCAGTGAGCTGATCGGCGTTCATGGCCGATGCGTCGACGGCGACCGTGGCGGTCTGGGCGGTCTTTGCGCCCAGCAGCACGGTCAGGTCGGTGGCGGACTGAAGGCTGTTCAGGGTCAGACCACCGGTGATGCCATCGTTAACGATCTGTGCGACGTGGGTGACGAGTGCCGATAGTTCTGCCGCGCTGGCGCCGGTGGCGACAACGGTTGCAGAACCCGCCGCTGCCTTTGCCAGCAGGGCGTCGGTGACTGCGTCATCCAGGTTGGCCAACACCAGGTTCAGGTTGGCGATGCTGTCTATCTTGGCAATACCGGTGTTCACGGCCAGAAGCTGTTCCGTGCTCATGCCGGTGGCGTCGACAGTGACGGTGGCAGTGTCGGCGGTCTTGGTGCCCAGCAGGCTGTCCAACTCGGTGACGGTTTGCGCACTCGACAGATTCAGGTCGCCCGTGATGCCGTCGTCGGCGATCTGTGCGAGGTGGGTGACGAGTGTGGACAGTTCGGCTGCGCTGGCACCGGTCACGGTTACCGTGGTGGAGCCCGTCGCTGCCTTCGCCAGCAGCGCATCGGTAACCGCATCGTCCAGGTCGGCCAACACCAGGTTCAGATTGATGATGCTGTCGACTTTGGCAATACCGGTGTTCACGGCAAGCAGCTGTTCCGTGCTCATGCTTGCTGCGTCGACGGTGACCGTGGCGGTGTCGGCGGTCTTCAGACCCAGCAGATCGGCCAGTTCGGCGGCAGTCTCCGCACTCGACAGATTCAGGTCGCCCGTGATGCCGTCGTCGGCGATCTGCGCGAGGTGGGTGACGAGTGCGGACAGTTCGGCTGCGCTGGCACCGGTCGCGGTTACCGTGACGGAGCCCGTCGCTGTTTTTGCCAGCAGCGCATCGGTGACCGAATCGTCCAGATCGGCCAACACCAGGCCCAGATTGACGATGCTGTCGACCTTGGCGATCCCGGCGTTCAGGGCCAGAAGCTGTTCCGTGCTCATGCTCGCGGCATCGACCGTGACCGTGGCGGCATCGGCAGTCTTCAGACCCAGCAGATCGGCCAGTTCGGTGGCAGTCTGCGCATTCGACAGCGCCAGCTCCCCGGTAATGCCGTCCACAGCGATCCTGGCAAGGTTGGCCGATACGATCGACAGCGCCGCTGCCGTGGCGCTGGTCGCGTCGACCGCGACCGAGTCGGCGAGCGTCTTGGTCAGCAGGGCGGATGCGGTGACGTCGGAAACTTCTGCCAGCACCAGGGTCAGGTTGCTCAGGCTGCCAACCTTGTTCACGACGTTGGCAACGGCGTCCAGTTGGTCGGCAGTCATGCCCGCCGCGTCCACCGTGGCAGCGGTGCCCGAATACGGGGCGAACTTGCGGGCGATGTCTGCGGGCGTGTCGGCGGCGGTGATCACAGGCGGCGGCGTAACCGGGGGCGTGACAGGCGGCGTCACCACCGGCGGCTCCGGTTCGACGATGCCCTGGGCAAGGTTGGTCGCGGCCTGGAGCGAAGCTGGGTCGCTGGTTATCAAGGCCATTGCGGCCTTGGCCAGCGTGACGTCGTTGCTGCGCAGTTCTTCGGCGAAGAACTGGCTGAATTCGACCTTGTTGGTGAAGATCGCACGGTCCCCCAGCGCAAGCTGGTAATCGGCGTCGCTCATGCCCGGCGGCTGGGCGGTCAACGGCGTGGCCAGTGCATCGATGATCTGCAGTACCAGCGCGGCACGGGCCTCGACGCTCGCGGCGCTGCCCAGTGTTTGCAGCACGGCCGACCAGTAGGCCAGGCCGCCGGCATCCGGTGCGCGGCCCAATACGTCCGTATAAAAACTGGTCACGAACTGCGCGTTGGTCTGCGTCGTCGGCTGGGCGCCAACCGTCTCCGGCGCGCGCAGCATGGCTTGCGCCACGGCGTCGGGCGTGGCGCCATTTTCCAGCGTCTGCATCCAGAAATCGAAGCCGCCAGCCTCGGGGGCGCGGTCGAGCAGTGCGATATACAGCCCGGCAATCGCCAAGTCATTCGTCAAGGTAGCCACGGCGATTCCCGTAAATCAGAGAGGATGACTGGGTAAGTGACCAAAGACGGGCAGAGGTTCCAGGAAACAGCAGATTCCCTGAAAAATTAATATGTGCTTTCGCCAGGACGTTTCAGTCAGCTCGACCATAAGGCCGAATGCCTGGCGCGCTAGGCAGTGCGCGCCGGATGAGTACGTTGCCAACGCCGACGTCGGCGGGCACGGGCTGGATACCAGCGCCCAGCGCCCGTTTACCGCGCCGCGAGCCGCCACGCGAGTACGTGACGGCGCTGGTGCCGGTCGGCGACTGCGCGCGTCGAAGCCATGGCCGACAAAGTCCGCGAACGCCGCAAGGAAATCGACACGCTTCCCGAGCCGCCGTGGTGGGGAAACGAACCCTTTCCACAGTGAGTGCAGGCCAGGCACCGATACCCCTCGTGACGTTTAGAACGCAGCCGTATCTTTAATATCTCCGGTCCCCCACAAGGAACCGGACATGACCACACCCTCCACGCCCCTGCTCGATCGCCTGCGCGCCGATGACGTGATTTCGGTGGCCAAGTACGAAACCGCTCGCTCGCGGCTGTCGATCGCTGGGAAAACCCATGAACCCTTCGACAACCTGGGCGGCGCCGTTCTCTGGCTGATCGAGGAAAACATCGTCCAGGAGCAGGATTTCTATCGCCTGCACGAGACGGCAGCGGGCAATGCGACGGCGCAGCAGGCAGTCAAGGAACTGGAAGGGATGAAGGGCGAGATCGATGCCAAGCGGGCACGCGAGGCGCGCGCTGCACTGTTCTCGCCTGCCAGCCTGACCCGGCTGGGGATCGGCGCCCTGGTGGTGGGCGGGGTGATCTGGTACATGCTCATGCCGCCGTCCACGCCTGCGTGCGACGACGAACAGGTGCACCAGCACATGCGCGCGTCGGTATTCACCGACGTCTCCCGTGCCATGTCGAGGAACCCCATGTCGCAGGGGGAGGGAGGCGCTGCCGGGACTGTCATGTCCTCGACCTTCAAGAACGTCGAGGAAATCGCCTACGTCGAAGACACGCGCACGCGCGGATGCCTGGCGACCTGGGTGCTGAGTCCGGTGGAGCAGCCCTTCGGGTATTCGATCGAGCCGTCGGACGACGACGGGGAATTCCGGATCACGAACGGCACCCAGGAAGAGGTGAAGGCGCGCTTCGCACAGACGGCGCGCTGACCGTCCGCGACGATCAGTCCTGGAACGTGTCGTTGTCCAGGTAGTACTGCACCGCGTCGAGCAGGGCGTCGCGGTCGGCGTCGGGATGCTGTTCCCGCTTGTTTTCGATGATGGCGCGGAAGATGGGCGCTTCCACGAAGGTGCCGTGGCTGGCTTCCAGCGCCATCTCGTCCTCGTCGTTCTGGGCCACGTAATAGGGCCCGCGCTCGATGTCGTCGCGGGATTCCAGGTCGAAGACCGGATCGACGTACAGCCAGCCGTAATCGGGCAGTTGGTCGAGTTGCGAGAGCAGGGCGTCGAATCCGGGCAGCGTTTGCATGGCGATCTCTGAAGGCAAGGATCGCCAAGCGTAACGCGCGCCGCCTTACTCGTACGAGCGCGCGTCCTCGATCACCTTGCCGTCATTGGCCAACGCACCCAGGTCAGCTGCCGCCACCGCAACGCGCAACTTGGTCAGCTCGCGCGCCGTGGCCGCCACGCGGTCGGCCCAGGCAGCGTCGGTTGATGGCGCTTCCACCTTCAGCGTCACCACTTCTTCGCTGACGCGGCCACTGACCACCAGCCGGGCGCGGCGGATTTCTGGGTGGCGCTTGACCACTTCGGCCACCTGTTCCGGGTGCACGAACATGCCGCGGATCTTGGTGGTCTGGTCGGCGCGTCCCATCCAGCCCTTGATGCGGGTGTTGGTGCGGCCGCAGGGCGAGGCGCCCGGCAGCACGGCGCTCAGGTCGCCGGTGCCGAAGCGCAGCAGCGGGTAGGCCGGGTTCAGGGTGGTGACGACGACTTCGCCCACCTCGCCGTCTGCCACCGGGTCGCCTGTGCCGGGGCGGACGATCTCGACGATGACGTCTTCGGCCAGCACCAGGCCGTCGCGTGCCGACGTTTCATAGGCGATCAGGCCGACATCGGCGGTGCCGTAGGCCTGGAAGCCTTCCACCCCGCGCGCGGCGAACCAGTCGCGGATGGACGGCGGGAAGGCCTCGCCCGACACCAGCGCCTTGTGCAGCGAGCCCAGCTTGATGCCCAGTTCGTCGGCCTTTTCCAGGATGATCTTCAGGAAGCTGGGCGTGCCGACGTAGCCATGCGGCTGCAGGTCGGCCATGGCGCGCACCTGCTGTTCGGTCTGGCCGACGCCGCCCGGGAAGACGGTGCAGCCCACCGCGTGGGCCGCCGACTCCATCATGGCCCCGGCCGGGGTGAAGTGGTACGAAAAACAGTTGTGCGCCAGTTCGCCGGCACGAAAACCCGCTGCGTACATCGCGCGGCCGAAACGCCAGTAGTCGGCCTGCGTGCCCTGCGGTTCGTAGATCGGTCCGGGAGAGGCGAACACGCGCAGCATGTCGTTGCCCCAGTCGACGGCGCTGAAGCCGCCGAAGGGCGGGTTCTCGGGCTGCAAGGCCACCAGCTCGTGCTTGTGGATCACCGGCACCCGCGCCAGCGCCTCGCGCGAGGTCAGCGAGCGCGGATCGATGCCGGCCAGTTGCGT
>JAAIGF010298973.1_pt1 | contig 28904 bp, 21 predicted proteins | sample 6487441 | NCBI WGS metagenome assembly JAAIGF01 (sample SAMN13974129, study PRJNA590717) | phyllosphere metagenome | biome: pepper field; feature: multiple bacterial spot infested pepper fields; material: pepper leaves; isolation source: leaves from pepper fields | host: Capsicum annuum ... | reverse complement strand
GAACCCCAGCGAAGCTGGGGCCGGATGGCGGGGCTAGACCTTTTGGTTACTTTTGGGGCAATGCCAAAAGTAACCCGCTCGTCAGAGCGGAACCGAGCGCACAGGCAACTCGGTAATGCTGGCGGGCTCATTCTGGAGGGATGGGCTATGTCCATTATTTTCGCGGGCATGGCCCGCTCCCACAGATAGTCACCAGCCTCCCTAACGTGGACGAACGGCCGCTATCGCCATTTTGCAGTCAAAGCGCTGCAGTCGAGCCGAAAGATCGTGAACAGGCTCTAATCTGCACTTTCGGCCGGTCTCTACTGAGCCGGTCACAGTTCGGTCGTGCCGTTCGTCCTGCAGCTGACTGACTGCCAACCGGGTCACACCGGCTGTAACCGGTTGTCGCCTAGACTTGCCTGGCTGCCGCCTCAGCGTGGCCGCTCACATGGACCGAGAACCGTTATTTGCCTGGAGAACATCAATGAGCAAGCCGCAACTGATCGAGGCCGTGATGTTCTTCGCCCCGGACGGCAGCATCGGCAAGCAGATGTTCTACACCGAATTCGAGACCCTGCTCGATGGCCTGGTGAAGATGCCGACCTTTGCCGATGAGCAGGTGCGTGCGGTGTACGTGGTGATCAGCGGCCGCCTGCAGATTCGCTCGGCAGTGTTCTTCTACCTGGATTTCGACGAAGCCGGCGCGCCCGACGCCGGCTGGAACATTCCCCTGCAGCAGATGGCCGAGCGTGCCGGCCGCGGCCCTGACCTGGGCGCCGGGCCGATTCGTCTGGCCTGCCGCAGCCAGTGCCCGGTTTCCTGGCACCAGATGCACCTCTGGGACCCCAGCCTGGTGCCCGGCAACAACGACCTAGCCACCCTGCGCGACACGGTGCGGGTCAATAGTCTCGGCATCCTGCTGCAGGAAGAGGAGGCCCCAGCCGTGACGCCCGGGCGGCTGCAGGTGGCGCCGGAGGATCAGTGGTACGCCGTCGACCCTGCCCGCGACATGGCCGAAAAACTGGCCGAGCGCCTCTCTCACGACTACCGGCAGAAGGCCTCGCAACTGGTTCGTCAGCAGCGCGAGCGGCTATCTGCACTGGCCAACGAACACCAGGCCGAGCTGACCCGCGCGACCGCGCGCAGCGATGCGCAACTGACCGAGCTGCAGGGGCAGATCCAGGCACTGCGCCAGGCCCTGCGCCAGCAGGAAGGGCTCAATCAGAACCTCAGGGCTCAGCTCGCCGACCAGCAGCAGGTACAGCAGAGCGAGCGCGAGGAAATGGCGGTGCGGGTGCGCGCAGCCGAACGCCACGCCCGCACCGAGCGCGAGATCCTGCGCGAGCAGTTCGACGAAGAACTGCGCGCGCGCCTTCTTGCCACCCAGGCTGCCGCCGAGGAGCAGGCGCGCCGCCGCGAGGCTGACGCTGCCCAGCGCGGCGCCGGCCAGGTGCTCGAACGTCTGGCCGCACAAGGTGTGGTGTTCGTGGTGTTCCACCCGGGCGCCGGGCACCTGACCGTGCCGCTGCAGGACGTCGACCGCTATCTTGCAAACCCGCTGGCCTATGCCGCGAGCAAATGCTTCGTGCCCGAGGTCCAGTACCGGCAGTGGCTGGAGCACTATCAGCGGCCCCGTTGCGAGGGTTTGCAGGCGGATGGTCAGCGCTGTGATGTCGCGCTCGAACGGGTCGAGACGCCAGGCCGTTTCGTGGCCGGTGATTCCAACTGCTGCATGCTGCACAAGGCGGCCCGTCTGCGTACCGTCGGCTAGGTTAAACTCACGGCCTTTTTTCCGGGCCGTTTCCTCATGACCTCGATTCCACTTGCAGCCATCAGCGCCTGGCATCCCCAGGCGCCGCTGCAGCACCTGCATTTCGACTGGCTGGCGGGCGTCGAGCTGGCGGTGCTGCGCCTGGATCTGATCGACCCGCTGATCAGCGGCAACAAGTGGTTCAAGCTCGCCCCCCATCTGCGCGCCGCTGCTGAACAGCACGCGCGCGGCATCATCAGCCTGGGCGGCGCCCACTCCAATCACCTGCATGCGCTGGCTGCCGCTGGCCAGCGTTTCTCCTTCGCCACCGTCGGCCTGTTGCGTGGCCATCCGCAGGACACGCCCACCGTTGCCGATCTGCAGCGTTTCGGCATGCAACTGCACTGGCTGGGTTACGGCGGCTATCGCGAGCGGCATCGCGCCGGGTTCTGGGCACCCTGGCAGGTGCATTACCCGGATTTTCTGACGGTGCCCGAGGGCGGTGGCGGGCTGCCGGGCGCCCTGGGCTGTGCAGGTTTGCCAGCGATGGTCGCCGCGCAATTGCCAACGCTTGAGTGGCACGATTATCACGGCTGGTGGCTGGCGGCGGGTACCGGCACCACCCTGGCCGGACTGGTGATGGGCGAGGGCGGGCAGCGTACCGTGCACGGCGCCCTGGCGGTGCCGGCGGATCACGGTGTGGGCGAACAGGTGCAGGCGCTGCTGGCCGAGGCGGGGTGCGATAACACCGGGTTCCGGCTGCTGGATGCTTGCCGCGGCGGCTTTGCGCGTCAGGATGCCGAGCTGTTGGCCTTTATGGCGCAATGCGAGGCGCAGGGCGGTTTGCCGCTGGAGCCGCTGTATACCACCAAGGCGCTGCTGGCGCTGCGTGAAGCTATCGAACGAGGCGAGTTCCGCGCCGGCACACGGCTGATTTTCGTGCATACCGGCGGCTTGCAGGGGCGCCGCGCCGCTGCAGTTGCCGCTTCAGATAGCTGAGGGTGGCGCTGCACCTGGCTCGGTGCCGCTGGCAGGCCAGGCGTCGGCCACCAGAAAGACCCGCTGGCGCTCGCCAAGGGCGCCGTCGCCATCAGGTTGCAGATCGACCAATAGCTGTGCGCCAGCATCTGCAGCCAACCCATCCAGCCACACCTGCAGTTGCGTGCCAGACCATCCTTGCGCCACCGCTATTTTCGCGGGTGCCAGCCAGGCGCTACGGGGTAGCGGTTGCCAGCGTGCGTCCGGGTACTCGGCTTGTAGCGCCGGCCATTGGTGGCGGTGCAGCCAGGCGCCGCGCAGGTGCGCCGGTTCAGCCTCTGCCGGCGGCGGGCAAGGCTGTTGATAGGGGTAGAACAGATAACCGCCCAGCCACATCGAGGCCTGGATCGCAGCGTTGGCCAACGCCTGCAGCGTCTGCTGCGCCTGTGCCGAGGTCGATAGCGGCAACTGATGGCTCGCGAGGTGTTCGAGCTTCAGATCCAGCCGGTCGCGACCGCCCGGGCCGATCCAGTGGTTCGGCGCCAGAGACGGCTGACCCAGATAGAGTTTGATCGCCAGTTCCACATGGTGCACGCCGCTGGCATCGCGCAGCAGCAGGTCCAGCTCACCGAGGGTATGGCCGCCCTGGCGAATCGGCAGATTGGCGGCCAGCACCTCGATGCCGGGGGCCGCCTGCAGGGCGAACTGCCACAGGCGCTCGTAGTAGAGGCCCAGGCGGCGCACCGAGCTGCGCGACAGCCATTCGTGCAGCGCTTGCGGGCTTTCATCCTGGCGCTGCAACCAGTCGGCTAACAGACCGGGTTCGGCCGCCCAGCCTGAGTCGGCCAGCGGGTGGCGCTGCGGCCAGGGCGTATGGGCGAGCAGTGGTGGTGACAAGAGCGTCCAGGCCAGGTCGCGCACGGCAGGTTCGCTGAGATGGCGGGGCAGGTCGGCAAGTGCGGCGAAGGGGTTCATCGTTGCAGCATAGGCGTTTGGCTAGCCATTGAAAAACTACCTACTTTGCCATTGCTGCGTTAAAAACAGCCTCAACAAGCTGCTCGCAGCTAACGCACTTCAGTGCGGCCCGAAGGGCGAGCGAAGCGAGTCATGCTCATGTACAACTCGTACACTCCGCTTTCGGCTGTTTTTGTGGGGCCGCCCAGGTCTTGCAGTGGCTGCCTCGCCTACGGTTTTCAACGGCCTGCCAGGGCCGTCGACGTCAGGGTTTGCTGGCGCAGGGTGCCTTCGCCCATAATCCAGACCATTAGAGCCAGAGCCTCGCGGGAGCCCCATGGAGCAGTTTCGTAATATCGGCATCATCGGCCGCCTGGGCAGTACCCAGGTGCTCGACACCATCCGTCGCCTGAAGAAGTTCCTGCTCGAGCGCCAGTTGCACGTGATTCTCGACGACACCATCGCCGAAGTGCTGCCGGGCCATGGCCTGCAGACCTCGGCGCGTAAGCATCTGGGTGAGTTCTGCGACCTGGTGATCGTGGTCGGTGGTGACGGCAGCATGCTGGGCGCCGGTCGCGCCCTGGCCCGCCACAAGGTACCGGTGCTGGGTATCAACCGTGGCAACCTGGGCTTTCTCACCGATATCCGCCCGGACGAGCTGGAGTCCAAGGTCGCCGAGGTGCTGGACGGCAGTTACCTGACCGAGAATCGCTTTCTGCTGGAAACCGAGGTACGCCGTCACTCGGAAGCGATCGGCCAGGGCGATGCGCTCAACGATGTGGTGCTGCACCCGGGCAAGTCGAATCGGATGATCGAGTTCGAATTGTATATCGATGGCCAGTTCGTCTGCAGCCAGAAGGCTGACGGCCTGATCGTCGCCACGCCAACCGGCTCGACTGCCTACGCGCTGTCGGCGGGCGGGCCGATCATGCATCCCAAGCTCGATGCCATCGTCGTCGTGCCCATGTACCCGCACACGCTGTCCAGCCGACCCATCGTGGTCGACGGCAACAGCGAGCTGAAGATCGTCGTCTCCAAGGATTTGCAGCTTTATCCGCAGGTGTCGTGCGACGGCCAGAACCATTTCACCTGCGCACCGGGCGACACCATCACGGTACGCAAGAAATCCCAGAAGCTGTGCCTGATCCACCCGCTGGATCACAACTACTACGAGGTCTGCCGTACCAAACTGGGTTGGGGTAGCCGGCTCGGCGGAGGCGACTGATGCAGCTCGATCCGTCCCGCGGTTATGACCTGATCGGTGATGTGCACGGTTGCGCCAATACCCTGGTGCGCCTGCTCGAACGCATGGGTTACCGCCGCCAGAACGGTGTCTGGCGCCACCCCCAGCGCATGGCGATCTTCCTCGGCGACCTGATCGATCGCGGCCCGCGCATTCGCGAATCCGTGCACCTGGTGCACGACATGGTGCGCGCCGGCGAGGCGCTGTGCATCATGGGCAATCATGAATTCAACGCCCTGGGCTGGATGACCCCGGCGCCGCCAGGCAGTGGGCGTACCTTCGTGCGCGAACACACCGCGCGGCACGAACGACTGATCGGCGAGACCCTGCGGCAGTTCGAGGCCTACCCGGACGAGTGGCGCGACATGCTGGCGTGGTTCTACGAGTTGCCGCTGTTTCTCGATGCCGGCCATTTCCGCGTGGTGCACGCCTGCTGGGATCAGAGCATGATCGCCTCGCTGCGCCAGCAGTTCCCCGATGGCTGCATCGACGAACATTTCCTGCAGGCCTCGGCCGTGCCCGGCAGCTACGCCTGCACGGTGCTCGACCGGTTGCTGCGTGGCACCGACATGCGCCTGCCCGGCGGGTTGACCATGACCAGCAGCGACGGCTTCACCCGCTCGTTCTTTCGCACCAAGTTCTGGGCCGGCAACCCGCTGACCTACGGCGACGTACAGTTCCAGCCCGACCCGTTGCCCGAGCAGGTGGCCTGCCTGCCGCTCAGCGCAGAGGACAAGGCCCGGCTGCTGACCTACGGCGCCGAGCAGCCGCCGTTGTTCGTCGGTCACTACTGGCGCAGCGGCACGCCGGCGCCGATCTGCCCGAACATCGCCTGCCTGGATTACAGCGCGGTGATGTACGGCAAGCTGGTGGCCTACCGGCTGGATCAGGAAACCCGTCTGGATCCGGCCAAGTTCGTCTGGGTGGAAGTGGAACGGCCGGGGCCGGCGCGATGAGCCCGGTGATCGCCCTGCGCGCGCCGCTGGAGCAGGACCTGGCGGCGTTCATCAGCTTGCTGGCCAGGCTGGGTGTGCCGCACCGGGTGGCCGAGCAGGGCAACGAGCAGGTGCTCTGGGTGCCGGACGAAGAGATCGCTGCTCAGGTACGCGAGCTGTATGCACGGGCGCCCGCGGGCGATCCGAATCCGCAGCCCCTGCGCCCGCCGCTTGCAAGCACGCGGCCGGGCATCGCCGCCCAGGCCAGGCGCAGCCCGCTGACCCTGATCGTACTGGCGCTGACCCTGCTGGTCGCGGTGTTGACCTGGGGCGGCGAAGACTACGACGTGGTGCGCTGGCTGAGCTTCGTCGACTTCCATATCGACGGGCAGTACATCTATTTCGGCACCTTCGCCCAGGCCCTCGACAGCGGCCAGTGGTGGCGCCTGCTGACGCCCATGCTGCTGCACTTCGGCATCCTCCACTTGACGATGAACAGTCTGTGGTACTGGGAGCTGGGGCGGCGTATCGAGGCACGCCAGGGCGCGTTGATGCTGTTGCTGCTGACGCTGTGGTTCGGCCTCGCTGCCAACATGGCGCAGTACCTCTACGGCGGGCCAGCGCTGTTCGGCGGTTTGTCCGGCGTGCTCTACGGGCTGCTCGGCCATTGCTGGCTGTTCCAGTGGCTGGCGCCGAACACGGCGTACCGGCTGCCACGTGGCGTGCTGGTGAGCATGCTGGTGTGGCTGTTGATCTGCATGACCGGGGTGTTCGAGCTGCTGCAGTTCGGTGCCATCGCCAACGCTGCCCACGTCGGCGGGCTGGTCGCCGGCTGCCTCAGCGGGTTGATCGGTGGGCTGCTGGCTCGCCAGCTGGCGCGGCGCTGAGCGTCGCCAGCGCCTCGGCTTGGCGGGTCAGATAGGGTAGAATCAGCGCTTTTCCAGCCCTGGAGTCAGCCATGTCCTCCTTCGTCGAATTGATCCGCAACATCACCCCGGACGTGTATGAGAGCCTCAAGCTGGCCGTGGAGATCGGCAAGTGGCCGGATGGCCGCAAGCTGACCCAGGAGCAGAAAGAGCTGAGCCTGCAGGCGATGATCGCCTGGGAAATCGAGAACCTGCCCGAGGATCAGCGCACCGGCTACATGGGCGCGTCCGAATGTGCCTCGAAATCCGAGCCCGTCCCGAACATCCTGTTCAAGTCCTCGGAAACCCTGCACTGATGTTCGAAGTAGCCCGCGGCGCCCTGAGCAAGATGGCCACCCAGCTCGATGCGCCGGTGCAGTATGCATTTCGCCTTGGTGACGAGCAGATCGCCGTCAACCCGATGATCGGCAAGACCGTGCGCCTGGAATTTCTCGGCACGATTCACTGCAGCCATTGCGGCCGCAAGACCAAGACCAGCTTCAGCCAGGGCTACTGCTATCCGTGCATGCAGAAGCTCGCCCAGTGCGACCTGTGCATCATGAGCCCCGAGCGCTGCCACTATGACGCCGGCACCTGCCGTGATCCCGGCTGGGGCGAGCAGTTCTGCATGACCGATCACGTGGTGTACCTGGCCAACTCGTCAGGCATCAAGGTCGGCATCACCCGCGCCACGCAGATTCCCACCCGCTGGATCGACCAGGGCGCCACCCAGGCGCTGCCGATCATGCGCGTGGCCACGCGTCAGCAGTCCGGTTTCGTCGAAGACCTGCTGCGTAGCCAGGTGGCGGACAAGACCAACTGGCGCGCGCTGCTCAAGGGCGATGCGGCGCCGGTCGACCTGCTGCACGTGCGCGAGCAGATCTTCGATGCCTGCGCCGGCGGCATCACCACCCTGCAGGAGCGCTTCGGCCTGCAGGCCGTGCAGCCGCTCAACGAGCAGAGCGTGGTGGAGATCCGTTACCCGATCGAGGGCTATCCTGCCAAGATCACCAGTTTCAACCTGGACAAGAATCCTGTCGCCGAAGGCACGCTGCTGGGGATCAAGGGCCAGTACCTGATGTTCGATACCGGCGTGATCAATATCCGCAAGTACACCGCTTACCAGATCGCCGCCAGCTGCGCCGCCTGACCGGCAGGCGCGGCTGACGCCATTCACCTGTCTGCCACGCCAGCTGGCGCGGCATCGAAGAGGTTTCCCATGCGCACCGAACAATCCAAGACCATCTACCTCAAGGACTATCAGGCGCCGGATTACCTGATCGACGAAACCCACCTGACCTTCGAGCTGTTCGAGGATCACACCCTGGTCCATGCCCAGCTGGTGATGCGCCGCAACCCGGCGTTGCCCGCCGAGCTGCCGGTGCTGGTGCTCGATGGCCAGCAGCTCGAGCTGTTGCACCTCAAGCTCGACGACCGCGAGCTGGGTGACGGCGACTATCAGCTGACCGACAGCACGCTCACCGTGCAGCCGACCCAGGCCAGCTTCGTGATCGACAGCACGGTGCGCATCCACCCGGAAAGCAACACCGCGCTGGAAGGCTTGTACAAGTCCAGCGGCATGTTCTGCACCCAGTGCGAGGCCGAGGGCTTTCGCAAGATCACCTATTACCTCGACCGCCCGGACGTGATGAGCAGCTTCACCACCACGCTCAGCGGCGACAAGCAGAAGTACCCGATCCTGCTCTCCAACGGCAACCCGGTTGCCAGTGGCGAGGAGGGCGATGGTCGCCACTGGGCGACCTGGGAAGACCCGTTCAAGAAGCCGGCCTACCTGTTCGCCCTGGTCGCCGGTGACCTGTGGTGCGTGGAAGACACCTTCACCACCATGAGCGCCCGCAACGTGACCCTGCGCATCTATGTCGAGCCGGAGAACATCGACAAGGTGCAGCACGCCATGGACAGCCTGAAGAAGTCCATGAAGTGGGACGAAGAGGTGTATGGCCGCGAGTACGACCTGGACATCTTCATGATCGTTGCGGTCAACGACTTCAACATGGGCGCCATGGAAAACAAGGGCCTCAACATCTTCAACTCCAGCGCCGTGCTGGCCCGTGCCGAAACCGCCACCGATGCCGCCCACCAGCGCGTCGAGGCGATCGTCGCCCACGAGTACTTCCACAACTGGTCCGGCAACCGGGTGACCTGCCGCGACTGGTTCCAGCTGTCGCTCAAGGAAGGCTTCACGGTGTTCCGTGACGCGGCCTTCTCGGCGGACATGAACTCGGCGACGGTCAAGCGTATCCAGGACGTTGCCTACCTGCGTACCCACCAGTTCGCCGAAGACGCCGGCCCCATGGCTCACCCGGTGCGCCCGGACGCCTACATGGAAATTTCCAACTTCTACACCCTGACCATCTACGAGAAGGGTTCCGAAGTGCTGCGCATGATCCACACCCTGCTGGGCGCCGAGGCGTTCCGCAAGGGCTCGGACCTGTACTTCGAGCGCCACGACGGCCAGGCCGTGACCTGCGACGATTTCGTCAAGGCCATGGAGGATGCCAGTGGCATCGACCTGACCCAGTTCAAGCGCTGGTACACCCAGGCCGGCACGCCGCGCCTGGCGGTCAGCGAGAGCTACGATGCTGGTGCGAAAACCTACACCCTGACCTTCACCCAGAGCTGCCCGGCCACGCCGGGGCAGAGCGAGAGCAGCAAGCTGCCGTTCGTGATCCCGGTGGAGCTGGGCTTGCTGGGCGCGCAGGGCAATGACCTGCCGCTGCGCCTGCAGGGCGAGACCGCGGCTGCGGGCAGCAACCGCGTGCTGTCGGTCATCGAGCCGCAGCAGTCGTTCACCTTCGTCGACATAGCCGAGAAGCCGTTGCCGTCGCTGCTGCGCGGTTTCAGTGCGCCGGTGAAGCTGCACTTCGCCTACGACCGTGACCAGCTGATGTTCCTGATGCAGCACGACAGCGATGGTTTCAACCGCTGGGAAGCCGGCCAGCAGCTCAGCGTGCAGGTGCTGCAGGAGCTGATTGGCCAGTACCAGCGCGGTGAAACGCTGGTGCTCGACGGGCGCCTGGTCAGCGCGCTGCGCACCCTGCTGCAGGACGATTCGCTGGATCAGGCGATGGTGGCCGAAATGCTGTCGCTGCCGGGCGAGGCCTACCTCACCGAAATCAGCGAGGTGGCTGACGTCGACGCCATTCATGGCGCCCGCGAGTTCGCCCGCCAGCAGCTGGCCAGCGCCCTGTTCGAGCCGCTGTGGCAGCGTTACCAGACCAACCGCGAGATTTCGCGCAACACGCCTTATGTCGCCGAAGCCGAGCACTTTGCCCGCCGCGCGCTGCAGAACATCGCGCTGTCCTATCTGATGCTCGGTGACCAGCCCCAGGTGCTGGCCGCAGCCCTCGATCAGTTCGAGACCAGTGACAACATGACCGAGCGCCTGACCGCCTTGGCGGTATTGGTCAACTCGCCTTTCGAGGCCGAGCGCAGCAAGGCGCTCGAAGCCTTCGCCGAGCAGTTCAAGGACAACGCCCTGGTCATGGACCAGTGGTTCAGTGTGCAGGCCGCCAGCACCTTGCCAGGTGGCCTGGCCCGCGTGCAGGCGTTGATGGAGCACCCGGCGTTCACCCTGAAGAACCCCAACAAGGTGCGCGCGCTGATTAGTGCATTCGCCGGGCAGAACCTGGTGAACTTCCATGCCATCGACGGCAGCGGCTACCGCTTCCTGGCTGACCAGGTGATAGTGCTCAATGCGCTGAACCCGCAGATCGCCTCGCGCCTGCTGGCGCCGCTGACCCGCTGGCGCAAGTACGGCGCCGAGCGCCAGGCACTGATGAAGGCCGAGCTGGAGCGGATTCTCGCTTCCGGTGAACTGTCGCCCGACGTTTACGAAGTCGTCAGCAAGAGCCTCGCCTGAGGCTCTGCCCGGAGCGGCGTCGGCCGCTTCGGGCAGCCGCTGCTGCATGTCCCTCCGGCGTCCATTCTGGACGCCATCAGCCCCACCGTGGCGCCCCTGGCGTTGTTACCAGCAGATTGCGTGGTAACAATTTTCTGTTACCGCAGGGAATGAAAAGCTACCCCTGGGCCCAGCGACACACTTAATATCGCGGCCGCTTGCGTGATGCTGGCATTTAGCCGGTTTTTTTTACCGGTGGTCAGGCGCTTCGACAGCTTGTTGAAAGCTCTTTTGAGCGATTCTGGGTCGATATCGGCCTGCTGCTGATCAGTGGCCGACCAGTCATAAAGAGACGCTACGGAGCTGCTCTAGAAAAGCGGTTTCAGCTAATACGATCGTTTGAATTGGCACCAAGGTTGCACTGCACAAGGCAGTGACGCCAGCCAGTCCAAGGTCATCAACGGGTACCTCGCCAGGCTCATCGGAAAATGGGCCGCAACGAACAATGACTGACTGTCTGCGGAGTAGCGATTCAATGTGTATCAAGTCCCTTGAGCAGGCCCAGCGGGCAAAGGCCGGTTTTGCCCTGGCCAGCATGCTGCCGTTGCTGGCTGCCGCGCCCGTGCAGGCGGTGGAGTTCAGCTTTGCCGATAACGAGGTCAGCGGATCGCTGGACACCACGTTGTCCTACGGGCAGCTGTGGCGTGTGCAGGGGCAAAGCCGGGGCAACGACGACGTCAACGTCAATGACGGTAACCGCAACTTCGATACCGGCCTGGCCTCGGAAGTGTTCAAGATCACCTCGGATCTCGAGATGAATTACCAGAACTACGGCCTGTTCGTGCGCGGCACGGCGTTCTATGACACGCAGATCATGGACAAGCGCAACGACTTCTACAGCGGCAATCGCAGCGCTCAGCCCAGCCAGAACACCCCCAACGATGACAGCTTCACCCGCGACACCCGCCACAAGGCCGGGCGCGATGCGCAGATTCTCGATGCGTACGTTTACGCCAACTGGGATGTCGCCGAGCGCCCGCTCAGCGTTCGCCTGGGGCGCCAGGTGTTCAACTGGGGCGAGGGTGTGTTCTACCGCGGTGGCGTGAACGCCAGCAACCCGGTGGATGGCGCACGGTTCCGCCTGCCTGGCGCGGAGATAAAGGAAGTGCTGATTCCCGTCGAGGCCGTCAGCTTCAATATCGGCCTGACCGACAACCTGTCGATGGAAGCCTTCTACCAGTTCAAATGGAAGGAAAGCGCCATCGACCCGGTGGGCAGCTACTTCGCCGAGACCGATCTGTTCGCCGAGGGGGGCGATACGGCCTATGCCCGCAATCCAGCCCTGGGCAGCGCCGCCTTCCGCAGCAACTATGCCGGCCTGACCGCCCTTGGCGCTGGTGGGCTGCAGGGCACTGACTACCTCGACAGCAACGGTTACTTCAAGGTCGCCTCCATTGGCTCGGATATCAAGGCCAAGGATGACGGCCAGTTCGGCGTCGCCTTTCGTTATATTGCCGAACAGCTCAACGCCACCGAGTTCGGTTTCTACTTCGTCAACTACCACGCCAAGGAGCCGACGCTCTACGCCGACCTCGATGGTTTCTCGGGCCTGGATATGGACGCCATCACCAGCGCGGCCAGCGCTGGCAGCATTCCCAGCTACGCCGCACTACTCAACGCTGCTGGTGCCGGTAGCGCTCAGGCGCAGACGCTCCTGGGCCTGGTCAACGGGGCAGCCACCGTCGATGCCGCCAACCAGGCCAATGCGCACCGCGAGTATGTGGAAAACATCCGCATGTACGGCTTCAGCTTCAACACCACCCTGGGCGATGCCTCGCTGTTCGGTGAGCTGGCCTACCGGCCGAACCTGCCGATCGCCATTGCCGCGACCAACGACCTGCTCGGCGATCTTCTGCGCCAGGGGTCGCGGCTGGTGCAGGGGCAGCAGGGCAACATCGGCGGTCAGCCGCTGCAGCTGGGTGATTCAATCCACAACTACGAGCGTGTCGAGGCCTACAACGCCTCGCTGGGCAGCATCTACAACTTCGGCCCGTCACTGGGCTTCGATGCCCTGACCGGGGTGGCCGAACTGGCTTCCGAGCACCTGCGCGGCAGCGACCTGAAATATACCGCCTTCGATGGCTCGACCCGCTATTACTCCGGGCGGGGTGATTCTTCCTACACCTTCGGTTATGGCCGCAGCTACCAGGCCAACAAGAATGCCTATGGCTACACCCTGGTGCTGTCCGGCACCTGGAACGATGTGCTGGCCGGGGTGAACCTGTCGCCCTTCGTCGTCTACAAGGACGATTTCGAGGGCAACTCCTACCAGACCGGCAATTTCGTCGAGGGCCGCAAGGCCTACACCCTCGGCATGAAGGCGGCGTACATGAACAGCCTGGAAGCCGAACTGCAGTACACCGAGTTTTCCGGCGGTGGCAACAACAACGCCGTGCGTGACCGCGACAACATCGGCGTCAACGTCAAATACTCCTTCTGATCACGGGGAAACAGCATGCTGAACATCAAGGGTGTCGCCGTCGCGCTGGTGCTGCTCGCTGGCAACAGTATGGCGGCCGTCGCGCCGCAGGAGGCCGCCAAACTGGGCAGCAGCCTGACGCCGCTGGGCGCTGAAAAAGCTGGCAACGCTGCCGGGACCATCCCGGCCTGGACCGGCGGCATCACCCAGGCGCCGGCCGGGTACAAGGGCTCGGGCACCCACCATATTGACCCGTTCGCCGCTGACAAGCCGCTGTTCACCATCACTCGCGCCAATCTGGCCCAGTACCGCGATCAGCTGACGCCGGGGCAGGTGGCGTTGTTCGAGACCTACCCGGATAGCTTCCAGATGCCGGTCTACCCCAGCCGCCGCTCCGGCTCGGCGCCGCAGTGGGTGTACGCCAACACCGCCAAGAACGCCGTCAGCGCCAAGCTGCTCGACGGCGGTAACGGCTTTGCCGATGCTTTTGGCGGTATCCCGTTCCCGATTCCGCAGAATGGCGTCGAGGCGTTGTGGAACCATATCGCCCGCTATCGCGGTACCTACGTGGTGCGCCGCGCCTCGGAAGTGGCGGTGCAGCGCAACGGCTCCTACTCGCTGGTTACCTCGCAGCAGGAAGCGCTGTTCAAGTTCTACGACCCGAAAGGCAGCTACGCCAGCCTCAACAACATCCTGTTCTACTACCTGTCGGCAACCCGCAGCCCGGCGCGGCTGGCCGGTGGCGCGGTGCTGGTTCACGAAACCCTGGATCAGGTCAAGCAGCCGCGGCAGGCCTGGGGCTACAACGCCGGCCAGCGGCGGGTGCGGCGCGCGCCGAACCTGGCCTATGACACGCCGATCTCCGCCGCCGACGGCCTGCGTACCGCCGATGACACCGACATGTTCAACGGCGCCCCGGATCGCTACGACTGGAAGCTGCTCGGCAAGCGGGAAATCTACATTCCCTACAACAGCTACAAGCTCACCAGCGCGCAGGTGAAATACAAGGATCTGCTGCAGGTCGGCCATCTCAACCCGGCCTACACGCGCTACGAACTGCACCGCGTATGGGTGGTGGAGGGCACGCTCAAGACTGGCGCCCGGCATATCTATTCCAAGCGTACCCTGTACCTGGACGAAGACAGCTGGCAGGCCGCCGTGGTCGATCAGTACGACGGCCGCGGCGAGTTGTGGCGCGTATCGATGGCCTACCTGAAGAACTATTACGAGCTGCCGACCACCTGGTCTGCGCTGGACGTGTTTCACGACCTGCAGGCCCGCCGCTATCACGTGCAGAACCTGGACAACGAGGAAGCCAATACCATCGACTTCAGCCAGCCGACTGCCGATGATGGCTACTTCACACCGGCACAGCTGCGCCGTCGCGGTACCCGCTAGCAGGGAAGGCCCGCCCGTTGTGTGGCCGGCATTCGCGCGGTCGATAACACGGGCTTTTTCTTACAAAACAGCAGATCGTGGCGGCTACCATGATGCATAAAGGCCGCTAGCATAGGCGGCGCTTCAACAAGCGCCGGATATAACAAGAACAAGGGGGAGTTGTGTATGAGTGAGCCCATCGTGCGGCGCACCCGAGGCGGTAAAGAACCGCGGCCCGTGCTGCGGGCCCTGGCACTGTGTTCGCTGCTGTTGGCGGGCGTGCCGGTGGTGCAGGCCCTGGCTGCCGACGCCGCGACCTTCTCGGTGCCGTCGAGCCGCGCCGTTTCCAGCCTTCTGCTCGACGTTGCCCACGCTGGCAAGCGCCTGGTGGCGGTCGGCGAGCGCGGCCACGTGCTGTACTCCGACGATGACGGCGGCAACTGGACCCAGGCCAAGGTGCCGACCCGGCAGATGCTCACCGCCGTGTACTTCGTCGATGACCAGCATGGTTGGGCAGTCGGTCACGATGCGCTGATCCTGGCGAGCAGCGACGGCGGCGCGACCTGGAGCAAGCAGTTCGAAGACCTGCAGCGCGAAGCGCCGCTGCTCGACCTGTGGTTCAAGGATGCGCAGCACGGTTTCGCCATCGGCGCCTACGGTGCGCTGCTGCAAACCAGTGATGGCGGTGCCACTTGGGACGACGTCAGTGACCGCCTCGACAACGAAGACACCTACCACCTCAACGCCATCGCGGATGTGCCGGGCGCCGGGCTGTTCATCGTCGGCGAAGCGGGCAGCCTGTTTCGCTCCACCGATGGTGGGCAAAACTGGGAAACCCTGGAGGGGCCTTACCAGGGCTCGCTGTTCGGCGTGATCGGCAGTGGCGAGGCCAACGGCCTGCTGGTGTTCGGCCTGCGCGGCCACCTGTTCCGTTCCACGGATGCGGGCGATACCTGGCAGCAGGTTCCGCTGGCCACCGCCGGTGGTGGCGACCTGGAGTTCGGCCTGGCCAGTGCGGCCACCTTGAACGATGGCAGCATCGTGGTGGTGGGCCACGGCGGCAGCGTGTTGCGCAGTACCGATCACGGCAACAGCTTCAGCGTGTTCAACCGCCCGGATCGTTTATCGGTGGCGGGCGTTACCGCCGGGGCAGACGGCAAATTGGTGCTGGTCGGGCAGGGCGGTGTACGCCTGACCACCGAGACCGGTGCCAATCCAGGCCAACAATAACAAGCTGGGGTAGTGTTCGATGAGTAACCTTGATCAAGACAAGGCCAGCTTGCTGGAGCGCCTGATCTTCAATAACCGACCGGCAGTGATCCTGATCTGCTTGCTGGTCAGCGTCTTCCTGTTCTTCCAGGCCACCCAGGTGCGCCCCTCGACCAGCTTCGAGAAGATGATCCCGCTGAGCCATCCGTTCATCCAGAACATGATGGAGCACCGCAACGACCTCGCGAACCTCGGCAATACCGTGCGGATTGCCGTGGAGGCCAAGGATGGCGACATCTTCAGCCAGTCCTACATGGAGACCCTGCGCCAGATCCACGACGAGGTGTTCTACATCCCCGGCGTCGATCGCTCGGGACTGAAGTCGCTGTGGAGCCCCAGCGTGCGCTGGACCGAAGTGACCGAGGAAGGCTTCGCCGGCGGCGAGGTGATTCCGCAGACCTACGACGGCAGCGCGCAGAGCCTCGAAGAGCTGCGCGGCAACGTGCTCAAGTCCGGGCAGATCGGCCGGCTGGTGGCCAACAACTTCAAGTCCAGCATCATCGACGTCCCGCTGCTCGAGTCCTACCCGGATCCTGAGGACCAGGGCCGGCTGATCAAACTGGACTACCAGCAGTTCTCCCACCAGCTCGAAGAGAAGATCCGCAACAAGTACCAGGCGCAGAACCCGGACGTGCAGATCCACATCATCGGTTTCGCCAAGAAGGTCGGTGACCTGATCGATGGTCTGATGATGGTCGCGCTGTTCTTCGGCGTGGCGCTGCTGATCACCTTCGTGCTGTTGTACTGGTTCACCTGGTGCATCCGCAGCACCATCGCCGTGGTGATCACCACCCTGGTGGCGGTGGGCTGGCAACTGGGCCTGATGCACACGGTGGGCTTCGGTATCGACCCTTACTCCATGCTGGTGCCGTTTTTGATCTTCGCCATCGGCATTTCCCATGGCGTGCAGAAGATCAACGGCATCGCCCTGCAGTCCAGCGCGGCGGACACGCCGCTGATGGCCGCGCGGCTGACCTTCCGCCAGCTGTTCCTGCCGGGGATGATCGCCATCCTCGCCGACGCCGTGGGCTTCATCACCCTGCTGCTGATCGATATCGGGGTGATTCGCGAACTGGCCATCGGCGCCTCCATCGGTGTAGCGGTGATCGTGTTCACCAACCTGATCCTGCTGCCGGTGGCGATTTCCTACATCGGCATCAGCAAAAAGGCTGTGGCCCGGAGCAAGCGCGACGCTGTGAGCGAACACCCGTTCTGGCGGCGGTTGTCCAACTTCGCCAGTGCCAAGGTAGCGCCGATTTCCGTGAGCCTGGCATTGGTCGCCGCGGTGGGTGGTTTCTGGTACCAGCACCAGTACCTGCAGGTCGGCGACCTCGATCAGGGCGCCCCGGAGCTACGCCCGGACTCGCGCTACAACCTCGATAACGACTTCGTGATCCGCAACTACTCGACCAGCTCCGATGTGCTGGTGGTCATGGTCAAGACCGCGCCTGAAGGCTGCTCGACCTATGAAGCCATGGCCGCCATGGACGAGTTGATGTGGACCATGGACAACACGCCAGGCGTGCAATCGGCGATCTCCATGGTCAGCGTGTCGCGCCAGGTGATCAAGGGCATGAACGAGGGCAACCTGAAGTGGGAAACCCTGTCGCGTAACCCCGACGTGCTCAACAACTCCATCGCCCGCGCCGACGGCCTGTACAACGCCGACTGTTCGGTGGCGCCGGTGCTGGTGTTCCTCGAAGACCACAAGGCGGAAACGCTCAAGCGTGCGGTGAAGGCGGTCGAGGGCTTCGTTGCCGAGCATGAGTCCGACAAGGTGGAGTTCCTGCTGGCCGCCGGTAATGCCGGTATCGAGGCAGCTACCAACGAAGTGATCAGTACCTCCGAGCTGCTGATTCTGGTGCTGGTATACCTGTGCGTCGGCGTCATGTGCATGATCACCTTCCGCTCGTTCGCCGCGACCGTGTGCATCGTGCTGCCGCTGATCCTCACCTCGATCCTCGGCAACGCGCTGATGGCCTTCCTGGGCATCGGCGTGAAGGTCGCGACCCTGCCGGTGATCGCCCTGGGCGTTGGCATCGGCGTGGACTACGGCATCTACATCTACAGCCGCCTGGAAACCTTCCTGCGCGCTGGCCTGCCGCTGCAGGAAGCCTACTACCAGACGCTGCGCTCCACCGGTAAAGCGGTGCTGTTCACCGGTCTGTGCCTGGCCATCGGCGTGGCGACCTGGATGTTCTCGGCGATCAAGTTCCAGGCCGACATGGGCCTGATGCTGACCTTCATGTTTATCGTCAACATGTTCGGCGCGCTGTGGCTGCTGCCGGCGCTGGCGCACTTCCTGATCAAACCCGAGAAGCTGGCGGGCAAGAAGGGTGGTTCGTTGCTGGCGCACTGAAGACTTGGCTCTGTGAAAGGCGCGACCTCTACGGCATTTGTATGCTGTAGAGGGCGTTTTGCTACTGGGCGCGAAATAGGGCTGATTTTTATAGGGCAGTGCTGGCCGTGAAAATGCGGAAGTCTGGCGAATACAGGTTGGCCGTTCTATAGGTGGGTAAGCTGCTGGTTGACATGGAGCTTAATTTTTGCGGATACGTGTGGGGCGCGCTTATACAGAACGCTTTACTATTGCGTTAACGCAGAATTCTGTCTATCACTGTTAGGCAACAAGGATAGTTATGCGAAATACCCTAATAACCTTGGCTGAAATTCATTATGAGTTTGGATTAATCGGTCGCGACGAGCTTAGAGAGCGGATTCGTGTTGCTCTTTGGCTAGCGGACGAGATTGTTGGCCGCACTGCCGATCCACGAACAGGCTCAGAAGAGGAAGCTTCTGCAAGAGCTGATCATGAGCTACAGCAAGGTGACGAACACGTCGCAGCAACATCCCGCTCTAGCAGTAGCAGTAGCAGTAAATATTCGAAAGACGATGATAAAAACTGGATAGAGTTTATTTGCCTGGGTACTTGGGTATTTACAAAAGCAGACCCCGACCCATACCCATCCGTACCACACGGCCACTACAGAAACCAAAATACCAAATGGCCAAAACTCAACCCCTATACAGGGAGAGTTTTCAGCTCCAAACATCAAGAAGACGCAAATAAAAGACTATCCAAAAAGCAGATGAAAGAAATCTGGAGCGATGAAAGCTTTAAAAGCTTCTGCAGAGAAATGATTATTTGGTATCGAGAAACGTACCCATACTATGAGTTTCCAGTAAGCAGAGTCCTGCGAATGCCCAGGTATTGAGTGCCTAACAATTGGTTCAACCCGTTCGCTTCGCTCACTGGGACGGGCTAAAGCCCGCCCCTTCACCAAACGTTAGCTTATTGCAAGGAATTTCCGTGAACTGGGAAGAAGCTTTTAAGGTTGTGTTTTCAGCTCTTGGCGCAGTGGGTGGCGCAGGGGTTGTTATTGTCGCCTTGAGCACTTGGCTATCAAAAGTTTGGGCTAATCGTATCTTGGAGGCAGACAGAAACAGATATGCAAATGAAATGGAGTCTCTAAAATTATCAAATCAGAGTTTGATCAATTCATTGTCTCTAACTAACTCGGCATACTTGGAGAGTAAAAGAGCTTTTACTGAGAAGCGTATCGAAGCCGTCCAGATAATTTGGGAGCAAATCATAAAGCTGCGCGACGAAAGGCCTTCCCCCATAATTTGGCTAGACATTTTTACATCGAAAGAATATTCAAAATTCACTACAGACTCCAAGCTCTCATTCGCTAAGAAGGCAACTGACCCAGAAGCCATGAATGCATTGATTCATAGTAAAAAGGGGACAGATTTATTTATGGTACAGCGCCACTTCTCTAAAAATAAATCTGCCTCTTATTCCCATTCAATTACATGATCAGCCCGAGAGCTGGCAGGCAAGAAGAGTGGCTCCACGCCCGTCCATTGAGATGATCGGTAAATGAAAAACCGCGGCCTAGCTGCGGTTTTTCCATTTCAGAGCATGCGAATTTTCTTCAATACGCCCGCATTGGCGCTGCATAACGTGCCTCACTCGATTAGTAGTGGGTAAAAAGGGGACATGGGTAAAAAGGGGACAGATTTATTTATGGTACAGCGCCACTTCTCTAAAAATAAATCTGCCTCTTATTCTCATTCAATTACATGATCAGCCCGAGAGCTGGCAGGCAAGAAGAGTGGCTCCACGCCCACCCATTGAGGTGGTCGGCAAATAAAAACCGCGGCCTGTCCGCGGTTTTTCCGTTTCAGAGGGTGCGAATTTTCTTCAATACGCCCGCATTGGCGCTGCGTAACGTGCCTCACTCGATCAGCAGTGAGGTAGGCGTGATGATAAGTCTGTATCTGTCCATGGCGGCGTTCGCGCTGGCTGCTTCCATTTCACCCGGGCCGGTCAATCTGGTGTCGCTGAGTGCAGGTGCGCGGCATGGGCTGCGGGTGGCCATGGGGCATGTCGCCGGGGCGACGCTGGGCTTTACGTTGTTGCTGGTGTTGATCGGCTTGGGGCTGCATCAGGTGTTGGTGCTGCTGCCCTGGCTGACGGCAGCGATTCAGTGGGCTGGCGTGGCCTTTCTGCTTTATCTGGCCTGGCGGTTGGCGGTCGATAACGGCGTGTTGCACAGCGCTGAAGGCGGGGCGGTTGCATCCTTTGCTGGCGGGGCGCTGATACAGTGGCTTAACCCCAAGGCGTGGTTGGCAGCGGTTGCCGGCACGGGTGCCTTTGCGGCTGATGGCAATGCGGGGCGGGTGTGGCTGTTCGCGGCAATCTACTGCGTGGTCTGTTATCTGTCGCTGGCCTGCTGGGCTATCGCCGGTACCTGTTTACAGCCGTACCTGCAGGCGCCGCAGCGGGTGCGAGTTTTCAATCGGGTGCTGGCGGGGTTGCTGGTGGCCAGTGCGGGGTATCTGGTGTTGGCGTGAGCCCGTTAGTTCCTCGTCACGATCTTTATGCTCGTGAAGCTGCAACTGTAAGGCAAAAGGCGGCCGTTTGCCGCTTTTGCTTTTTGATGCTTCTCCTGCACGGTAATAACACACGACAAAAATCGCCCCTTCAGAAGGCCGAATGGAGTCGTTGTGCAGGGGGACGAGCCGCATGGATGCGGTGAGAGGCCTGATGGGCCATGGATGGCCCTTCCAGGCCGGCCCCCGGAACGACGATGGAATGAGGGAACCCCAGCGCAGCTGGGGCCGGATGTCGGGGCTAGACCTTTTGGTTTCTTTTGGCGGGGCCGGCCATCCGGGCAATGCCAAAAGTAACCCGCTCGTCAGAGCGGAACTGAGCGCGCAAACAACACGCTAGTGCTGGTGGACTCATTGTGGGTACGGGCGGCGCCCAGTCCATGCCCGCGATTTTTTTCGCGGGCATGGCCCGCTCCCACAGGTAATAACCAGTCAATCCTATGAGAGCGACCGGCCGCTTTCGCCACTTAGCTACCAAAATCGACGAACCTAGGCTGAAAGATCATGAGCAGGTTCTTGGAGCACGGTAGGGCGTACTCGCGAAGCAGTACGCCGTTGCCATGGTTTGAGGATCGGCATCAGTTGGCGGACTGTTCGCTTCGCTACGAGCGGCCGGCGCTCCGGTTCGCCCTACGAGCTACAGCGTCGGACCTGGCTAGCCGCGATATTGGCCGGGTGTGGCGGCGAGGAGTTGTTTGAAGGTGCGTTGGAAGTGCGCCTGGTCGGCAAAGCCGGCTTCCTGGGCGACTTCGGCCAGAGCCGCGCCGCTTTTCAGGCGGGCGTGGGCGAACTGGATGCGGCGGTTGAGCAGGTAGGCGTGGGGCGTCAGGCCGTAGCGTTGTTTGAAGCCGCGAATCAATTGCGACGGCGACAGCTGCGCTGCCTCGCACAGGGTGTCGAGCCGCAGCGGCTCGCCGCAGTGTTGCTGGATCAGCTCGGCGGCCAGTTCCAGGCGCGGATTCAGGCTGTCGTCACGCTCGCCTTCGAGTGCCAGCCGCTGCAGCGTCAGGCCGAAGAATGCCTCGGCTCGGGCACGCTTGTCGGCAGTGCTTAGCAAGGGATCGAGCAGGCTGCGCCGCAATGCCAGCAAGCCCTGATACAGCTCGGCATCGTCACTGGCGATATCGGCGAAGCGCTGGAACGCGGGCGCGTCGGTGAAGCCCTGGGCGTGCTGCAGCTCGCCCAGCCACTGCGGATCGACGTAGCACATGAGATACGACCAGGGCTCGCCGTCGATGGGGTTGCAGGCGTGCACGTCGCCGGGGTTCATCAGCACCACGGTGCCCTGGCTCACCTGGCAGTCCATATCACGGTTGCTGTAGGTGCTCTGGCCGCTGGTGATCGCGCCGATGGAAAAGAACGCATGGCTGTGCCGCCCGTAGCAGACCTGGCGGCCATCCTCGATGGAGCGTAGCTCGATAAAGGGCAGGGCGGGGTCACGCCAGAAACTGGGGGAGGCGGGACGAGCGTCCATGGTTGCTCCTGTCTTAGCGCGGATACAGCGGTGGTAGCTGGCTGGCTTCCCCGCCATTTTCCTGGGTTTTCTCGGCCGGTGGCAGTTCGCCGATGGCCTGCCACAACTGCTTGCCTTGCCAGTGCTGGCCGGCCTCACTGTACAGCGCGCCATTGAGGCCATCCAGGGCTTCGGACAGAGGTGCAAAACGGGCAGCCATATCGGCCAGGGTTTCCGGCTGCTGACGTGCCCAGGCGTCGAGGGCCTGGCGGGTAGCCTGGCTGTCATTGGCCAGGCAGGCGCGTTTGAGGTCGTCGAGCAGGGTGCGCGGGCTGGGGCCGGCCTGGGCACTGCGTTGCACGGCCGGCTGGCTGCGCGCATGCCACCACAGGCCGAAGCCGAGCAGGGTGGTCAGCGCCAGTAGCACGCTGCTCAGTTGCCAGGGCCACAGCAGCACATCGCTGGCGGAGTTGTCACGGGGGCGGGTTTCCACCGGCTGGTCGACACTGAGGGCCGGGTCGGCGGCCACGTTCAGGGTACGTGCAGGCAGGCTGGTGTGTTCCAGGCGATCCTCATGGGTGTTCCACCACACCACATCCACGGCGGGCAACTCCAGGGTGCCGGCCTTGCCTGCGACCAGCGCCTCTCGCTCTTCACGGCTGCCGATCACCCCACGTTCGCTGCTCTCGTTGTTCAGTTGCGGCTGATCGGGGTAGCGGCGCAGGCCTTCCACCTGGGTGGCCGGTAGCGGCGGCAGCTGGGCGCTGGACAGGCCATCGGCCTTGAGCATCAGGCTGCGGGTCAGCGAATCGCCAACCTTGATCTCGCCAGGCTCAGGGCTCCAGGCTTCAGCAAGGCTCAGGGCGCGGGCCGGCAGCCAGGGCGCGTCGGCCGGGTAGTCGGCAGGCTTGCCCTTTACCGTCAGGGGGATTTCCGGGGAGCGTACCCGGGTAACCTTGCCCGGGCGCGGGCCGAACGGCGTGTAGCCGTTGCGGCTGCTGCGGTCGGCCAGGGTCGCGCTGAACACCTGGCTGGGGATGGTCAGCTGGCCGCTCTTCTGCGGGAAGATGGCGTAGCGCAGCTCGATCACACCGTGGCGCACGCCGCCGATATCCTGTTCATAGGTGCGCGGCTCGCCGAGGGACTCGACCCGTGCGTCGGGGATGTCCAGCGGTGTAAGGCTGCTGTCGTCGTATAGCGACACTGAATGATAGATGCGCAGGGTCAGCACGCTTTGCGCCTGCACGTAAACGCTTTCGTGATCCAGGCTGGCGTCGATGAACACCGGGGCCATCTGCTCATCGGCATTCTGGCTGCTGGCCTCGACCACGTGCAGGCTGATGGGCTGGGTCTGGGCGTCACCCAGGCGCAGCGGCGGTACCACGACGTAACCACTGTGCCGCGGGCGGAGGGTGACGATCCAGCGGGTGCTGGCGCGGGCCTGGCCATCCAGGGTGGTCAGGCGGTTGACCTGGCGCGTGCCCAATACGTCGAAGAGCTCGTCGAGCGGCGTCAGGTCGGGCTTGCCGAACTCGGTGGCATCCGCCGATTCGAGGGTAAGGTCGAGGCTTTCGCCCAGCTTCAACCGGCTGCGGTCGACGCTGGCGGTAAAGTCCTGCGCGCTGGCCTGCCATGCCAGCAGACAGAAAAGCAGGGTGCAGAGCAGGCGGGTCATGGGGCTTGTTCCTGACGCTGTTGCTGTTCATACCAGAATTTGCGGCGCAGCAATTCGCCCGGGTCATCGGGAATCTGCCGCAGCCATTGTTCCAGAGCCTGGCGCCGCTCGCCATCGAGGGGCGTGTCGGCTTCCTGCGCCTCGTTGTCAGGGGAGGCTGTTTGCGCCGCTTCACCCTTGTCGGCGGGCTCACCGTCGCCTTCGCCGGCCGGGTTCGGTTGCGGCTGATCCTGCTCGGGAGGCTGTTGCTCCTGGGCAGTTGACGGCTGGCCCTGGCCTTTCTGCTGGTCTTCGCTGGCGGCCGAGGATTGGCCGGGTGGCTGCTGCCCATCAGGCTTGTCTTCGGGCTGCTGATCTTCGTCGGCATCCGGCTGTTCGGCCTGCTGTTGGCGCTGGCGCAGCAGTTCCTCGACCAGGGCCTTGTTGTTGGCCGCCTGCTGCAGTTGCGGGTCGATTTCCAGGGCCCGTTCGTAGGCGTCTATGGCCGCTTCCAGCTCGTTACTGCGGGCCAGGGCGTTGCCGCGGTTATAGAGCGAGGGCGCACTGTCATCCTTGGCGAATTGTTCGGCCGCCGCCGCGTAGTCGCCTGCTTCATAGAGCGCCAGGCCACGCCAGTGCGGGTTCTCGAAACGCTCGGCGGCCTCCTTGGGACGCCCGGCTTCGAGCAGGCGCTGGCCCTGCTGGTCGGCGCGCAGCCAGAGGTCGTCGAAGCTCATGGCCATGCCGGTCTGCGGGGTACCGAACAACAGCAGCGGCAGGCACAGCAGCCAGCCACGGCGCCCGGCGCAGGCGGCCAGCAGCAACAGCGGCAGCAGCAGCCAGTAGCCCTGGTCGGCCCAGCTACGCAGTTGCGTCTTGTGGCCGTTGTCGCGCAGCTGCGACGGGGCGTCGAGCAAGCCGAGGCTGCGCAGGTCGCGGTCATCCAGGCTGACGCTGCGGTACTGGCCCTTGACGCTCGCCGCGAACTGCCGCAAACCGCTGACATCCAGGCGCGGCATGAGGATGGCGCCTTGCTCGTCCTTCATGAAGGTGCCGTCTTCCTGAATGATCGGTGCGCCTTCATTGCTGCCCACGCCGAGGATGCGCAGGCGCCCGCCGCGGTTGCCGAGCAGCCTGGCGATGGCACTGCGTTCGCCGTCGTCCAGGCTGCTGGTGATCAGCAGCAGGCGGCCCTGGCCCTGGGCGCCGCCCTTGAGCAGGTCGAGGGCCTTGGCCACTGCCAGGTCGGCGCGCTTGCCGGGTTCGGGCATGATCGATGGTTTGAGCGCTTCGAGCAGGTTGCGGCTGGTGCCCAGGTCATCGGACAGCGGCACCAGGGTGTGGGCGCTGCCGGCGTACACCACGATGGCGGTCTGCGCATCGCCACGGGCCTGCAGCAGGTCGAGCAGCTTGCGCCGGGCCTGGGCCAGGCGGTTGGGCGAGGCGTCGCTGGCCAGCATCTGCGGCGTCAGCTCGAGCATCACCACCAGTGGATCGGCCGGTCTGCTGTCGTTCTGCTCGATGCGCTGCCAGCTGGGCCCGACCAGCGCCAGGGTGCTCAGCAGCCAGGCCAGCGCCAGGATGATCAGCGGCAGACGACTGCGCCGCCCGCGCCCGCCGCGCAGCAAGGCAGCGTGAAAGGCGGGCGGCAACAGGGCCTGCCAGCGGCCGCTGCGGGTTTCCCGGTGCGCCAGCAACCACAGCAGCCAGGCCAGCACTGGCAACGCCAGCAGCCACCAGGGGCGCAGCAGGTGAGGCAGGAAATCGTTCATGGCGCCTTGCGCCCCCGGCGTTGCATGGCGCTCAACGCCTGCTGGCGCAGTTGCGGCCACAGGCTGCGGATCACCAGTGCCAGGCTCAGCAGCAGGGCGGCGGCCAGCGGCCAGGCATAGAGTGCCTGGGCCGGGCGTGCCAGGGTCGGCTGCTGGGCCACTGGCTCGAGGCGGTCGAGGGTCGCCTCGATGTTCTGCAGTTCGCGCTGATCGCGGGCGCGGAAGTATTCGCCGCCGGTGAGTTCGGCGATGGCGCGCAGGCTCGGCTCATCCAGATCCAGGCTCGGGTTGAGGCCGAAGGCAGCGAAGTTGCCGGCCTGCTGTGGGTCGGCACCGATACCGATGGGGTAGATGGTGACGCCTTCTTCGGCGGCCAGGCGGGCGGCGGTCATGGGATCGATCTGCCCGCCATTGTTGGCGCCATCGGTGATCAGCACCAGCACCCGGCTGTCGGCCGGGCGCTGGCGCAGGCGCTTGACCGCGAGGCCGATGGCGTCGCCGATGGCGGTGTTCTGCCCGGCGATGCCGATCACCGCTTCGTCGAGCCAGGTGCGCACGGTCTGCCGGTCGAAGGTCAGCGGCGCCTGCAGATAAGCCTGGCTGCCGAACAGGATCAGCCCGACGCGATCGCCGCTACGGCCGTCGATGAACTCGCCGATCAGCTGCTTGACCAGGGTCAGGCGGCTGACGTCCTCCTCGCCCAGGCGCATGTCGGCGTAATCCATGGAGCCGGACACATCCACGGCGATCAGCAGGTCGCGCCCGCTGGCCGGCAGCGGCAGAGGCTCGCCGACCCATTCGGGGCGAGCGGCGGCGATCAGCAGCAGCAGCCAGAGCAGGGTGAAGTGCACCTGCTTCTTCCAGGGCGGCAGTTGCAGGCGGGCGCGGCGACCGGAAAGGTTTTCCAGCTCGCCGAGAAAACTCACCTGCAGCGCCGCCTCGCCGCTGTCGGCCGCCGGCAGCCACAGGCGCAGCAGCCAGGGCAGGGGAGCGAGCAGGAAGAGCCATGGCCAGGCGAACTCAAACATGCTTGCGAATCCAGGTGGCGACGGCCTGGTACAGGCCTTCGATGGCCTTGTCGTCGAGCGTGCACTGCGGCTTGTAGGCGCCCTCGACGAGGATCATCCAGCGCGTCAGCCCGGCGGCCGGGCAGCGGTTGTCGAGAAACGCCAGCCAGGCGCGGCTGCTCAGGGTATGGCTGTGGCTGTCCGGGTAGCGTTCGCGACACAGGCGCTTGAGCAGGCCATTGAGCTGCTGCAGCCAGGGGCCTGCCGGGGCGCCGTCGTAGGGTTTGCTCAGGCGTTGCAGCTCCCGCAGGGCTGCTTCGCGCATGGGGTCCAGGGGCTGTTCGGCGGCCTGCCGGCGGCGCGGCCGGGGCAGCCTTGGCACCAGGCGCCAGGCGCCCCACAGCAGCACAGGAAAAAGAGCCGCGAGCAGCCACCAGCCGGGCGCCGGTGGCCACCAGCCAATGGCGGCGGGGGCGATCAGCGGCTCGAGCTGATCCAGTGGGTTCATGCCGACTTACCGGGGCGCAGGTTGTTGAGGTGCTCGTGCAACTGCTCGACCAGCTCCTGGCCGGTGGACAGCGACAGCAGTGGCACGCCGAGCTTGTTCGCCAGGCGCTGCCAGCGGGCGCGGCGTGCCTGGGCCTGGTCGCGGTAACTGTGCTGCAGGTTGGCGTCTTCGGTGTCGACGTCCAGCTGGGCATCGCCTTCGCCGAAGCGCAGCAGGCCTGAGGCGGGCAGGGCGTGGTCGAGCGGGTCGGAGACCGGCAGCAGCAGCAGGTCGGTGTGCCGGGCCAGCAGGATCAGCTGTTGCTCGCTGCTGTCGCCCAGAGTGCGCTCGTCGCAGAGGATCACCACCAGGCTGCCAGGGCGCAGCACTTCCCGGGCGCGGCGCAGGGCCAGGCCGAAGCTGTCGCGCACCAGCGGCGTGTCGGCTGACAGCGCCTGGTTGGCACGAGCCAGGCGGGCGAGCAGTTGCAGGAGGCTCTGCTTGCTGCGCCGCGGCTTGATCTCGTGATTGTCCTGGCCGCCGAATACCAGGCCGCCGATGCGGTCATTGTGGCCCAGGGCGGCCCAGCCGATCAGCCCGGCGGCGCGGGCGGCGAGCACCGACTTGAACATCAGCCCCGAGCCGAAGAACAGCTGACGGCTCTGCTCCACCAATAGATAGATGGGCCGTTCGCGCTCTTCGTGGAACAGCTTGGTATGCGGTTCCTGGGTGCGAGCGGTGACGCGCCAGTCGATGGTGCGCACGTCGTCGCCCGGCTGGTAGACGCGCACCTGGTCGAAGTCCACACCGCGGCCGCGCAGCTTCGAGTGGTGCAGGCCGATCAGCGGGCTGCGCCGGCCGGGCGTGGAGAACAGCTGCACCTCGCGCACCCTGTGGCGCATGTCGATCAGTTGCTTGAGATCGGTGCGGATGCCCGCCTGCAGCTCAGGGTTATCCGCGGGCGCGAGCATCAGGCCACCGCGACCACGTCGAGGATGCGCTGCACCACACGGTCCTGGTCGATACCCGAGGCCTCGGCCTCGAACGACAGGATGATGCGGTGGCGCAGCACGTCGAACAGCACCGCCTGGATGTCTTCGGGGCTGACGAAATCGCGGCCGGCCAGCCAGGCGTGGGCGCGTGCGCAGCGGTCCAGGGCGATGGAGCCGCGCGGGCTGGAGCCGTGGGCGATCCACTCGGCCAGCTCGGCGTCGAACTTGCCGGGGGTTCGCGAGGCCATCACCAACTGCACCAGGTATTCCTCCACCGCATCGGCCATATAAAGGCCGAGGATTTCCTTGCGCGCGGAGAAGATCGCCTGCTGGCTGAGGCGATGATCCGGTTTGGTTTCGCCATGCAGTGCTTCGCCGCGTGCCTGGGCGAGGATCTTGCGCTCCACGCTGGCGTCGGGGAAGCCGATCTTCACATGCATCAGGAAGCGGTCGAGCTGCGCCTCGGGCAGCGGGTAGGTGCCTTCCTGCTCGATGGGGTTCTGGGTGGCCATGACCAGGAACAGCGGTGACAGGTCGTAGGTGCTGCGCCCCACCGACACCTGGCGCTCGGCCATGGCTTCGAGCAGTGCCGACTGCACCTTGGCCGGCGCCCGGTTGATTTCGTCGGCGAGCACCAGGTTATGGAAGATCGGCCCCTGCTGGAACACGAAGCTGCCGGTTTCCGGGCGATAGATCTCGGTGCCGGTGATGTCGGCAGGCAGCAGGTCGGGGGTGAACTGGATGCGGTGGAACTCGGCCTCGATACCTTCGGCCAGCTCCTTGATCGCCTTGGTCTTGGCCAGGCCGGGAGCGCCTTCGACCAGCATGTGGCCGTCGGCGAGCAGGGCGATCAGCAGGCGATCGATGAGCTTTTCCTGACCGAGGATCTGGCTGGCGAGAAAGTGG
>JAAIGF010316237.1_pt1 | contig 28980 bp, 25 predicted proteins | sample 6487441 | NCBI WGS metagenome assembly JAAIGF01 (sample SAMN13974129, study PRJNA590717) | phyllosphere metagenome | biome: pepper field; feature: multiple bacterial spot infested pepper fields; material: pepper leaves; isolation source: leaves from pepper fields | host: Capsicum annuum ... | reverse complement strand
TAACTCATTAACTCATTAACTCATTAACTCATTAACTCATTAACTCATTAACTCATTAACTCATTAACTCATTAACTCATTAACTCATTAACTCATTAACTCATTAACTCATTAACTCATTAACTCATTAACTCATGATGATATTTAAAGTGAGAACCAGACGGTGCGGTTTTACCGCTTATCCCGTAACGCTTAACGTTTTTGATTTGTCAGGATTATCCCGCACCACCACTTTGATTTCTGCTTTCTGACCCTGATGTACATTGAATTTATCGAGATGTGCTTCGCCATCAGCGTTCGTCTGCCAGTCTCCAATCGGTAACTGCATCCCATCGTAGAGCCACTCCAGCGCGACGCCGGGAACGGGCTTATTATCTCTGTCCTTCAGCGTGGCGGTAAAAGCAAAAATTGTCGTAGAAATGGTACCCATCTGGCTTTGCGTTTGCGTGCTTGTCAGTTCGACACTTTCAACTCTGGATGCTGCATTCTGGTCCACCATAATTTGGCCCTCTTTGTTAAAAGAATGACGTTTTGAAGATAATAACTCGCAAGATGGCGAGTGCATTTATCACTGTAGCACAATTAGGTTATTATGGATGCGATGGTGATTTTTCTTTATTTGTCCGTTGGTGGTGTATTATTGGGTGGGTCTTTTTTTGAATATTTTTATTTGTTTGTCAGCGTGAGGGTAAATAAAATACTTGAGGTTTTAGCGCTACTATAAAAGTTGGAGGGAACTATAAGTAAGGGGGTTGTGCTATATTAACCTGAGAGAAAATATAACCAGAAAGGGCTTTGCATAAAATACTTTTCAGGAAATTAAGCTGGCTATCTGGGCCAGCAATTAAAAAAAGCGCCGCATTACGCGGCGCTTTTGCATGCGGCCTGTTGACACGACAGAACCGCCTCCTTAGAGGGGAGCTTTTACTTAGAACTGGTAATTGATACCTACGCCAGTGACGTCGTTATCCGCTTTGCCCAGTGCGTTGTCGCCATCCAGCAGGTTGATTTTATACTCTGCGTAGACGTTGAGGTTTTTGTTCAGTGAGTAGTTAGCACCGACAGAAACATATTTATACAGGTCTGCGCTGCCGATGTTTTCCAGATCTTTCGCTTTTGACTGTACATAAGCGATGGATGGACGCACACCATTCAGGAACTGGTACTGTGCAACCACTTCAAAGGTTTCTGCTTTGTTAGCGAAGCCATCGGTGCTGTTTACCGGAGTTGCATTGCGGGTTTCGCTGTACAATGCGGCCAGATAGATCTGGTTGGCATCATATTTAACGGAAGTTGCCCAGGACTCAGCGCGATCGCCTTTACCGAATTCCGCTGTATCTTGTGCTTCGGTACGATCCAGATTTGCATAAGCGCCAGTAAAGGTCAGGCCAGAAATCACTTCATAGGCTACGGAGAAAGCATAACCGTCACCGTTTGAGGTACGAATGGCTGCAGGGGTATTACCACGGTCATTTTTACCTTCGTACTGCAGGGCAAAATCCAGCCCCTCAACCAGGCCGAAGAAGTCGGTATTACGGTAAGTTGCCACTCCACCAGAACGGCCATTCAGGAAACCGTCGGTGATACCAGAATCACCACCAAATTTTGGCAGCACATCGGTAGCAGCGATTGCATCATAGACCAGGCCGTAATTGCGACCATAATCGAAGGAACCAAGGTCGGTGTACTTCAGGCCTGCAAAACCGTAGCGCGTTTTGTCAGTGGAGTTAGCGCCACTGGCTTCTGATTTATTTCCCTGGAACTGGTATTGCCATGCACCGTAACCGGTCAGATTTTCAGTTATCTGGGTCTGGCCTTTAAAACCGATGCGGATATACGTTTGGTCAACATCTACGTCATTATCTTTGGAGAAAGAGTGGCTGGCATTAACACGTCCAGAAAAATCCAGTTTGTTGCCATCTTTATTATAAATTTCGGCGGCCTGTGCACTGCTAAGCCCCAGTAAAACAGGTACCACAACTGCCAAGACTTTCTGCTTCATCATTCTATATTCCTGTAAGTTATTTTTATTGAGACGCGCTCTGGGCGACGACAACAAAATGTCATAAATGATAAATTTACAATAAGAACATAAGTGTTACAAAATGTAAAACAAGCTGAAATATCAGGCTCAGGGAGAGTTAAACGCGAATTTCGACAATGAATATCACTTTTTCTTATTATAAGGCTGTCGTTTTACTGGTTTGTGTAACGTTTTAACCTACTGTTTATGTTGAAATTGCATAACTATTCGCCAATTAGTGGGGTTTTGTTTACTAACTGTTTAAAAAACGCTCCTTTTCTGTTTTTTAACAATAAAATCCCATAATGGAAATTAATTAAGTTGATTGTTTATTGTTTTGTTCTTTCAAAAGTTACATTTATTCCTTGTCGGAAATAACTTTTTATGATGGTGAGGAAATAGAGGGGGTAACAGGATGGATAATAATTTAGAGGGTGTTAAATAGCGCGCTAATTATCATTTTGCGGTAGGGGTAATAAAGGCGGTGATTACACACCGCCTGCAGGGAAATAATGATTAGTATTAATTAAGGTTTAATCCGGCGGATGCCATTAAACCACGAAACAGGCTGGCAACAATAAACAGCGCAATGACACTGCCACACCAGATAATCATCATCCAGCCCAGTCGTCGCCACCAGGCCTGTGGCTGCGGTTTACGCGTCATCAGTTGAATCCATCTCATCGCATCGCTCCTCAGTGGTAGCCCTGTTGCGGGTTCACTTTGCCGCGGAACACATAGTAACTCCACAGGCTATATCCCAGAATGAATGGGATGATAAACAGGGCACCAACCAGCATAAATCCCTGACTTTGCGCAGGTGCGGAGGCGGCGCGGAAACTGATGTCCGGCGGAATAATCATCGGCCAGATGCTGATACCAAGGCCACTGAAACCAAGAAACAGCAGCATCAGCGTCAGGATAAACGGTGTGTAGTGTGCATCGTGTTGCTGGCTGCTGTGCCACAGCTGCCAGGCGGTCAGCAGCACCAGCAGCGGAACCGGCAGGAAGAAAAACAGTTCAGGCAAACTGAACCAACGGGCAGCTATCGTTGGGCGTGCCAGCGGTGTCCATACGCTGACGATGGCAATCGCCAGCAGCAACAGCAACAGTAATGGGCGTGCCAGTTTACGCATCTGTGCCAGTAACAGCCCTTCGCTTTTGATGATCAGCCAGCTGCAGCCGAGCAGGGCATACGCCACGGTCAGCCCGACGCCGCAGAACAGGCTGAACGGGGTGAACCAGTCAAACAGTCCGCCGATCCACTGACGTCCCTCGACCGGAAAGCCATTCAGGAAGGCGCCGAGCACCACACCCTGCGCGAAGGTCGCAACCAGTGAACCCAGCCAGAATGCGCGATCCCAGAACGGACGGTGCGACGGTGTCGCCTTAAAACGAAACTCGAAGGCGACGCCGCGAAAAATAAGTCCGATCAGCATAATGCTCAGCGGAAGGGTCAGCGCATCAAGGATCACCGCATAGGCCAGCGGGAAAGCGCCAAATAGTCCGGCGCCGCCCATCACCAGCCAGGTTTCATTGCCATCCCACACCGGCGCGACGCTGTTGACCATCACATCCCGGTGCTGGCCATTACGCACCAGCGGAAACAGCAGGCCAATACCCAGATCGAAACCATCCATTACCACGTAAAGCAGAATGCTGAAGATGATAATGACAAACCAGATTAGCGCGAGATCGATACCCATTAGTGTTCCTCCTGCTGATAGCTTTGCGGTCCGTGCGCCACCAGTTTCAGCAAATAAATCAGGCCGATGCCAAATACCGAGGCATACACCACAATAAACGTCAGCAGGCTGAGCGACATATGCAGGTCGCCATGTGCCGACACCGCATCACGCGTGCGCTGCAGGCCATACACCACCCATGGCTGACGACCCACTTCGGTGGTAAACCAGCCCGCGAGGATGGCAATCAGACCCGAAGGCCCCATCAGCAGCACAAAGCGCTGGAAAAGGCGTTGCTGATATAGCCGCTTGCGCCAGCGCAGCCATAAGCTCCACACACCGGCCACAATCATCAGCATGCCGAGCCCGGCCATAATGCGAAATGACCAGAACACCACGGTGGCGTTGGGACGATCGGCAGGCGGAAAACTTTTCAGCGCCGGGATCTGTTTATCGAGGCTGTGCGTCAGAATCAGACTGCCGAGCGCCGGGATTTCCAGCGCATAGCGGGTCTTTTCCGCCTGCATATCGGGCCAGCCAAACAGAATCAGTGGCGTCGGTTCGCCGGGCGGGTTTTCCCAGTGGCCTTCAATGGCGGCGATTTTGGCGGGTTGATGTTCCAGCGTGTTTAAGCCGTGCGCATCGCCAATGGCCGCCTGCAGCGGCGCGACAATTAGCGCCATCCACATGGCCATGGAGAACATGCGCTTAACCGCCGGAGAGTGATTGCCGCGCAGCAAGTGCCAGGCGGCGGAAGCAGCGACAAAAAAGCTGGTCGCCAGGAATGAGGCGGTGGTCATATGCAGCAGGCGGTACGGGAACGACGGGTTAAACACCACCTGTAGCCAGTCGACAGGGATCAGCTGGTTATTGACGATCTCATAGCCCTGCGGAGTGTGCATAAAGCTGTTGGAGGCAAGGATCCAGAAGGTGGACATCAGCGTGCCCAGCGCTACCATACAGGTGGCGAAGAAGTGCAGCCCCGGCCCGACACGGTTCCAGCCAAACATCATCACGCCAAGAAAACCGGCTTCAAGGAAGAAGGCGGTCAGAACCTCATAGGTTAACAGCGGGCCGGTGATGCTGCCGGCAAAGGCGGAAAAACCGCTCCAGTTAGTGCCAAACTGGTAAGCCATTACCAGCCCCGAAACCACTCCCATGCCAAAGTTAACGGCGAAAATTTTCACCCAAAAATGCCACAGATCGCGCCAGATACTGTTGCGCGTTTTCAGCCATAACGCTTCCAGTACCATCAGGAAACTGGCGAGTCCAATGGTGATAGAAGGGAAGATAATATGGAATGAAACTGTGAACGCGAATTGTACTCTTGCCAGTTCGAATGCGTCTAAGCCGAACATAGCCACCTCATTAATGTTATTGCCATACTCTTAAAATGAGGCACCAGTTAATCATGTCGTCGTAACATATAACAGACACAGTTAATCAATTGTAACCTATAACAGTTTTGTCACAGAGTGCACCATAATCGCGCAGATTGCGTCGTTACAGTGCGTTAATTGCTTCTTAATAAAACCAAATCCCATCGTTGATCACAAAAGCCATATTTTATTTTGCCATTGCATAATTCCGCTATTTTCCGTGCCGTTTATCATCTTGAATCAGATGATTATTCACTTTCTATGCATCACTTATGCAATCTGGTCTTTTGTAAGTGATTGATATTGTGTTGTCAGGATCAATTTATGCATTTTTAGCGCTGGCTGGCACGTCCTGTGCAAATTACATTAAAGCTGTGGCGATTCATTTCATTAACATTATTTAAACTTTTCGTTCACCTGCCGGGTGAGCAGCGAGGCCGCTATGCAACAGTCAGTATCACGCGAAAACTTTGATCAGTGGATGGTGCCGACTTATGCACCCGCCAGCTTTGTGCCGGTCCGTGCCGAAGGTTCGACGCTGTGGGATCAGGACAATAAAGACTATATCGACTTTGCGGGCGGTATTGCGGTTAACGCGCTCGGTCATGCGCATCCTGAACTGCAGCAGGCGTTGCAGCAGCAGGCGGCGCGCTTATGGCATACCGGTAACGGTTACACCAACGAGCCGATACTACGGCTGGCGAAACAGCTGATTGACGCCACCTTTGCCGAGCGGGTGTTCTTCTGTAACTCTGGCGCTGAAGCGAACGAAGCGGCGCTGAAGCTGGCACGCAAATATGCCCACGACCGTTTCGGCGCGCAGAAAAGCGGTATTGTCGCCTTTAATAATGCCTTCCATGGCCGCACGCTGTTCACCGTCTCCGCAGGCGGTCAGCCAGCCTATTCACAGGATTTCGCGCCGTTACCGCAGGCTATCAGCCATGCGGTGTTTAACGATCTGGCCTCCGCTGCAGCACTGATTAATGACGAGACCTGTGCGGTGATTGTGGAACCGATTCAGGGCGAAGGAGGCGTGGTGCCCGCCGAACCGGCGTTTCTGCGCGGTCTGCGCGAGCTGTGTGATAAGCATCAGGCGCTACTGATTTTTGATGAAGTGCAGACCGGCGTCGGCCGTACCGGTTCCCTGTATGCCTATATGCATTACGGCGTGATCCCCGATGTGCTCTCCACCGCCAAAGCGCTGGGCGGCGGATTCCCGATTGGCGCAATGCTGACCACGGAAAAACTGGCGGCGTCGATGGGCGTCGGCAGCCATGGCACCACCTACGGCGGTAATCCGCTGGCCGGGGCAGTGGCCGGAAAAGTGGTGGAGCTGATCAACCATCCGACCGTGATGGACGGCGTCGGCACTCGCCACCGCTGGTTTATTAAAGGGCTGAATGAGATCAATGAGCGCCTGCATCTGTTCAGTGAAATTCGCGGCATGGGGCTGCTGATTGGCTGCGTGCTGAACGATGATTTTCGCGGTAAAGCGAAGCAGTTCAACCTGGCTGCGGCGCAGGAGGGCGTGATGGTGCTGATTGCCGGACCGAACGTGGTGCGTTTTGCCCCGTCGCTGGTGATCAGTGAGCAGGAAGTCAGGCTGGGGCTGGAACGTTTCGCCCGCGCCTGCGAAAGAATCGCCGGGGGAGAGCAACTATGATGTTTATCCGTCCCGTGGAACGTGACGATTTGCCGCAACTGCTGGCGCTGGCCGGGAAAACAGGCGGCGGTTTGACCTCGCTGCCTGCCGATGAAGCAACGCTGGCGGCGCGCATCGAACGTTCTCTCCAAACCTGGCAGGAGGCATTGCCGCGTGCGGAACAGGGATACGTGTTTGTGCTGGCGGACAGCGTCACACAGCAGGCGGTGGGCATCTGCGCCATTGAAGTGGCGGTCGGGCTGCAGGACCCGTGGTACAACTTTCGCGTTGGTACCCAGGTGCACGCCTCGAAAGAACTGAATGTGTATAACAATCTGGCGACCCTGTCGCTGAGTAATGACCATACCGGCAGCAGCGAGTTATGTACGCTGTTTCTCGATCCCGATTACCGCGATGGCAAAAATGGGTATTTGCTGTCGAAGTCGCGCTTTCTGTTTATGGCCGAGTTTCGCCAGCGTTTTATGCAAAAAGTGGTGGCGGAGATGCGTGGCGTCAGCGATGACCAGGGGCGTTCACCGTTCTGGGACAGCGTCGGCAGCCGATTTTTTTCCATGGCGTTCGCCGACGCCGATTTCCTCAGCGGCACCGGGCAAAAGGCGTTTATCGCTGAACTGATGCCGAAACATCCGCTGTATATCGATTATCTGTCGCCGGAAGCGCAGGCGGTGATCGGTCAGGTGCATCCGCAGACCGCGCCAGCGCGCGCGGTGCTGGAGGCGGAAGGGTTCCACTACCTTAACTACGTCGATATCTTCGACGGCGGTCCGACGCTGGAGTGCGATATCGATCGTATTCGCGCGGTGCGCAAAAGCCGTCTGCTGCCGGTTGAACTCAGCGAAACGCCGCCGGACGCCAGCCTGCCGCTATGTCTGGTGGCGAACCGCGACTATCAGCATTTCCGCGTGGTGTTACTTCATGCCGATCCGAAAGCGGCGACCATTACGATTAATCAACAGGTGGCGGAGCTGATGAACTGCCAGCCGGGCGACAGCCTGCGTGTGGTAAAGCTCTGTCCCGCGGAGGTAAGCGCATGACGCACTGTATTAACGGACAATGGATCACCGGCGGCGGAGACAGCATGACCAAGGCCGATCCGGTCGATGGTCAGCTGTTGTGGCAGGGTAAAAGCGCCAGCGCCGCTCAGGTGGTCAGCGCCTGCGAGGCAGCGCGCGCGGCATTTCCCGGCTGGGCGCGCCGCCCGTTCAACGAACGGCAGCAGATTGCGGAAAAATTTGCCACCCTGCTGGAGCAGCATAAAGAGGATCTCAGCACCTCGATTGCCCGTGAAACGGGCAAGCCTCGCTGGGAAGCGCTGACCGAAGTGCAGGCGATGATCAACAAGGTGGCTATCTCCATTAAAGCCTACCATGCGCGTACCGGCCACAGTCAGGAAGGTGAGAGTTCGCTGCGCCATCGCCCGCACGGCGTGCTGGCAGTGTTTGGCCCGTATAATTTTCCCGGCCATCTGCCCAACGGGCATATTGTTCCGGCGCTGCTGGCGGGCAATAGCGTGGTGTTTAAGCCCAGCGAACTGACCCCGCTGACGGCGGAAAAAACAGTGCATCTGTGGCAGGCGGCGGGCCTGCCGGGCGGCGTGCTGAATCTGCTGCAGGGCGCGCGTGCTACCGGACAGGCGCTGGCGCAGGATAAGCAGATCGACGGCCTGCTGTTTACCGGCAGCGCCAGCACCGGTTATCAGCTGCACCAGCAGTTTGCCGGGCAGCCGGAAAAAATTCTGGCGCTGGAGATGGGCGGTAACAATGCGCTGATTGTCGAAGACCCGACGGATATTGATGCGGCAGTGCATATCGCTATTCAGTCGGCGTTTATCACCGCCGGACAGCGCTGCACCTGCGCACGCCGCCTGCTGGTGAAACGCGGCGCGGCGGGCGATGCGTTTCTTGCCCGGCTGGTGGCGGTAACGGCACGTCTGCGCGTCGGCCGCTGGAATGATGAACCGCAGCCGTTTATGGGCAGCGTGGTGTCGCTGGCGGCCGCGCAGCATATCTGGCAGGAATGGCAGGCACGGGTGGAGGCGGGCGGTAAGGTGCTGTTGCCGATGCAGTGGCCTGCACGCGACAGCGCGTTGCTGACACCCGGCATTATCGATGTCAGTAACCTTTCAGCGCTGGCGGATGAAGAGGTGTTTGGCCCGCTGCTGGCGGTAGTGCGTTACAACGACTACGACCATGCCATCCGGCTGGCGAATCAGACCCGTTACGGTCTTTCCTGCGGCCTGATTTCACCGCAGCGCGACAAGTTTGAACGCCTGCTGCTGGAAGCGCGCGCGGGGATTGTCAACTGGAATAAACCGCTGACCGGCGCGGCCAGCACGGCGCCGTTTGGCGGTATCGGCGCATCAGGCAACCACCGCGCCAGTGCCTGGTATGCCGCCGACTACTGCGCCTGGCCGATGGCGTCACTGGAGAGTGAACATCTGACACTTCCGGTGACACTGTCACCGGGACTCGATTTCAGCAGCACGGGGGAGAGCTGATGACAGTACGCGAAGTCAACTTTGATGGCCTGCCGGGGCTGACCCATCACTATGCCGGTCTCTCCTTTGGTAATGAAGCCTCAACGCGCAATCAACATCAGCTGTCGAATCCAAAACTGGCGGCAAAGCAGGGGCTGCTGAAAATGAAAGCGCTGGCTGACCTCGGTTTCGCGCAGGGCGTCATCCCGCCTCATGAACGGCCAAATATCGGCGCGCTGCGCCTGCTGGGGTTTAGCGGCTGTGATGAACAGGTACTGGCGAAAGCCGCCAGTCAGGCGCCACAGCTGCTGTCCGCTGCCAGTTCCGCTTCGGCGATGTGGGTGGCGAATGCCGCCACGGTGTCGCCGTCCGCGGACAGCGCCGATCGCCGCGTGCATCTGACCGTGGCGAATCTCAACAATAAATTCCATCGCGCAATCGAAGCGCCGACCACCGAAGCGCTGCTGCGGGCGATCTTCCGCCATCCCGATTACTTTTCGGTGCATCCGGCGCTGCCGCAGGTGGCGCTGTTTGGCGATGAAGGCGCGGCAAACCATAACCGCCTGGGCGCAGAGTATGGCGACCCCGGCGTGCAGTTGTTTGTTTATGGCCGCGCGGAAGCCAGCGGCGGTATCGTGCCAGCCCGCTATCCGGCGCGCCAGACGCGCGAAGCCAGCGAAGCGGTTGCCCGTCAGCACCAGCTGGCCCCGGCGAGGACGATATTTGCCCAGCAGAATCCGGCGGTGATCGATCAGGGGGTGTTTCATAACGATGTGATCGCCGTCAGTAATCAGCAGGTGTTGTTCTGCCATCAGCATGCCTTTCTTCACCAGTCTGACCTGCTGGCTCAGCTGCAGCAGCAGGTACGTGGCTTCTGCGCCATTGAAGTGCCGGATACGCGGGTGTCAGTCCAGGATGCGGTCAGCACCTACCTGTTTAACAGCCAGCTGTTGAGTCGCGAGCAGGGCGGCATGCTGCTGGTGCTGCCGCAGGAAGTACGCCAGCATGCAGGCGTCTGGCGCTACGTTAATGAGCTGGTGGAAGGGGATGGACCGATTGGCGAACTGAAGGTGTTCGATCTGCGCGAAAGCATGTGTAACGGCGGCGGACCGGCTTGTCTGCGTCTGCGGGTGGTGCTCAGCAGCGAAGAGCTGGCGGCAGTGAATCCGCAGGTAATGATGAACGATCGGCTGTTCGCCACGCTGAATGACTGGGTGGACCGGCACTATCGCGATCGGCTGTCGCAGGCGGACCTCGCCGACCCGCAATTGCTGTATGAAGGACGTAAAGCCCTTGACGAACTGACGCAGTTGCTAGACTTAGGGAGTGTCTATGCATTTCAGCAGTAACTGTTTTTCAACTGTAAGGCGGTGGGGAAGGACGCTTTTCTGCCTGCCGGGACGGTGTTCGCACCGTCCGCGTTAGAGGGAGTCGCACTCATGGATTTACTACAACAAACCCTGTCCGGCGAGGCGCCAGCTACAGTGAGTGGTGAGACGCCATATCTGCGCTGGTACTGGCGCGAAGAGGGCATTATAGAGTTTATTCCGCGTCAGGAGACGCAACAGGCGGTGGTATTGTCGGCAGGGCTGCATGGCAATGAAACTGCGCCGGTCGAGATCGTTAACCAGCTGGTGAGCCAGCTGTTGCGTGGGGAAAAGTGGCTGCAACCTCGGCTGCTGGTGATTCTCGGCAATCCGGCGGCGCTGCGCACCGGACAGCGCTATCTGCGCGTGGATATTAATCGTCTGTTTGGCGGCCGCTGGCAACGTTATGAGGATTGCGCGGAAATCCGCCGCGCCTGGCAGCTGGAGCGGGCGCTGGAAAGCTTCTGGCAGGGCACTGATGCGCAGACGCCGCGCTGGCATCTCGATTTACATACCGCCATTCGTGGTTCATATCATCCGCGTTTCGGCGTGCTGCCATTTTGCGAGCGTGACTGGCCAGAGGATTTTATGCACTGGCTGAGCGCTGCCGGACTGGAAGCGCTGGTGTTTCATCGTGCCCCTGGCGGTACCTTCAGCCACTACAGCAGCGAACATTTCGCTGCCGCCAGCTGTACGCTGGAGCTGGGCAAAGCGCAGCCGTTCGGGCAAAACGATCTGTCGCAGTTCGCTGCGGCGCAGCAGGCGCTGGCGTCACTGCTGTTTGGCGAGGCGCTGCCGCCTGCGACAGCGGAGCCGCGCCGTTATCGGGTAGCGCAGCAGATCACCCGCCACACCGAGGCATTTCAGCTGCATATGAGCGGCGAGACGCTGAACTTCACCGCCTTTCCGCAGGGAACGCTGCTGGCAGAAGATGACGACGAGCGTTATTACGTGCAGCAGGCGCGTGAATATGTGTTATTTCCTAACCCTGATGTCGCGATCGGCTTGCGCGCCGGGCTGATGCTGGTAGAGGACAACGCGCATAACGTGGCGCTGAGTAGTGAAACCGGCGCGGGCAGTTAGCCTGCCTGTAACATGTGTGCGGCCAGTCAGGTCGCCGCAAAAAAGTGTGTTACTTTGCCGCCCGCAGTAAAGTGTAAAGAGCGCGCTTTTTTCTTTCCTTAAAGCTGTCTCTGGCATTACACTCCTCCACATTCCCTGCATTATTCCCCCACCAGATCATACATTTTAGCAATTCTTCACCCTATTCTTCTTATTCCCTTCATGATTGTTCTTATCTTGTCTTTTATGCTTTCAGGGCTTTACCAACGCTCTGAGTACTTGACGATTAGCGCCCTACACTTGATGTCGAAGTCGCAACACTGGCTGTCGTCATGAAACTGATAAGTAAGGACAATATTATGCGTAAATTAACTTCCCTCTTCATCGCAACCACACTGGCTTTGGGTGCAGCTAATATCGTTCATGCTGCCGCTGACAACCTGACGCCACCGCCAGCAGCAGGTGCGGAAAAGCCGATGCACAAACCACCGATGCATCCCGGCATGCATATGTTTAAAGGCCTGAACCTGACTGATGCGCAGAAAGAGAAAGTGCGCGCCATCATGGATGAGTCACGCAAAGAGATGAAACGTCCGTCGCTGGAAGAGCGCCGTGCCCTGCACGCGATTATCGCAGCTGACCAGTTCGATAAGAGCAAAGCGGAAGCCCAGGCTGAAGCGATGAGCGCTCACGGCAAAGAACGTGCGCTGGCGATGCTGGAAACCCAGAACAAGCTGTATAACGTTCTGACGCCAGAGCAGAAGAAGCAGTACAACGCCAATTTTGAGAAACGTCTGACTGAAAAGCCGCAGCACAAAGGTAAGATGTTACCGCCACCTGATGCTCCGCAGGGTGATGTTCCACCACCAGCAGAATAAAACAGCTGTCAGCGTTGGTAAAATTTGAGACCGCCGGTGTTGCCCACCCCGCCTGTAAAGGCGGTGGTCAGCACCGGCGGTTTTGCGTTATGCCAGCGGGATTAGCGGATAGTCGCCGCTCAGCAGCGGGCGACACAGGATTTTGTAGCCGTCGCTGTCAAATCCCTCTGGCGCGCGGCTGAGTGTGGCGGCATCGGCGATATCGCTGACGCTGCCGAGATAAAACCAGTGATCGATAATATGAATCTGCGTTTGCGTGCTGCTTTGCTCCACCAGCCCCACCGCGCCCTGATACGGCCAGCACTGAATGCGTACCTTCTCCAGCGCCGCTAACAACCGCTCCTGATGCGCAGTGGTGCTTTCCCGTCCGCAGCAGGCGCCCGCGCAGCGTTTCAGGCTGCTGCGAAAACAGCCGCGTCCTTTACTGACGCTTTCCAGCCCGAGCAGGCCGTAACAGAGCTGCTGCTCATCGGCGATACTCTTCAGGGTTTCCAGCGCGGCCCGGCGGTTGGCATACAGGCCAAACAGATTGGGCGAACGGGAAAAATCCAGCTCTTTGGCATACACCACCTGTGGCTTGTCGCCGTTCAGCTGCAGCGAGCAGAGCTGGCGGTTTTTGCGCAGGCGTTTATTGAACAGCGGCTGCTGTGTTTTGATCAGCTGCGCTTCCAGCAGCAGGGCGCCCAGTTCGCCAGCGGTAGTGATCCAGCTGATATGACGCGCCTGGTGCAGCATTTTCGCCGCATCAGCGTTGCGGAAATGCGACATTACCCGACTGCGAATACTGACGCTTTTGCCGATATATAGCGGCATTTGCGTGCTTTCACCGTGAAACAGGTACACGCCAGGCAGCTCCGGCAATTCATCGAGAAAATGGCGCAAATGTTCAGGGTAGTGATAAATCGCTGCGGGCTCGAACGCCAGGCGATGGCGGGTAAGACGTGTTGGCAAAGGAAACTCCACTTACTGTTTACTTATCCAGTATAACCGCTGTGGCGAAAATAACTACAGCAGAACAGTAAATAGTGGTCCGGAGCCTCTGCCAGAAACAACGCGGGCGACACTCAGGTCGCCCGCCAGCTTGCTGGACTATTTTTTCCAGAAGTCGTCAAACACAGTGATCGGTGGCCGACGTTTGTGTTCCGTTTTCAGATACCAGCCTTCGATGGTTTTGGCACTGTGATCGTCCACTTTTTTGCCTTCCAGGTAGTCATCGATCAGCGGGTATGTGACGCCGAGCGCCACTTCATCCTGCAGGCCCGGGCGATCGTCTTCCAGGTCGGCGGTCGGATGTTTCAGATACAGATGCTCCGGGCAACCCAGTGCTTTCAGCAGCTGTTTCCCCTGGCCTTTATTCAGGCGGAAAATCGGGTTGATATCCGTGCCGCCATCGCCGTACTTGGTAAAGAAACCGGTCACCGCTTCGGCGGCATGGTCGGTACCGACCACCACACCGGCATTCATTCCGGCGATGCTGTACTGCGCCTTCATTCTTTCACGCGCTTTCTCGTTGCCGCGGATAAAGTCGGACAGCTCCACGCCAGCTTCGCGCAGGGCTTTCTCACTCGCCAGCACGGCTTCTCTGATATTCACTGTCAGCACGCGATCGGGCTGAATAAACGCGATCGCGTCCTGGCAATCCTGTTCATCTGCCTGCACGCCATACGGTAAGCGCACGGCGATGAACTGATACGCCTGGTCGCCGGTTTCTTCGCGCAGTTCGCTGATCGCCAGCTGGCTGAGTTTGCCGGTCAGGGTTGAATCCTGACCACCGCTAATGCCCAGCACCAGTGATTTCAGAAACGGGTGAGTCTTCAGATAGGACTTCAGAAACTCAACGCTGGTGCGGATCTCTTGCTGCGGGTCGATCACGGGCTTTACGCCGAGCGCGGCGATAATCTCTTGCTGCAGTGCCATGAACCTCTCCTCAAGTCAGTTGCATCATTCTCTGCTGTTAAGCTAACGCGCATCACGCGAAACGACAAGGAACAATCGTAGCAGATGCGCATCAAACGCTGTTAAATCAGACAGTTTGCGGCTTTTTCGCCAGCAGGATAAACATCAGAATCGCCAGCATATAGCAGGCGAAGATGGTCATTGTCATCGTCAGTACCGAGGTGCCACCCAGCCCGGTCAGCGGCACACTGAGCGCACCCAGGCTGAACATGGTGACGCCTATCACGGCTGACGCACTGCCCGCCCGCTGTCCCTGACTCTGCATCGCCAGCGATGACGCGGTGGTGCCGATCACGCCGACACTGGCGATCGTAAAGAACAGGGTTACCAGCACCAGCGGCAGTGGCGCGCTGCTGAGCCCGGCCAGCAGCAGACAGCTGGAGGCGATAAATGCCAGCACCAGGCCACCTTTCAGCACCCGGTACTCACCCCACAGCGCACAAAAACGGGCGCTGGTTTGTGATGCAATAATCAGGCCGATACCGTTAACCGCGAAGCACAGGCTAAAGGCCTGCGGCGACATGCCATACAGCTGCTGCAGCACAAACGGTGATGCGCCGATATAGGCAAACATGCCCGCCATCATCAGCCCCTGCGTCAGGCAAAAGCCCATAAAACCGCGATCTTTTACCACCCGTCCCAGCCCGGCCCAGGCAGAAAGCAGACTGCCCTGGCTGCGTCTTTCGGGTGGTAATGTCTCCGTCAGCGTGGCGCGCGACAGCACCAGCAGCAGAATGGCAATCAGCGCCAGCGCCATAAACAGTCCGCGCCAGTCGAGGAAGGCCATCAGCGCGCCACCCAGCACCGGCGCGCCAATCGGCGCCAGGCCGTTAACCAGCATTAGCAGGGCGAAGAAGCGCGTCAGTTCGTGGCCGCTGTACATATCACGCGCCACGGCGCGCGACAGCACCGCGCCACCCGCGCCGGAAAGTCCTTCAAACAGGCGCGCGGCCAGCAGCTGGTTGATATCCTGCGCCAGCGAACAGCCGACGGAGGAGATAAAAAACAGCACCAGCGACAGCAGCAGCGGGCGGATGCGGCCATATTTATCGCTCATCGGGCCAAAAATCAGCTGTCCTGCGCCGAGCCCCAGCAGGCCCGCCGTCAGACTGAGCTGCGCCGTCGCCGTCGAGGTGTGCAGTTCACTGGCCAGTTCCGGCAGCGCAGGCAAATAGAGGTCGGTACACAGCGGGCCAAGTGCGGCCAGCATACCCAGCGTAACCGCGTAAACCACGCGCTTAGAGTGTGCAGGTGATGTCATGGATCGTTATTCTCAAACAGTTGTTGCAGGAATTGTTGGTAAATAGCGTGCAGCCGCTCTGCCGGGGCTTTCTGCGGCGTCAGGCGGCGGTAAGCGGTGCCTTCGACCATCACCGCCAGCACTTCCACACAGGCGCGGATGCGCGCTTCGCTCATGTGTGGATGTTCATGCTGCACGGTGCTGACTGCGTGATGGAACATGCGGTGATCGGCCTCCGCCAGCATCGCGGCCACCCGCGGATTGCGCGTCGCCTCCGCCGCCACTTCCAGCATCAGCGCCTGATCGTCTTCATCCGGTACTTCTCGCCAGGCCAGCAGGGTGGGTAATTTAGGCGTATGAGTATGTGCGCTGAGTTCCGCCATCCGCTGATCGATAATGCGCTTGACGATCTCTTCGATAATCGCGTCTTTGTTAATGAAGTAACGGTAAATCTGACCAACGCTGAGCTGCGCTTCACTGGCGAGCTGCGCCATGCTGGCGGCATGGAAGCCGGACTGGCGGAAACAGCGGCGTGCGGCAGTAATAATTTCGTCCTGACGCTGGCGATGACGAAGATCGCGCGTGCTGGGTTGTGGCTCCATTGCGTCCTCCTGTGAATAAGGAAGGGTGATCGGTAAGGTTATTTGAGAGCGTTCATTCTCATTTTACGCGGCATTATACGGAAGCGGGGGGCGATTCCTACTTTTTTCTCAGCGGCACTTCTCGTGCACGTATCAGCGGACTCCGAAAAACGTGCGTCATCATCGGCATAAATTTGAAAAATCAGCCTTTATGTTCCACGCTTATAGTCACATGGACAATAAATGAGGAATAACAAGATGAAGAAAGTAACAGGATTTATTGGTGCTGCTGTGGCTTTAGCTGTGTTATCCGGATGTACTGCTTATGACCGCGCGGAAAGCTATGTCACCACGCCGGTGGTGAAAGATGTGAAGAAAGGGATGACGCGTGAGCAGGTGCGCCAGATTGCCGGTGCGCCTTCCACGGAAATCACCATGGCGCATGCACGCGGTACCTGCCAGACCTACGTGCTGGGTGAACGTGATGGTAAAGCTCAGACTTATTTCGTGAGCTACAACGACACCGGTCGGGTAATGAATTACGGCTTCCAGAGCTGTAAAGAGTATGACACCGACCCGCAGGTGAAACAGTAATCTTCGTTTGATAACGTATTCCGGTAACAGGAATACGTTACTTAATAAAATGCACTGTGGAAAGCCCGACACTGGTCGGGCTTTTTTTATAGCATTCTGATATGACGCGATATTTTCATTTCATTCCTGATGGTTTATTAATGGATTGCGTAATATGAATTAAAACTGATTATTTGATTGCGTTAATTTTCACTGCTGGCGAATGTGATGCAGGAAGCAATATAATGACAATTACCGAAGACAGTTGATGGAATGTTGTGGTAAATTTCTCATCTCGCCCTGATGAATAAAAAGATAATGGGTTAAACGATTCTTGTTTTATTAATATTTATGCAATCATTTTGTCTGTGGAAAAGCACAATGGCTGGTTTACCGCTTGCCCCCCGGCAGCTGCTTTGTGAACGGCTGCGCTACCACGCATCGCCAGCCAGCCTGAGGGCAGGAGCATTGCATCAGGCAGCAACATCTTCGCAACAGGTATAACGCCGCAGTATAAAGGAACAGATTACATAAACAGGTAATATGCCGATGTGACGTTACTGCGCTACGTAATTAATTATGACACAGCTTGTTTTTCTTTCTGTTTTAACCCCGGTATCGAAGCAGTAAGTTATTTTTAGTAGAATTTCACTAAGCCTCATGGTTAATATGAAAAACAATAAGTCCGTCATTATATGAGGTAATAAATAGCCTGTTATTGTTTTGCTTTCGAAGTGTCTTGCTGCTGCATACTGGGTTTTGATTTTAAATAGCACCAGGAGTGCTATCCGGTTTATGACGTCAATTCCATATGGATTTATTTTAAATTAAATTATTAAGGATGAATTATTATGACCAGGCATACCAGATGGAATCGGTATCGTGGAGTAATGAAATGGACTGTTCCATTACTGTTACTTATTTTTTTTCTCTGCGGCATGAGTCAGGCGACAGAGCATCCCGTCACGGAGATGACGGCAGGGGATGCAACGGATGCATCGTCGCTCAGCGGGTTCTGGCAATCCGCGCAGCAGCAGGGCGCCAGCCGCGCCGCGGCCGATAAAGCCAGCCAGTTACTGAGTCAGGCCGCCAGCGAGGAGATCGAGTCCTGGCTTGATTATCGCGGCGCGCGCGCGCGCGTGACGCTCGATGCCGGGCTGCAGGGACGCGATCGTGAGATAGGGCTGGACTATCTGTTTCCTTTTTATGATTCGCAAAACGACACCTTGTTCACCCAGCTTAGCGCTCATCGCTGGGCTGAACGCAATATCCTCAATATCGGCGCGGGCTGGCGTCATATGCTGACCGCGGACCTGCTGGTCGGCGGTAATCTGTTCTATGACCAGGACCTGACGCGCCATCACAGCAGGCTGGGCGCCGGGCTGGAGCTGGGCAGTAAGCGGCTGCAGGGCTCGCTGAATTACTATCTGCCGCTGAGCGGCTGGCGGCTCAGTCCTGAAGCGCCGTTTACTGATGCACTGTACTTTGATCAATATGAACGCGCCGCCCGTGGCTGGGATATTAACCTGCTGCTGGGCGTGACCAATCATGTGGCGCTGAAGAGCAGCTTCTTCCAGTGGTACGGCGATAAAGTGGATATCACCGGTCAGCGCCAGCAGGCGAGCAAAAACCCCAGTGGAATTGAGCTGGGAGTTAACTGGCAACCGCTGCCGCTGCTGACGCTGTCTGGTGAACGGCGTTTTATCAGCAATCAGAGTGACGATACGCGTATCGGCCTGGATCTGAACTGGCAGTTTGGCCGTTCATGGCGCGAAATGGTCGATCCGAGTCGTGCCAGTGCGCTGCCTGCGCTGAGCCAGTCGCGCAGCGCATTTGTCCAGCGTAATAATAATATTGTGCTGGCCTACAAAGAGCAGGCTAAGAGCTGGCGAATTTACTTTGACCCGACGGAAGTCCGCGCTAAAGCAGGTGGCGCGGCGGTGAACAATCGGGTGAAGGGAAGCCAGGGTGCGGTGACGCGCTACAGCAGCAGCGATCCGCTTAAAGCACCCGTCGACGAGGCCAGCGGGCGCGTTACGCCGTTGCAGAAAGGCAACGTCACCATCACAGCGCAAACCTTTATCACCGTGGCGGATAACACACCGATCAGCACGGCACACTATCAGCTAATTATTGGCGCTGGTGATTTTGCCCCTTCGGTCAGCGATGTTGAAATCAGTGGAGAAGCGTTGCTCGGCAACACGCTGACCGGCAGCTATCGCTACCATGATAATGACGGAGAAATTGAAGGCGCCAGCAAACAGCAGTGGTACCGTCTCGATTCGCCGTCGCAGGCGCTCGATCAACTGCAACCCGTGGCGCAGGGCGCGCAGTACACCGTCACGGCGGCCGATCTCAGCAAATATATCGCTTTTCAGGTGACGCCCGTCAGCATCGCCTCGCTGCAGGGTATCCCGCAAAGTAAAACGGTGACAGGGCCAACGCAGAAACTGGTGGGGCTTTCCTTCTCCCTGCAACAGGGCGAGGGCGTGATTGTTAACGACTCGGAGCTTAAACTGGCCGCTGGCAGCACCGGACGCTTGCTGTTTAGTGTTCAGGTAACTGATGCGCAGGGCAAGCCTCTGGCGGATCGCGACGTCTTCTGGAGTCAGCAGGCGGGTGCGCCAGGCCAGCTGGCAAAAACACAAAGCGTGACCAATGCTGATGGCTTTGCGCAGGTCGACTATATCGCTATCCGCAGCGCAGGTGAGGACAAGGTGGAAGCCGCGTTACAACCGTCTTCACCCGTCTCCAGGTCTGTAAACCGGCAGCAACAGGCGCGTGCGTTTAAAGTGGTCATAGCGCAGCCCGATCTGACGCTGAAAGCGGCTAATGACCAGACTTCGGTGGTGGTCGGCGGCAGTGCGGTGGTGTTTAACGCCAGACTTAGTGAAAGCGATAATCTGGGCATCAACAAACGCACCCTGCAGTGGCGTAGTGACGATCAGGCCGCAGGGGTGAGTGAGACCAACAGCGTGGGCGAAAGCAGCGTATCCCTGAAACCGCCCGCTGAGTTTGGCGCCGGGCAATGGCGTGTGGAGACGTCGCTGGACGGTGGAGCAACCCGGAGCCTGACCCTGACCCTGCAGCGCAGAGATGTGGCGCCGCTTGTCAGTGATGTCACCAGTGTCGTCGTGGATTATGGCGCTGCGCCGCAGAAGCTGACGATCACTGGCGGCAACAGTGCACTCAAAGCGTTCAGTTCTGATAATACCAGCGTGGTGAATGTGGGCAGCGATGGTACTCTGACTTTCCTGAAGGTCGGGAATGCCACTATTCGCGTCAGCCAGCCAGAGACTCCCTCTGAGCAGGCGCCACAACCGTTGTCGATTCCGGTGACCGTCAGCAAGAGTGCAGGGGAACGACTCAAGGTTGACGCTCTGACACTGTACGTTGGCGAAACCAAACCGCTTGTCATCACTGGTGGCAATAAGGGGCAGCTGTCGTTTAGTTCGCCAGCGGTCGGCGTATTTACTGTCAGTGACGATGCAAAACTCACTGCGTTAATGAGCACCGGGGAAAACGTCACCGTAAGTCTGACGGTAACGGAAGCGGAGAGTGAAAACTATCTGAGCCAGAAATATACCAGCAGTGTGATGGTGAAACGTTATCCGGCTATTGCACTGCAGGGGCCGGCCTCCGTGATCGTGAATTATGGCAGTGCGCCGCAGCAGTTGACCATTACCGGCGGCAATGTGGGTGGAAAGACGGTTTATACCACCTTTGATTCCACAATTGTGCGGGTCAGCGATAGCGGACTGATGACCTTCCTTAAAGCCGGAACCACGCAAATTACAGTCAGCCAGGCGGCGACGGTGAGTCATAATGCGCCGGAAAAACTTATTATCCCGATTACCGTGAAGAAAATCGCCGGGACGCCGCTGGTGGCGAAGGATATGAACTTAACCGTTGGCGAGAGCCGGGCCATTACGCTGACTGGCGGCAACAAGGGGCAGCTGGAATATTACAGCAACAATAGCGATAAAATTGTCGTCAGCGCCAGTGGTGTCGTAACAGCGCTAAAAACCACCGGCAGCCAGCCTGTCGCGCTGATGATTGGAGAGAAAGAGAGCGATAATTATCTGGCGCAGTCTGTCACGATCTCAGTCAGCGCTGAGTTAAAAACCTCTGCACCGCTAACAGGACCCACTTCCGTTACGGTCAATAAGGGGGCCGGGCCACAGGCATTGTCGTTTAGCGGAGGAAATAAAGGCAAGCTGACTTTCAGTTCTGACAATAGCTCAGTAGTCACGGTGAGTGAAACCGGGGTGCTGTTCTTTGGCAATGTCGGTTCAGCGAATGTCACCATTAGCCAGGCGGCGACTGAGCAGGAGACCAGTCCGGACCCACTGAAGATTGCCGTCACTGTTAATTCTAACGCGCCACTGGTAGTGACATCGACCTTTAGCTATGAAGCTGGCCCCTGGCCGGGAATCATTAAGTTTGTCGCGAAAGTGACAAGAGATGGTGTTCATCAGCCCTACATCCCAATTTGCGTGTACTACCGACAGAACGGTGTGGAAGTGGCGCGTCGATACTCTGAGCCTGCCAGGGACACTGTGATCCTCGAATACCAAATGATTACCCCCTATCAGAAGGGCGGAGACTTCGATGTAAAAATCTGCAATTAACCTGCTGACAAAACCGGGAGCATAATGCTCCCGGTTTCTGCGTTTAGAGTCCCGGCGGACGTGGTACTTCCAGATAGCTGCCATTAATGTCGCGGCGATAATAGTGACCGTCGGCAACGTAAAAGCGTTCACCGTTATAATCCAGCGCACGCATCGGTGCTGGAGCAGGATCTGCCGGTCGTTCCACCACCACGTAACTATCTCCCTGACGCTGGTAGTAATTACCGTTCAGCAGGTAGTAGGTTAAGCCACCAATCAGCACAGCTTCAGCCGCAGACGGTAAAAAACGCAGCGGACCCGGACCGCCTGGGCCACCACTATGCCAGCCTGGACCCGGACCACCAGGACCCCAGCCTCCGGGATGGGCGCTGGCGACCAGCGGACTGACTAAGGTTAAGGCCAGTAATGAAGCGACAATCTTTTTCATATGATGACTCCTGCATACACAGCAGTAACATTATCCCGCAGCAGGAAAATTACAAGGCGTCACCATCGCCTGTTATCGAATGCTTACAGCGCTTAACGCTTTGCTAACTGTCGCTCCAGCATTACGCGGAAATGTGCAGAGTAAGTCAGCAGAAAAGAGTGAAAAAAGGCCGGATTCACCGGCCTGTTTGGGAATGAAAAAACGGTTATGCCGGTACGGACAACGCTTTCTGGCTGCGTGACCAGATACGATGGGCAGCAAGCGCGGCGATAAACTCACTCATCAGCACACCTTCCGCTTTGCTGTCCTCAATAATCCCTTCCTCCTGCTCCTCATCCGCCAGGCCAAACTGCGCCTTGAAGCGGCGTGCATCGCCACTGAGAGCAATCACTTTCAGGTGCTTGTAGGCTTCCAGCAGGAAGTAGCGGGCATCACCGCGCAGCAGCAGGGCATCGATATTGCCATCGGGGACGATCACGGCATCAAAGGTCAGAGAGGGCAGACCGCTGAACGTCGCGTCCACTGACAGAGTTGAGCCGTCGTCAGCACGTACCTCGCCCATATGACCGGCCAGCAGTTTGCCATGCACGCCATTTGCTTTCAGCACCTGCAGAATTGCCAGCACATCGGCTGCCCTGAAGCCGTCACTCACTAACAGCGCCACCTGACGTCCTTTGATTGTGCCGCCGGGAACGGCATACAGACTCAGGCTGGGGTCTTTTTTCAACCCGTTAACATCTTTGGGCGCCGCCACCTGTAGCTGTTTTTCGGTTAGCGCAATGCCAAGGTTTTCAGCGACGGCGTGCGCCAGCGTGATTTCGATATGCGCCAGCTGGTCAATCACCCGCTCACGGATGTAGGGGCGCGCTACTTTGCTCAGTTCAAACGAGAAGGCATCAATAATATGCTGCTGCTCCACCGGCGTCTGGCTGTGCCAGAACAGGCGCGGTTGCGAGTAATATTCGCCGAATGACGGGCTGCGCTCACGTACTTTGTGGCCCTCGATTCGCTCCTGATAGCTCTCGAAACCGCCGCGTTTCGGACCTGGCGGGGTTTCTCGCGGCCAGTTGTCGTTGATCGAGTTCGGCTCATAGTTGGCCGGATTACTGTCGATCTCCATACGGTGCATGCCGCCGCGCTGGAAGTTATGGTATGGACACACCGGCCGATTAATCGGCGTTTCGTGGAAGTTTGGTCCGCCAAGGCGGCTGATCTGGGTATCGGTGTAGGAGAACAGGCGTCCCTGCAGCAGGGGATCGTTGGTGAAATCGAGTCCAGGCACAATATGGCCGGGGTGAAAGGCGACCTGCTCGGTTTCGGCAAAAAAGTTGTCCGGATTGCGGTTCAGCACCATTTTCCCCACCAGTTCCACCGGCACCAGCTCTTCCGGGATCAGTTTGGTGGCATCCAGCAGATCAAAGTCAAATTTGAACTCATCCTCTTCAGGAATTAACTGTAACCCCAGTTCATATTCCGGATAGTCACCCGCTTCGATCGCTTCCCATAAGTCACGGCGATGATAATCCGGGTCGCGGCCGGTTAGCTTCTGCGATTCATCCCACAGCAGTGAGGCTTTCCCTGCCACCGGTTTCCAGTGGAAACGAACAAAAGTGGCTTTACCGTCGGCATTAATCAGGCGGAAGGTGTGAATGCCGAAACCTTCCATAGTGCGATAACTGCGTGGAATACCGCGATCGGACATGGCCCAGAACACATTATGCAGCGTTTCCGGCTGTAGTGAGACGTAATCCCAGAAGGTGTCATGGGCGCTCTGGCCCTGCGGGATTTCATTATGCGGTTCCGGTTTCACGGCATGGACGAAATCGGGGAATTTATGTGCATCCTGAATAAAGAACACCGGTGTGTTATTCCCCACCAGGTCGAAATTCCCCTCCTGGGTATAGAACTTGGTGGCGAAACCACGGATGTCACGCACCGTATCGGCCGAACCGGCGCCACCCTGCACGGTGGAGAAGCGCACGAACACGGGTGTGATCTGTTCAGTATCACAGAGGAAATCCGCTTTGGTGACATCGCTCAGTGAACGGTAAACCTGGAAATAACCATGGGCTGCCGAGCCACGCGCATGAACAATACGTTCAGGAATGCGTTCGTGGTCAAAATGGGTGATTTTTTCCCGCAGAATAAAATCTTCCAGCAGCGTCGGCCCGCGCGTTCCGGCGCGCAGGGAGTTTTGATCGTTGGCGATACGTGTGCCCTGGTTGGTGGTGAGCGGGGTGTTTTCACCCGTGTCTTTACGCCAGGCATCGAGCTGATCGAGTTTTGCGTTACGGGTATTCGGTGCTTTCAGGCTACCCGGCGCGGTGGGTTGCTTACCGGGAGCGCTCGGCTCAGTAGTGGGCTGATGAGAACCATCTTCCGGGGCGAGGGAATCCAGTCCGGGTTTCGCCGACTCAGGCCCTGTCGTGGGTGCGTGATGGCTCAGCTCCTTGTGATCTGTTTCTTTCGACATCGTTGCGTGCTCCCGTTGCTGTCGTTATTTGGCATCCTTAACTATAGAACAGTGACAGGTATACGCGCGCAAACAGCAGGGATTTGCCGGGATTCACGCTGAAACGGCGCATTTATCAGACAAATGGCAGGGTGGGTCAACAGGGAGAATATTGGCGTTACACAGCAAAAAGGCCGGAAATCCGGCCTTTTTTGACTGCTGGGCGCAACTTACTGGTGGGTCAGTTCCGCGCGGTCATCGCTGTTCAGGACGGCCTGGTCGGTCTGGCCCAGCCAGCGGCTGGTCAGGGAACCTGCGGTCATCGCACCATTAACGTTCAGCGCGGTACGGCCCATATCAATCAGCGGCTCGATAGAGATCAGCAGTGCCACCAGTGTGACTGGCAGCCCCATGGCCGGCAGCACAATCAGGGCGGCAAAGGTCGCGCCGCCGCCAACACCCGCCACGCCAGCGGAGCTGAGGGTGACAATACCGACCAACGTAGCGATCCACAGAGGATCGAACGGGTTAATACCGACCGTTGGCGCAACCATTACCGCCAGCATGGTCGGATAGAGACCGGCACATCCGTTCTGGCCGATGGTGGCGCCAAAGGAAGCGGAGAAGCTGGCAATAGATTCCGGCACGCCCAGACGACGGGTTTGCGTTTCCACATTCAGCGGAATACTGGCGGCGCTGGAGCGGCTGGTGAAGGCGAAGGTGATCACCGGCCACACTTTACGGAAGAAGCGCAGCGGATTGATGCCGTTCACTGACAGCAGCAGGGCGTGTACCGCAAACATGATCGCCAGACCGAGGTAAGAGGCGACAACAAAGCTACCCAGTTTGATGATGTCCTGCAGGTTGGAACCGGCCACCACTTTGGTCATCAGCGCCAGTACACCGTACGGCGTCAGTTTCATAATCAGGCGTACCAGCTTCATCACCCATGACTGCAGGGTATCGATCGCGGTCAGCACGCGCTGGCCTTTTGACTGGTCATCTTTCAGCAGCTGCAGAGCGGCCACGCCGAGGAAGGCGGCAAAAATCACTACGCTGATGATTGAGGTTGGATTTGCGCCAGTCAGGTCAGCAAACGGATTTTTCGGGATAAAGGAGAGCAGCAGTTGCGGCACGGTCAGATCGGCCACTTTACCAGCATAGTTGTTCTGGATTGCCGCCAGACGTGCCGTCTCCTGCGCGCCCTGTACCAGACCGTCAGCGGTCAGGCCAAACAGGTTGGTAACGAACACGCCGACCACCGCGGAGATCGCCGTGGTGAACAGCAATACGCCGATGGTCAGCAGGCTGATTTTTCCCAGTGACGAAGCGTTGTGCAAACGGGCGACCGCGCTGAGAATCGAGGCAAACACCAGTGGCATCACAATCATTTGCAGCAGCTGGACGTAACCATTGCCGACAATGTTGAACCAGCTGATCGACTCCCTGACCACTGGCGCATTTTCGCCGTAGATCAGTTGCAGTGCCAGACCAAACGCGACGCCCAGTACCAGGCCGGCGAGCACTTTTTTCGACAGGCTCCAGTCGGTGCGACTGGTGCGAGACAGAATAAACAGCAGCGCGAGAAACGCCACAATATTGAGAATCAGAGCCAGATTCATCCCATTTCTCCGGTGAAAGTCTGACGGTAGTACCGCCAGAGAATAGTGCGATATTTTGTATCGCGTATTAAGCCTTAGCTGGTGGCGTATGTTATCAGTCACCCAGGCCACAGCATTATATTCAAAAGTAATTGTTTATAACTTTATGGTATTGAACGGTACTATTATTGCGCGATTTGTTTATTGGTTATGCGATTCAGGCTGTTCTGCACCACATTAATGAATTGCGCTGGCCAGCCATTGGCGCCGAGCCATGGCATTTGCGGTGAAAACCACATCGCGTAGCACACCAGTCCCATACATAACACGCGTTCCAGCTGGTTGCCTTTCTGGCTGTTAAGCAGCGGCAAACAAAAGCGCCAGCGGCACGGCCACAGCAGCGGGACGCCGGCCGGTGTCAGCATATCGGCAGCGATGTGGCTGAGATAACCCACCACCATTCCCTGCAGGGCATCGGCCGGGATCAGGCCATCTTCCGGCATATTAATCTGGAACAGCGCCAGGGCGCCTAGCACTGCCAGCAGGCTGTGAGTGAAACCCCGGTGACCAAAAGCACGCGCCACCGGGCCGGAAATCCATTTCAGCCGTTGCCCCAGCAGCGATTTCGGGTGGTCGATATCCGGCAGCAGACAGGTCAGCAGCGCAGCCGGAATAATATGCCACCAGTCGCCGTCCGCCAGTACCGGCGTCAGTTCGGCGCGTTTGACGAAAATGGCGCTGGCAATGGCAAAAATAATATGGCCTTCGGCCGTCATGAGGTTAACCTGGCTGCATAACTGTCAATGCATCCAGTATAGGGGATATATCCAGTAGATTAAATACGTGACGCTGTAACCAAAAATAAAAAATTTGTCTTAGTGATTCAGCATGACGTCGCCACAGGGTGCAGCGACGTCAGTCTGTCAGCGCGCCAGCCAGCCGCCGTCTACGGCAATGGTGTAGCCGTTGACGTAATCGGCGGCGGCAGAGGCGAGAAATACCACCGGACCTTTCATGTCTTCAGGCGTGCCCCAGCGCTCTGCCGGAATACGTCCGAGGATCTCCTGGCTGCGCGATTCGTCGTTGCGCAGCGGTTCGGTGTTGTTGGTCGCCATATACCCTGGGGCAATGGCGTTGACGTTAATATTATGCTTTGCCCATTCGTTGGCCATCAGGCGCGTCAGTCCCATAATCGCGCTTTTCGACGCGGTATAGGAGGGCACGCGGATGCCGCCCTGGTAAGAGAGCATGGACGCGATATTGATGATCCTGCCGCCGTGACCCTGGCGGATAAACTGGCGGGCGACGGCTTGTGACAGGAAGAAGACCGTTTTGCTGTTGATATTCATCACGTCGTCCCAGTCCTGTTCGCTGAAGGTCAGGGCATCTTCGCGGCGGATAATTCCGGCGTTATTCACCAGGATATCAATGCGGCCAAAGGCAGCGACCGCCTGTTCCACCACCTGCGGCACATTCGCGCTGTTGATCAGGTCGGCTTCTATATGACAGAAACGGCGGCCGAGTGCTTCCACCTGGCTTTGCGTGTCTGTCGCCGCGCGACGGTTGACGCCAATAATATCGCAGCCCGCTTCCGCAAGGCCGAGCGCCATGCCCTGGCCCAGGCCGGTATTGCAGCCGGTGACCAGCGCCACTTTTCCTGTCAGATCAAATGCGTTAAGGATCATATTCACTCTCTTTAGTACAGGGCGTGATGCCAGAATGTTCTGGCGTGGGATCAGCGCAATTCGCTGACTTTTACATGGTCCATATCATCAAACACCTGGTTTTCGCCCACCATGCCCCAGATAAAGGTGTAACGTTTGGTGCCGACACCGGCATGAATCGACCAGCTCGGTGAGATCACCGCCTGTTCGTTATGCACCAGCAGGTGACGTGTTTCCTGTGGCTGGCCCATCATATGGAAGACGGCGGTCTCTTCGTCCATATCGAAGTAGAAGTAGACTTCCATACGGCGTTCATGGGTGTGGCAGGGCATGGTGTTCCACAGGTTGCCTTCTTCCAGTTTGGTCAGCCCCATGGTGAGCTGGCAGGTTGGCAGGACATCCGGGATGATGAATTTATTAATGGTGCGGCGGTTGCTGGTGGTAGCGTCGCCCAGCGTGGCCTGAACCGCCTCTTCCAGGGTGATTTTTTTGTCCGGATAAGTGGTATGCGCCGGTGCACTGTTGTAGTAGAACTTCGCCGGTTTACTGGAATCGACGCTGCTGAATACTACCGACTGTGCGCCCATTCCTACATATAACGCCTGCTGGTTGCCGATTTCCCAGCTTTTGCCGTCGACCTCGATTACACCCGCGCCGCCTATGTTGATGACGCCCAGTTCGCGGCGCTCAAGGAAGTAACTGACACCCAGCTGTTTACCCACTTCGCTGCCAATAGTGACGCTTTTTGCCACCGGCATGATGCCGCCAACGATAATGCGGTCAATGTGGCTGTAGGTCATGGTGTAGTTGTCGGCGTCGAAGATTTTTTCGATCAGAAATTCGCGACGCAGCGCGTCGGTATCGAGCTGGCGCGCGTGGTCACTGTGAATACTTTGACGAACTTGCATGGTGGTGCCTCTCAATTTTGTTGCAGATTTTTATGCTGGCGCAGAATGCTGCGTCGGATGCTCTGATGATAGGCATGCTGGCATGGTAATTCAATAAAAATGAAATAACGTTTTATTTATTTGTTGGGTAAGATCAAATATTCGCTTTGAGTTGTCTGATTGATCGAGATACCCGGGGCGACCATCCCGCGGTCCTCCGCGGACAAGCCGCTACGGAGCCATCAGGATGTTTCCCCTAATAACGGGCATATGAGTTGTCTGTGAGAGTTTTGTCTGGCTGAGCGAGATACCCGGGGCGACCATCCCGCGGTCCTCCGCGGACAAGCCGCTGCGGAGCCATCGGGATGTTTCCCCTAATAACGGGCATATGAGTTGTCTGTGAGAGTTTTGTCTGGCTGAGCGAGATACCCGGGG
>JAAIGF010003245.1_pt1 | contig 29022 bp, 23 predicted proteins | sample 6487441 | NCBI WGS metagenome assembly JAAIGF01 (sample SAMN13974129, study PRJNA590717) | phyllosphere metagenome | biome: pepper field; feature: multiple bacterial spot infested pepper fields; material: pepper leaves; isolation source: leaves from pepper fields | host: Capsicum annuum ... | reverse complement strand
GCAGCCGTCGCAACGCGACTCAAGTACGTACCGATAGCCAGCCGGCACGGTCTTCGTGGCGCTTAAGCTGCCGCCCCCGTTACGGCCGATGAGCCAGGACTAAAGAACCATGGCCGTTGCTTGCCAGGAACCTGGGCAAGCACGATGGCAGTGTCAACGGCTGTATCAACGCAACAGGACAGCGACGAAACCGAGCAGACGTGAAGGCGTGGGTGGTGGGGCCGGGGCGGATGCACGTTGGCACGACGCGGGGGCGGGAGCCCCGACCGCGTCCGTGGCGTCGGGCAGCCGACCCGGCCCCGCCACCCACGACTGGTTTAAGAACTCATAGCAACGCCGCCCAAGACGAAGCAACGCCAGTGCCGCGAGCGCAACACCATAGACCTCAACCGCGCAGCGATGCGAAGTCCGCGTACCGCCGAGTCGCCCCACAAGTCCGCAATGAACTTCTCTTCAGGCCGCGCGTTCGGCGACCTGGACGATCAGCCGCTTGATCTCTGGCACGCACGATCCGCAGTTGCCCCCCGCCTTCGTGCAGGCAGTCACCTCGGCCGGCGTCGACAGTCCGCGCTGGCGGATCGCATCGCAGATCGTTTCGCGTCCCACGCCGAAGCAGGCGCACACGGTCGGGCCGGTGTCCGCACCGCGCGTAATGGGTTGGCCGACCAGCAGGCCGACCCGGTCTTCCTCGTCCAGCGTGGCCTTGTCGAACAAGCCCGTCAGCCAGCTGCGCGCCGGCAGGTCGGGGCGGGCCGACACGAACAGGCAGGCCTGCACGCGGCCATCGATCATCCAGGTCGCGCGGTACTGGCCAGCGGTGGCGTCCTCGTATTCCAGCCAGTCTTCGGGCATGTCGGTCAGGCCCAGCAGGGCCAGTGCCCAGGCGCGATAGTCGCCGATCGGGCGGCGGCCGGCGAATTCGTGACGCACGGCGTTGTTGCCGGTGACGCGGGTCCAGTAGGTCAGCGCGTCGGCGTGCACCGGCTCGCGCGACAGCACGAAACCATGCCAGTCGACCGGGAAGGGCGTGACCGCAGCGGGCGTGTGCTTGAACTCAGGCTCGCCTGACACGGGATCGACCACCGGGTTGACCAGCGCCCCCACGCGGGCGTCTGACGCAAAGCGGTCGTTCCAGTGGATCGGCACGAAGACTTGGCCGCGTGCCATCGCGCCGTCGTGGCGGACCTTGGCCACCATGGCGCCCCAGCGGGTGGCCACGCGCGCCAGTTCGCCTTCGCGCACGCCGCACAGCAACGCATCCTGCGGATGCATGTCGACGAAGGATTCGGCCAGGTGCTCGGCCAGCCGGGCCGCCTTGCCGGTGCGCGTCATGGTGTGCCAGTGGTCGCGCACGCGGCCGGTGTTCAGCACCAGGGGGTGTTCGCCGTCAGGAGCATGGACGGCGGGCCGCGCCAGGGTGGGCACGAACCGGGCACGGCCGTCGGGGAAGGAGAAGCGCCGGTCGGCCAACAGGCTGTCCGAAGCCGGTGCTGTGTCATGCGCGCCTGCGCGTTGCGGCCACTGAACCGGGGTCAATGCGTCATAGCCGGCCGAGGTCAGTCCGGCAAGACCGCCGATGTCGAAGCGGCGCGGCGTGTCGCCCGGTACGTTGCGATGCGCGCTCAACGCCGCGTGTTCGGCAAAGATGGGGGCTGGTCCCGCATAGTCGAACGCGTCGTAACCCATGCGACGCGCCACCTCGCAGATGATGTCCCAGTCCGCGCGCGCCTCGCCAGGGGCTGGCAGGAAGGCACGCTGACGCGACACGCGGCGTTCGGAATTGGTGACCGTACCGTCCTTCTCGCCCCAGCCCAGGGCGGGCAGCAGGATGTCGGCACAAGCGTTGGTGTCGGTGTCGCGCACGATGTCCGAGGCGATCACCAGTTTGCAGTTCTGCAGGGCGCGTCGCACGCGGTCGGCGTCGGGCATGCTGACCACCGGATTGGTGCCCATGATCCAGATCGCCTTGACCCGGCCGGCTTCGACCGCTTCGAACAGGTCCACCGCCTTGAGCCCGCCCTTGCTGGCCATGACCGGCGACTGCCAGAAACCTTGCACCAGGTTGCGATGGGCCGCGTTGTCGATGTCGAGGTGGGCGGCCAGCATGTTGGCCAGCCCGCCCACTTCGCGGCCGCCCATGGCGTTGGGCTGGCCGGTGATGGAAAACGGTCCCATGCCGGGCTGGCCGATGCGGCCGGTCAGCAGGTGGGTATTGATGATGGCGTTGACCTTGTCGGTGCCGGCCGAGGATTGGTTCACGCCCATCGAGAACGCGGTGATGGTGCGGGGCGTGTCGGCCACGATGTCGTAGAACGCCCGCAGGGCGTCGGCGCCGATGCCGCAGCGGCGCGCCACGGCGTCGATGTCGTCCTCGGGCGCGGCCGCCGCCAGGGCGGCCTCCACCTGCGCGGTGTGGTCGGCCACGAAGGCCGCATCGCGCTTGCCTGCGCGTTCCAGGTGGCGCAGCAGGCCGTTGAACAGCGCCACGTCGGTGCCCGGGCGCACCGGCAGGTGCAGGTCGGCCAGCTCACAGGTGGCCGTGCGGCGCGGATCGATCACCACCAGCCGCATCTGCGGCCGGGCCTCGCGCGCGGCCACCAGCCGCTGGAACAGAATAGGATGGCACCAGGCCGTGTTCGACCCCACCAGCACCACCAGGTCGGCCTGTTCCAGGTCGGCATACGACACCGGCACCAGGTCTTCTCCGAAAGCGCGCTTGTGGCCGGCGACTGCCGACGACATGCACAGCCGCGAATTGGTGTCGATGTTGGCGGTGCCGACATAGCCCTTCATCAGCTTGTTGGCGACGTAGTAGTCCTCGGTCAGCAACTGGCCGGACACGTACATGGCCACGCTGTCGGGGCCGTGGGCGTCGACGATGCGGCGCAGGCCGCTGGCCACCTCGTCGAGTGCTTCTTCCCAGCCGATCCTGCGCAGCTGGCCGTGTTCGCGGCGCATGGGATACAGCAGCCGGCCGTCCAGGTCCAGGGTGTCGGCCAGCGACGATCCCTTGACGCACAGCTTGCCCCGGTTGGCGGGGTGGTCCGGGTCGCCCGCGACCTCGACGCGGCCGTCGGCATGGCGGGTGGCGCGTACGCCACATCCCACGCCGCAGTACGGGCAGGTGGTGCGGGTGGTGACGGACGGGGCGTGCAGGGGAATGACGGTTGCCATGATGGCCTCAGGCTGCCTGGGCGTCGCAGAACGCCTGCCCGAAGAGCAGGCGCGACCGGATCGCGGAAATGTCGAGCTGCTGCTGGATCAGCGAGAAGTACCAGGGGCCGTCCTTGACGTCGCCATACAGCACGGCGCCGGCCAGACGGCCATTGCGCAGCACCAGCCGCTTGTAGACGCCGCGCGCCGGATCGCGCAGCACCAGGTCTTCGCTGGCGGCATCCCCCAGGATGTCGCCGGCCGAATACAGGTCGACGCCGGTGACCTTCAGCTTGGTGGCGGTGGCCTGCTGCACGTAGCGGCGATGGCCGGTGCCCGCCAGGTGGGCGGCGCAGACACGGGCCTGTTCCCACAGCGGGGCGACCAGGCCGAACAGGCTCTGGCGGTGTTCCACGCACTCGCCTACGGCGTAGATGCGCGGGTCGTAGGTCTGCAGGGTGTCGTCGACGACGATGGCCTGGCGGCAATGCAGTCCTGCCGATTTGGCCAGGGCGACGTTGGGCCGCACGCCCACGGCCATGACGACCAGATCGGCCGCCAGCTCGGTGCCGTCATCGAGCCGTACGCCGGTCACGCGCGTGTCGCCGACGATGGCCTGGGTCGTCGCACCCAGCATGAAGCGCAGGCCGCGCGCTTCCAGCGCCTGCTTGAGCAGCTTGGCGGCGGCCTTGTCCAACTGGCGATTGAGCAGGGCGTCGGATACGTGGACCACGGTTACCTGCATGCCCTGGCGCACCAGGCCGCTGGCGGCTTCCAGCCCCAGCAGTCCGCCGCCGATGACGACGGCATGCCGGTGATGGCGTGCCGCCGCCAGCATGCGCTCGACGTCGCCGATGTCGCGGAAGGCCAGCACGCCTGGCAGGTCGTGACCCGGCACGGGCAGGATGAAAGGCGACGAGCCGGTGGCCAGCAGCAGGCGGTCGTAGGACACGACCACGCCATCGCGCGAATGCACCTCGCGACGGGCGCGATCGATGCGCACCACGGGATCGCCGGCATGCAGGGTGATGTCGTGTTCGTCGTACCACGCCCGCGTGTGCAGCACGATCTCGTCGAACGCCTTTTCGCCGGCCAGGACCGGCGACAGCAGGATGCGGTTGTAGTTGCCGTGGGGCTCGGCGCCGAACACGGTGATGTCGTAGTGATCGGGCGCCAGCGCCAGCAATTCGTCGACGGTCCGCATGCCGGCCATGCCGTTGCCGACGACGACCAGGCGCGGACGGGATGCGGGGTCGTTCATGCCGCCACCCACACCTGGCCGTCGGCCACGCGCGCGGGGAAGGCCTGCACCCGCGCCTCGGGCGCCTCCAGGCATTCGCCGGTACGCAGGTCGAAGTGCTGCTTGTACAGGGGCGAGGCCACCACCACGCGCTCGCCCACGCTGCCCACCAGCCCGCGCGACAGCACGGCGGCGTCCGAGATCGGGTCGATGTTGTCGATCGCGAACACGGTTTCTTCGCAGCGGGGCACGTGGAACACGGCCACCTGGCGGCCGCCCACCAGCGCGTTGACGCCGGTGCCCGGCACGATGTCGTCGAGGCCGCAGACGGCGGTCCAGTTCAGGGAATCCATCATGACAATGCTCCTTGCGGCTCAGGCGGCCTTGACCGGGATGACGCGGGCGCGGCGTTCCTCGGCGGTGGCGGGGCGGATCTGGCCGCGTTCGGGGGTGAAGACGACACGCTCATCGGCCTGGTCGGCGTTGACGAAGTGGCGGAAGCGGCGACGCGTGGCGGGATCTTCGACGGCGGCCTTCCACTCGCAGGCGTAGGTGTCGACCACGTGCTGCATCTCGGCTTCCAGCTCGGCGGCAATGCCCAGCGAGTCGTCGATCACCACGCGCTTGAGGTAGTCCAGTCCGCCTTCCAGGTTCTCGCGCCAGGTGCTGGTGCGCTGCAGGCGGTCGGCGGTGCGCACGTAGAACATCAGGAAGCGGTCGATGGTGCGCACCAGCGTGTCGCGGTCCAGGTCGGACGCGATCAGCTCCGCGTGGCGCGGCTTCATGCCGCCGTTGCCGCAGACGTACAGGTTCCAGCCCTTTTCGGTGGCAATGATGCCCACGTCCTTGCCTTGCGCCTCGGCGCATTCGCGCGTGCAGCCCGACACGCCGAACTTGATCTTGTGCGGCGCGCGCAGGCCCTTGTAGCGATGCTCCAGCGCGACCGCGAGGCCGACGCTATCGTCCACGCCGTAGCGGCACCAGGTCGAACCCACGCACGACTTCACGGTGCGCAGCGACTTGCTGTAGGCGTGGCCGGTCTCGAAGCCCGCCGCGATCAGTTCTTCCCAGATCGCTGGCAGATCGCCCACCCGGGCGCCGAACAGGTCCACGCGCTGACCGCCGGTGACCTTGGTGTACAGGCCGTACTTCTTGGCCACCTGGCCGACTGCGATCAGGCCGTCGGGCGTGACCTCGCCACCCGGCATGCGCGGCACCACCGAGTAGGTACCGTCCTTCTGGATGTTGCCGAGGAAGTAGTCGTTGGAGTCCTGCAGGCTGGCGTGCTCGCGCTTGAGCACGAAATCGTTCCAGCACGAGGCCAGGATGTTGGCGGCCAGCGGTTTGCAGACGTCGCAGCCCAGCCCCTTGCCGTGCTTGTCCAGCAGCATGTCGAAGTCCTTGATCTGGCCGACGCGGATCAGGTGGTAGATCTCCTGGCGCGAATACGGGAAGTGCTCGCAGACATGGTTGTTGACCGCCATGCCCTGCTTCTTCATCTCGGCCTTCATCACCTGGGTGACCAGCGGCACACAGCCGCCGCAGGCGGTGCCGGCCTTGGTGCAGGACTTCACCGCGCCGATGCTGGTGGCGCCGCCGCACACCGCCTGCGCGATCTCGCCCTTGGTGACGTTGTTGCACGAGCAGATCTGCGCCGCGTCGGGCAGGGCGTCCACGCCCAGACCGGGTTTGGCCTGGCCATCGGACGCCGGCAGGATCAGGAACTCGGGTGACTCGGGCAGGGCGATGCGGTTGAGCATCATCTGCAGCAGGGTGCCGTACTCGGCCGCGTCGCCCACCATCACGCCGCCCAGCAACTGGGTGCCGCATTCGGACACCACGATCTTCTTGTAGATCTGCTTGCGCTCGTCGGTGAACTGATACGAGCGGCTGCCGGGCGTGGCGCCGTGGGCGTCGCCGATGCTGGCGACGTCGACGCCCATCAGCTTGAGCTTGGTGCTCATGTCGGCACCGGCGAAGGCGGCGCGCTGGCCCAGCAGGTTGGCGGCGGCCACGCGCGCCATGTCGTAGCCGGGGGCGACCAGTCCGAACAGCTTGCCCTGCCACAGGGCGCACTCGCCGATGGCATAGATGTCGGGGTCCCAGGTCCGGCAGGCGTCGTCGACCACGATGCCGCCGCGCGCACCGACTTCCAGGCCGCTGGCGCGCGCCAGGTCGTCGCGCGGGCGGATGCCGGCCGAGAACACGATCATGCCGGTGTCGAGATGGGTGCCGTCCGAGAACACCATGCGCTGGGTGCCCGCTTCACCGTCAGTGATTTCAAGCGTGTTCTTGCCGGTATGCACCTGCACGCCCAGGGCTTCGATCTTGCCGCGCAGCACGCGTGCGCCGGCCTCGTCGACCTGCACTGCCATCAGGCGCGGCGCGAATTCGACCACGTGCGTTTCCAGGCCCAGGTCGCGCAGGGCCTTGGCGCATTCCAGGCCCAGCAGTCCACCGCCCACCACCACGCCCGTGCGCGCGTGGGTGCTCGCTGCCCGCATCGCATCCAGATCCTCGATGGTGCGGTAGACGAAACAGCCCGGCCGGTCCTTGCCCGGCACCGGCGGCACGAAGGCGTACGAGCCGGTGGCGATCACCAGCTTGTCGTAGGGAAGCACGTCGCCGCTGGACAGGGTGACACGCTTGGCTGCGCGGTCGATGGCGGTGGCGCGCGTGTTCAGGCGCAGCACCATGCCGCTGTCGTCGAAGAAGCCGGGGGCGACCAGCGACAGGTCTTCTGCGGTCTTGCCGGCGAAGTATTCGGACAGGTGCACGCGGTCGTAGGCGGGACGGGGTTCCTCGCACAGCACGGTGACGTCCAGGCCGTGCGTGCCGCTGTCGGCGAGGCATTCCAGGAACTTGTGGCCAACCATGCCGTGGCCGATGACGATGATCTTCATGGCAGTGCCTCTCAAGCGGGAATGCGGGAATCGGGGGTGAGCGGAAGGTCGTCGTGCTGCGGGCCGAAGCGCACCGCCAGTGCGCACAGCGCCGAGACGGTGACGACGATGCCCAGCAGGTAGAGCGTCTGCGCGGTGTCGCCCACGCCTTTCATCAGGAAACCGGCGGCGAGTGCGCCGACGTTGCCGCCCGCGCCGATGATGCCGGCCACGCCGCCCAGGGCCTTGCGGTCGATGAAGGGCACCAGCGCGTAGGTGGCGCCGCAGGCCATGTGGGTGAACAGGCCGAACACCAGCATCGCGGCCACGGCCAGCATCGGGCTGCCGGCCTGGGCGAAGGCGAGCAGGCCGATGCCTTCGCCCAGCATCAGCAGGCACAGCAGGCCGGCGCGGTGGTTGAGGTTGCCGCCGCGCGCGGCGCGGTCCGACAGCCAGCCGCCCAGGGCGCGGGCGAACAGGGCCAGCAGGCCGAAGCTCGCGGCGGCCAGACCGGCCGTCTTCAGCGACATGCCGAAGTGGTCGACGTAGTAGGTGGCGGCGATGTTGTGGATGAAGATTTCGACGCCGAAGCAGGCGCCGTAGGTGACGAACAGCAGCCACACGCGATAGTTGCCACAGGCCGCCCGGAAGCTCGCCATGCCGCCGCGCTTGCCGCCTTCGACGCTGACGCCGCGTGCGCGCAGCGCGTCGTAGTTGCCCTGCGGGCAGTCCTGCGTAAAGCGCCAGTACACGGCCGCCATCACCAGCATGGCGATGCCCGGCACCAGCAGCGCGATGCGCCAGCCCATGGTTTCGCTCACGCCCAGCATCAGCAGCGCGCCCAGCAGCAAGGGCATCAGCCCTTGCGCCACGCCGCCGCCCGCATTGCCCCAGCCCGCCGTGGTGGCGTTGGCCGTGCCCACCACGTTCGGCGCGAACATCACCGAGGTGTGGTACTGCGTGATGACGAAGCTGGCGCCGACGGCGCCGATCAGCAGGCGGAAGAACAGGAAGGTTTCATAGTTCTGGGCGAAGGCCACGCCCAGCACGGGCAGGGCGCCGACCGCCAGCAGGCCCGTATAGGTCTTGCGCGGACCGAAGCGGTCGCACATCGGGCCGATGATCAGGCGCACCAGGATCGTGACGGCGACCGCCGCGATGTTGATGTCGGCGATCTGGCCCGGCGTCAGGTCGAATTCGCGCTTGAACACCGGCATCAGCGGCGCACAGGCGAACCAGGCGAAGAAGCACACGAAGAACGCCATCCACGTCAGGTGGAAGGCGCGCATCTGCGGTGTGCGCAGACTGAATAAAGCGATGCGTGTCGCTTGGCCGTTCATGAGAGCCGTCCCCGAGAAGTCCCTGCAGCACAAAAACAAAAGGCGTCCCGTGAACGCGGTGTGAAACCGCTTCAGGGGACGCCGTTGTCCGTGACGGACCTGGTGTCGATCAGGCCCGTATTCAAATCATGACGAATCGCCGTTGACTCGTCGTAACGGACTTATGCAAAGGGTGTGCCAACTTCCGGATGAGCTTGAAAAGCCTATGGGTAAAGGGCGAGCGGGTGCTGCGGCAGTGACATCGCGCCGCCCTGCGCCGGGGCATGGCACAGGGACGGTGCGCCGATTGCTGCATTGCGGTGCGCGCGCTGCCTCAGGTCGCAGCGCCATCGTGCCGACGCAGCAGGAAGCGCTGCAGCTTGCCGCTCGGTGTCTTGGGCAGTTGGTCCATGAAGACGACTTCCCGTGGGTAGGCGTGGGCCGACAGCCGCTGCTTGACGTACTGGCGCAGCGTATCGGCCAGTTCCTCGCTGGGGGCGACCCCGGTGGCCAGCACTACGAAGGCTTTCACGATCTCGGTGCGCTCGGGGTCCGGTTTGCCGACCACGGCGGCTTCGATCACGGCGGGATGCTCGATCAGCGCGCTTTCCACATCGAAGGGACCGATGCGGTAGCCCGAGGACGTGATGACGTCGTCGCTGCGGCCCACGAAGCTGATGGTGCCGTCGGGCTCGCGTTCCACCGTATCGCCGGTCCGGTAGTAGCCGCCGGCGATGGCGGGAGTGTCCTGCTTCCAGTAGCCGGTGAACCACAGCAGGGGCGAGCGGCCGATGTCGATGGCCAGCACGCCAGGCTGGTTGACGCCGACGGGCTGGCCGGCATCATCCAGCACCGCGACCCGGTAGCCGGGCATGGGCATGCCGGCCGAGCCGGGATGCACGGGGTGACGCAGCGCATGGTGGTTGTTCACCACCATGCCCAGTTCGGTCTGGCCGTAATGGTCGTGGATGGGCGCGCCCAGGTGCTCGCCGAACCAGCGGATGACTTCCGGGTTCAAGGGCTCGCCCGCGCTGCTGACCACGCGCAGTTGCCCCTTGACCGCCGACGCCGCTTGCGGGCCGGCGGCGATCAGCAGGCGGAACGCCGTCGGCGCGCCCGCCAGGTTGGTGATGCCGTGGGTCTGTATCAGCCGGTACGTGCTTTCTGCCGTGAACGGGCCGTCGTAGAAGGTCGTGGCGTGGCCCAGCAGCAGCGGGCCGGTCACGGCGTAGTACAGCCCATACGCCCAGCCCGGATCGGCAATGTTCCAGAAGCGGTCTTCCGGGCGCAGGTCGATGGCGTCCCGCATGTAGGCGTAGAAGCTCATCATGGCGCGCAGCGGCACCGGTACGCCCTTGGGCGATCCGGTGGTGCCCGATGTCGACATCAGCAGCATCAGGTCGTCGCCGTGGCGCATGACCGGATCGAAGCGCGCAGGCTGCGCATCCAGCGCCGCGTGGAAGGCCAGTTCCCCCGCAGCAAGGTCGTCATCGGCATCGGTGATCAGGCGCACCGCCGGGGCATTGGGCACGTCGTCGAGCTTGACGCGATTGGCGCGATCGGTGACCACGACCTTGGCGTTGCTGGTGGTCAGCCGCTGCTCGATGGCCTTGGGGCCGAACGCGGTGAACAGCGGCTGGTACACCGCGCCCGCCCGCCAGGTACCCAGAATGGTGACCAGCAGCGCGGGCGTGCGCGGCAGCATGCCGGCGACCACGTCGCCCGGCTGCACGCCCTGGGCCACCAGCACGTTCGCGAAGCGGGCCGACAGATCGCGCAGTTCGGCGAAGGTGATCTGTTCGCGGCGGCCGTCCTTGCTTTCCCAGTCGAGGGCGACGCCGCCCGAAGCGGCATGACGGTCGCAGCATTCGACGCAGGCATTGATGCCCGTAGTAAAGTCGCCGTCGAAGCAGCCTGCCAGTGCACGCAGATCGAAAGCGGCGTGGGCGGCGGCGTAGTCGGCGGTGGGGGAAGAAAAAACGTTGGCCTCGGCCAGGGACATCGTGCGACCTCCAGAGCAAATGCCGGACCGATGGTCCAGTCTATGCGTCGAAGGTAAGGGCCGGGTCACCCGGGAACAACAAGAGCAATCCCCCAGGAACTCGGCCGCGCCGCCGTGGTCGGGCAGGCGAGTGGCGCTGGAGGATTCGGCACGTTTCGCAGGGCGCCGTTTGCCCGCCGCTTGTCAGGACGGCCGCTGTCGGCTCGATCTACGGCCGATGCGCTGTCTCGCCGAGATACTTCTTGATGGCGGCCTCGACGCTGAGCGCCGCCAGGAACGAGGTCTTGGGATTCCCTGGCAGCGCATTGTTCTCCAGGCGGATGCTGAATCGTCCGAATGGGCCCGCTACGTCCAGTTCGTGCACGTTCGCCGTACTCGCCGGGTCCGCAACCAGCTCGACAGCGGTCTGCTCGAACCCTACGCCCGCCAGGGCGACCGCTGCGGTGACGTTCGCATTCTTCGGATACAGGCGGGCAGCGTCGGCCGCCGAGCCTTCGAAAATGACCGTGGGCTGCGTCAGCTGCGCCAGGGCGAAGCGCTGTTCCGCCGGGGTGCCCAGCCAGGCCTTGGCAGGTTTTCTGCCTTTGTACGTCACCGACACCGGCCCTTGAATGCAGGCGGCCGACAGCGCATCCAGCCCCCCGATCGCGCCGGACACGGTGATGACGCGTGCATGCCCCGTCGCTGCCGCCTGATCCAGTGCCTGGCGCAGCGCAAGCTCTCCCAACGCACCCACCGACGTGACGATCACGTCCGTTCCGTCACGCAGCAATTGCGGGGCAAGCGTGGCGACCACGTCATGGCCCGCGCATTCGACGGCGAGCCGGGGTTTCCATGCGGCCAGCCGCTCTGGCGACGTGAAGTATCGAACCGACGCATCGAGTCGAGGCGCTTGCGCGCCCGTCTTGCGCCCCAGCACGCCGAATTCACCCTCTGGATGCAGACGAGCCTGCAGGGCCTGCAGCACATGTTGTCCGATAGCCCCGTGACCCAGGACCGCGATCCGAAAACCGGGTGATTGCATAGGGATTCCTCGTCCGAATGTCGTCATGTCTGGAACGTCTTCCGCGACTTACTTTGCGTCGTTGTAGACCGTGGCACGCGACACGCCGAGGTGCTGCGCCACCGTTTCCATGGACTTGCGAAGCTGCAGATAGCCTTCGTCCCGCAGCGCCTGCACCAGATCCCGGCGTTGTTCGGTACGCAGTGCCCGCGGCGTGGTGGCCAGCGCCACGGCGAAGCGGTCGATCCGCGCGCGGATCGCGTCCGAATTCGCCGGGTCCAGGGATTCCTTGGCGCCTTCTCCGCTGATGGCGGAAAACTGTTCCAGCATCGACGCCAGGCCCTTGAACAGCGTCACGTCCACGTTCAGGCAAAGCGCGGCGAAGTAGTGCCCGTCCGAATCCTTGATGCCGATCGACGTGCTCTTGGCCCGCCGGCCGTCGGCGAACTGATTCGCGTAGTTGGCAAGCACCTGCGGAAAGGCGTCGTCGGCAATGCGCGCCAGGCCCAGTTCGGTCGCCGGATCGCCGACCTGGCGGCCCGACAGGTTGTTGTGAATCGCCAGAATGGCGTGCCGAGGGGAGCGCAGGTCGTGCACCACGACTTCCGTGAAGGGAGCCAGCGTCTCTCCCAATGCTTCGGCAATGACCTGGACCTGGTCGAGGATCGCCCGCTGTTCGCCCGTAAGTTTCTTCTTCGTCATCGTCTGGACAGTTTATCCAGTCCTGGGCAATTTGCATGGGTTGAATTTGACAATTTGTTTATAAGTGGAAAAAATGACATGGCCGGGCAGGTTCTTCCTGCTGGCATCCATTTTTTTCGGAGACGACCACGCCCATGCGCGAAGACGCTCACCTTCTTTTGCTGGACGGACCCACCGTTCAGGCTGCGCTCGATCCCGAAGAAGTCATGGCGGCGGTGCGCGAGGCGTTCGTTCTTCACAGCCAATCGGCAGGCCGGGTGTTTCCTGTCATCCGCGAGAAGCTGCACACGGGCGGCATCTTCGGCGTCAAGGCCGGTGACGTGGCGTCGCAGGATCTGCTGGGCTTCAAGGCCGCCGGGTTCTGGGCCTCGAACCGGTCCCTGGGCGGCGAGCCCCACCAGGCCACCGTTCTGCTCTTCGACCCGCACACCGGCCGTCCGCAATGCGTGCTGGACGGCAACGCCATCACCACGGAACGCACGGGGGCGGCCGGTGCCCTGGGACTGCGGCAACTGGCCCGCCCCGACAGCACGAGGGTGTGCGTATTCGGCACCGGGGTGCAGGCAAGGACCCAGGTTTCCTATGCGCTCCGGGTGCTTCCCGGCATCGAGCGGGTGGACTATGTCAGCGTCGACGGGCGTGCGGACGCCAGGTTCGAAAGCCATTTCGCCCACAAGTGCGAGATTCGCCCGGCATCGGACCGCAATGCTGCGGTGTCGGACAGCGATGTCGTGATCACGGCCACGCCTGGCGGCGGTCCGCTTTTCGACGCCGACGCGGTCCGCGCGGGAACGCACATCAACTGTGTCGGGGCCGACACCACGGGCAAGCGCGAGCTGCCGCCCGGGCTGCTCGCGCTTGCGCGGGTGGCGGTGGACGATGCCGAACAGGCACGCACGATCGGTGAAGTGCAGTGGGCGCCGGAAACCCCCATCGTGGAGCTTGGCCAACTGATTGGCGCAAGCACCGCATTGCCGCGCCGCCGCGAGGACATTACTGTCTTCGACATGACGGGCATCGCCTTGCAGGATCTGACGGTCGCCCGGTATCTCTTCGAGCGCGCCAAGCGGGACGGCACCGGGACATCCGTTGCCTGGCCCTGGTAATCAACCCAACCGACTTTCCATGATGAGCATCGTTCAACTCCCGACCTATGCCGACGTCGAAGCGGCCGCCAGCCGCATCGCCGGCCATGCGCACCTGACGCCCGTCCTCACCTCCCGGACCTTCAACGAGATGGTCGGCGCCGAGGTGTTCTTCAAATGCGAGAACCTGCAGCGCATGGGTGCGTTCAAGTTCCGGGGCGCCTTCAATTCCCTGGCCCGCTTCTCGCCCGAGCAGCGCAAGGCGGGCGTGGTCGCGTTCTCGTCGGGCAACCATGCGCAGGGCATCGCCTTGTCGGCCTCGCTCCTGGGCATGCCGGCCACCATCGTCATGCCGCACGATGCCCCCGCGGCCAAGGTGGCGGCGACCAAGGGCTACGGTGCCTCCGTGGTCGTCTACAACCGCTACGAAGAAGACCGCGAAGCCATCGGCCGACGACTGGCCGACGAGCAGGGTCTGACGCTGATCCCGCCCTACGACCATCCGGATGTGTTGTCCGGTCAGGGAACCGCCGCCAAGGAACTGTTCGAGGAAGTGGGCGCCCTGGATGAACTGTACGTGCCGCTGGGCGGCGGCGGCCTGCTGTCCGGCACGGCGTTGTCGACGCGGGCGCTTGCGCCGGATTGCAAGCTGTATGGCGTCGAGCCGGAAGCGGGCAACGATGGGCAGCAGTCCTTCCGGTCGGGTTCCATCGTGCACATCGATACGCCCAAGACCATTGCCGACGGTGCGCAGACCCAGTACCTGGGCAACTACACCTTCGGCATCATCAAGCGCGATGTGAACGACATCCACACCGCGACCGACGCCGAGCTGGTGACGATGATGAAGTTCTTCGCCGAGCGAATGAAGATGTACGTCGAGCCCACCGGATGCCTGGGCGCGGCGGCGGTCCTCAAGAACAGGGATGCACTGCAAGGCAGGCGCGTGGGTGTCATCATCAGCGGCGGCAACGTGGACCTGGCCCGCTTCTGCGCGCTGGCGTCGGCCTGAGGAAGATCGCCCCTGCGGACCACGTCAATGCCGTGACGCCATGAAAAAAGGAGACGCGAGCGTCTCCTGAAGAAGCCATGCAGACCGGGGGAGGCTGCATCGCAGTGATCCATCCACGCACGGACGTGGACGGATCAGGTCGTTCAATCCGCGGTCTTCTCCTCCCGCTTGCCCAGGCGCTTGAGGACCATCGGTCCGATGACGACGGCGATGGCCAGCGCCCACAGGACGAGGGTCACACCGCTGCCCCACAGGATCGACAGATCGCCGTTGGTGATCGACAGGGCGCGGCGCAGGTTCTGCTCCATCATGTCGCCCAGCACCACGCCCAGCACCATCGGCGCCATCGGCATGTCGAGCTTGCGCAGCACGTATCCGATCGTGCCGATGATCGCCACCGCCACCAGGTCGAATGTCGTACCGCTGATGGCATACACCCCGATGAAGCTGATCGACAGTACGCCGGGCACCAGCAGCCAGGCCGGGATGCGCAGCATCGCGGCGAACACGCGCACCATCGGTACGTTCATGACGAACAGCATGACGTTGGCGATGAACATCGAGGCGATCAGGCCCCACACCAGTTGCGGCTGCTGCTCGAACAGCACCGGGCCGGGCGTGATGTTGTAGAGCGTGAGCGCGCCCATCATCACGGCGGTGGTGCCCGAACCCGGCACGCCCAGCGTCAGCATGGGAATGAACGAGCCCGTGGCGGCGCTGTTGTTGGCGGCTTCCGGTGCGGTCAGGCCACGCATGTCGCCACGGCCGAACTTCGAGTCGTTGTTCGGGCGGCGTTCCACGTAGCGCTTTTCGTTGGCGTAGGCCACGGCCGAGGCCACGCTGGCGCCGGCGCCGGGCAGCACGCCCATGCCGAAGCCCAGCACGGCACCACGCACGGTCGACCACCAGGTGAAGGCCATTTCCTGCAGGTTGAACAGCTTGCGCTTGCTGGGGGGCACTTCCACATCCTTGCCCGACAGCTTGCTTTCAAGCATCTGCAGCAGTTCCGCCACCGCGAACAGGCCGATCACCACCACCACGAAGTCCAGGCCGTCGGCCAGGTGCGGCATGTCGAAGGTGTAGCGGTAGACACCGCTGTTGGCGTCGACCCCCACCGTGGCGATGCTCAGGCCGATGGCCGCCGACAGCACGCCTTTGACCGGCTGGTCGCCCAGCAGGCTGGTCAGCGCGCAGAACGCGAACACCATCAGCACGAAGTATTCGGCCGGACCGAATGCCAGCGCCCATCGTGCGAGGAATGGCGCAAAGACGACGATCCCGGTGATGGCCACCAGCGAGCCGAAGAACGACGACCACGCCGACAGCGACAGCGCCACGCTGGCCAGCCCCTGGCGCGCCAGGGGGTAGCCGTCGATGGCCGTCATCACGGCGGCGGCTTCGCCCGGCACGTTGATGAGGATGGAGGTGATGCGGCCGCCGTACTCGGCACCCACGTACACCGCCGCCAGCAGGATCAGCGCCGTGTCGGGCGGCAGGCCCATGGCGAAGGCGATGGGAATCAGCATGGCCACGCCGTTGATCGGACCCAGCCCCGGCAGCACGCCGACGATGGTGCCGAAGAACGACCCGACCAGTGCCACCAGCAGGTTGGTCAGCGAGAAGGCGACGCCGAAGCCCAGCGCCAGATTGTCCAATGTACTCACAGGAAGCTCCCCAGCAGGCCGGCGGGAAGCACCACATCCAGGCCACGGTCGAACAGGAAGAACAGGAAGATGCTCATCGCCAGCGAGCCGACACCAGCCTTCAGCCAGGAGCCGTCGAACAGACGACCCACGAGCGTGGAAATGACGGTGGTCGCGATGATGAAGCCCAGCCACTGGAAGGACAGGGCGTAGATGAACACCAGCCCGATCATGCCGATGATGCGCGGGGTGGCGCCGGCTTGGTTGGGCTCGACGTCACCGCCGCCCTTGATCACCAGGCGCAGTCCGCACAGGCCGATGATGGCCGCCAGCATCAGCGGGAAGGCCCGCGGGCCGACGGGCTCGTAGGCGAAGGGCGCTTCCAGGCCATAGCCGAACGCGACCAGGAACGCCGACAGCGCAAGCGCCGCGATGCCCAGGAAACGGTTGTTGAGCGTCATGTGAGTCGCCGTCCCGTCTTACTTGATCAGCTCGAACGAGCGTGCCAGCTCGCCGTAGCTCTTGACCTGTTCACGCACGTAGGTGTTGAGCGCATCGCCGGTGATGTTGAACGGGAACAGGCCTTGTTGCTCCTGCGCCTTGGCGAACTCCGGGGTGGCCATGGTCTTGTCGAAGGCTTCCTTCCACCAGTTGTAGTCGGCGTCCGACACCTTCGGGCCGACGTAGAAGCCGCGGATGATCGGCCATTCGATCGGGTAGCCCTGCTCGGTGGCGGTCGGCACGTTGGCCAGGCGGCCCGGCAGACGCTCCTTGTGGTAGACGGCCAGCACGCGGATCGGGGCACCGCCGTCGATCATGGTCATGGCTTCGGCGGCATCGCCCATGTAGGCCTGGATGTGGCCGCCACGCAGGGCGGTCACGGCTTCGCCACCGCCTTCGAAGGCCACGAAGCGCATCTTTTTGTAGTCGACGTTGGCGGCACGGGCGGTCAGCGCGGCCTTCATCCAGTCCTGGCTGCCGATCGAGCCGCCTGCGCCCAGCACGATCTTGCTGGGGTCGGCGCGGAAGGCTTCCATCAGGCTCTTCAGATCCTTGTGCGGCGAGTCGTCGCGGACCACGGCCACGCCGTAGTCGGCACCGACGGCGGCGACCCAGCGCACGTCGTCCACGCCATAACGGCCGAACTTGCCTTGTGCCAGATTGAGCAGCGAACCGCCCGAGAAGGCGACGATGGCGCCTGCGTCAGCGGGGCGCTGGCCGATGATGCTGTTGTAGGCGACCGCACCCACGCCACCGGGCATGTAGATGATGCGCATGGGCTTGGACAGTGCCTTGGAGTCGCGCAACGCAGCCTGCGTCAGTCGACACGTGATGTCGAAGCCGCCACCGGGCTGGGCCGGTGCGATGCACTCGGGACGATTCGGTTCGGCGACGACGTGGGGGGCGAAGCTGGCGGCGGCGAGCGTGGCGGCCACGGCCGTGTAGCGGATCAGGGTGCGCATGGTGCAGTCTCCGGAAATAGCGACGACCGGCGCATGTCTTGTCGTGGACATGTCGCACGGTCTCGAAAAGGTTCTGAAGACTAGCGATCACCACCTTTCGATCTGCTTTCAAACCAGGGTTATTGCGGAACCCGAGGTGGTTAAGGGTTTTCCCGCTCATCCGTACCGTTCACCCAGTCTTGCGCGGGGGCGGTAACCGGCCAGGCCAGACCGATGCGCACCCCTTTCGGCGAGCGATGCGCGATGGTCAGTTCGCCGTGATGGCGTTCGGCGATGGCGCGCACGATGGCCAGTCCCAGGCCGACGCTGTCCTGCTTCGGACCGGGGACGAAGCGTTCGCCTGCGCGTGCCAGCACGTCGGGCGGCAGGCCGGGGCCATCGTCGACCACCCACAGGGCGCATTCGTCGCCACGCCGCGTGCCGCTGAGCGTCACCTCGCTGCCGGGCGGCGCATGGCGGATGGCGTTGTCGGCAAGATTGCTCATGGCCTCGCGCAACAGGCCGGCGTCGCCCTCCATGGTCACGGGCAGGTCGGCTTCGACACCCAGGTCGATGTCGCGCGATCTGGCCAGCGGCAGCAGGGCCATGGCGACCTCACGCAACAGTTCGCCCATGTCGAAGGGCGCGCTGTGCAGTTGTGCGGTGTCGCTGCGGGCCAGCGCCAGCAGCTGGTTGGTATTGCGCGTGGCGTAGTCCACCTGTCGCACCAGGGCGTGCAAGGTGTCCTTGAGCTTGTCTGGATCGCGCGTCAGCAGGGCATAGTCGAGCTGGGCGCGCAAGGTGGCCAGCGGCGTGCGCAACTGGTGCGAGGCATCGTCGAAGAAGGTTCGCTGCTGCGCCATGAGCGTGCGCGCGCGGGCCATCTGGGTGTTGATGGCCTGCACCAGCATCGATACTTCGGTCGGCAGGCCGTCGGTGTCGATGGGGGCGACATCGGCCGGTCGCCTCGCCGCCACCTCGCGGGCCAGCCGCGACATGCGCGCAGTGGCCCAGCGCGCGATGAGGACCAGCGCCATCATCACCAGCGCCAGCAGCAAGGCGTCGCGCAGGGCGGTGCGGGTGACGAACGACGTGGTGAAGGCTTCGCGCGAACGCGTGTTCTCGGCCACCTGCAGCACCATCAGGGCGCCAGTGTTGTGGGCACGCGGATCGTCGATCCGGCGCAGCAGGGCGCCCAGCCGCAAGGTTTCGCCGTAATGGGTGGCGTCGTAGAAACGGGGCTCGTTCTCGTACAGCGGGCCGGGGGGCATGGGCAGGTCGGTGTTGCCGATCTCGACCAGGCCGTCGGCGGTGGCCACGCGGAAGTACACCGGGCCGCTGGCGGTCATCTCGAAGAACTCGAACAGCCGGTAGGGCAGCTCGATCGACATGCCGCCCGAGGCGAACGAAATGTTGGCGTTCAGGGACCGCATCGCGCCCAGCAACGAACGGTCATAGGCGGCGTTGGCGGCATCGAGCGCGGCATAGCGCGTCAGGGCCAGCTCGACCCCCGCGACCAGCAGTACCGCCGGCATCATCAATGCCAGCAACTGGGCCCGCAGGCTGCGCGGCTTAAACCGCTTCCAGTGCATAACCGAGTCCCCGCAGCGTCTGGATGCGCACACCGCTGTGCTCCAGCTTCTTGCGCAGACGATGCACGATCACCTCGACGATCTCGGGCTGTACCTCGTCGCCATCGCGAAAGGCGCGCGACACGATGTCCTGCTTGGACACCGGCTCGCCGCTGCGCGTGATGAGCGAGGCCAGCACCGCGTGTTCGCGTTTGGACAGGGCCAGCGGCTGCTGCGCCAGGGTGAACTGGCGCGTGACCGTATCTAGCGCCAGCGGTCCGCACGCCAGGCGCGGATGGTCCGAGCCGCGCGCGCGGCGGATCAATGCGGTCAGGCGCGCTTCCAGTTCCGACAGGGCAAAGGGCTTGACCAGGAAATCGTCGGCGCCCTCGTGCAAGGTCGCCACGCGTTCGTTCAGCGAGTCGCGCGCGGTCAGCACCAGTACCGGCAGGCGGCGGTCGGCGGCACGCAGCTTGAGCAGTGCGGTGCGGCCATCGATGCCGGGCAGGCCCAGGTCGAGAATCAGTGCGTCGTAGCTGCGCGCCGCCAAGCTGGTCTCGACCAGGCGGCCGTCGTCGATCCAGTCGACGGCAATGCCCAGTTCATTGAGCGCACGGCTCAGCCACTCGCCCAGATCGCGGTTGTCTTCGGCAAAAAGAATACGCATGGTGTGCTTGCAGGAAAGCGCCGTCCGAGAGGCGGCGAGTGCGTATTGTGCCTGTGGCCCGGTGTTGCGTTCGTGGTGTCGTTGAACGATGCGTAGTGCCACGCCTTGAATCCAGGCGTCGCGAATCGCCGACACAGACCACTTGCCGCTGCGCCCTGCACGCTGATACCATCAGTGCATGGTTATCGCTCCCCGTCCGTTTTATTTTTACTTTTACGGTTTTCCAATGCCACTGGCGGAGGAAGGGAAGCGTCTTACCTGACGAAATACCCCCCCAAAAAAAGCCGCCAGCGATTCTGGCGGCTTTTTTTTCGTCCATTCTTTTCCATCCCCACGTTCCACCCCCATTACAGCCAGGAGAATTCTCGTGTCCCACAATACCGATGATTTGCGCATTCGCGAGATCAAGGAATTGGTTTCGCCGTCGCAACTGATGAGCGAGCTGCCTTGCATCGCGCCCATCTCGGACACGGTCTACCAGGCTCGCCAGTCGCTGCACCGCATCCTGCACGGCATGGACGACCGGCTCATCGTGGTCATCGGGCCGTGCTCGATCCACGACACCAAGGCGGCTCTGGAATACGCCGACCGGCTCAAGCACGAACGCGATCGCTATTCGGGGGAACTGGAGATCGTCATGCGCGTGTATTTTGAAAAGCCGCGCACGACGGTGGGATGGAAGGGCCTGATCAACGACCCGGACCTGGACGGGACGTGCAACATCAACAAGGGTCTGCGCACCGCGCGCGAACTCCTGCTGGCGATCAACGAAAAAGGCCTGCCTGCGGGGTGTGAATATCTGGACATGATCACGCCGCAGTTCATCGCCGACCTGGTGTCGTGGGGCGCCATCGGCGCGCGCACCACCGAAAGCCAGGTGCACCGCGAGCTGGCCTCGGGCCTGTCGTGCCCGGTGGGGTTCAAGAACGGCACCGACGGCAACGTCAAGATCGCCGTCGACGCCATCAAGGCCGCTTCGCAGCCGCACCACTTCCTGTCGGTCACCAAGGGCGGCCGCTCGGCCATCGTGTCGACCAACGGCAACGAGGACTGCCACGTCATCCTGCGTGGCGGCAAGACGCCCAACTACGATGCGCCGAGCGTGGCCGCGGCCTGCCAGGACATCGCCAAGGCCGGCCTGGCCCAGCGCATCATGATCGATGCCAGCCACGCCAACAGCAGCAAGAAGCCCGAGAACCAGCCGCTGGTCATCGACGACGTGGCCGGTCAGATGGAAGCGGGCGACGTGCGCATCGTCGGCATCATGGTCGAAAGCCACCTGGTGGGCGGCCGCCAGGACATCGTCGAAGGCCAGACGCTGACCTACGGCCAGAGCATCACCGACGGCTGCATCGATTGGGACTCCTCGGTGGCCGTGCTCGATCGCCTGTCGCGCGCCGTGAAGACACGCCGTCTGGCGGTGGGCGCATCGGGAAAGTAAAACGCGTAAGAACGCGGTAAGTCGAGCGGGATGATGATGGCGGCCTTGCAACCCACACTGGACCGTCATGACCGTCATCCGCTCGATGTTCTTCCTGGCCGGCATCGCCGCCACGCTGCCGGCGATCGCGCAAACCGCTGACACGCCGACCAGCAGCTTCGGCATCGGCGGCGGCCTGGGCGTGCGTCCCAGTGTCTATGCAGGCGACGACGACCGCGTCCGCGCATTGCCGCTGATCAATTACCGCAGCCGCTGGCTGAACGTGTCGGGCGCGACCGCCGACGTGCCGGTGTTCAGCGGCCCGTCGGGATCCATCGGCCTGCGTGCCCAGTACGCGCTGGGCGACGGCTACGATGCCGGCGACTCGCCGGTCTTCAGCGGCATGCCCGATCGCAAGGAAAGTTTCTGGCTGGGCGTGTCGGGCGAATGGCGTACCGATTACGCCAACTTCAACGCATCCTGGCTGACGGCGACCGGCCGCAGCAAGGGCCAGCGCCTGCGCTTCGGCGTGGACCGGGATTTCGCCCAGGGCAATTGGCGCTTCACGCCGCGCGCGGCCTTGACCTGGCAGGACGACAAGGCCGTCGACTACTATTACGGCGTCGATTCCCAGTACGCCACGGCGGCACGCCCGGCCTACGAGGCATCGTCGAACATCAGTACCGAACTCGGGTTGCGGGCGGCCTACGGCTTCGACCGCCACCACAGCGTGTTCGTCGACGTCAGCGCCACCCATCTGGGCAGCGAGATCTCCGACAGCCCGCTGGTCGATCGCAGCTGGGTCCCGGCCGTCGGCCTGGGCTACCTCTACCGATTCTGATAGCCGGAGTCCGCGCATGGGTCGCATCGCCTTGATCGAAGACCACAGCCGGCTCGCCGGTTTGCTGCGCAGTGCCTTGGCAGCCTCGGGAATCGAAGCCGACGTGTTCGGCCGCATCGATTCCAGCTGGCCGCTGATCTCGGCCGGCCGTTACGACGCCGCGGTGATCGACCGCGGCTTGCCCGACGGTGACGGGCTCGATCTGGTGCGGCGGCTGCGGGCCAACGGCCAGCGCATGCCCTGCCTGATGCTGACTGCCCGCGATGCCTTGCACGACCGGGTCAATGGTCTGGAAGCAGGCGCCGACGACTATCTGGTCAAGCCGTTTTCCATGGAAGAACTGGTGGCGCGGGTACGGGCGTTGATGCGCCGCGCGCCCACGCTGCAAAGCCTGTCGCCGGAATTCGGCGGACTGGTCGTGCACGCCGAGCACGCCACCATGGCGCAAGGCGGTGAGTCCGTCACGCTGGCACCGGCGGAATTGCAGATCATCCTGTGCCTGACCAAGGCCGCCGGGCAACTGGTTCGGCGCAGCACGCTGGAAGCCGCCGCCTGGGGGCTGGACGATCCGGTCACGCCCAATGCCTTCGATGTTGCCATGCACCGCCTTCGCAAGAAGCTGGTGATGATCGCGGCGGCGGTGCAGATCACCAACCAGCGGGGATACGGCTATGCGCTGCGCACGTCGATGCCGGGCGGGTAGCCTTCGGCATCGTCTGCTGGGGGCGGCCGTCGCCTCGGCGGTGCTGACGACGGCGCTGGCCGTGTTCGTGTACGGCGTGCTCTGGCGATCGGATCTGCTCACGCATGCCGATCTGGAAGAGGAGGCCGAAGAGCTTGCCCTCGAGCTGAGGTTCGACGAACGCGGCAGGATGCTCACGCCCCTGCCTGACTCGCCATGGATGTGGCCGTATCAGACGGTGCCGCACGAAATGAAATTCGTCGTGATCGACGACGCCGGCGAAGTCGCGCTGGCGTCCGAGCCCCGGACCGTGCCGATGCTGCCTGCGGACGGCAAGGGAAACGCCCGGAAAAGGCATTTCAACGCGGTCGAGCAGGACATCGCGCTGGTCGTCTTCACCCAGCCGTATGAAGTCCTGGGCAAGCAATACTGGTTGCAGGTAGCGCGCAGCGAGCGCATCAGCGAATTCCTGGATGCGCGTCTGGGCGGCCGATTGCTGAAGGCCGGCCTGGCGACCGCATTGGTTGCGCTGGTGCTGTTCGCGCTATTGGTGCTGGGCACGATCCATCGCCTGTTGCGGCCCTTGCGCGAGGTGTCGGCTGCGGCCGAGGCCATCACGCCTGCCCGCCTGGATGCGCGGCTCGAGACCGGCAACCTGCCGCGGGAACTGGTGCCCCTGGTCGAAGGCTTCAATCAAGCCTTGCAACGCGTGGAGCGCGGATTCCGCGTGCAGCAGGATTTCCTGGCCACCGCCGCGCACGAGTTGAAGACGCCGCTTGCACTGGTAAGAGGGCAGATCGAACTCAGCGCGATTCCCGAGCGGGCGCAGTTGCTCGAAGACCTGGACGGCATGGCGCGGCAGGTGCACCAGCTTCTGCATCTGGCCGAGGTCAGCGAAACCGGGAACTACACCTTCGCTGAAGTGGACGTCCGCGAGGTGGTCAAGCAGGCGCTCGAACCGCTGGAGCGGCTGGCGCGAAAGACCGGCGTCAATCTGGTGACCCGCCTGACGACCGAACCGTTGGTCAAGCAGGCCGATCGCGGGGCGCTCATCATCCTGGTCAAGAATCTGGTCGAGAACGCCATTCACCATTCCCAGCCTGGCGATATCGTCGCCGTCGATCTGACGGTGTCGTCCCTGTCGGTGCGGGATGAAGGATGCGGCGTGCCGCCGGCCGATCTGCCTCGCTTGTTCGAGCGCTTCTGGCGCGGGTCCGACAGCATGGGGGCTGGCCTGGGCCTGGCGATCTGCCAGGAGATCGCCCAGGCTCACGGCTGGCGGTTGACGGCGCACAACGCAACGCCGGGCATGGTGTTCGAACTTCACCTGACTGCCTGACCACCAGGTTTCGTTCCCCCGACGCAGTCTGCAAATCGCGTCGGGGGCCTGTCCTCAGGCGCGCGGCGGTTGCGGACGCGACATCCACCACAGGGCCAGCACGGCTGCGCCCACGGCCAATGCCACGGGCATCGGCGTCGACGACATCTGGCGCTGGCGGAAGCCGCCGTCGATGGCGTGGCCTTCCGATGCCGCGAACAGATTGCCGTCGGTCACGGGCGAGGCGTCCGCCTTGTCCAGCGCCCGGTCGATCATCTTGCGGGCCATGCGTGCGGTCAGGTCAGGCGCCAGCGTGTGGGCCAGCCGGGCCGGCCAGGCCGCGCTGCCCATGGACACCGACGGCTTCGGGTCGCGGGCCAAGGTGACCAGCCGCATGGCGACTTCACGCGGGTCCAGCATCGGGGCGGCGGCGCCGATGCGCTTGCCGGTGTAGTTGGCGCCGTGCGACATGCCCGGCGAATCGACGAAGGTCGGGTAGACCTCGCAGACGTGGATGCCGGGGAGGTCAGACACCTCCGCGCGCAGCGATTCCGACAGGCCACGCAGGGCGAACTTGCTGGCCACGTAGGATGCCGCGTAGGGCACGGCGGTCCAGCCGCCAACCGAAATCATGTTGATCAGGATGCCCCGCCCACGGCTGCGGAAGTGCGGCAGCACGGCGTGAGCGCCGTACATGTGCCCCAGCAGGTTGGCTTCGATGACCCGGCGGTGGGCGGCGACCGGTACGTTCTCGAAACGGCCGACGGCGCCGGTGCCGACGTTGTTGATCCAGACGTCGATGCGGCCGAAGCGCTCAAGCGCGGCGTCAGCCAGCTTCTGCACGGCTTCCGGGTCGGTCACGTCGGTGGGCACCACCAGCGTCTGCACGCCGACCCGCTCGCATTCCGACGCCACCACGTCCAGCGAGAGCTGATCGCGCGCGGCCAGCACGATGTTGGCGCCGTCATGGGCGAAGGCGAGCGACGTGGCGTGGCCGATGCCGCTGGAGGCGCCGGTGATGACGACGGTCGGGGTGCTCGGGCTTGGCGTTGACATGGCGATCGCTTCCAGAAAGTGATGGATGGGAGCGATCCCTCGGCAAGACGCGTGCCGGGCCGTGGCTCAGAAGCCTTCCAGCACCACCTTGCCGCGCGACTGGCCCGACTCGATCAATGCGTGAGCGCGGCGCAGGTTGGCTGCGTTGATGATGCCGAAGTGCTCGCGCAGCGTGGTGCGCAGTGTGCCGGCGTCCACCAGGTCAGCGACCCGATCGAGCAGGGCATGCTGACGGTCCATGTCGGGCGTCTCGAACATGGGACGCGTGAACATCAGCTCCCAGTGCAACGACAGGCTCTTGCGCTTCAGCGGCAAGGCGTCGAGTTGCGCTGGATCGTCGATCAGGGCGACCCTGCCCTGCGGCTTGAGGGCTTCGATGATTTCCGCGAAGTGCGCGTCGGTGTGCGTCAGGCTGAGCACCATGTCGACATCACCCAGGCCGTCGGCCTTCAGGGCTTGCGACAGCGGCGTGCCGTGGTCGATCACGTGATGGGCGCCCAGTTCCCGCACCCAGTCCCGGGTCTCGGGGCGTGACGCGGTGCCGATCACGGTGAGCTTGGTCAGTTGGCGCGCAAGCTGCACGGCGATCGAGCCCACACCGCCACCGGCGCCGACGATCAGCAACGATTGTCCCTCGCCACCGCCTTCGGCTACGCCCAGGCGGTCGAAGATCAGTTCCCAGGCGGTGATGGCGGTCAGCGGCAGGGCGGCGGCCTCGGCCCAGCCGATCGACGTCGGTTTGCGGCCGACGATGCGTTCGTCGACCAGGTGGAATTCGCTGTTGGTGCCGGGGCGGGTGATGGAGCCTGCGTAGAAGACTTCGTCACCGGGCTTGAACATCGTGACTGCATCGCCGACAGCCTGCACCACGCCGGAAGCATCCCAGCCCAGCACGCGAGGCTCGGTTGTTTCGGCGTTGCGGCGGATCTTGGTGTCGACGGGATTGACCGACACGGCGCGCACGGCGACCAGCAGGTCGCGCGGGCCGGGTGTTGGCACGGGCAGGTCGAGATCGACAAGCGACTCGGTGTTGTCGGCGGGCAGGCCGTGCTGGCGATAGGCGATGGCTTTCATGTGTGTCCTCGAAAGGGGCGTGTCGCGCTGGTTTGGCGACGCATGGCGGGCATCTTGGCTGTCGCGCTGAACCTTGAAAAGACGCAAAATCGTGGAGCACTTTCACTCCAGGAATGAAAATGGTTCGCCTTGAAGACCTTGCCTTGTTCGTGCGGACGGCGGCGTTGGGCAGTTTCTCGGCCGCCGCGCGTGAGGCCGACCTACTGCCGGGGCAGGCCAGTGCGGCGGTGCAGCGCCTGGAGCGTGCCCTGGATGTGCGGCTGTTCGCCCGATCCACGCGCAGCCTGCGTTTGACGGCCGACGGCGAACGCTATCTGCCCTATGCCCAGGGCGTGCTCGATACGCTGCGCGAAGGGCAGGAACAATTGCAGGGCGAGCGTGCCGCGTTGCAGGGCGTGCTGCAGATTTCGGCGCCATCGGATCTCGGCCGCAATGTGCTGCTGCCCTGGCTGGCCGAATTCCGCCGGCTGCATCCCGGCCTGACGCTGCGCCTGCTGGTGTCGGATCAAGTGGCCGATGTGTTCCGTGACCCGGTCGACGTAGCGATTCGCTACGGCAACATGCGCGATGCCAGTTACGTTGCCCTGCCGTTGGTGCCTGACAATCGGCGCGTCCTGGTGGCTGCGCCCGCCTACTTGGCGCATCGTGGCCGTCCGCGTACTTTGGACGAGCTGTCCGACCACGACTGCCTGACCTACATGATGAACGGCCGCCCCTACGACAAATGGGTGTTCGAAGAGGCCGGGCGACGGCGCACGGTGGCGGTCAGTGGCTCCATGATGACCGACGATGCCGACGTGGTGCGGCGGCTGGGGGTGGCGGGCGAGGGGCTGGTGTACAAGTCGGCGCTGGACGTGGCCGACGACGTGGCGGCGGGGCGCTTGGTCCGGATCACGCTCAAGGGCGTCTTGGGCGAGCCCACGCCGCTGAACATGGTGTCTCCGCACCGTCGGCAGTTTTCAGCTGCGGTGCGGGCGTTGCATGCGTGGTTGAGCGCCAAATTGAACGGAGAGCATTCGGCGGTTGGCTGAAGCAGATGTCGGTGGCCGAGTGGAGGTCCGGTGCTGGCCATGAGTACGAGGATAGGTCGCATCGCGCCCAGGCCTTCGGTCAATATCCCGTCATCTCCAGATACCCGATTCCCCCAGGCTGTCCGTCCAGCTTCACCGGCCCTTCCCAATACGGGAACGACACGCCCATCCAGGACTGCGGCTGCATGGCCTCGGCGATGACCTCGACGTCGTGATCGGGGACGCGTACCCGCCAGCGGGTGGGCACCTCGCGGCCGTGGGCCGTCTGCCGGGTTCGGGCCAACGGCTCCAGTTCGATCTGGTCGCCGCGCAGGGCGGTGGTCTTGCCGTCGGCGGTGATCCATGTACCGGCGCGGTATGGCGCGCCCTGGGTCTGGCGGACCTGGAACAGCATCATTCGGTTGCCGCCCGCCAGTTGCAGCGAGAACCAGTCCCAGCCTTCCTGTTCGCCCGACAGCGGCTGGCTGCTCCATTCGCGGTCGAGCCAGGCGGTGCCGGTGACCTGATGCGTCGCGCCATCGCGCTCGATCTCGCCGCTGACGCGATAGAAGGGTTGGCTGTAGTAGTACGAGGCCTGTCCTTCGCCGGACTTTTCGCTGTAGCCGTTATCGCCATGCAGGACCAGGGGGCGGTCGGTATCCAACCGCAGCCGGTAGCGGAAGTTGCGGTCACCGGCCTGCATGTCGAGGTGGTCGATGCCCTCGCCGTCGACGCTGCGCATCGACCAGTCGTCGATGGTGGCCGCGAACGGCTGGGCGGTGACGCCAGCCTGGCCGATGCCGCCGCGTGCCAGGCGCTGGGCCGACACGTGGCCGTCTGCGCTGGTCAGCGCGGCGTGCGCCATCCAGGCGTTGGGACTGTTCCAACCCGGCTGTTCCGGCCCCGGGCGCAGGGCGGAGCGGAACAGGGTCCACTGCACGCCCCAGTCGCGGCCTTGCTCGTCTTTCAGGTTGGCCGTGACGTACCACCATTCGATGCGGTAGCCGTCGTGCGCGCCGTGGTCGGCAGGGAATTGCAGCGCGCGTCCGCGTTCGACCTGGGCGTAATCGTCGGCGGACTGGCCCAGGCCGGCGAAGCTCTGGTCGCGGGGCGCTTCGTCGGCGGGGCTGCAGGCGGTGAGCAGGGCCAGCAGGGCGACGCTGCCGGCAGAGCAGATCGCGCGTCGAAGTCGGGTGGCGAAAGGGGCGCCCATATCAGTCTCCGTGACAGCGGTGTGTCGCAACGCGCGCATGAGAGAACATCGACCGGTCCCGGAACATTCCGGATTCGGTCGGCTGGTCGGGCGGGGCGCCAACGGGCGCACGGTGGGCCATCGGCTCAACGCTCATTCGCAAACTGCCTCAGCAACTCGGCTGGCTGGCGACGGGCCAGTTGCCACAGCGGGCCGGCTGCGGCCAGCAGGGCGGTGATCAGGCCGAGCAGGCCAAGCTGCAGCAATTGCAGCGGAAAGACCTGCAAGGGCAGGCGCCAGCCGAAGGCCTGGACATTGATGACGGCCACCATGCACCAGGCCAGCAGCAGCCCCAGCGGCATGGCCAGCAGCACCGTCAGCGCCGCCAGCATCAAGGTCTGGGCCAAGGCCAGGCCGGCCAGTTGGCGACGTCCCACGCCCAGCGCCCACAGCGGCGCGAGCTGGCCCAGGCGGCTGTGGCTCAGCGTGAGCAGGCTCATCAACAGGGCGACACCCGCCACGAACAAGGTCAGCGTGTTCAGGGCAGCGGTGGCCGTGAAGGTGCGGTCGAACACGCCGATCGACCATTGTTTCAGCGCGGCTTGGTCGATCAGGTTGCTGCCCTGCAGGGTGTACCGGGCCTCCAGGGCAGCACGCACCATGTCGGCCTGGCCCGGTGCGGTGTAGAGGTGCAGGCTGTGCAGGGTG
>JAAIGF010083518.1_pt1 | contig 29025 bp, 23 predicted proteins | sample 6487441 | NCBI WGS metagenome assembly JAAIGF01 (sample SAMN13974129, study PRJNA590717) | phyllosphere metagenome | biome: pepper field; feature: multiple bacterial spot infested pepper fields; material: pepper leaves; isolation source: leaves from pepper fields | host: Capsicum annuum ... | reverse complement strand
GTAATCACTTGCTGGCGATAAGTAATCACTTGCTGGCGATAAGTAATCACTTGCTGGCGATAAGTAATCACTTGCTGACAATAAGTAATCACTTGCTGGCAATAAGTGATCACTTGCCAGCCATAAGAAATCACTTTTTCGGCCGGGCGGTCCCCCTTCATGGTGTAAATAGGCGAAAATCAGCGTATGAAACGATCAATAGACCGCTCTTTGTATACGGCTAACACACATATGATAGAAATAATCCAGCAGCCCTCCAAATATTAATCAAGCCAACAATTTAAGTGCTGTATCTTGCCAAAGGGGTATGTTAAGGGTGTAAACTAAGAATTATTTAATCCCGACCCCAGGAATTCAGGCTTACTTGTAACCATGGTCTGGTATAAGTTTCAAAAATTTAACCCTAGCCGGTTATATCAAATAGAAATTAACGCAAGCCAGGTGGATGACCTCCTCTTCTTAAAACAATTTTAGACACACATGTAAGACCGCTATTTATCAACAAGATCACTTTTTGTTCCGGCACTGATGCTGATAAACGCTTTTAAAGCGGGGGAAAGTGGCACATCCTTTCTGTAGACCAAAATCGTTGTCATCAGGCCCAACTCCGCTGGCAGCTGGAATGTTTTTATCTTTCTATTACCATAAAATGTACTGATGATTTCTTCTGGCATAACACTAAAACCAATCCCAGATTCAATAAAGTTTACAACGCCTTCAATGGAATTCATTACTGTTTTATGATATTGGGCGATACCTTTGCTTACAAGCCAATAGTCAAGTTTAGCCCTAAAGACGCAGCCTTGATCGAAGACGATGGTTTTAAGCGGATTATTTTTAAGTAGCATATCCAAGTTTTCACAAGCAGCCGGAGCAACAAGTACGACCTGTTCGTCCTTTATCCTAATTTGTTCAAGCTCCGGAAGGTCGAGGGGAGCAGGAATAAATGCGGCATCTAGCTTATAATTCAACACATCACTGATTAAGCTATCGCGCATTGCTGATCTAAAATCTAAGTCAACCAACGGAAATTTAGCGGCAAGTTCATTAACAAGTTCAGGCCCTTTCAAGGTCATCATCGTTTCCAAAAATCCAATTTTAATCCGGCCCCTGACGACATCACTTGTACCGATCGATCTTTTTGCCTCATCCAAAATATGGTGGAGTTGCTTGCTGTAGTACATCAGTTTTTCACCTTCCGGAGTCAATTCGACCTTGCGGTTGTTTCTGGTAAAAAGCGGTGCGCCAAACTCAGCTTCCAAATTTTTGATACGGGTAGTTACATTTGACTGAACGGTAAACATGGCCTCAGCAGCCTTTGTAAAACTGCCATAATGTGCTACAGCTTCGAATAAATTAAGGTCATTCGTGTTCATAAATCTTAAATTGAGATACCTAGCATCTTTATAAATCATTTTGAAAGATTAAATATCCGGTTTACTTTTGAATAAAAAAAATGAAAAAACTAAAAATAGCCTTCACCATTATGCTGACTGGCTTATTAGGGAGAACAGAACTTATGGCACAATCAACTACAGTTAAAACAAGTCCTGCTTCAGAAGCTGGGATTGTTTATCACCGCAAGGTCAATGTAAACGGACTTGGCGTTTTTTATAGAGAGTCGGGACCTGCAGATGCCCCCGCCATATTGTTATTGCACGGTTACCCAACATCATCACATATGTTCCGCAATCTGATACCGATGCTAAACAAAAAATACCATATCATAGCGCCTGATCTTCCTGGATTTGGATACACTGATTTGGCAGATCGTGCAACGTATGCCTATACTTTCGAGAATTTAGCCAAAACGATGCAGGGTTTTATAGATGAATTAGGATTAAAAAGGTTTGCAATTTATGTATTTGATTATGGTGCACCAACCGGCTTCCGTTTGGCCCTTGCAAACCCAGAGAAAATTACGGGGATTATTTCGCAAAATGGCAATGCCTACGCAGAAGGATTGAGTACCGGCTGGAATCCAATTCAGCAATATTGGGAACATACCACGCAGGAAAATAGAGATGCACTAAGGGATTTTTACTCCAAGGAGGGAACGAAATTCCAGTATTTTACTGGCGTTAACGATTCATCGCTTATAGCCCCCGAAGCTTACATGTTGGATCAGTATCTGTTAGATAGGCCCGAATCTGGAGAAATTCAGCTAGACCTGTTAAAAGACTATAAAACAAATGTTGATCTGTACCCATCGTTTCAAGCGTATTTCAGAAGCAATAAACCCAAGTTGCTCGCTGTGTGGGGAAACAAAGATCCTTTTTTTCTTCCCGTCGGTGCTGAGGCTTATAAAAAAGATATTCCTGACGCCATTGTAAAATTTTACGATACGGGCCACTTTGCATTAGAAACCCATGTACAGGAGATCGGAAATGAAATACTAAAGTTTCTCTCCAGCCTGCCAAAATAAGATGTTGGTGTGTAATACGGTCTAAAAGTGAAGGCTTTGTACCTATAACCGGCAGGTTAAAAAGGTGCTCGTTAATTAAATTTACAAATAGATCTTCAAAGAAATGATCTTTTTTTAAACTTTAAAGCTTTCGCTTTAGACTTCTATTGGGATGGCAAAGGATTTTCGGACAGTTGTGTTATCCGAAAATCCTATTGACCTTCATTTTTTTCACCCTCTTCGCCGCTTCCGCCACCATAAAACAGCCCCAGTGACAGAAAGCATACCCGGCAACATGCCCAATACCACATAGCATATCTTAACGGGCGTATTACCGAAGCTTCCGGTATGTAAGGGAAAGAAAGTGGCTGCTATCCGATCAAACAACGGCTGTGCTGTCAACCGTTGCACATCCGCGACCTCCCCATTCTGTGGATCGACCGATACGGAATTGCCATTGGAAAATAGGGCGGATTGATCGTTAAGCACACCACTTATGCGGAAGTTTTTACCGGGCTGCGTTGGCAAGTAGATGTTTCTGACGAGCAACTCAGGAAATGCCTGCTTTGCGGTGAACAGCATATCATCTATCGACGACGCGGCTAATACACTCTTGGGGGCACTGACCGTCTGGCTGACCCAGTATGCGGGTCGCATAGAAAACATATTCATCCAAAAGCCGGTAAAGAACAGCACGATGTTAAACACCATTGCCCAGACCCCAATGCTACGGTGCAGCGCCGATGAGATCATCCAACGGCTACGCCATTTGAACTTTACCCGGAACAGTAGCACTTTCCAAACATACTTTCGGTAAATGACCAGACCGGTAATCGCGGACAGGATCATCGTTAGACCGAAGATCGTTGCTAATAGTAAGCCCGGTATGCCGAGCTGAAAACACCAGTGAAACTGTAGCAGCCAGTGCAACGCACCGGTGCTTAATTCGTTAAGGTTACCTTCTCGAAGGACTTTACCATTGTATGGGTTGATGCTCATCATACCGAGATCATAGGTCCTCAACTTGCCATCATTCTGATATAAACGAAACTCATAAGCGCGGTCGGCAGGTGCGTCAGGGTTGAGCCAAGCAATACCGGCGAGATTCGGATGGCGCTCACAGATCATGCGGTACATTTCATCAAGCGAGCGTTCTCCCCCACTGGGTTTTACGGTCAGTAGCTCTTTATTAAAGGCGTGGTCGAGCTCCTCTTTGAATACCAGCACCGAGCCGCTAAGGCCCAGAAGTAATAAAAAAATACCGGTAACCATGCCCAGCCAACTGTGGAGGGCAAATGCCATTTTAGTTATTCTTTTCTTCCCACTCATTTGATCTGATAGCTGATACCCACCCTAAAATTGAAAGGATCGCCCAAGCCACCCGTCGTCGTACTTGAACGGCTTCCTGTAAAATAATGCTTGTCAGCAAGGTTATAGGCGTTAAACTGTACATTGTATCTGCCGCGTTGGTAGTTAATAGCCGCATCAAATACCGTGTATTCAGGAAATACAAAGTTTTGATTGCTCAGCAAGCCCACCTGGTCACTTACATAGCGCACACCACCAGCAATCCCCAAGCCTTTCAACGCGCTATTCGGTACAGTATATTTTAGCCAAAGATTGGCCATGTTATGAGGTGCGTTGGCAAAACGATCACCTTTTTTACCATACGTGCTGGTGCTGATCAATACGTGTTCATTATAAGCATAACCCGCTATGATGTTGAAGTTATCGATGCTGCCCATCAGAGAAAGCTCCACACCACGGCTGCGTGTACCATCGATGGCGGCCTGCCTATGCGAGTTATCTTCCGTAGGCGCAGCCGTTAAGATATTAGCGTACTTGATCTGGTAAACCGACAGCATGGCTGACAACCGATTATTGAAAAGATCGGCCTTAGAACCCAGTTCATATTGCGTGGCCTGCCGGGTCGGGAAAGGCCCGCCAGATAAGACATTGTTGGAGGTTTGCGGATTGAACGACCGGAGAAAGGTGGCATACACCGATACATGTTGCAAAGGAAGATATACCAAACTTGCCCGTGGTATCCAGCCCGAGGCTTGCAAGGCATCACCCTGCTTGTTGTCTCGTGCAGAAAGTGGCGTCTCCTTACCATCATAATTGTCATAACGTAACGACAGTAACACTTTTAATTGTTCGTTGAAGCTCAGCTGATCCTGTACATAAGCCCCGACCAAGTTGGTAATGCGCTTATTGTCGTCCGATTCTAAAGCAGGTGCATCAAAACTTGCGGCATCATGACGATAATCAGGATTAAAGATCGAGATGCGGCTCGATGTTTTATACTGGTAGTCATTCTTAGTCCATCCGTAACGGTTATAGTCAGCGCCCACGATAATCTCGTGCCCTAAAAAGCCGGTGCTCGTGCTGTAGCTCGCATAAGCCGTGGTTTGCAGGCTAAAACGATCGGTTTCCCAGTCTTGTAAGGCCCGGCTGATGGAATCATTGGCAATCCTTCCTGACGGAATATGGTCGCGGTAATCCAGTGTATTTCGGACGACACGCTGCACGACTGCCAATTTCAAATGGTCGTTAAACGCATGGTTAAACGTGAGCGTAGCCGATGTGTTATTAGTCTTGCCATAATCGCTTGGGCTTTGGATGGTCAAGTTATTCGGGTAATAATTAAAATCAAAGCTTCCGTCAGCATTGGTCTTAATGTAGGAACCATTATCATACTGATGAACCGCTTTTGAACGGGCATAATTCACTTCCAGGTTTAGCGAAGTACGTTCAGTGAACAAATAAGTAAGTGAAGGAGCTACAAAGATGTTCTCTTTATCCTGATAATCACGGAAACTTTCCGAACGGTCATAACCAATGATCGCACGGTAGAGCAGCTTCTTGCTTTTGGTCAGCGGGCCGGTCAGATCTGCCGAAGCGCGCCTGAAATTCCAACTACCCAATGATAGGTCAACGCTCATATGGCTTATTGCCAGCGGCTTTTTGGTTACGAAGTTAACTACACCTCCCGGCGCACCCTCACTGAAAAGTGCACCAGAAGGGCCGCGAAGCAACTCCACAGATTCTACATTGTACAGCAATGGCTGCTGGCTCCATAAAAATAGATTCCCCCTAATACCATTATACAATAAAAAACTCGCATCGTTCGGGGAGTAGGCCGTAAAACCCCGCATAGTAAATGAGCCATTGCCATTGTTCGCCTTCATTCCTGTAAATGTGCCGGCAATTTCATTCAAGGTAAATGCCTGCCTGTCTTTCAAGACCTCGGCAGATATAGCCTGTACCGATTGTGGCGTTTCCAGCAAAGGCATCTCCATCCGGGTAGCAGTATTCGACTTTCCAGGATGGTAACCGCGATGTTTTGCAGCGATAGTAATCTCCCGGAGCGCTGAGCGGCTTTCGGAAAGCTGCAGGTCAAGATAAGTACCCTGGGTTGTGACAATCACGTTCTGCTTATGTGCCGTATAGCCAACGTTTGATACGATCAGTAGGTAAGTACCTGCTGATACGCCGTTGATGCGGAACATGCCGTTTGCATCGGTCTTCGTGCCGAAATGGCTGTTAGCTAACTTGACAGAGGCATCGATCACGGGTTCGTTGTTGACCGTGACGATTCGGCCTTCCAATAAACCGGTGTTGGTTTGTGCGGCAACCACGCCAGGAAAGCTAATTAATATAAATAGAATAAGGATATGATAATAGTTCATTTTTGAATCAGTGGTCAATAATGTTTTTAATTTCACAGATTACCCTTTGTTAAGGGAAGCGTAAATGTACCATCCTGGTCAGCGGCCTTGGCTTTGAAACGGTTAAATACGTTAAAAATAGCCGATATAGCAGTGATCCTGTTGATGTGTTCACGGTTCCTGTACTATCCTGATAACCTGCAGGTACGCTTTAAAAAATGGTGAAGTGTATAGATATTTTATCAAATTACGTTGATGGCACTCAAACGGGCATGATGATGCCAGCGCATGTCGCCGATACGTAATAGCAACTTGAGCAAAACGGCTTATGCCGTCCGCAATCGTTGCAACAAGAAAATTATAAGTTAAGCAACCTGTTTAGGCGGTATGAAGATCGTATTGCGGTGCTGGCTGGTATACAGGCAAGTGTAATTAGGAATCGCTAAGATGTTTGTTTCGAGCACAACCATTTTATTCAATAATGGTTCAAATGGCGCCAGAAAAAACGATATTTCCAAGCGGTTGAGGTTGTCTTTCAATTCTCGTTCCTTTTCTTTATCCTCGGCAGCCTTGATCTTTTTCATCAGGTAGCACTTGCCATCACAGTGCATCGCGGGGCGTGACCTGTTTTCGCAAAGTTCTTTAACGATGTAAGATTTATTGAGTTCAAAGCCCGCGTATATACAGAAACGTGAAAAGCTGGAGCTGATCACAGTAATAAGCAGAAGTATGGCTACGATCCTGTACCGCATGGCTTGGCGAAGGTATTAAAAATATTTGATAATGACAGAACAATTGCCCCGGTAAGCGGAATTGAAAGCTTTCGATAAAAGTGGATGCCCCCTTAAGGAGCAACTTCACAACCGACCAAACGCCTAAGCTTCTCTCCTCTTTATTGCAAATTGCTTTTCGCTTGGTAAAGTTAATTCCCAAAAAGTACAGTTAACATTTTCTTGAACACAAAAGTCCAACATTCCACATGGTCAATCAATTCTTTATATAGCCGGAAACACGAAAATTAAACGACAGATATGGGTAAATGCCAAGCAACGGCTAGAATTGAGCCTAATTCGCCGCCCGATAAGCAAGAGGCGTTACGCCCGTATTTTTTTTGAAAGCCCGCGTAAAATGTGCCGGATATTTAAAACCCAGTTCATATGCTATTTCATTGATCGTCTTTTTATTATCCAATATTTTCTGCTTAGCCAAGGCCATGATCTTCAATTGGATGTATTCCAAAGCCGTCTTACCGGTCTCCTTTTTTATTAAATCACCAAAGTAGTTCGTCGACAGGTTTAATTGATCTGCGAAATACGAAACCGAAGGTAAGCCAATGGTCTGCGGTTTGTCGGATTGGTAATAGTCGTTCAACTGCCGCTCAAACCGGATTAAACTATCGTTATTCACCTCCTTTCGGGTTATAAACTGGCGATCATAAAACCGTACACAATAGTTTAAAATCAATTCAATATTATCCGTTATAAGCGTTTTGCTGTGTTTATCCACCCCCTGCTCAAGCTCATAGCTGATCTTATCAAAACAATCGAGAACAATCTTTCGCTCTTTTGGCGACAGGTGTAAAGCCTCATTCGATTGATAAGAAAAGAACGTATACGTATCAATATTGGCTCCCAAGGCCGTGCCACGTATCAAGTCCGGATGAAACAGCAGCGCATAGCCCTTAGGTTGATAATCTTCATTTATATCCACATGAATAATTTGCCCTGGAGCAACGAAGACCAGCGTCCGGTCCTGATAATCGTATGTATGCTTTCCGTATTTCATATCGCCACACTTCACGTCCTTCAAATACATTGCATAAAAGCCAAAATTCATCTTCGATGCGTAGACCTCAGGTACCCTACCGTCGAAATCCATTATACTAACCAGCGGATGCAAGTTTTCTTTGTGATAAAAAGCATCGTGTTCACTTACCGTATCAATTCTTAAAATATCGTCCATATGCCATGTATTTAAAAATCCTACTACAAATTTATCAACTATTTCCTTTTTGCCATGGAGACTGAGGTCAACCTGTAAAAATGGTAGCACAATCCGTGGACTGTGCAAGGAAAATTTCTTAAAAAGCTAAGACCTTTGTAATGTAGTCTTTAGCAGATCACCTGCTAATAAGACGACGATACAATTTAATAATAACAATAAACAAAAATTGATGATGATAAAAATGGAAAATCAGGTGGTACTTGTCACAGGCGCCGCACAAGGAATTGGATATGCCGCCGCAAAAGCTTTTGCTGAGGCTGGAGCAGCTGTTGCCTTAGCCGACTTAGACAGCGATTTAGTTAATAAAGCGGCAGAAAGCTTGATAGCAAGCGGTCATCAAGCCATCGCTATCGTATGCGATGTTTCGGACGACGCGCAGGTAAAAGAAATGATCGACAAAACTGTCGCTACCTACGGAAAATTGGATGCTGCGTACAATAATGCAGCTATACAAAATGTATTGGCAGATGCCGCAGACCAGACAAGAGAAGACTTTGACCGGGTTACCGGAGTTAACCTACGTGGCGTATGGAGTTGTATGAAATACGAATTGCAGCAAATGAAGAAACAAGGTCACGGTGCTATTGTCAATTGCTCATCCATCGGTGGCATATTGGGTGGCGCGCAGCGCGGAACTTATCACGCGGCTAAACATGGTGTAATTGGACTCACCAAAAGTGCCGCGTTGGAATATGCAGCATCGGGCATACGTATTAACGCCATCTGCCCAGGCATCATTCATACACCGATGGTTGATAAAATGATGCAGTCCGGACAGCAGGACGTATTAGACGCCATGATCGCCACCGTGCCGGCTAATCGCCTGGGCAAACCGGAAGAGATTGCCAACGCGGTAGTTTGGCTGTGCAGTGATGCCGCTAGTTTCATCGTTGGCCATACGCTGGTTGCTGATGGCGGCTACAGTATTCAATAATGATTGCTCCGAACGTAAACTAAAAACGACAGTCAACGAACTTCGAACCAAGAACTACATAGACATCAATCCAATAATGAAAAACGCATGTTAAAGCAAGTTTTTTGTATCCTCATTTCGATATGCTTCTCCTGCACAAGCGCAGAAGAACAACCTTCATCGGAAAATGGCGCTATCGATCAACCAGAAACCGGTGATTGGAACGTTACGGTTATCCATGACGGACTTATTTATCCGTGGGAAATCAGGCGATCTGGCAGTACGCTGATTATTACCGAAACCGAGGGAAATATGGTGATGATCAACAACAGCGGTTCGCTTACCCGATATCCTCTACAAACGTCAAGCCCTGTTGCACGCATCGGCGGTAGCGGACTAATGGGATTGGCTCTGGCAAATGATTTTGCTATGTCGGGTACAGCCTATGTATATTACACCTACCGCGCTGAAACAGGTCTTTTCAACAGGATTGCTCAGGTGAATTTTAATGGTAGCGCCTGGCGAGAAACGAATATTTTACTTGACGGTATTCCGGGACACCAGCTTTACAATGGCGGACGGATAGCCATCGGTCCAGACGGATTTCTCTACGCGACGACCGGCTGGACGGCCAACAGCGACATGCCGCAAACAATTGACAATCTTGCAGGTAAAGTATTGCGGTTAAACCTCCAAGGTCAGCCGGCAGCTGGAAATCCTTTTCCAAATTCCTATATCTATTCTTTCGGACACCGCAATCCGCAAGGCATAGCTTGGGATATGCAAGGCCAGCTTTATGTTGCCGAACATGGGCAAGCTGCGCGCGATGAAATTAATATTATCATCCCTGGCGGAAATTATGGATGGCCGCTTGTGCAGGGCGATCAGCAACAAGCGGGTATGATAACGCCACACATCCATACCGGCCATACAACGCTTGCGCCTTCGGGTATAGCATTTACTGAAAATGGCAAATTAATCATTGCCGCTCTTGGAGCACGTGCGATCTATACCGTTGATGAACAGACAAAAACATTTCGCCAACTGTTAAATCTAAACGAGCGTGCACGCGCTGTGCTTCCATACGAAGATGGATTATACCTGATCACGACCAATACTTCTCCCCAGCAGGCCACTGGAAGTTCCGGTATTGCGGATCGTTTGCTATGGATAACACCAAAAAATTGAATGTAGATTGAACAACGGATCGTCAAAACATAGCAGAACAAAAAGTCGTGCAATGCTAAATGAACTTACAGCGGCATGGTACAGGCGATGCCTGCACAGGATTGCTGCATCGCCAATTTAAAACGTAATAGATAAACGATATGAAAAATTACTTATTTAATTATTCTTTGTTTTTCGCTGTATCGATATCTGCCCTAGGCGCTTGTAAAGCGCAAACTAATCTAGACCGTACATGGTCGGTCTATAAAGCAGATGAAAACAGCGCCAATTATTCTCCACTAAACCAAATTACTACAGCAAATGTGGAGCGATTACAACATGCCTGGACATTGACACTCGATGACAAACCGGAGGGGGCAAAACCAAGTTCAAGCCAGTGTAATCCGATTATTCTAGACGGCATTATGTATGCCAGCTCGGCTAATCAATGGGCTTATGCTGTAGACGCTTCCACCGGAAAACAGCTTTGGTCGTTTGATCCCCTGGACGGCAAGCAGGGCGTTGAGGTAAACAGAGGCTTAACCTATTGGGAGAACGGCAACGACAAACGCATCTTAATGACAGCCAACAATTTCCTGATTGCACTCGACGCCAACACGGGTAAACCAATTTCCTCCTTTGGCAATAACGGCCGAGTAGACTTAAAAATCGGACTGCGCGATGAGGGGAAAGATTTTTGGGTGTCATCCACATCCCCCGGCATTATTTACAAAAATTTAATTATCATGGGTTGTCGCGTGCCTGACATCTACGGCGCACAACCTGGTTATATCCGAGCTTACGATACCCGATCCGGAGAATTGGTGTGGACGTTTCATACCGTTCCTCAACCTGGCGAACCAGGTTATGAAACATGGCCGCCGGATGCATATAAAGTTGTTGGTGGCGTAAATAACTGGGCTGGAATGAGCATCGACAGCAAACGGGGAATGGTGTTTCTCGGCTTGGGGTCACCATCTTACGATTTCTATGGAAAAGATAGAAAAGGGTCCAACCTCTATGGCAATTGTGTCGTCGCACTAAACGCAGCGACCGGCTCGCTTGTCTGGCATTTTCAAACGGTGCATCATGATCTTTGGGATTATGACCTGCCCGCTCCGCCCACATTGGTAACGATCAATAAGGACGGAAAAATGATCGATGCTGTTGCGCAAACGACTAAACAAGGATTCGTATTTGTATTTAACCGGGAAACAGGGGAATCGTTATTTCCAATAGAAGAACGAAAAGTGCCGGCGTCGCATTTACCAGGCGAAGAAGCTTGGCCAACACAACCGATTCCGCTAAAACCGAAACCTTTTGCTCGGCAGTGGATGACAGAAGACGATCTGACAAACTTTTCGCCTGCAGACCACGACGCCTTGGTTAAGCAGTTTAGATCGATGCGCTATGAAGGACTTTACACGCCACCAGATTTAAAAGGCACATTGCAACTACCGGGCACACGAGGTGGTGGAGAATGGGGCGGCGCGGCCTACGATCCGGCAACAAATATGTTTTACATTAAATCAAATGATGCGCCCGATCTGATAACGTTAGTCACCGGCAGCAAAGAAGCGGTAAATAGGCCAGTCGACGCGGCGAGCCAATTAGAAACCGCGGAAAGACATGCAGGTCCTGATCAATTTGCAAATAGCACGGGTTACATCACCTGGACAGATCCAAGTGGCAATCCTGCCATCACACCACCCTGGGGAACATTAAACGCGCTCAACCTAGCGACCGGAGAATATGCATGGCAGATACCGCTGGGGAATGACAGCTTGCGGCAACAAGATGGAGCGCCGGAAACCGGCTTAGAGGGAAGAGCGGGACCTATCGTCACTGCTGGCGGCGTAATCTTTATTAGCGGAACGGAAGATAGGATACTTCGGGCGCTAGATAAAACTTCAGGAAAACTGTTATGGCAAACAACGTTGCCGGGATTTGCGAACGCCACCCCTTGCACCTATCAGGCAAATGGTAAACAATACGTTGCTATATCGGTCGGCGGAACGCCAGAAAATCCATCTGGCTTTATCATGGCTTTTGCCTTATCACAACCTTAGCTTACGCAGATAATAGCTGAACAAGGAACATGAAACATCAAAACGTTGAGCGATGAAATCATCAAATAGCCAATTCTCACCAGAAGAATTACGCAATATAGACGAAGCGGACGACCTGAAAATCGCGCCGTTACGACCAGACGGCATCACGCATGGCACACCCACTTGGATATGGGAAGTCGTAGTCGATAGCTGCCTTTATGTACGGGCTTACCACGGAACACGCTCCAGTTGGTATCAATCTGCCATTAGCCAAAAAGCAGGGCAAATACATGCCGCCGGACTTATTTGGGAGGTCACTTTTGAAACGGTGACAGGCGATATAAACCGATTGATTGACGATGCTTACCGTAGAAAGTATAGTGGTAGTCCTTACTTATCGGCAATGATTAACGAACAGGCCGGGGCAGCGACTGTAAAAATAGTACCCCGGGAATCGTAGAATTTTTAATCCCATTAGTATGGCAGAGGACAAAAAACACGCATCGCGTAGAAAATTCATTCAACAAGGCAGCTTGGCCGGCGCAGGACTTATGCTTACCAGCCCGGCAAAGCTTTTTTCACACATTAATCATTCAAAAACCATGAACAGTACCATAAAATCGAAGGGGTATGCCGGACATGACGAACATGGCAAACTGACAAGCTGGAGTTTTGAACGCCGCCCGCTGGGCGATAACGATATACTGATCGAGATCAAATACTCCGGCATTTGCCATTCCGATATACATACGATCAAAGGCCACTGGGGAAAGCAACAATACCCACAGGTTCCCGGACACGAAATTGCCGGGATTGTTACGGCAGTAGGCAAAAATGTTCGTAAATTCAAGGTCGGCGATAAGGCTGGCGTTGGCTGTATGGTAAACAGCTGCATGCAATGTCCAAGTTGTCAAAACGGAGAAGAGCATCATTGCGAAACCACGGGAATGGTAGGGACATACGGTGTACCCGAAAAATCGTCTCCATCAGGAATAACGCAGGGCGGCTACGCAAATAACATGGTGGTAACCGAACATTTTGCGATCAAAATTCCGGATAGCATAGACTTAAAATATGCAGCGCCGTTACTTTGTGCAGGAATTACGACCTATTCACCACTGATGAAAGCCAAAATTAAAAAAGGTGACAAAATTGGTGTAATTGGTATAGGCGGCTTAGGGCATATCGCGATTAAACTAGCCGTTTCAAAGGGAGCCGAAGTTTATGCATTTACAACGTCACCCGCCAAAGTACATGATATTAAAGGCTTTGGTGCCAAAGAAGTTATCGTCGTAGATAGTTCCGAAAAATTACAGCCTTATTTTGGCCAATTGGATTACATGCTTTCCACCGTACCCTACGCTTACGAAATGTCTCCTTATATTTCTTGTGTAAAGCCTTACGGCTATTTTACGCAGGTTGGTCAACCGATCAACGGGGAATTGACCATCAACAATTTCAATATGATTTTTAATCGCGTAAATTTCAATGGTTCGCTTATAGGCGGCATTCCCGAAACACAGGAAGTGATAGACTATTGCGCCGAAAATAAAATCTATCCGCAGGTGCAGGTTATCCAGGCCAGCGAAGTAAACAAAGCTTGGGACAGCGTGGTAAACAAGGAAGCGCGTTATCGATATGTGATTGATGCAACGACGATCTAACGAAGTTGCGACTCGCTTCGGCTGTTTGTAGCATATTACACGACAAGTAATACATACCGCACAAAGTTCAGGGCAGGGTAAAAAAACATTTAGTTGAGATGATGTCAATGTCCGTCACGGAAAGCTGTACTTTTTCGATTAAGCAGTAGATCTAATCTCGCCCTCGTCAATTACAGACAGCGGAATACCGTGCAATCCTATGCAATATACGCATAAGCGGCTTGTTGCACACCTAAAAAACAGGGAGAGCTGTTCCAGGACGGTCTCTCCCTTCCATTTTAGAAACAATCAACAAACTTTACACGCAAAAAAATATCGTGTCGATTGTACAGTATTAAAAAAAGATTAGAATATTCAAATGGCTTTGAAATTATTTACACAATCCATATCTTCGTATACAATCCTTAAGAAAACGGATGTTGTTAGTTAGTTAAAGGCCGAATAATCTCTCCGATTAGTCGGCCTTTTTTTGTAAAAAAGACCCGACCCATTTACCTTCATCCATCTATCTAAAGGGCTTCTGCTGGTTTCATAACGACACGGTTTCCCCCGCGTAATACAGGTTGATACGATTATGCGAATACAATACATAATCGGTGAAGCCAAGTTGTCCAGATGCTTTTATTACCGCGATTATTTGACAAATATTTGCTATTTATTTTTGAATTATTACACACGTATATTTTGATATTATTGCTGACGATTTTAGAAAAAACATATAGTCTATGCTTAGATCACGAGCAAGGTTAGATTTAGATCGGGATATTGTGATAGCAAGATCTTGGCAATCATTTTTTATTCAAAAGCTCATACAATTAACGAATCGAAATAACCTACTACACCTATTTTAAGTTGCCAATAGGTGTATGCACAAATTTCAAACGAGCGTTCGGGGCTCTTCCGATACATTGCTCCAATCGCAAACTTGCACAAACCGAAACCATATTTGTTTGTTACCTTAGACAAAAAACCGATAGTGATGCAAGAATCACCATTTTTATAGCAGATTATGTTTAAACTTATCGTCCTTTTAACCGGGTTGTTGATCGCTGGTATAAACACGCAAGCACAATTGCGTGAATATCGCTACGACCAGCGATTAGCATATCATCGTGCGGGAAACCTTGATACGACCGTTGTGCTACTTCGTAAAGATGCTGCTGCCCCCGCCATATTCTCACAGTATCGTGTGGGCTTTGCGGCCGATTATCATGCTTCGCTGAGCTGGAAATACGCCAACTATGGAAAAACCTTTTTGCTGGATGGTCAAATACGCAATGGAAAATACATTTCCAACAATGCGTATAAAGAACTAGCCACAGCAAATGAAGCATGCGCATTTTCGCTCCAGGAAGGGATTTGGGAACTACCGGGCTACAACAACTGTCGTATGTACAGCTACAAAGCCGCAGAGCAGGCTGAACTACGACTCTACACTACCGATCGGCAAGATAACATAAATTATACGGATGCTTGCGCGACGTTACTGGAGGTTCTGGGTTTGCCGACAGTGCAACTTCCGTTAGGTTGGGTAGTCGTGACCGTAGAATACTACCAGGATGATGAACATCGCGATTACCTTATGGGCGCGTTGCTCCCGTCAGCTGCACGCTTTGAGCAAGCAATCGTGATGAACGAGCGAGAGATCGCTCTAAATCTATTTGGCACGGCAGAAGAGCGCATAGCTTTCTACGATAGCCTTCCCCACCCCAACTATTGCGAAGCCATCGCCTGGCAATATCAGCTAGACGAAGCAACGACCGCACGCGTTGCGGAATTTCTGGCAGATATGTGCAGCTATTTCAACCTTTTCGGGCGTTACGATCTACGCGAATTTCAAGCGTATTATGTGCGTGAAACGGCGCGCAGAAAACGACATTACTTAACCAATAAGCTGCTAACCTCGGCACAAGCAACACAATTTCAGCTTGAACTGGAAGCGCATCAATATGGTAATCAAAAAAAGCGTACGATCAAAGACTAATTTTGACGTCAGCATTCCTTCACCTTTCATCTAATAAAACAATTTTACAACCTTACAAAACCAGCCGTTTCTAACACATTTTACGGAAAAGCTTACCAACATTAATGTTTTGCGGGCCGAGTAATACCTATTACCAAAGATTGTACTATTTTGGACTAGTTATTTGCTAACAAGGTTTGCAAATTTAGTTTGATTAGATAGGCAAGGCTGCAGCAGCCTTGGCTCTTCTTTACAAAAAAAACGTACCGCTAGCGTAAGCATTTAGCTCCTGTAGCTGAAGTACTAAAAAGTGTTTACTAGTGCAATCATCTTCAAAAACTTTCCTGTTTTTTTACCTTATTATTGACATCTATCGGACAATGCCGACACTACATCAACATTACATTGATTACATTTGATAAAAAATATTCAGGAGCGGAATTATGAAAAAAATAGGTTTTTTATCGTTCGGGCATTGGGCAGATCACCCTGCGTACAGCACGCAAAGTGCTAGCGATACCCTGCTACAATCCATCGATTTGGCTGTTGCAGCAGAAGAGCTGGGATTGGACGGCGCTTATTTTCGCGTGCACCATTTTGCGCGGCAGCTTGCTTCACCATTCCCTTTGCTCGCCGCTATAGGCGCCAAGACCAAACAGATAGAGATCGGCACAGGCGTTATTGATATGCGTTACGAAAATCCATTGTATATGGTGGAAGATGCGGGGGCGGCCGACATCATTTCAGGCGGCCGTTTGCAGTTGGGCATCAGTCGAGGTTCACCCGAGCAGGTGATTGATGGTTGGCGTTACTTCGATTACGATTTAAAAGATGGCGAAACCGATGCCGATATGGGTCGTCGTAAAGCCTTAAGTTTTTTAAACCATTTGGATGGCGTGGGTTTTGCGCAGCCAAATCCGAATCCGATGTTTCCCAATCCGCCGGGTTTGCTTCGACTGGAGCCACATGCTGAAGGTCTTCGCGATCGTATTTGGTGGGGAGCAGCGTCTAATGCCACTGCCGTATGGGCCGCACAGCAAGGCATGCTGTTGCAAAGTTCTACCTTGAAGTACGATGAAAATGGCAAGCCGTTTCATATCCAACAAGCCGAACAAATACGGCTTTATAAAGAAGCCTGGAAAGAAGCCGGTCATACACGCGCGCCGCGTGTATCTGTGAGCCGTTCAATCTTCGCTTTAGTCAACGATCAGGATCGTTTATATTTTGGGCAACAATCGGGCAGTGTAGACAGCATAGGGATGATCGAAGCTGATAAGCGTGCCATTTTTGGAAAAAGCTATGCCGCATCGCCCGAAAAATTGATTGACGAACTGGCGAAGGACGAAGCTATACAAGAGGCCGATACACTGCTACTTACCATCCCAAATACATTGGGTGTTGACTACAACGTCCATATTTTATCATCCATATTGGAGCATGTTGCTCCGGCGCTTGGTTGGCGTTAATGATTAACGATGGTTAACAAAATACGTTACAAAACAAAAATTGCGGTAATAGGTGCTGGTCAGGCCGGACTTTCCGCGGCTTATCATCTGAAAAAACTGGGCATGGCCGTGGGTTCAGATTTTATTATCCTGGACGAGGCACCGTCCGCAGGCGGTGCCTGGCAGTTTCGCTGGCCCTCGCTGACGCTGAGCACGGTCAACCGAATACACGATTTGCCCGGCATGTCTTTCGAAGAAACATTAAATGGGACGGATACCGAGGTGCAAGCAAGCACGGCGGTTCCGCATTATTTCGAGCAATATGAAAAGAAATTTGGCCTGCAGGTATACCGCCCAACGAAAGTGGAGCAAGTGTACCTGCACCAAGATCGTTTTTATATCGATACCACGAATGCTTCTTTCTCCGCTTTAGGCATGATCAACGCGACGGGCACATGGAATACACCGCATATACCGTATTATCCGGGTAGCGAGCGCTTTCGCGGCGAACAGCTTCACACGAAAGATTTTAAAACAGCAGACTATTTTAAAAATAAGCACGTGATTGTGGTGGGCGCCGGCATATCGGCCATTCAATTACTTGATCAGATTTCGAAAGTTACCAGCACCACTTGGGTAACGCGGCGTGAGCCGGTTTTTAATCATGGGCCATTTGATGACATGGCTGGACATCTGGCGGTTTCCATGGTAGAAGAGCGCGTGCGTGCCGGTTTGGCTCCGCTTTCGGTGGTATCGGTCACTGGACTTCCCTATTCGCCTGAAGTGCGCGATATGGAAAATCGGGGCGTATTGCGACGCTTTCCAATGTTTAGCGAAATCACGGAGCATGCCGTAAAGTGGGAAGATGGACATGAACAACCGGCAGATATTATCTTATGGAATACAGGCTTTAGAAGTACGCTAACACATCTTGATGCTGTGCTGCCGCGTGAAGAAGCTGGCGGTATACGCATGGCTGGTAGACTGGCGACCATGGTTGAAAAGGAGCCACGCATCCATTTAGTAGGTTACGGCCCTTCAGCCTCTACAATTGGTGCCAATCGTGCAGGCGCCGCAGCCGCCCGCGAGCTACGTCAAACCTTGGGTTTGGCCTAATTTTATCTAAAATTATAAACTATCAAAAGCTAAGCATGCATTGGAAATCAAGACAGCTTTTGACGGTGAAGCATATTTTACCATCAATCATGAAACAGATATTCACGAACAGCAGAAGCTAACCTTCTCGCAAAGGCAAGGCAAACCAAAAGGTGCTCCCCTTCCCTTGTTCGCTAATCACACCGATCTCACCACCGTGCCGCTCAATAATCTCTTTACAAATATATAAGCCGATCCCAAATCCATTGGTTACCTTCATTTCATCACTTTCTACGCGATAGAAGCGCTCAAAAACGCGCAACTGCTCTTTAGCCGAAATTCCCATACCTTGATCTTGTACACGCACCACGGCGCTGCTTTCATTAGCGATACAGCTCACTTCAATAGCGCTTCCTTTGGGCGAATACTTGATTGCGTTATTGATAAAGTTAATAAGCACCTGTTCGATCTTATCCTGGTCCGCACGAACCGGCAAATAAACTCCGGGTAGAAAGATAACTTGATGAGAACCGCTTCCGATAAAAGACTCTGCTTCTACAAGCTGTAAAAGCGCGGCCATATCAAAATCACGTTGCTGAAGAACGATCTTGCCCTCTCCCAATCGCGCAACATCCAAAAAGCCGTTGATCAACGTGCCCATGCGATCAGCCTGCCGCTCAGCTTTGGTGGCGATTTCGGCCACACTAGGGTCAGCCAGTCGGCGCGCTTTCAGCGCTAGTATCTGTAAAAAACCATTGATCGCAGTAAGCGGCGTACGCAATTCGTGACTCACCATCCCGATGAAATCACTGCGTCGCTGCTCGTCTAACTTTCGCTCGGTAATATCTGCCAGCGTTCCCGAAAAGTGCGTTTCCTGCGCCTTGTTTACATTGCTATACAATTTACCTGTCGCCCTCACCCAGCGCAACTTTTTGTCGTACTTACCTAAAATAGGAAATTCGATATCCATATGGGCACCGGTTTTCATAGCATGAGCAAGCATTTGACGCACTTGCTGCCGATGTGAATCCGCAATCTGTGCCATCGCATCTTCAAACGGCATATCCTCCTGTTCCGGAAAACCAAATAGCGCTTTCATACGCACCGAAGGATGAAAAGCCTGGTTATGTGTGTGCAAGAGCCAGGTGCCCAGATTGGCAGAGGCAACGGCCATACGTAAATTTTCTTCGTTTTGTTCGAGTTTCACATTCGCTTTTTGCAAACGTAATTCACTCTCCTGCAAAGCCATTCTAGCTTTCACCTGTTCTGTTACTTCCACGGCCATATCGATAACACCGACAATCTGGTCATCTTCATAAAGCGGTTTATACGTGAAATTGAAATAGCCTGTCTCCACCACACCATTTCGTTTTAATTGTACAGGTGTATCGTAACCGTATACGGGTTTTCCCGTTTGGTATATTTCGTAAAGCAAGTGATAGGCCGGCTGCCCATCCAGCTCGGGTATAGCTTCCAGCAATGGTTTGCCAACGATATCGGCCTGCTGATCGAGCAATTCCAGCATGGGCGGATTGGCCGCCTCTATACGCAGCGCCTCGCCGCGGAAAACGATAATGGCAGCCGGTGATTGCTCAATGATACCTCGCAAGTTGCTTTCACTTTTGCGCGTGATCTCGTGCAACACGCGATTTTGTGCTTCGATTGCGTGAAGTTCCATCACTTTTCTGCGTAAAGAGAGCTTGGTGATCACCTGCCGGGCAATGGTGCGCAACGCTTTCTCCTGTATGCCATTGAGTTCGCGCGGCTGGTGATCGATTACGCAGATTGATCCTAACGCATACCCTTCTTCATCGACAAGTGGCATACCCGCGTAAAACGTAATGTTGGGTTTGCCGGTAACGAGGGGGTTGTCTTTAAAGCGTTCGTCTGTACGGGCGTCCTTAACCTGCAACAAGGCCGTGGGCTGCTGAATAGCATGCGCACAGAACGATTGTGAACGCACGGTTTCGCTGACATCTAAACCGATATGCGATTTAAACCATTGCCTTTCACTATCGACAAGGCTGATCAACGCGATAGGTGTACCACAAATCGCTGCCGCCAGGGATGTTAATTCTTCGTAATCTTCTTCAATACCGCTATCAAGAATGTTGTAGGATTGTAGGGCTGCTATTCGCTGCTGCTCACTGCTCGGATTCACGTTCGCCATTCTTTATATCAAGGGAAAATTTTCAATAAATGTAAAAAAAACATCTGATATCAATTGTATCAATCCGTATATAGAGGCACACCGATTTAAATGAATACGATGCGCAGACTATCACAAGTCATTGTCGACATTCGTTTCTTAGCGGATTTCATGTGATTGCATATGCTATAACTTTATTAAAAATAGATGGTACAAAATAATTTAATATATCAAGACGCCTGTCCTGTAAAAATCCCCTTATCGCAAAACAAGGGGATTTACTTATTTACCTAAAAATGATTAGACCAAATGATCTACAAGGGTAACAGCCGTTTGAATAAAACGTTCAGCTAACCTGGATATTTTTGTTTTAACGTAGCGAATAATTGACGGCTATGCTTTATGATACATGCACGCCATCGTTTTGGCTGCTAAAAATGCTTTTTACGGAATAATCTTTTCATCGCGTAGCCGGGCAAACAAGGTGAAAAAGGAATCTTCTGTTGATTGAAAGGCTGAAAATCCTCTTGTTCTGCTATTTTTCATGTCGGTCATTACTTCGATCGGGCGACCTAAATCCAGATCGGTATGCCAGGGTGATGCCAATGAAGACAAACGATCGTTGACTAACCCATGCTGTTGCGCAATCGCTTGCCAAATAGCAGCGTCGTGCTGCATTTCTACTGCTAAGGGGCGAACCGCTCCGGCATAGCCGACGGCGGAAATTCCAAACCAGTCGGCTATCCTCGGCCAAAGCCACTTCCAGCGAAAAACGTCGCCATTGACAATATTAAAGGCGGTGTTTTTAGCACCTTCCGTGGTGCTCGCCCAAATCAGTTGTTTCGCCAGGATGCTCGCATCTGTCACGTCTGACAATCCTTCCCATTGTGCTGCTGATCCCGGCCATATAAATTTGCGTCCGGTATGTTTACAAATGCTGGCATAAACCGCCAGCGTGCTGCCCAAATTCATAAGGTTGCCCACCGCTTTGCCAATGACCGTATGCGGTCTGTGCACCGACCAGCTAAAACCGTCACGCTGCGCTGCTGCATAAACTTCATCTTCTTGCGCATAATAAAAATTAGGAAGATCGAGTCTCGGCTGTTCCTCGCGCAAGGGCGTTTCTGGTAAAGCGCCTTCTTTCGCATACGCCTCGAATGGCCCGAGGTAATGCTTCAGGCCCGTAACGAGGGCGACATGCTGCACCGTTTTTTTTGATGACAGTACGTCCAGTACATTACGTACCATCGTAGCGTTATCTTTCACATTTTCAGCTTCGGTAGCGCGCCGTACCCACGTATTGATAAAAAGGTGCGTAGGTGCTACATCCTGCAAAGCTTGCTGCAGATCATCAATCGCAAAAAGATCAGCCTGGATCGGGGTGACGCCGGTGGGTAGGTTTTCAGGATGGCGAGCTAAGCCGTAAGTTTGCCAACCTTGTGACACTAATTCTTGCGCCAGGTTGCTGCCAGTGATGCCGGTCGCGCCAACGACCAATGCTATTTTTTTCATGTTTCCTCCATTTTGAAAACAAAGTTAGGGCGAATATCTCGCCCAAAAGTTGATCTAGCGCATGAAATAGGCTTGATCTAGATCAAGCGTAAACGACCACGACTATTTCTTTTTAATCCGGCTGAGTGTTTCAGGAGCAAGCCCGAGGTAGGAGGCAATTAAATTTTGTGGTATGCGTTGCAGCATATCAGGCATGGCCTCTGCCAATTTCATGTAGCGCATTTCAGCAGAATCGCCGTTGGCGCTAATCAATCGTTTATCCTTCGTTACCAGGCTGTTTTGGTAAAGGATGCGAAAATAACGCTCCATAATTGGGAAATCTGCCAACAGCTTGTCATAGTGCTCTCGACTGATCAGTAATAAATCGGTATCTTCCACAGCATCAATATTGAGCTCGGCCGCTTCTTGATGTATGAAGCTATTGAAATCTGAAATCCACCAGCCTTCCCAGGCAAAAAGGGAAATACGTTCGTTACCTTTTTCGTCGACTTTAAATGATTTCAGTAATCCGCGGCTCACGAAAGTAAGGTATTTGCATACATCGCCCTCCTGCAAGGCGTATTGCCTGCGGCGCAAGCGTTTTGGCAAAAAATACGTTGCTATCTGCTCCTTATCAGCCGATGTCAACGTCACCTTTTCTTCTATATGTGTAAACAGTTCTTCAAACATAGCTCTTCCTTACGCGATGCATTCCTTATCACAAAGATAAAATGATTTGTCGAATCAAATAATACAGGAGGTTTTTCACGAAAAGGGTTTTTAAAATTTAGGTATGATACATTTGTGCCAATTGATTTTGAAGGTCGGTCGGCGTCTCGTCTAGTTTAGCGCGTACAAATTTATTGAGCGCAGCAGGCGAATTAAAGCCTAGTTCAAACGCAATTTCTTTGTGGGAGTATTTTGACAATAAAAGCAATTGCTTAATTTCATTCATAATGCGGGCGTGAATAGTCTCGATCGCTGTCAGCCCCGCCAATTTTTTCGTGATGCTGTTCAGCTTTTTGGTAGAGATACGGAGTTGAGCCGCATACCAGGCCACGGCACGCTCCGCTTTAAAATTACGCTCCAACAGGTCCAAAAACCGAGCATAAATCTTTGCATTTTCGTTGGTCGGTAACGTAATGTCGCTATGCATATGCGCAAACTCTACCAGTTTTAGTAAGACAATCTTGATAAAAAAGCGTGCTTGTTCTTTTTTTATCGACGTCAGATCTGCATAGAGCTGCTCAATATGCTGCAGGAGCATTTCGATTTGCTGAGCTTCGGCTTCCGTTAACGTAATACAGTTAAGCTTGACCGAAATGTTGTGATTGTAAATGCTCAACTCATTCTTCAGGATATCCGAACAAAAGAGTACCTCATCAAACAAAATCAGTTTACCGGAAAGATGTGGACTCAGCAGTTCTTTGGAAGATAATTGCTCCGGAAAAATAATGCATACGCTTCGTTCGCCCACATCGTAACGACGATCTTCAACCTGCATTTTCATTTGCCCCTGGCTGATATACATCAGGCAAAAGTGATCTTTGGTATGCGGTTCTTTATAGGCCGCCAATTCCTTAGCGCTTAAATCAAAAATATGAAAGGGCGTAATCGCCCTTTCTGCTTGATGTTGGATAGCTTTTAAATGCTTAGTAACCATATGTTGTTGCCGAATAGCCGATTACTGCGTTAAATTTTTAGCCGCAGCTTCATCTACCATAAAAATAAGTTTGCCGGTGCTCGGTTTTAACAATTGAGTGGGGTATTGCGCCGGATGGTATTCCCCTTGCACAACTTCTTGCAATGCATTTGCTTTTTTCTCGCCGAAACTGATCACTACGATGTTTTCTGCCCGATTAATAAAAGGAGCGGTCAACGTGATGCGATACATCTTCTGCGGTTCCAAATAATAGGCATCTACCCATTTTTCCTGCTCATGGAGAACAGCGGTATGGGGAAATAACGAGGCCGTGTGGCCATCATCCCCCATGCCTAGAAAGATAAAATCTAGGGCACGGCCGTCGCCCAGTTTATCTTTCAATATCGCCTCGTACTTTGCAGCATAAGCTTCCGGTTCTGTACCTTCCTGGAACATCGGAAAGATATGCGCTTGCGTTACGGGAACCTTATCGAGCAGCGTTTCGTAAGCCATCTTTGCATTACTCAAATCGTCGTCTAGCGGCACCCAACGCTCATCACCCCAAAATATAAGCACCTTCGACCAATCAATTTCATGGCGGTATTCGTCTGATGCCAACAAATGGTGTAATCCTATCGGAGATGAACCGCCAGTAAGCGCAACAGAAAACTGTCCTTTGTCTGCAATCGCTTTTTTAGCACACTGCACGAATAAGGCTGCCGCGGCTTCAAATATTTCGTTGGATGATTTAAACTGCTGTACCATCTTTTTCTGTTTCAAGTTTTGTTGTTTGCGGAACACTAGACAACCATCTGTGTCCTTGTCTTTTCAATAATTCATCCGCTTCTTCCGGCCCCCAGCTTCCGGCAGGATAGGTATATATTGGCGACAGATCGCCATGTTCCCACTCGTCTTGTATCGTCTCGATGATATCCCAGGCCTCTTCGACCTGATCAGAACGCATGAATAAAGTCGAGTCGCCATCTAATACATCGAGTAGCAACGTTTCGTAAGCTTCTGGACTATTTGGCGCACATTGGAAATAATCAAACACCATTTCCGCTGGTTTCATCTCCATATCCAATCCCGGCTGCTTCGTCATAAACGACAAACGAATATCCATTTCCGGCTGAATGTTGATGGTCAACTGGTTATTCTCGATATCGCCGCGATTGGCAGGAAACTTGGTTTTTGTAATATCTTTAAAGTTGATCACCACCGCCGAATGCTTCTGCCGTAAGCTTTTACCAGTGCGCATGTAGAAAGGCACACCTTGCCAGCGCGCATTGTCGATGTAGAACTTCATCGCTACGAATGTTTCTGTCGTCGAATCTGGATTGACGCCTGGCTCCTCTTTATAGCCCTTTTTTGCCTGACCATTGATGGTGCCGGCAGCATATTGCGCTCTGACGGTATAGTGGTTGATATCTTCGCGCTTTATACGTCTGACGGATTTCAGTAATTCGGCTTTCTTGTCACGAATCTGTTCAGACTCAAATTCATTCGGCGCATCCATAGCGACCATACAAAGAATCTGGAGCAAATGATTTTGGATCATATCGCGCAACGCGCCGGAATGATCGTAATACTCCCCCCGATTTTCGACGCCCACCTGCTCGGCCACGGTAATCTGCACCGAGTCGATATGTCTGTTATTCCAAAGAGGCTCGAAAATGGAATTGCCAAAACGGAAAGCCAGGATATTCTGTACCGTTTCTTTTCCCAGATAATGATCGATGCGATAGATTTGTTCCTCATGGAAAGTCTTGGCGAGCAATTTATTCAGTTCGATAGCCGAAGACTTGTCATAGCCAAATGGCTTTTCAAAAATAATACGGTCACCGGTGGTGTTATCTGCCAATCCAAAATTTTTAAGTCCGGTAGAAACCTTATCTATAAAATTAGGCGCAATCGAAAGGTAAAACAGGCGGTTACCGCGAACGCCCCAGCTTGCATCATTTTGCTCAACTAAGCCGCGTAACTCCTGATAGGATTGATCGTCGTTGATATTCGCATTAAAAAACATGATGTGTTCTTTAAAATCATTCCACTGCTCGGGCAAGAAATTCGTATTTCGGGAAAAAGCCATGATGTTATCGTGAACATAATCCCGAAAAGCTTCCAGCTCGTACTTTTGACGTCCCAAGGCTATAATCTGGAATTGCTGCGGCATCCGTCCGTCTATATAAAGATTGAAGAAAGCCGGAAACAATTTTCTTTTTGCCAAATCGCCTGTACCGCCAAAAACAACGATGGATGTGGGCTTTATTAATGTATCGTGCGTCATTTTCTATTTTAATTAATCCCAACGGGTATGAAAAATCCCTTCCTGGTCGATACGTTCATAGGTGTGTGCACCAAAATAATCGCGTTGCGCCTGAATAATATTCGTTGGTAACTTTTCAGAACGATAAGCATCCACATACGAAAGTGCATTGACATAGCCCGAAGCCGGAATACCGTTTGCAATTGCATCTTGCAAAATCGCGCGCATACTAGCCTGTGTAGCGACTAATTTTTCGGCAACCGATGGATCTAACAGGATGTTACGCAAAGCTGGGTTATTGGCGTAAGCTTTTCTGAAATCTTCCAGCAATTCTGCACGGATAATACATCCACCACGCCAGATTTTAGTAACCACTTCAAGATCTAACTCATAGCTATACGTTTCGGACGCAACCGTAAGCTGTGCCAAACCTTGTGCATAAGTCGTGATAATGGCAAAATACAAGGCGTCTTTCAGTCGAGCGATAAGCGCACCACTTGGCGACTCCACCGCATCACCTTCCCAAACCAATAATTTGGCCGCTTCGGCACGTTCTGGTTTATATTTAGATATATCACGCATGTTTACCGCCGCATCGATCACCGGAACCGGAACTTGCAGATCCATCGCATTCTGCGATGTCCATTTGCCCGTTCCTTTTGATTTTGCCCAATCCGAAATCAGATCAACCAGGTAATGATCACCTTCTTTTTTCTTTAATATCTGCGCCGTTATCTCGATTAAAAAAGAATTGAGTTCTTCTTTATTCCACTGCTCAAAAGTTTGTTGTATCGTTTGGTTATCGAAGCCGTAAAGTCGCTTCATCAGGTCATAAGTCTCGGCGATCAACTGCATAATACCATATTCGATGCCATTATGCACCATTTTTACGTAATTACCGGCAGAGCCATTACCCAAAAACTCCACACAAGGCTCACCGTTTACCTTTGCCGCAACCGCTTCAAATATCGGGCGCAACGTTTCGTACGCTTTTCTATCGCCACCCGGCATCATACTTGGTCCACGACGTGCGCCGCGCTCACCACCGGAAATACCCATTCCGAAGAAATGAATACCTTGGATGGCAAGTTCGTTAAATCGTCTGTCTGTATCTGGAAAGTAGGTATTTCCGCCGTCGATAATAATATCGCCTTTATCTAAATACGGAAGCAAACTTGCTATCGCTGCATCTACAGGCTTGCCGGCTGGAACCAACAACATAATCGCTCTCGGTTGTTGCAATGCGGCAACAAATTCTGCTGCTTGCGTCGTTACCTTAATGGTATGCCCTTCAGCTGCCTCAGCCGCTAAAGACTGTGCTTTTTCAGGATCAAGATCCAATCCTGCTACGGCAAACCCGTTGTCAGCCATGTTTAGGAGCAGGTTTCGCCCCATAACGCCAAGTCCAACGATTCCAAAATTGTAATTGTTCATTTTTATCTGAAAATAATAGTTTTATACACTTTTTAATTCGCGTCGAAATTTACCACTTTTATTTATGCCTTGAAAGATAAAAAGTACGCGGATTGTCGTAGAAATGCCAAATATCTAGACCAGCTGCTGCCGATGCTCTTGTGCTACACCAAGATAGGCCGCTTTGACCCTGCGGGGAAAATAGAAGCGTAAAAACGATCAAGTCTCCTCGCGCCTTGGCGAGGAGACTGTATAATCGATGCTTTCGCCCGCGTGATTACGCTTCGATAGCCGCTTTCAAAGCTTTTGCCGCAGCAGCAGGATCTTCAGCGCCATAAATTGCAGCACCGGCAACCACAACTTGTGCACCAGCAGCAACCACATCTTTAATGGTATGTAAGTTTACACCACCAGCGACAGAAAATGGCACTTGTGCTTCTTTTCCTTCGTTGATCAATGTTTGTACCGAATAGCCCGGCAACGCTTGCTCGTCAAGTCCGGCATGCAACTCAACAAATGCCACACCAAATGCAGTGACTTCTTTTGCGCGCTGTACACGGTCTTTAACACCGATGGTATCTACCACCACTTGCTTGCCCAATTTTTTTGCGGTTTCGATAGCGCCTTTGATTGTTGCGTCATCTACAGCGCCCATCACGGTAATAAGGTCTGCGCCTGCATTGAATGCGATCTCCGCTTCTAATGCGCCGGCATCTGGCGTTTTCATGTCTGCAAAAACCAACTTGTCTGGATGAGCATTTTTCATAGCTGTAATTACGCTTATTCCCTCGGCTTTGATTAATGGTGTGCCGAGTTCGATAATATCTACGTAAGGTGCTACTTTGCCTGCTAGTGCTAAAGCGGCTTCTGTTGTTAATAGGTCGATTGCAACTTGTAATTTTGCCATAATAAAAATTTGATGTTTATGAATGTATGTTTGTTATTATTCTAGATTGGCATGTTTGGGCCACAGCTCTTCTTTGGTAAGTCCGGAGGCTTTCCATACGGACATAAAAACCGCATCTAAAACGATGAGTACCGCCTGCTCAAAGAGACTTCCGGCATATTGCTGAGAATTGCCTGTGCCGAAATCGGTCTTTACCGCAGCGGGTAGCAGCAAACACTGGTCAGCAAGTTGTGCCAGCTTGCTTTTTGAATCGGCCGTGATCGCTAAAAGTCGCGCCTCTTGTAGCTTGGCCTTTTCTGCGGCAGCAACAAGCGTAGCGGTGGTTCCGGAACCGGAGCCAACGATCAAAACATCGCCTTCCAGTATGGCTGGCGTCGTTGTCTCGCCGACCACGTGCACCACAAAACCAAGATGCATGAAACGCATCGCTGCCATTTTTAACGCGAGTCCGGTGCGGCCCGCTCCGGCAAAGAACAGTCTTTTTGCGCCTTGCAGTTCGCTTTCAAAAGCCGCTAATACATCAGCATCTATGAGCCCAGCAAGCGCCTGTTGTTCTGCTAAGATTAATTCGAGGTATTCCGTCGTGTTCGTTTTATTTTCCATGCTTAACTGTTGTTCTGATCGTAAAAAACCTGCTTACTTTTCTTTTACAAAAGTAGCGCAACTATGGCCTGGCTTGTTATACATCTGAATCTGTCTGTTATACATTTGCGACCTGAGGCAGTGACCTAGTTTATAGCTTACAATTCTTAAAAAACAAAGACAAACGCGTTTTCTCGT
>JAAIGF010228613.1_pt1 | contig 29080 bp, 26 predicted proteins | sample 6487441 | NCBI WGS metagenome assembly JAAIGF01 (sample SAMN13974129, study PRJNA590717) | phyllosphere metagenome | biome: pepper field; feature: multiple bacterial spot infested pepper fields; material: pepper leaves; isolation source: leaves from pepper fields | host: Capsicum annuum ... | reverse complement strand
TTATGGGGCGAGATACCACAACCCTTCGCTTGATCACGCATGAAGCAACCGCAACCGGATTCCTGGACATTAACCCCTACGAGAAAGACCGGGCAAAAGGATCGATTCAGGGTACGGTCAAGGGTAACCAAATTCAGGCAACCTGGGACCGGTCTGGCGAAGGCGTAACACAACGCTATGCGCTCGACTTTACGCTCAAAGCGGATGCCATCACCTGGTACGAAGGCGAACGAGTCGAAAAGCAGGGTGTATGGGTATTGAAAGAACCCAACAAGGGCTACGCGTACGTGCTGACAAAGACCGACTGCCCCTGACCCCCGCTCCTACAGGGGGCGCGCCAGATGCTAGAAATTGAGCAAGACAGTTGCTGCTACAGGGATTGCGTCAATCCTGCCGGCGGGGCTCAATGCGAGAGGTAGACGGTCAGGGTCTGGCCTGGCTTGAGGGCATGGCCGCTGCGTGGGTTCCAGCGCTTGAGGTGCTGCATTTCCACGTTGAAGCGTTTGGCCACCAAGTACAGCGAGTCGCCTTTGCGAACTTTATATTGCGTGGAGCGCTTGCTCGATGCAGCCACCCGGTTGCCGGCAGCGCTCGGTGCATTGCCACCGCGTAGCGCCAGCACCTGGCCGGCGCGCAGGCTGTTGCCGGACAGGCGGTTCCAGCGCTTGATGTCTTTGACCGAAACCCGGTTGGCCTTGGCAATGGCACCCAGGTTGTCGCCACGCTTGACCCGGTAGCTGCGTGCCGCCACCGGCGCCTTGGCTTCGGCCACGGCCCGGGCGAACACGGCCTTGTTCGGTTGCAGGCTGACCAGTTGCTCCGGCTTGAGGTTGGACAGGCTGTCGCTCAACAGTTGCGCCTTGGCGGTCGGCACCAGCAGTTGCTGCGGGCCGTCCACGGTCATGCGCTTCTTGAACGCGGGGTTGAGCTGGATCAGTTCGTCTTCGTCAATGTTGGCAAAGGCTGCCACCCGCGACAGGTCGAGGCGGTCGTTGATGGCCACGGCCTCGAAGTAGGGCTCGTTGGCGATCGGGTTGAGGTTCACACCGTAGGCTTCAGGGGTGAGCACCACCTGCGACAGGGCCAGCAGCTTGGGCACGTAGTCGCGGGTTTCCTGGGGCAACGGCAGGTTCCAGTAGTCGGTCGGCAGGCCAAGCCGTTCGTTGCGCTCGATGGCGCGGCTGACCGTGCCTTCGCCGGCGTTGTAGGCGGCCAGGGCAAGCAGCCAGTCACCGTTGAACATGTCGTGCAGGCGGGTCAGGTAGTCCAGCGCTGCATTGGTCGACGCGGTGATGTCGCGTCGGCCATCGTAGAAGTTGGTCTGGCGCAGGTTGAAATGGCGACCGGTCGCGGGCATGAACTGCCACATGCCTGCGGCGCTGGCACGTGAATAGGCCATCGGGTTGTAGGCACTTTCGATGGCTGGCAACAGCGCCAGCTCCAGCGGCATGTCGCGTTCTTCAAGGCGCTCGACGATGTAGTGCAGGTACAGGCTACCGCGCTCGCCGGCGCTTTCGATGAAGGTCGGGTTGCTGGCGAACCACAGGCGCTGTTGCTCGATGCGTGGGTTGACGTCGATGCTGTCCTGCAGGGCGAAGCCCTGACGCATGCGCTCCCATACGTCCTGCGGCGCCTGCTCGGCCGGCTTGACCAGCAACGGCGAGGGCTTGTGCTTGATCCGCGCCTGGTAGTTGTGCGCGCGAACGCTATCGGATTCGTCGAGCTGACGGGTGCTCTGGCAGCCCACCAAGGTGGCGGCCAGGGCCAGCGCACTGATTTGGGCCAGGCGCGTCAGGGCGACGGAATGAGAGGTTCTGCGGCTACGGGAAGACATCGGCTGACACAGGTATCCGGGCGAAAAATTTCGGCGATTCTAGAAACCGCTCCGGGCCTGGTCAACCTTTGACCATCGATTGAGATATATCTTGCGGTTATCAGAAGGTGTCCTTCCAAGACCTCAAGGCAGCAAAAACAGCGACATGCGTGGGGTTTGAATGTCCCTTCCATTCGTCTGCTTTTTGTTTAACTAATGTTTCAGAGGTACGCAAAAAGGGGTTGGTCAGGCGCTCCAGACCAATGGTTGATGGCAAGCTGATGCGATTGTCGGCGCGCAGGCGGGTAACGTCATCGAACCGCTGCTGAACATGCGGGTTGGTGGGTTCAACCGCCTTGGCGAAACGCAGGTTGCTGAGGGTATATTCGTGGGCGCAGTACACCTCGGTCTGCTCTGGCAGGGCCGCCAGGCGGGCGAGGGCGGGCTGCATCTGTTCAGGCGTGCCCTCGAACATGCGCCCGCAGCCTGCTGCAAACAGCGTGTCGCCACTGAACAGCACCGGCGTTGCAGGCTGGTCACTGAAGAAGGCGATATGCCCCAGGGTGTGGCCGGGCACTGCCAGCACCTGGAATGTCACGCCCAGCACCGTCACCTGGTCGCCGTCGTCCAGCGCCAGGTCGCGGCAGGGAATACGCTCGCGGGCAGGGCCGCTGACACGCGCGCCGGTCAGTTGCCTGAGCTGTTCGACGCCGCCGACGTGGTCGTTGTGGTGGTGGGTGACGAGGATGTCAGTCAGCACCCACCCGGGGTTGGCTGCCAGCCAGCGCTCCACCGGGCCGGCATCACCGGGGTCGACCACCGCACAACGGCGTTTGGCAGTATCCTGTAACAACCAGATGTAGTTGTCGGAGAAAGCGGGGAGAGCATCGATCTGTATCATGGTGCGGATCCGATTCGCCTAGCGTGGCACATGAAGGCATCTTAGCCGCGATGGCGTGGTGGGAGAACCTTCGAGGGAGAGCGCAATGACCGACCAAGCCTTTGCCCAGGCCGACCCTGACTGGGTCGAGCTGATCAGCCTGGCCCGTGAGTGGTTCAACGGCCCACTCGGCCAGCTGATGCTCAAGGAGGAAGACAAACTGCTGGAAGAAGAACTCGGGCGCTTCTTCGGTGGTTACCTCGTGCATTACGGGCCCTGTGCCGAGCCACCGCCCAGCGCCCCTCAGGTGCAGCGTAACGTGCGCCTCGGGGCGCCATTGCCCGGGGTGGAGATTGTCTGCGAAGAGCAGGCCTGGCCGCTCAGCGAGCATGCTGCCGATGTGGTGGTGCTGCAACATGGCCTGGACTTCTGCCTGTCGCCCCATGGCCTGCTGCGCGAGGCGGCAAGCGCCGTGCGCCCGGGCGGGCACCTGCTGATCGTCGGGATCAACCCGTGGAGCAGCTGGGGCATGCGCCATTTCTTCAGCCAGGGTGCCCTGCGCAAGGCGCGCTGCATCTCGCCCTCGCGGGTGGGTGACTGGCTCAACCTGCTGGGTTTTGCGCTGGAGAAACGCCGCTTCGGGTGCTATCGTCCGCCGCTTGCCTCACCGGCCTGGCAGCAACGCCTGGAAGGCTGGGAGCGGCTGGCCGGCGGCTGGCAGGGCTCCGGTGGCGGGGTGTACCTGCTGGTGGCACGCAAGATGGTGGTGGGCCTGCGGCCGCTGCGCCCGGAGCGCCGTGAACCGATGGGCAAGCTGCTGCCGCTGCCGCTGGCCAAGGTCAACCGCACGGCGGTCAACCCCGAAACTGACAAGCACTGAATTCAAGAGTGGTACATGAGCGATAGCGTCGAAATGTTTACTGATGGTGCCTGCAAGGGCAACCCAGGCCCTGGTGGCTGGGGCGTCCTGATGATCTACAAGGGCGTCGAGAAGGAACTGTGGGGCGGCGAGCGTGAGACCACCAACAACCGCATGGAGCTGATGGCAGCGATTCAGGGCCTGATGTCGCTGAAGCGCGAATGCGAAGTGGTGCTGACCACCGATTCGCAGTACGTGATGAAGGGCATCAACGAGTGGATGGTCAACTGGAAGAAGCGCGGCTGGAAGACGGCTGCCAAAGAGCCGGTTAAGAATGCCGACTTGTGGCAGCAGTTGGATGAACAGGTCAACCGCCACAAGGTGACCTGGAAGTGGGTGCGCGGGCATATCGGCCACCCTGGCAACGAACGCGCCGATCAGCTGGCCAACCGCGGGGTCGATGAGGTGCGCGCCCAGCGTTGAGCTGGGGTACAATCGCGGCCTTTGTAACTGATGCAAGTTGGAGCGCCCGGCGTGGAGCAGCAGCAAGATAAACGGTTCGTCGTCCTCGATACCGAAACCACGGGTATGCCGGTTGGCGAAGGCCACCGGATCATCGAGATCGGCTGTGTCGAAGTCATTGGCCGGCGCCTGACCGGGCGGCACTTCCACGTCTACCTGCAGCCGGACCGCGAGAGTGACGAGGGCGCGATCAACGTCCACGGTATCACCGATGCCTTCCTGGTCGGCAAGCCACGCTTTGGCGATGTTGCCGAGGAATTCTTCGAGTTCATCCAGGGCGCCACGCTGGTCATCCACAACGCGGCGTTCGACGTTGGTTTCATCAACAACGAATTTGCCTTGCTGGGCCAGCAGGACCGCGCGGACGCTTCGCAGTACTGCACCATCCTCGATACCTTGCTACTGGCGCGCTCGCGCCACCCTGGGCAGCGCAACAGCCTCGATGCGTTGTGCAAGCGCTACGACATCGACAACTCGGGCCGTGAGCTGCACGGCGCACTGCTCGACTCGGAACTGCTGGCTGACGTCTACCTGGCGATGACCGGTGGCCAGACCAGCCTGTCGCTGGCCGGGCATGGGGCGGACGCCGAGGATGACGGGCAAAGTGCGGGTGGTAGCGAGATTCGCCGCATTACCGGGCGTACGCCGGGGCGGGTGATCATGGCCAGTGCCGAGGAACTGGAGGCGCATGCCGAGCGGCTGGCGGCGATTGCCAAGTCGGCGGGTGGGCCTTCGATGTGGCAGGTTTTGACCGAGACACCTGCTGGCTGATTGTTTGTGCTTGCCGTAGGTTGTGTGGTGCCTGGGAGATCGAGCGCCGCAGGTGTTCACTGTAACATTTTCAGCGCCTGTTAGATCGAGCGCCGCCCGCGCGGCGCTTCGCGGGCAAGCCCGCTCCTACGTTTGTTTCGGGCCAGTCCATCCTGTGCCAGGCGCGCGCGACCGCCTTGTTTGTACGACGCGATATCGAGGCATGCGCCAAGGAATTCGCGCACAAATCCCACAGGAATAATTGGCCCGAAACAAACGTAGGAGCGGGCTTGCCCGCGAAGCGCCGCGCGGGCGGCGCTCGATTTACGCGCCACCCCGATACTCAAGACAGGCACCTCAACTACCCTGAAATGGACACCCTGTCCTTCGGAGGTAGCCACCTGATGTACAAGGACCTCAAGTTCCCGATCCTCATCGTCCACCGCGCCATCAAGGCAGACAGCGTTGCCGGCGAACGGGTACGGGGTATTGCCGACGAGCTGACCCAAGACGGGTTCACCGTCATCAAGGCTGCCGACCACGCTGAAGCGCGCCTGGTCGCTGCCACTCACCATGGCCTGGCCTGCATGCTGATCGCCGCCGAAGGCGCCGGCGAGAATACCCACCTGTTGCAGAACATGGCCGAGCTGATTGGCCTGGCCCGCCTGCGTGCCCCACAACTGCCGATTTTCGCCCTGGGTGAGCAGGTCACCCTGGAAAACGCCCCTGCCGAGGCCATGAGCGAGCTCAACCAGCTGCGCGGCATTCTTTACCTGTTCGAAGACACTGTGCCATTCCTGGCCCGCCAGGTAGCGCGAGCCGCACGTGCCTACCTCGACGGCCTGTTGCCGCCGTTCTTCAAGGCGCTGGTGCAGCACACCGCTCAGTCCAATTATTCCTGGCATACGCCGGGCCACGGTGGTGGCGTGGCGTACCACAAAAGCCCGGTGGGCCAAGCCTTTCACCAGTTCTTCGGGGAGAACACCCTGCGCTCGGACTTGTCCGTTTCCGTGCCGGAACTGGGTTCGCTGCTCGACCATACCGGCCCGCTGGCCGAAGCCGAAGCCCGGGCGGCGCGCAACTTTGGCGCCGACCATACCTTCTTTGTCATCAATGGCACCTCTACCGCCAACAAGATCGTTTGGCACGCCATGGTCGGCCGTGACGACCTGGTGCTGGTGGACCGCAACTGCCACAAGTCGGTGGTGCATGCGATCATCATGACCGGCGCCATTCCGCTGTACCTGTGCCCCGAGCGCAACGAGCTGGGCATCATCGGGCCAATCCCGCTCAGTGAGTTCAGTGCCGAGGCCATTGCGGCGAAGATCCAGGCCAACCCGCTTGCCCGCGACCGAGGGCAGCGCATCAAGCTGGCGGTCGTGACCAACTCTACCTACGACGGCCTGTGCTACCACGCCGGGCTGATCAAGCAGGCCCTGGGCGCCAGTGTCGAGGTGCTGCACTTTGACGAGGCCTGGTTCGCCTACGCGGCGTTCCACGACTTTTTCACCGGTCGCTATGCCATGGGCACTGCCTGCGCAGCCGACAGCCCGCTGGTATTCAGCACCCATTCCACCCATAAGCTGCTGGCTGCTTTCAGCCAGGCGTCGATGATTCATGTGCAGGATGGCGCCAGGCGGCAACTGGACCGGGACCGCTTCAACGAAGCCTTCATGATGCACATCTCGACCTCGCCACAGTACAGCATCCTCGCCTCGCTGGACGTGGCCTCGACCATGATGGAGGGGCCGGCCGGGCGTTCGCTGCTGCAGGAAATGTTCGACGAAGCGCTGAGCTTCAGGCGTGCCTTGGCCAACCTGCGCGAGCACATCGCCGGTGACGACTGGTGGTTCAGTATCTGGCAGCCGCCCACTGCCGAAGGCATCCACCGCCTTGCGGCACAGGACTGGCTGCTGCAGCCGAGGGCTGATTGGCATGGTTTTGGTGAGTTGGCAGATGACTACGTGCTGCTCGACCCACTGAAGGTGACCTTGGTGATGCCGGGCTTGAGCGCTGGCGGGGTGTTGGGCGAGCACGGCATCCCGGCGGCGGTGGTCAGCAAATTTCTCTGGGAGCGTGGATTGGTGGTGGAAAAAACCGGCCTTTACAGCTTCCTGGTGCTGTTCTCCATGGGGATTACCAAGGGTAAGTGGAGCACCTTGCTTACCGAGTTGCTGGAGTTCAAACGCCACTATGACGGCAATACCCCGCTGGGCAGTTGCTTGCCGAGCGTGGTGGCGGCCGATGTTTCACGCTACCAGGGCATGGGCTTGCGTGACCTGTGCGACCAGTTGCATGACTGCTACCGCACCAACGCCACTGCCAAGCAGTTGAAGCGGCTGTTCACACGTTTGCCGGAGGTGGCTTTGAGCCCGGCCCGGGCCTATGACCAGATGGTACGCGGCGAGGTAGAGGCGGTGCCGATCGAAGCGCTGTTGGGGCGTGTGGCGGCGGTAATGCTGGTGCCATACCCGCCCGGCATCCCGTTGATCATGCCGGGGGAACGGTTCACCGAAGCGACCCGCTCGATCCTCGACTACCTGGCCTTCGCCCGGGCCTTCAATCAGGGGTTCCCCGGCTTTGTCGCCGATGTGCATGGCCTGCAGAACGAAACGGGCTGCTACACGGTGGATTGCATCACGGAATACGAGTGATCTCGACACCGCTACGGGCCAGCTCGAAGCGGTTTTCACCCAGGTGGTTGACCTTGTCGCCGATGGCCAGGCGGTAAGTGGTGATGGGGGCGCCCAGCGTGCTGCCGTCAAGTTGCAGGGTCGACTCCTGGAACTCATGCACGGGGTAGATGCGGCCTTCGGCGTCACGGGCGTGGAATTGGCCGACCATTACTGCTGCCATTTGGGTGGAAACCTCTGAATTACGTAGGAAATGTCTGAAGGCATAGACCGTGGAACAGCCTCGGAAGTTTTCACCTTGCACAAAAAAAACCAAAGCGCCGAGGAGCGGTCATCTATAACTACAACGTCCCTTTACCCCGCACAGGATGGAAATTGCCATGAGCCAGGTGTATTCGGTAGCAGTTGTCGTCGGCAGCTTGCGCAAGGAGTCCTACAACCGCAAGGTTGCGCGCGCACTTTCGGAGCTGGCGCCGTCCAGCCTTGCCCTGAAGATCGTCGAGATTGGCGACTTGCAGTTGTATAACGAAGATGTCGAGGCCGAAGGTGCGCCGCAGGCCTGGACGCGTTTTCGCGAGGAGATTCGTCGCAGCGATGCGGTGCTGTTTGTTACCCCGGAATACAACCGCTCAGTGCCGGGTTGCCTGAAGAATGCCATCGATGTCGGCTCGCGGCCATACGGGCAAAGTGCCTGGAGTGGCAAGCCGACGGCGGTGGTCAGTGTGTCCCCTGGGGCCATTGGTGGCTTTGGCGCCAACCATGCCGTGCGCCAGTCGCTGGTGTTCCTGGACATGCCTTGCATGCAGATGCCTGAGGCCTATATTGGCGGCGCAGCGAGCCTGTTCGAGGACTCGGGCAAGCTCAATGACAAAACTCGACCGTTCTTGCAGGCGTTTGTCGACAAGTTTGCTTCGTGGGTGAAGTTGAACCGGGCGGTTTGAACCATAACCCATTATTTGCAGGAGCGGGTTTGGCCGCTCCTGCACGGGGCTGCACGCGCTAGCGGAAGCTGTAAGATACCCCGGCATATACGCCAAACCCTTCGCCCGGCGTCGAGCGGGCATTGTCGTTGCCGGCATCGTTGTAAGCCGGCGTCACCGTCGCCGCGTAACGCTTGTTGGTCAGGTTGCGCAGGTCAAGCCAGGTTTGCCAGTCCTGTTTCGGCGAGTCCCAGCCAAGGCGCGCGCCCAACAGAGCATATTCATCGGCGTGGTAGCTGTTGGCATAGTCAACCTGTACCTTCGACGCCATCTGCGTATTCACACCGGCATGGAAACCGCCCGGCCAGTCGTAGCGCAGTTCGGCCTGGTAGTAGTGCATGGGGATGCCAGGCAGGCGGTTGTCGCCGAACTTGTCGTCATTCCGGTAGTGGAAGTCGCTGAAGGTGTAGGCTTGACGCAGGCTCAGCTTGCCGGTGCCGACACGTTCCCACAGGGTGCTGTCCAGGCCGGCTTCCACACCTTGGTGCACAGTGGCACTGGCGTTGAACTCTGAAGTGAAGTTCGGCACCACTTCCACGGCGAGCAACTCGTGGCGCACCTGCGAGTAGTACCAGGCGAGGTCCCAGCGGCCGAGCGACGAGTCGCCACGGGCACCCAGCTCCAGGGTGGTGGCGGTCTGGTTCTGCATTTCGATGGGCTGGATCTGCTTGCCGCCGGTACTTGGCGCGCTCCAGATCAGCGACCAGGGGTGCGGCGGCTCGACCGAACGGCTGAGGTTGCCATACACCTGCAGGTCCGGGCGCAGGTCGTAGCGCAGCCCTGCACGGGGCGCGTAGTCCCAGTCATGCATGCTCACCTTGCCACCTTCGGTGGGGTAAGTGACGTCACTTTCGCGGCGGGTGTAGATCATCGCCAGGCCGGTGGTCAGCCACAGGTTGGGGACCAGCTCCAGATCGTTGCCGACATGTACCACGGTGTCCGAACCCTGGTAGGTAAAATCGCGGGTGCGGGCACCGAACACGTCGCCATTACGCGTGAATTGCGAGGCGCCGCTGTTGGGCAAATGCTTGGTGGTACGCCAGCCGACGGTAGTCTTGCTTTCATGGCCGAACAGGGTATCGCGGCGGAAATAGTTCAGAGTGCCGCTGACATCGGTATAGGCCACTTTCAGGCGCATCGGGCCTTCGCGCAGGTCCATCGGGTAGTCGTGATAGACCAGGCCGGCTTCCAGGTGTGCGTCATCTTCGAGGTAGAAGGTGGTCTTGTTGCCGACCCAGGTGCTGCCCGGCTGCGGGCGGCTGTCGTCACGCGCCAGGTAGGCCGGGTTGGCCGCCCGCGGGTGGTGCTTGATCTGGTCCTTGGTGAGGCGCCCGGCCAGTTCGTTTTCGGTTTCCCGGTAGCGCAGGTAGAAGCGGGTTTCCAGGTTCGGGTTGAAGCGGTAACCGACATTGGCAGCAACGCCCTTGGCGCTGCCGCTGCTGTGATCCTGGTAGCCGTCATATTCCGAATCGGTCACGGCTACATAGTAATCGAGGTTACCCAGTACCTGCCCGGAACTGATGTGACGGTGCTGGTAGCCACGGCTGCCAATTTCATACCGTACTTGCAGGGGGGCTGCGTCGTAGCCGGTGTGGGTGACATAGTTGATCGCGCCGCCCAACGCCAGGGAACCCTGTTCAAAGCCATTGGCTCCACGCAGCACTTCGGCACGGCTTAGCCACAAGGGTTCGAACAGTTCGTAGGGGGTACCGCCCGGGCCAGTCAGTGGCAGCCCGTCGAACATCGTGTACACACCGGAGCCGTGTGCCCCCGGCGCACGGTTGATGCCCGAGCCGCGGATCGACAACTTGATGCCATCGTTGCCTGCCGATTGCGCGAACACTCCGGGCTGATAGGCCAGCACGTCCTGGTTGCTGGCTACCCGGGCTTGCCCAACCCGCTGCATGTCCACCAGGTTGCTGGCGCCGGGTACTTCGCGCAGGCGTTCACTGGCGGCGGTCAGTTCGTTCTGCTCTTCATCGGTGATCAGCACCTGGCCCAACTCGACCGAGGATGCCGCCACGGCGGGCTGGGCGGCGCCAATGGCAGCCAGCAGGCCAAGACAGGATGACAGGGGCAGAACGCAACGCATTGTACGACTCCAGGCGAAAGGCGAATGGACAACGGCGTTGAGACGAGCGAAATGCCGCTTGGAGCACGAAGAAAATCAGCAAATTTCGTTCAGCCTTCGTCAGACGGATTTGTACGAAAGTTCTTTACAGGTCTGGGCGATGGAGAAAGGTGATCCGTGCTTCGTATGGTGACTGAAGAGAGGCAGCAACGCCTCGCTCACTCACCCGTGGAGTACCAACATGACTGACAACGCTCGAGACTCGCAGCAACCCCCGGCGAACGCCCCGGTTCGCCTGACGCAACGTGAACAGCAGGTGCTGTTGTGGTGTGCCTATGGCAAGAGTTCGTGGGAAATCGGCCAGATCCTGGCGTGCAAGGAATCGACCGTAAACTTCCATGTGTCCAACATCCTGCGCAAATTCGATGTGCCTACCCGGGTGGCTGCGGTAATCAAGGCCATTCGCTACGGCATGCTGGCCGAGCAGTGATGGGGGTGATTCATGAATACCGATCCTCGGCTGCCGCGCTTTGCCGACTGCCATGACCCGTTCTGGCCACGGGTAGACTTGGGCACGTTGCGAGAACGCCTGAACCTGCAACGGCCTGTCAGTGACGCTGCGCTGGAAGTAGCTGCCCGCTGTGCTGCCATTGACGCCGCACGCGAGTTCGCCCGCTGGCGGGCGGTTCTACGGGAGCTGGGCTACAAGCGCCTGGAGGACGTGGCTGGGCATGACCATGGGCGCGCCTTGCGGGTGTGCTACATCCGTTTTGTCGAAGCAGCAGTCATGTACAGCCTGGGCTCGTCCCCCTACCTGGCTGGCCCGCGAGGAGGGCTGAGCCATGCCTGAGCAATCAGTTTTCGACGGCTTGGCCCGGGGCGTAATGGAACTGCTGGACAGAGATGGCAACGTGCTTTTCTCCGCGCTGTTGGGGGCACTGCTGGTAAGTGCGGCGCGTGACCGTTTGATCACCAACAACGCCAGGCGCCTCACGCTGGGCAAGAAATTGTTGCTGGTATTCGTGACAGTGGGGATAGGGCACCTGTTCGAACCGCTGGTTTCGTCGTTGGCGCCCTTGCTCACCCGTGGCATGGCGGCATTCGTGGCTGCCGTGGTGGTTATCCCGATCAGCCTCAAGGTCATGGTGCTGGTGGATACGCTGGACCCGCGTGAGCTCCTCCAGCGTTGGCGGCGTCGTGGCTAGTTGGCCGCCATTGCGCCAAGTTTGCTCAGTTGCTGTTCCAGTTGCTGGATGCGCTGTTTGTCCTTGATGAGCAGCAGGATGGCCCGTCGGTCACTTGGCGACAATGATCGCAACCGTTCAATTATGTCGTACTCCCAGTCTGCTGTATCCGGGCCTGCGGTGGCTTGTTCGGCCTGGCCCAGCAACAGCCAGTCTAGCGAGCAGGCATGTTGCCTGGCGATATCTATGCAAAGTGAGTAAGGGATGCTATCGCGCATCTTCCAACTGCTTAGCGTCTGCGGGCTTACCGACAATGCGCGGGAGAGCTCGGCATCAGACCGGGCGCCGGTCAGCAGCTTGAGGCGCGTGAGCACCGCAGCTAGTACGTGAGTACTCATAACAAATATCCATGACTGGTTTAATGATATTCCATGGGCTTAAACTACTCGTTATGAATACAGCCCTGCGTTATAAGGAGCATTTCTGCAATGAGAAATATCAAACTGAAGAATAGTCCTGCCTTTGCAGTTAATACTGACACAGCCAAGCGAGCATTCTCACAGAAATTGAAGCCGAACAGTGCTTGCAGGTACTCGTCGTGAGTACCTACAAGCTGGTTTGCCCGCATTGCCACAGCCGGATGCGCATACGCACCAGCGAAGGGCGACATATTTTCCTGCGCATCGCTTATTTGCAATGCACCACCGAGGCCTGTGGCTGGTCGGTGCGTGCTGAGTTCGAAATGACCCATGAGCTTTCGCCCAGTGGCATGCCGAACCCGGAAGTCTACCTGCCTTCGGCCAACGGTGATTTGCGCAAGGCGGCGCTGCCGGGGGCAGGACAGGGTGGCCCTGGTGAATGAGCCAGCATGCTCACCGATAGAAAACACGCAGATAAAAAAACACCCCGCATAAGCGGGGTGTTTTGTACTGCCAGGGCGATCAGCCGATCAGTTGCAGGCCGGCTTGCTGGACCAGTTCCAGCAGCGGTTGCGGGTATACACCCAGCACGAAGGCGAGGATGGCGATGGCCAGCAGCATGACGCCGCCAGTGCGCTGTTCCCACTTCAGCGGGGCATCGTGGCGACGCAGGTTCGGTTCGACCAGGTAAAGGGTGACCATGACGCGCAGGTAGTAGTAAACGCCGATGGCACTACCGATTACCAAGGCACCGACCAGCCACCACAGGTGCGACTCGACGCCGGTGGCGATGATGTAGAACTTGCCGATGAAGCCAGCGGTCAGCGGGATGCCCGCCAGCGACAGCATCATCACGGTCAGTACTGCGGTCAGGTACGGACGGCGCCAGAACAGGCCGCGGTACTCGTACAGGGCATCGGCATCACGGCCGCCGTATGGCGAGGACATCAGGGTGATCACACCGAAAGCGCCCAGGCTGGTGATCACGTAGGTGACCAGGTACACGCCCATGGCTTCCAGGGCCAGCCCCTTGCTGGCGACCAGGGCAATGACCAAGTAACCGAAGTGGGCGATGGACGAGTAACCCAGCAGGCGCTTGAGGTTGCTCTGGGTCAGCGCCAGCAGGTTACCGACCAGGATCGAGGCAACGGCGATGACCGCCAGTACCGTGCTGAGCACGCCACTGCTGGCAGCTGGCGAGAGCATGAACAGGCGCACGACCACGGCGAATACCGCCACCTTGCTGGCAGTAGCCAGGAATGCGGCCACCGGCGCCGGGGCGCCCTCGTACACGTCCGGCGTCCACAGGTGGAACGGTACCAGCGACAGTTTGAAGGCCAGGCCGACCAGCATCATGCCCAGACCCAGTTGGGCGACCAGGCTCGGCATATTGGTGGCCGCCAGGGCCTTGCCAATCTGGTCGAAGCTCAAGCTGCCGGCGTCGGCGTACAGCAGGGCCATGCCGAACAGCAGGAAGGCCGAGCCTGCGGCCGAAAGCACCATGTACTTGATGCCGGCTTCCAGCGAACGCTTGTTGAAGAACGCATACGCCACCAGGCCGTAGACCGGTACCGACAGCAGCTCCAGGCCGATGAACAAGCCCGCCAGGTGGTTGGCACTGACCAGCACCAGGCCACCGAGGGCCGACATCAGCAGCAGCAGGTACAGTTCTTCACGGTTGCCCGGGAAGCCCTTGGAGCCTTCGCCGAGGTAGGCGTGTGCCAGGGTGACGCAAGCCAGCGTCGCCACCAGGATGATCGCCATGTACAGGCAGGCGAACTTGTCGATGGTGATCAGCGGGGTGACCGCCAGCGGCGCAACCTTCAGCGCCGGCAGGATCGACAGCAGGGCCAGGTTCAGGCCCACGGTGGACAGCAGGAAGGTCTGCGAGTGGTTGCGCTTCCAGGCGATCGCCAGCATCACCACCACCGTGGTGATGGTAGTGATCAGCATCGGCGCCAATGCGATGAAGTGTTGAGTGGTGAATTCCATAGCGCTCTTACCGGGCCGAAGCGAGTTGAGTGAAAGCGGAACCGAGCCACTGCTGCACACCACTCATGGTGGCGGCAGAGGTGTCGAGGAACGGCTGCGGATACACGCCCAGCAGGATCAGCAGTACCGCCAGGCCCAGCACCATGATCAGCTCGCGACCGTCCATGCCGGCCAGCACGGTGTCGGACTTGGCCGGGCCGAAGTAGGCGCGGTGGATCATGATCAGCGAGTACACCGAACCGAACACCAGGCCAGTGGTGGCAATCACGGTGATCCATGGGACATGCACGAAGCTGCCGATCAGGATCAGGAACTCGCCGACAAAGTTGCCGGTGCCAGGCAGGCCCAGCGATGCAGCGGCGAAGAACAGGCTGATGGCCGGCAGGTAGGCGATGCGGTGCCACAGGCCACCCATCTGGCGCATGTCGCGGGTGTGCAGGCGCTCGTACAGTTGTCCGGACAGGATGAACAGTGCGGCAGCCGACAGGCCGTGGGCCAGCATCTGGATTACCGCGCCTTGCAGGGCTTGCTGGCTGCCGGAGTAGATACCGATCAGCACGAAGCCCATGTGCGAGACGCTGGAGAAGGCGATCAGGCGCTTGATGTCGGTTTGCGCGAAGGCCAGGAAGGCACCGTAGAAGATACCGATCAGGCCCAGGGTCATGGCGATTGGCGCAAACTCGGCCGAGGCGTTCGGGAACAGCGGCAGGGCGAAGCGCAGCAGGCCGTAGGCCGCGGTTTTCAGCAGGATACCTGCCAGGTCCACGGAGCCTGCGGTCGGTGCCTGGGCGTGAGCGTCAGGCAGCCAGGAGTGGAACGGCACTACCGGCAGCTTCACCGCGAAGGCGATGAAGAAGCCCAGCATCAGCACGTATTCCACGCCCGCTGGCAGCTCGGCCTTGAGCAGGTCGCTGTAGTTGAAGGTGAGCACGCCGGTGGTGTTGTAGTTGACCAGTACCAGGCCAAGGATCGCCACCAGCATGATCAGGCCGCTGGCCTGGGTGAAGATGAAGAACTTGGTCGCCGCATAGATCCGGGTCTTCTTGCCGTCTGCCGAGCTGTGACCCCAGAGCGCGATGAGGAAGTACATCGGCACCAGCATCATTTCCCAGAAGAAGAAGAACAGGAACAGGTCCAGGGCCAGGAACACACCGACCACGCCGCCAAGGATCCACATCAGGTTGAGGTGGAAGAAGCCGACGTGACGCTGGATTTCTTTCCAGGAGCACAGTACCGACAGCACACCGAGCAGGCCGGTGAGCAGGATCATCAGCAGCGACAGGCCGTCGAGGGCCAGGTGGATGCTGATGCCGAAGCGCTGGATCCACTGGACTTTGTATTCCAGGGCCCAGGCCGGTTCGGCACCCGGAGCGGGGGCGAGGGTGTAGTCGCCGTTAGCCCACAGCCACAGGCCGATGCCGAGCAGCAGGGACATGGTCAGCAGCGCGATCCAGCGCGGCAGGGTGGCGCCGAAGCGCTCACCCAGCCAGCACAGGAAGCCGCCGATGAAGGGGATCAGGATCAGCCAAGGCAAAATCATGACGGGTTCGTTTCCTTTTGCAGGGTCGCAAGGTTCGCAAAGTTCATGGTCATACCGCAGCCACTACTACAGCGCCGAGTACCAGCACTGCGCCAACGGCGATCGAAGCGGTGTACCAGCGCAGCTGGCCAGTCTCGGTCTTGCTCATGGCAACGTGGCCGCCGCGAGCCAGGCGAGGGATAAGGCCGATGCTGCGGTCAACCGGATCCTTGCGCAGGATGTGGCTGATCAGCAGGTAAGGCTTGACGAACAGCTTGTCGTAGATCCAGTCGAAGCCCCAGGCAGCGAACCACCAGGCCGACAGCATGCGGCCGATGCTGCTGTTGGCCACTGCGCTGACGAAGCTGCGCTTGCCCAGGAACAGCAGGGCCGACAGCAGGATACCGGCGATGGCGATGGCACCCGAGGTGATTTCCAGCGCGTGCTTGGCCTCACCACCGGCATGGCCGGCGCTTTCTGGCAGCACACCGGCCAGCGGTGGGGTAATCCAGGCGCCGACGAAGGTCGACAGCACGATCAGCACGCCCAGCGGCAGCCAGTGGCTGATGCCGTGGCCAGCATGGGCTTCGGTTTTGGCTTCGCCGTGGAAGGCAATGAAGATCAGGCGGAAGGTGTACAGCGAAGTCATGAACGCACCCACCAGGCCGGCGTACAGCAGGCCGGTGTTGCCGCTGGCAAAGGCTTCCCAGAGGATCTCGTCCTTGGAGTAGAAGCCTACGGTCACGATCGGCAGGGCAGCCAGGGCAGCGCCACCGACCACGAAGCTGGCATAGGCCAATGGCAGCTTCTTCCACAGGCCACCCATCTTGAAGATGTTCTGCTCATGGTGGCAGGCAACGATCACCGCGCCGGAAGCAAGGAACAGCAGGGCCTTGAAGAAAGCGTGGGTCATCAGGTGGAAGATTGCCGCGTCCCAGGCACCTACACCCAGGGCCAGGAACATGTAGCCGATCTGGCTCATGGTCGAGTAGGCGAGGATACGCTTGATGTCGGTTTGTACCAGCGCGGCGAAGCCAGCCAGTACCAGGGTCACGCCACCGACCACGCCCACCAGGTGCAGGATGTCCGGCGCCAGCAGGAACAGACCGTTGGTCCGGGCGATCAGGTACACGCCTGCGGTCACCATGGTTGCGGCGTGGATCAGTGCCGAAACCGGGGTCGGGCCCGCCATCGCGTCGGCCAGCCAGGTCTGCAGTGGCAGCTGGGCCGATTTACCGACCGCACCACCCAGCAGCATCAAGGTGGCCAGCACCATCCAGGTGTCACCGGCCTGGAACTTCTGCGGTGCCAGCACCAGCAGTTCCTGCACGTTCAGGGTACCCAGCTGGGCGAACAGGATGAACAGGCCGATGGCCATGAACACGTCGCCGATACGGGTGACGATGAACGCCTTGAGTGCCGCGTTACCGTTGTTGCGGTTGCTGTAGTAGAAACCGATCAACAGGTACGAGCACAGGCCCACACCTTCCCAGCCGAAGTAGATGAACAGCAGGTTATCGCCAAGGATCAGGAACAGCATGCTGGCGATGAACAGGTTGGTGTAGGAGAAGAAGCGCGAGTAGCCGGCTTCGCCCCGCATGTACCAGGACGCGAACAGGTGGATCAGGAAGCCGACGCCGGTCACCACGCCAAGCATGGTGACCGAGAGGCCGTCCAGGTACAGGGTGAAGTTCGGCGCGAAGCCGTCCACCGACATCCACTGCCACAGCAACTGGCTGTACGCGCCACCTTCAGGCGGGGCGACGTTGAACTGCCAGATGACGTAGGCGGCCGTGGCCGCTGACAGGCCTACCGAGCCGACGCCGATCAGGGCGGACAGGTTCTCCGAGAACCGTCCGCGCGAGAACGACAGCAGCAGGAAGCCGATGAGGGGAAAGACGAAAGTCAGGAAGAGAAGGTTCATCCGCGCATCTCACTGGCAGCATCGATGTCGAGAGTGTGGAAGCGGCGATACAGCTGCAGCAGGATGGCCAGGCCAATACTGGCCTCGGCGGCTGCCAGGCTGATCACCAGAATGAACATCACCTGGCCGTCGGGCTGGACCCAACGGGCACCGGCGACGACGAACGCCAGGGCAGAGGCGTTCATCATGACTTCCAGGCTCATGAGTACGAAGAGGATGTTGCGGCGGACCATCAGGCCAACCAGACCTAAGCAGAACAGGATGCCGGCGACTGCCAGGCCATGCTCGAGAGGGATAGCGCCCATGATTTACTCCTTCGCCTCGTTGCGGCCCAGGTGGAAGGCGGTGACAGCTGCAGCCAGCAGCAGCATCGACGCCAGTTCGACCACCAGCAGGTACGGGCCGAACAGGCTGATACCGACTGCTTTCGGGCCCACGGTGGTGCCGCTGATGCCTGCACCGCTCGGCGTGACGAACAGCACGTACAGCAGTTCTGCCAGCAGCAGGGCGCCGAGAATTACCGGCCCGGCCCAGATGCCAGGCTTGAGCCAGCCGCGTTCCTGGGCGACCGAGGCCGGCCCGAGGTTGAGCATCATCACCACGAACACGAACAGCACCATGATGGCACCGGCGTAGGCGATCACTTCCAGGGCACCGGCGAACGGCGCACCCAGGGAGAAGAAGATCATGGCCACGGAAATCAGCGAAATGATCAGGTAAAGCAAGGCGTGCACGGGGTTGGTGCCGGTTACCACCCGAAGGGTGGAAACCACGGCGATCCCGGATGCGAAGTAGAAAGCGAATTCCATCTTTCTGTCCTTATGGGAGCAAGCTCTTCACGTTGATCGGCTCGGCTTCGTTCTGTGCAGAGCCTTTCGGCTTGCCAGCGATTGCCATACCCGCAACACGGTAGAAGTTGTAGTCAGGGTTCTTGCCGGGGCCGGAGATCAGCAGATCTTCTTTCTCGTACACCAGGTCCTGACGCTTGAACTCGGCCATTTCGAAATCCGGAGTCAGCTGGATCGCGGTGGTCGGGCACGCTTCTTCACACAGGCCGCAGAAGATGCAGCGCGAGAAGTTGATGCGGAAGAACTCCGGGTACCAGCGGCCGTCCTCGGTCTCGGCCTTCTGCAGCGAAATGCAGCCGACCGGGCAGGCCACCGCGCAGAGGTTGCACGCTACGCAGCGCTCCTCGCCATCGGGGTCGCGGGTGAGGACGATGCGGCCGCGGTAGCGCGGCGGCAGGTACACGGGTTCTTCGGGGTACTGCAGGGTGTCGCGTTTGCGGAACCCGTGGGAGAACACCATTGCCAGGCTGCGCAGCTGGGTGCCGGTGCCCTTAACGATGTCGCCGATATACTTGAACATGGGTCAAATCCTCACTGGGCCGCGACGGCTGGCGTGTTGTAGAGCACGATCGCAGCGGTCACCAGCAAATTGATCAGGGTCAGCGGCAGGCAGAACTTCCAGCTGAAGTCCATCACCTGGTCATAGCGCGGGCGCGGGATCGAGGCGCGCAGCAGGATGAACAGCATGATGAAGAACGCGGTCTTCAGTGCGAACCACAGGAACGACAGTTGCGGCAGGATGCCGAACGGGCCGTGCCAGCCGCCGAAGAACAGGGTTACCAGCAGCGCCGAGATGAGGATGATGCCGATGTACTCACCGACGAAGAACATGCCCCATTTCATGCCGGCATACTCGATGTGGTAGCCGTCGGCCAGTTCCTGTTCTGCTTCTGGCTGGTCGAACGGGTGACGGTGGGTCACGGCGACGCCAGCGATGAAGAAGGTGCAGAAGCCGAAGAACTGCGGAATGATGAACCACAGGTTCTGGGCCTGGTATTCAACGATATCGCGCATGTTGAACGAGCCCACCTGCACCACCACGCCCATCAGCGCCAGACCGAGGAACACTTCGTACGACACGGTCTGTGCCGACGCACGCAAGCTGCCCAACAGGGCGTACTTGTTGTTCGACGACCAGCCGGCGAACAGCACTGCGTACACCGACAGGCCGGCCATGGCGAAGAAGAACAGCAGGCCGATGTTCAGGTCGGCGACGCCCCAGGTCGGGGTGATCGGGATGACCACGAAGGCGATCAGCAGGGCGCTCATGGCCACTACCGGTGCCAGGGTGAAGATCACGCGGTCGACGAAGGGTGGGTTCCAGTCTTCCTTGAAGAACATCTTCAGCATGTCGGCAGCGATCTGGAACATGCCGAACGGGCCGACGCGGTTCGGACCGTAACGGTCCTGCCACCAGCCCAGCAGGCGGCGCTCGACGAAGCTGAGCAGCGCGCCGCAGACCACCACCGCCAGCAGGACCACGATGGCCCGCAGCACGGTGAGGATCACGTCGATTACTTCGGGGGTGAACCAGCTCATTGTGCTGCCTCCTGCAGACCTTCGACGGATGCACCGAAGATGGCAGGCGGAATGCCGGCCAGGCCTTTCGGCAACGCGACCAGGCCAGCGCCCAGCTCTTCATTGATACGCAGCGGCAGGCGCAGGGCCACGCCGGCTACGTTCAGGCTCAGCAGGGCACCGTCGTTGACACCCAGGCGGTCGGCTTCGGACTTGGCCAGGGCCACATAGGCAGCCGGGATGCGCTGTTGCACCGGGGCGGCGCGCGAGGAGCTTTCTTCGCTGCCGAACAGGTGGAAGAACGGCACGGCAGTCCAGGTACCACGGGCCGGGTTGAAGGCCCCCGGAATGGTGTTGAACCAGTTCAGGCGGTCGCCTTGCGATTCGATCAGGCGCACGCCTGGGTCACCTGCACGCAGATGGCCACCCACCTCATCCTGAAACTTGTTCCAGGCTTGTGGCGAGTTCCAGCCCGGCGACCAGGCGAACGGCACCTGCTGGCGCGGTTCGGCCGAACCCGAGTAGCCTTCCATGGAGAAGGCGAACGCGGTGTCCTTGTCTTGTGGGGTGCGCGGCTCGTGCACGCTGATGTTGGCGCGCATGGCAGTACGGCCGGAGTAGCGCAGCGGCTCTCGGGCCAGCTTCATGCCCTTGATGCGGAACGCGGCGCTTGGTGCGGCGTTGACGATGCCGGCCAGTTGCGGGGCGGCTTCGGCGCAGGCGCTGGTAACATGGTCCAGCTGGGTCCAGTCGACCGGCTTGTTCAGCAGGGTTGCACGCAGGGCGTGCATCCAGCGCCAGCCTTCGTGGATCTGGATGCTGCTGTCCAGATACTGTGGGTCGAACACCTGGAAGAAGCGTTGGGCACGGCCTTCCTGGCTGACCAGGGTACCGTCGCCTTCGGCGAACGAGGCGGCTGGCAGCACCAGGTGGGCGCGGTCGACCGTCGGGGTTTTCGAGTGGTCGGCAACGATCACCACCTTGGCCGCAGCCAGGGCTGCGTCGACCTTGGCGGCCGGTACGCGGGCGTACAGGTCGTTTTCCAGCACGACGATGGCGTCGGCCTTGCCGCTGATGACGGCGTCCAGCGCGGCATCGACAGAATCGCCACCGAGCATGGCCAGGCCGATGCTGTTGGCTTCAGGCACCACCAGGCTCAGCGAACCGTCCTTCTCGCGCAGCTTCAGGGCCTTGGCGATGTTGGCGGCGGCTTCGATCAGTGCCGGGTCAGCCAGCGAGGTGCCGGCAACCACCAATGGGCGCTTGGCAGCGACCAGGGCGTCGGCGATGCGCTGGGCCAGGGCCTTGGCTTCGGCGTCCAGGCCTTCGACGGCAGGGGCGCTTGGGTCGATGGCGTGAGCCACGGCGAAGCCGATGCGGGCCAGGTCGGCCGGAGCAGCGTGTACGCACTCTTCGGCAACGTCGTCCAGCTTGGTTTCAGCCAGCGAAGCGATGAACAGCGGGTACAGCGCGTGCTGGCCGATGTTCTTCACGGCGGCGTCAAGCCACGGCTGCACTTTCATCGCTTCGGCCATGGCCTCGGCCTTGCCCTTTGTGGCCTGGCGCACGGCCAGGGCGACGCGGGCAGCGGTCTGGGTCAGGTCTTCACCGAGTACGAAAACGGCGTCGTGGTCTTCGATGTCGCGCAGGGTCGGCACTGGCAGCGGGCTGTTGTTCAGCACGTTCAGCGCCAGGCGTACGCGGGCCAGTTCGCCCGCTTCCATGCCCGAGTAGAAGTACTCGGCGCCGACCAGCTCACGCAGGCCGTAGTTGCTTTCGAGGCTGGCGCGTGGCGAGCCGATGCCGACGATGGTACGGCCGCGCAGCAGGTCGGCAGCCTTGTCCAGGGCAGCGTCCAGGCTCAGCTTGGTACCGTCGGCCAGCTGTGGCTGGCGTGGGCGGTCCTTGCGGTTGACGTAGCCGTAGCCGAAGCGGCCGCGGTCGCACAGGAAGTACTGGTTAACCGAACCGTTAAAGCGGTTTTCGATACGGCGCAGCTCACCGTAGCGCTCGCCCGGGCTGATGTTGCAGCCGCTGGAGCAGCCGTGACAGATGCTCGGGGCGAACTGCATGTCCCACTTGCGGTTGTAGCGCTCGGAGTGAGTCTTGTCAGTGAATACGCCGGTCGGGCAGACCTCGGTCAGGTTGCCGGAGAATTCGCTTTCCAGCACGCCATCTTCGACGCGGCCGAAGTACACGTTGTCGTGGGCACCATATACGCCCAGGTCGGTACCACCGGCGTAATCCTTGTAGTAGCGCACGCAGCGGTAGCAGGCGATGCAGCGGTTCATCTCGTGGGCGATGAACGGGCCGAGGTCCTGGTTCTGGTGGGTACGCTTGGTGAAACGGTAGCGGCGCTCGTTATGGCCGGTCATTACCGTCATGTCCTGCAGGTGGCAGTGACCGCCTTCCTCGCACACCGGGCAGTCGTGCGGGTGGTTGGTCATCAGCCATTCGACGACGCTGGCGCGGAACGCCTTGGACTCGTCATCGTCGATGGAGATCCAGGTGCCGTCGGAGGCAGGGGTCATGCAGGACATGACGATACGACCACGGGTGTCGTTCTCGTCGGTGTACTGCTTGACCGCGCACTGCCGGCAGGCGCCAACGCTACCAAGCGCCGGGTGCCAGCAGAAATATGGGATGTCGAGGCCGAGCGACAGACACGCCTGTAACAGGTTGTCTGCACCGTTGACTTCGAGCGCTTTGCCGTCTACGTGGATAGTGGCCATTGTTCAAAGTTCTTCGTTGGCCCGCGTGAGCGGGCGTGGCTAATGGAAATCGGTGAGCTTGCGACACGCCTCGATCGCTCGGGCCTGCCGGAAGCTGGCGAGTGGCACGGACCACCCGCCTTAATCGTCTTGTTATGCGCCGACCACGATCGGCTTGGCCAGGTTGGGGCGCAGGGCATCGCCAGCCGCAGCTGGAGCGACACCGGCCTCGAACTCGGACCGGAAGTATTTGATGGCACTCCCCAGTGGCTCGACGGCACCGGGTGCGTGAGCACAGAAGGTGCGGCCTGGGCCGAGGAAGTTGACCAGCCCCAGCAGTGTCTCGATGTCTTCGGCGCGGCCCTGGCCTTTTTCCAGTGCGCGCAGCATTTTCACGCTCCACGGCAGGCCGTCACGGCATGGGGTGCACCAGCCGCACGATTCGCGGGCAAAGAACTCTTCCATGTTGCGCAGCAGCGAAACCATGTTGATGCTGTCGTCCACCGCCATGGCCAGGCCGGTACCCATACGGGTGCCAACCTTGGCAATGCCGCCGGCGTACATCTGCGCGTCGAGGTGTTCGGGCAGCAGGAAGCCAGTACCGGCGCCGCCTGGCTGCCAGCACTTGAGCTTGAAGCCATCGCGCATGCCGCCGGCGTAGTCTTCGAACAGCTCGCGGGCGGTCACGCCGAATGGCAGTTCCCACAGCCCCGGGTTTTTCACCTTGCCGGAGAAGCCCATCAGTTTGGTGCCGTGGTCTTCGCTGCCTTCACGGGCCAGCGACTTGTACCAGTCGTTGCCGTTGGCGACGATCGCAGGCACGTTGCACAGGGTTTCGACGTTGTTCACGCACGTCGGCTTGCCCCACACACCCACGGCGGCAGGGAAGGGCGGCTTGGAGCGCGGGTTGGCGCGGCGGCCTTCCAGCGAGTTGATCAGCGCGGTTTCTTCACCGCAGATGTAGCGGCCGGCACCGGTGTGCACGAACAGCTCGAAGTCGAAACCGCTGCCGAGGATGTTCTTGCCCAGCAGGCCGGCAGCCTTGGCTTCATCGATGGCACGGTTGAGGTTTTTCGCTGCGGTGGTGTATTCGCCACGCAGGAAGATGTAGCCACGGTAGGCCTTCAGGGCGCGGGCGCTGATCAGCATGCCCTCGACCAGCAGATGGGGCTGTTGCTCCATCAGCATGCGGTCCTTCCAGGTGTTCGGCTCCATTTCGTCCGCGTTGCACAGCAGGTAGCGGATGTTCATGGATTCGTCTTTGGGCATCAGGCCCCACTTCACGCCAGTGGGGAAGCCTGCACCGCCACGGCCTTTCAGGCCGGAGTCCTTGACCGCTTGCACGATATCGTCCTGCGACATTTGCGCCAGCGCCTTGCGGGCAGCGGCGTAGCCGTTCTTCGATTCGTATTCGGCCAGCCATACCGGCTCGCCGTCATCACGCAGGCGCCAGGTCAGCGGGTGGGTTTCGGCCGTGCGCGCGATGCGGTTGGCCGGGCCGAAGGAAGTAATGGTCATACGTAACCCTCCAGCAGTTTGGAAACGCCAGCCGGCTGTACGTCGCCAAAAGTATCGTCGTCGATCATCAGCGCCGGGGCCTTGTCGCAGTTGCCCAGGCAGCACACCGGCAGCAGGGTGAAGCGGCCGTCTGCGGTAGTCTGGCCGAGGCCGATGCCCAGCTCGCTCTGGATCTGGCTGACGACCGATTCATGGCCGCCGATGTAGCAGACCATGCTGTCGCACACGCGGATGATGTGGCGACCGACCGGCTGACGGAAGATCTGGCTGTAGAAGGTGGCAACACCCTCGACGTCGCTGGCCGGGATGCCCAGCACTTCGCCGATGGCGTGGATGGCACCGTCCGGCACCCAGCCACGTTCCTTCTGGACGATCTTCAGGGCTTCGATGGACGCCGCGCGTGGGTCCTCGTAGTGATGCATTTCGTGCTCGATGGCCGAGCGCTCGGTTTCGCTCAGGGCGAAACGGTCTGTCTGGATAAGCGTGCTGTTCATGCTTAGCGGTCCACGTCAGCCATAACGAAGTCGATACTGCCCAGGTACGCAATGAGGTCAGCGACCATGCTGCCTTTGATCACCGAAGGGATCTGCTGCAGGTGCGGGTAGCTCGGGGTACGGATCCGGGTGCGGTAGCTCATGGTGCCGCCATCGCTCGTCAGGTAGTAACTGTTGATGCCCTTGGTCGCCTCGATCATCTGGAACGACTCGTTGGCCGGCATGACCGGGCCCCACGAGACTTGCAGGAAGTGTGTGATCAGGGTTTCGATGTGCTGCAGGGTGCGCTCTTTCGGCGGCGGCGTGGTCAGCGGGTGATCCGCCTTGTACGGGCCTTCCGGCATGTTGCGCAGGCACTGGTCGATAATGCGGATACTCTGGCGCATCTCCTCGACACGGACCATGCAGCGATCGTAGGCATCGCCGTTGTGGGCCAGTGGTACTTCGAACTCGAAGTTCTCGTAGCCGGAGTAAGGGCGGGCTTTGCGCAGGTCGAAATCGCAACCGGTGGAGCGCAGGCCGGCACCGGTGGTGCCCCAGGCCAGGGCTTCCTTGGTGTTGTACGCGGCAACGCCGATGGTACGGCCCTTGAGGATGCTGTTCTGCAGGGCAGCCTTGGTGTATTCGTCAAGGCGTTTGGGCAGCCATTCGACGAAGTCCTTGACCAGCTTGTCCCAGCCACGCGGCAGGTCGTGGGCGACACCACCGATGCGGTACCAGGCCGGGTGCAGGCGGAAACCGGTGATCGCTTCGATCACGGTGTAGGCGCGCTGGCGGTCGGTGAAGGTGAAGAACACCGGGGTCATGGCGCCGACGTCCTGGATGTAGGTACCCAGGAACAGCAGGTGACTGGTGATGCGGAAGAACTCGGCCAGCATGATGCGGATCACGTCGACCTTCTGCGGCACCTTGATGCCTGCCAGCTTCTCGACCGCGAGCACGTACGGCAGGTTGTTCATCACCCCGCCGAGGTAGTCGATGCGGTCGGTGTAGGGGATGAAGCTGTGCCAGGACTGGCGCTCGGCCATCTTCTCGGCACCACGGTGGTGGTAGCCGATGTCCGGTACGCAGTCAACGATCTCTTCACCGTCCAGCTGCAGGACAATACGGAACGCACCGTGCGCCGAAGGGTGGTTGGGGCCAAGGTTGAGGAACATGTAGTCCTCGTTGGCGCCCTGACGCTTCATGCCCCAGGCTTCCGGGTTGAAGCGCGCCGATTCCTCTTCAAGCTGCTGCTTGGCCAGGGTCAGGCTGTATGGGTCGAACTCGGTGGCACGGGCCGGGTAGTCCTTGCGCAGCGGGTGGCCTTCCCAGGTTGGCGGCATCATGATGCGGCTGAGGTGCGGGTGGCCGGCGAAGTCGATGCCGAACATGTCCCAGACTTCACGCTCGTACCAGTTGGCGTTCGGCCAGATGCCGGTCACGGAAGGCAGGTTGAGGTCGCCTTCGCTGAGCGACACCTTGATCATCACGTCGCTGTTACGCTCGACCGACAACAGGTGGTAGAACACGCTGAAGTCGGCGGCAGGCAGGCCGCGGCGCTGTGTGCGCAGGCGTTCGTCGACGCCGTGCAGGTCGTACAGCATGCTGTAGGGCTTGGCCACACCGCGCAGGAAGCTGAGCACCTCTTTGAGCTGGGCGCGTTTGACCCACAGCACGGGCATGCCGGTGCGAGTTTCCTGGGCGACGAATGCTTCGGCGCCAAAACGGTTGTGCAGTTCGACGACCACATCCTGGTCGTCAGCCTTGTAGGGCGGAATGAAAATAGCGTTGTCCGCTGTCATGGTCTCGGTCGCTTTGGGTCAACGTTAAGAATGAAGCCAGGCCGCCGGCTCCTTCGGGAGCGGGCGGCAGGTCGCTGGATCAGACTTCGTCGGGGCTGCGCAGGTTGGTTACGGCAATGCGCTGCTCACGACGCAGGTCTTTCTGGGCTGGCATCTCGGCACGGTAAATACCTTGATCACCAACAACCCAGGAAAGCGGGCGTCGTTCTTGGCCGATCGACTCCTGCAGCAGCATCAAGCCTTGCAGGAAAGCCTCAGGGCGTGGCGGGCAGCCAGGCACATAGACGTCCACGGGGAGGAACTTGTCGACCCCCTGAACGACCGAGTAGATGTCGTACATGCCGCCGGAGTTGGCGCACGAACCCATGGAGATGACCCATTTGGGTTCGAGCATCTGCTCGTACAGGCGCTGGATGATCGGCGCCATCTTCACGAAGCAGGTACCGGCAATGACCATGAAGTCGGCCTGACGCGGCGAGGCCCGGATGACTTCGGCGCCGAAGCGGGCGATGTCATGGGGTGCCGTGAAGGCCGTGGTCATTTCCACGTAGCAGCAGGAAAGGCCGAAGTTGTACGGCCAGAGGGAATTCTTGCGACCCCAGTTGACCGCACCACGAAGCACATCTTCAAGTTTGCCCATGAAGATGTTCTTGTGGACTTGGTCCTCCAGCAGTTGATCGGTGACGGTTTCCCGTTCACCGACCGGGTACTGCTCGTTGGGCGCATCCGGATCGATTCTGGTGAGATTGTATTGCATGCCAAAGCCTCATTGTTTCAGCTTCGCTTGCCGCTTGCGGCGACCTTCGGGAGCCCAATCAAGTGCCCCGACGCGCCATAGGTAGACAAGACCAGCCAACAGAATTGCTATGAAAACGAGTGCTTCGACGAATCCGGTCCAGCCACTTTCGCGGACGGACACAGACCATGCAAAGAGAAAGAGGGCTTCGATATCGAAGATCACGAACAGCATCGCGACCAGATAGAATTTGGCTGACAGGCGCAGGCGGGCGCTGCCGACGGGCAGCATGCCGGATTCGAAGGGTTCGTTCTTGGCGCGGCCCCAGGCCTTGCTACCGAGCAGGCTGGACAGGCCGAGCATGAAGGCGCACAGGCCGACGACACCCAGGAGGAAGATGGCAAAGCCCCAGTTGTGGGCGATGAGTCCTGCCGAATCGGACATGCTAGAGATCCTTATACAGAGACCCAGCTCTGCAGTCTGAAATAAGTGTAGAGCGGCGACTTGGTGTCGCACATGCAGTGACCAAATGTCGCAGCTGAATCAATCGCGCTGATTTTATGGGTAAACCCGGTGCAAGTAAAATTTCTGTAGCAAATTTATTCGTAGGATTAAGTACAAAAGCGGCTTGTAACTGGCTGAAAGCCTTGAAATTCGGGCATTGCGTGCGCTTTTGTTAATTATGTTTCTTGCGACTGGTAACGAATTACAAAATTCGTAATGATAATTAATATCATTTGGCCTGATGCTTTGTAATTTGTCTGTTCTGTGCCTTGTAAAGTTCATCTGACGAGTCCCCCTACTTGCTAATGCGAAAAACGCTTGTTCTAGCAGCTTCCGGTGCCGCTCGCACCGCTCTGGGTCAATACTTTATCGGTTGAGCGATGACCGGCTGATGAAGCGATGGCCCATTGTCCGAGCCAGTAGGCAAGGATGATCAGGTACGGCGCGGCTGCAAACGGGCTGACGAAGCGGTCGATGCCGATCAGGCTGTCGGAGAATACGAACAGGCAGGCGCCGAGTGCGGCCAGGCCGCCGCAGGCCAGGGCGCGCCAGAGCATGGCGCTGATTGCCAGGGCGTACAGGGCGACCGGGATCAGCAGTGGGCCAAGGCCGTGGCTGGCGAGTACGCTGAACAGGGTGATGCCGGTGAGGGCGCTGAGGAATAAAGCGGGCAGGGTCGGGCGCAGCGTTTTGCTGTAATAGGCGCGCAGGTAGGCCAGGTGGGCAAAGAGGAATGCGACCAGGCCGAACACGAACAGGTCGGCGGGGATGGCCAGCAGGATGTCGCCGAGTACCGAGAAACCCAGGCCGACGGAGATCCAGTTGCGGTAGGGTGAGGCTGGGGCGCTGCGCAGCCAGGCGATCAGGGCCAGCACCGGGACGGGTTTGGCCAGCAAGGCGAGCATCGGGTTGTCGCTGGCCAGTGCATATAGATAGAGGGCAGCGGCGGCCAGGGCGATTTTGGTCAGGAGGCTTGGACGGGGCATGGGCGGTCCTTGCTGCTGTGCTGCCTGAAGCATAGACCTGATCTTGGGTTTTGCTGCGGCCTGCCCCGGCCCTTTCGCGGGTAAACCCGCTCCCACAGGTTTTGTGCAGGTCTTGAGTCCTGTGCTGACTCTGTAGGAGCGGGTTTACCCGCGAAAGGGCCGGAGCAGGCAAAAAGCAAAGGCCCAGGGCTTTCACAAGCCCCGGGCCTTCATTCAACCGCAACCCGCTATCAGTGGAACTGTTCTTCCTCAGTCGAACCAGTCAGTGCAGTCACCGACGATGCCCCACCCTGGATCACGGTGGTCATGTCGTCGAAGTAGCCAGTGCCCACTTCCTGCTGGTGCGCCACGAAGGTGTAGCCTTTGCTGGCGTCAGCGAATTCCTGCTCCTGCAGTTTCACGTAGGCGGTCATGTCGTTGCGGGCGTAGTCGTGC